>Ga0193753_10000856_pt1 | contig 28249 bp, 31 predicted proteins | sample H1c2metaG_FD_144925 | JGI IMG/M metagenome (GOLD analysis project Ga0193753, IMG submission 144925) | Soil microbial communities from a riparian zone of the East river system, Colorado, United States - H1c2 | ecosystem: Environmental > Terrestrial > Soil > Riparian zone | place: USA: East...
GAGATCCCTCGTTCCTCGGGATGACAAAGGGATTTTTGGGATGGAAGGATTGGATTGTCTTTCTCATAAATTACTATTGCTGCGCTGTTGGTAATTCAATGACAAATGCGCATCCTTCCCCTTCCATTGTTTTTACTTTTAATTCGCCACCATGCGCTTTTACTATATCATACGCCAATGATAAACCCAGGCCCGTTCCCTGCCCGGTTGGTTTGGTGGTAAAAAAAGGTTGAAATATTTTGTCGAGGTTTTTTTGCAGGATGCCGGCGCCATTGTCTGTTACGCGGATTTCAATGCCGCCAGCAATTTTTTTTGTTCGCACAGAAACTGTTGGCTCATAGTTTTCGGATCCATTTTCAAGACTACCGAAGTTTTCAAAACTTCGGTAGTCTCCGGTGGCGGCGGCATGCTTTCTCTCGTTCACCGCGTAAAATGCATTTGTAATCAGGTTTAGTATAACCCTTCCAATATCCTGGGGAATAATATTGACATTCCCAATCATTTCATCAAAATCAGTTTTAACTCAGCATTGAAAGATTTATCCTTTGCCCTGAGTCCATGATGGGCAAGTCTCAGGTATTCATCGGCCAGTTTATTGATGTCCTTGGGCTCTTTGATTCTGAATTTTGTCATACTTTTTATTTGGATGTTGTAAGAATAGTACCCTAACGATCACCATCACCAAGCCTTTTAAAAGATCAATAGATGCTATCCGGCTTCTGGCAATCGTTGTCATGTTGCGTGTTTGTTATTTTTCTGATCCTTCAAACTGGTTAGCCTGCAAAACCGCCTTTTTATTTCTTATCCGCTGAAAATTGATTGCTTTCCACCTCCTTTAAAAATCTAAGCAGGGCGGCAAAATAATTTTGCTGATCATCATACATACTTAAATGACTTCCCCCCGGGCACAAATAGGTACGGCTATTGGGAATCAATTTCCCTTCTTTTATCATATCGTCCGGGTTCATCTCGTCATGGATTCCTCCAAGCACCAGGGTTGGCACTTTGATATTGGGCAAGCTGTCCCACATTTCCCAACCCCTGAAATTTCCGGTTACATGAAATTCATCTACACCCTGCATCTGTATATAAATAGCGTGGTTGGCTTTTTTAAATGCCCTCATCAAAGGTTCCGGCCAGTCTTCCAGCGGTATGCTGCAGATCACTTTTGTATACAATTTACTCATTAATAATTCCTGGTATTGTGGCGAGTCGTATAACTTAAGCCGATCCAATGAATCAAAGGTTTTTGTTTCCTGCTTCGTGAGAAACTGTTCTTTTAGTTTTGCTGCATACGTTTGATAGCTTTTTATACCGGCCGTCATGTTCGACAATACGGCGGCTTTTACATGGCCCTGGTATTGTTGCAGGTATTCCATGGCCAGCATACTTCCCCATGAATGTCCCAGTAAATAAAATTGGTCGAGCCCCAGCCCTTTTCTCACCTGTTCTACTTCTTCTACATAACGGGGAATATTCCATAGTGCTGTATCAGTGGGTATATCAGAATTTCCAACCCCCAGTTGATCGTAGTAGTAAAATTCAATCCCCGCGGCCGGTAAAAAATCTTCAAAACATTCAAAATAGTCGTGCGTAAATCCCGGACCGCCATGCAGGAGCAATACCTTTATTTTTCCTTCTCCTATTTTTTTTGTCCATACTTTATATTTGCCATCAATGGTAATCATTTTAACACCACCTGTTTTCACGGTGCGGGTAGTATCTTTTGGGTTGGCGCCCGGGGCTGTATCTGTTGTTGCCGGTGTTTGTGTGCAGGCACTGGCTGCAGCTATAACCAGGACAAATAGCATGATTTTTTTCATATTATTATTTTAATGGTTACACATTACATGACCGGGTTATGTTAAAGGCAAGCCTGCAAACCATTTTGAAAAGGATTGCCATATGCCAATGTGCACGCCCGAAATAAGGATGGCGTGAACAAGGATATACATTCCCAGCGTTAGCGGAAAAACCCATCTTCCTCTTTCTTGTTTCCGCTCTTTAATCATCAATCCAATCAGCAATAAATAAAGAATGGCAATAGTAGCCAGGTATGCCGCCATCCCATTTGATGTAAATATATAACCAATGAATCTCACCAGCGCCGGTTCTATAAAAACAATACCGGTAGCCACCATGGCCCTGGCATGAACGTGTACATCATGGCGGTACATGACAGCAATGATATACATCGTTCCCAAAATCAGCAAATCTTTAAAGGGAACAAATAATGCTGTATCCAGGTTTTCCTGGTCTAAAGGATGGCGGCTGTGGGCCAGCAGCATGACTGCTATAAACAGCAAGGGCATCAGCAAATAAGTTAGTTTACCAATACCCTGTGCCATGTTAGTTTCTTTTTTCGGATAAGTATAGGCTGTATCACCAATGCAGCAAGCCACAGCGTCATCATGATGGCATGGAAATGAAAATAAAAACTGAAGCTGGCTTTGCCGCTGAAGAACTTCGAAAAATAAGAAGGCCAGAAACCCAGTAGCACCAGTGCAAATAATCCTATGAAACACTAATCATAATCATTTTCCATTATCTATAGAAATACCCAATAAAATACCAGTTGATGAATAACAAACCCGGCCATAGCAACCAGGTAGGGCCGGTATCGCTTCTTATTTTTCCGGTCGTATAAAATGAGGCTGACCAGGACAATATAAGTAATGGCATACTGTATATTTTGAGAAAGGAAATCAGACAGTCCCAGCAGGTTGGGCAATATTCTTCCTATGGTGGGCCCAAACAACACCAGCGCAGAAGCAATCATATACCGCATGTGTTCCGGGCTTTTCTTTTTATAAAAAATACCCAACAAATAAAAAGCAACCAATAAAGTGCAGTCGGCGATCGGAAAAAAGATATTCTTATAATCTCCTTTGTGAATTGATTTGAGAACGCCGGGAATAAAAGACAGGATGAGCAGGGGAAAAATAATATAGGAAAACTTACCTACGGCCCGGTGCCAGGCCAGCTTTTTGTTAACTATCAAAAAAGGCTGCACAATCAGTATCAGTACCCACACAGCAGCAATGAATGCATGAACGTGAATACGTGCGTCAAAATTAGCACCGAAATGAGGGAACTTTACAATATAGGTTTTGTAAAACCCTGCGAAAACCAGCGGGATTAATAACAGCATCCAGTACCCGAGGTATTTATATGATTTGTACATATTGCTTACACGATTGATTTCTTTAAACCTTTCCGCCCAAAAAATATTCTGGGTATATAAATTATTATTGCCTGCTCTGTTTGGTTTTCGGCTACCCCGTTTATTAAGTTGTTATTACTGTAAGTAGTGGTCCTTTTTATTTCGTTTTATGCGCCTCCATGTCAATCTCAATCAGCTGTCCTTTTACCGCCAGTCCTTTTACTTCCAGCCAGGTGCCGGTAGGGAATTGCTTTTTATAAATGGTATTCCGAAAGCCTGCCACTTTGAGGAAATCATCCATACTGGTGGTATAAATATTTTCTGCAAACACATCATCAAAGCTGTAACCATAATGCTGTAATATTTTTTCCAAATCAGCATAGCAATTCTTCATCTGCTGTTCCATGTTGCCGGGTGCAACGATTAGCCCGGAATCATTCATACTTACCGCACCAGAAATTGTAAGATCATCGCCAATTTTTACGGCATGGGAATAGCCATAATCTTTTTCCAATTTTGGCCGCAGGTTAAAATATGCAGGCGCTTCCGCAGTTTGTACGGTCTCTGCCTGAGCAGGTTTTGCTATGTCAGTATTATTGCAGCCAATAAGAAACACTGAAGTGATACAGAGCACTGCTGCAGATGAAAACAGTTTAGGCATGTTTACATTTTTTTATTGTAGAAAATAATTGTTATCCGGCTAGATACATGAAACCCTTTGTTTCGATATAGCACACGGATGACACGGATTAAACGGATTAGCACGGATTTTTTTTGTCCGTCCTACTGCGGACGCCAAAGCAATCAATGTTTATCCAATCTGACTGCATGCAAAAGGATTTTCACGACTGTCCGCCCGGCAGGCGGGGTTTTTCTGCTTCGCAGAAATAAAAATCCCCGCCTGCCGGACGGGCGGGCATCTAATCCGTGTCATCCGTGTTCCCCATTTAATGGCAGTAAATATCATTTACAAATAGCTCAACCACCATTTTTCTTTGTGATTGGTTTTATAGGCATCATACCATTTGCACAGCGGATAAAGGCTAATTACCACTGCCAGCCAAATGGTATACACCGCGGCCAGGCTATAACCATCGCCAGGAGAAACAAATTTCCAGGGTTCACCAGGAATCCCTTTCATTCCTTCCGCAAGGCTGTGCCCTCTGCCTAAAAAGCAGATCACATTTATAGCGCTGAGTAAATAGAAATGGATGATGTAATAAAACATCGGCACCCTTCCGTATACAATTAAAATTGTTGCCAGCCGACCCCGGGTATTTTTGACAAGCGATAGAAAAATAAGTCCCGGCCCGATGGTGATACACATGTACAGCAGCGATGGCGGGTATTTATGTATATTCAGAAAGGAGAGAAAACTGTACCATGCATTTTTTTGTACCGACCAATGCACCGGATCGCCATAGAAATTGCTGAAACGCAGCAATGTAAAAAACAGGAGTAAGCCCAAGCCCAGCCGGAATAATATTTTGTTTCGTTGCTGGTCCGGGTAGCTGGTAAAAATTTTGCCACAGCAATAACCCAGCATCATCAACCCGGACCAGGGAAGAAAAGGATAAAATATAAACAGGTGGTGCCCCCCTCCCAAATTAAAACTTCCCTGCATGTGCAGCAGGTGCCACCAAAACGGCCAATCGCCTTTGTAATATTGTTCAGCAAAATCCATGGCGTTATGTCCCAATACAATGAGCAGGCCGGTGGCCAGTATGGCATAAAAGGGAAGCCTGACCATCCATCCCAATATAAACATACTGATCCCAATGGCCCATAAGGTCTGTATTACAAAATAACCGAAATGAATATCAGCGGTTGTACCAAACGTTATAAACACAAGGTCAGCAAATACCAGCCATAAGCCCCTTGTCATTAAGAAACGGCTTAAGGCATGGGTGGTTTTTCTGCCGCTTTGCAGCCAGGCCGACACGCCAGAAAGAAACACAAAACCGGGCGCGCAGAAATGCGTAATCCAACGGGTAAAAAACAAGATGCTGCTGGTGCTGGCAAGATCCAATGGGTCGCCTGTAAAGGCTTGCTTGTGAAAATAATCACGGGTATGGTCAAGCGCCATAATGACCATGATAATGCCGCGAAGCAGATCGATGGATTCTATCCTGTTTGTAGCAGCTGTATTGATTTGCGGATCAATTAACCGGGGCCTGGCATGTCCGGTGAGCTCCATTGTCATATACCTGTATTGTAACTTTATTATTTAAACAGACCGCACAATGTTGAAATGGGTGTGGCCTGGTAACATTAATAAGATTTACTGCTGGCAGGCCCGTTTTTTGAAATGGTTGGCCGACTCCATCTGCATTGCTGCCAGCACCGCATCAATTAAATTATTTGTGTGCTGGTACCGGCAAATCAGAATTAAAAAAATCACGGAATAATTTCCATTTACCATCTTCTTTTTTCCAGAGTACGATGTATTTTCCTTTGTCTGTTTGTTTTCCGCCTTTGCCGAAGAGCGCCAGTTCACCCTCTTCAGCCAGCATCGCTTCGGTGCCCCATACATCAATGGTTGTAAAGACAGCTTTGGTGATGCCTGCATTGATGAAACCTGCAATAGCGGTTTGTATATTTTTTCTGCCAACGATTGCCGGTTCGTTGGGCCCCATCATTTTTGCATCAGCAGTATACAAATTGGCCAGGCCGGTTGAATCACCCCTGTTCAGGGCATCTGAAAAATTGCGATCGGCTTCTTCTATTTCTTTTTTGGCAACAGTTAAATCGAAAGCAGGCGGGGCGCTTGTAACGCCGGTTGTTTTTGTCTCCTCCGTATTATTACAAGCGGCAAATAAAATAAAGCTTAGAATTAGTAGTGTGCAGGTGAATAATGGCAATCGGGTAATAGGTTTACTATTTATCATTGTGAAGGATTTTACAAAGACCACCGCTGCAGAGTTGGCTGCAGGGGTGCCGGTGCAGGTTTTAGGTGTTCAATTTTGGAGAACGGTGATGCTTATACGAAAGAGCGGTTTTACATGGCTGTTAGTACGCTTTTCGCTATTTTCCAATGTCCGTTTGCTTTGACAACGGTATTGGTATAGCCTCCTTTTCTGTCAATCTTTTCTCCTGTTTTGCTGGTGCCGGTCACCTGGAAAGTGCCGGTAGCAATAGCGCTGCCATCGGTCTGGGTCTCTACCTTCGTTTGTTTTAAATCCAGCATCACTTTATTTTCAGTAAAGTAATCCCTGAACTGGGCTACGATTGCCTCACTGCCATTACTGATTGTTCCATCTGCGGCGGTCCTGGTTGCATCATCTGTATACATCATCTTCAATGCCTTGTCGTCTTTGCTGTTGTAGGCAGCCTGGAATTTTTTGGTAAACACAGCCAGTTCTTTTGTGGCATCCTGTGCTTTTAAAGGGGTAATAAATGCGGTAATGGAAGCAATGGCTGCCAGCAAACTTAATTTGATCGTCTGTTTCATGTTGTTTTGTTTGGTTGGGTTAAAAATTTATGGTAATGATGTAAAAACTTATGCTATGCCTGTATACAATTGAATTTTCGGTTTGCCTTCCACTCCGGCACCCATTCATTGCCAGCAGCAATTTGAATTTCTTTTTCATATGCATTGTCGTTGGTTGTTTTAAAGGGCAGGGATGCCAATGACTGCTGATATTGTAAAGTTCAGCTCAATGGTTCCGTTTAATGTGCATTTTCTCACCATTTTACCGTGGTTTTTCAGCTTGTAACCGGACAAATTGTGCGTGATATGGATTAATTCGTCATTCCCCAAAAAAAAATTGGATGGATTGGTATGTATGAACGCAATACAAACAGCGTTTAATTTATCTTTAGTAAGCGATGCGAAAGCCCCTAACTGCTGCCCCCGCAACAATTATCACACTGGCCATGCTATGGCTGGCAAGCGGAACGTTTGCGCAAAAAACACCTGATTATGAAACCATTTCCACTGCCCAGGGTTTGTCGCAGGGCATGGTGTTTGACATGTTGCAGGACACAGAAGGCTTTATATGGGCGGCCACAAAAAACGGGTTGAACCGCTACGATGGCTATAGCTTTAAAGTGTTCAGCAACGACCCATACAATTCCCACACACTCAGCAGTAATACGATCATAAAACTTTTTGAGGATTCAAAAGGACGGATATGGGCAGGATCGGAAGACGCCGGCTTAAATGTCTATGATAAAAAAAATGGGAAATTTTATCGTATTGTACACAAAATGGCCGACCCCGGCAGTCTTGCGGGCAACGCCATAAGATCAATCGTGGAGTTGCCCGACGGCAGGTTCCTGGTAGCCACTAACGGAACCGGTTTGAATGTGGTTGAACTCAGCAATGATTTTTTTGAAAAAGACGCCCCGCCCCTCATTACGAGACTGGCCTTGCCGGGCAATGAGCAGGTATATGGTATGGGAAAAGACAAGACCGGGCGGATGTGGATCGGCGGAATGGATGGATCGGTATACCAGTTTGATCCGTTAAAGAACAGTTTTATACAGCTACCCCACTGTCAGCTGTTCAACAACGGTTATTTTACCAGGGATGGAAGCATCCTGATAAACGATAACCTGTTCCTTTCAGATGGGAAAGAAGTATTCCCGCTGTTCGATCTTAGCAAAATGCCTGCCGGCAATATTATTTTTAAACCAATTGAAAAACTCTGGGAGAACCATCACCGTGAGTTACATTTTTATGCAGTGAGTAAATGGGAGCCCGGTAAAATGGTGGAATGGAAAGAACAATTGCCGGCGGCTACCAGGCTTGTATACCCGTTTATTATTGACCGATCAGGCATGCTGTGGTCCGGTTCAATTGGATATGGCCTGCGCAAGTACAACAGCGCCGGCAGTAAATTCAAAGGACAGCTTCCCGGCTATAGTGTGCGGTGGATTGTTCCTGCCGGGCCGGATAGCATTTTTTTAGGTGATTACGCATATGGGTGGAAAAAACTACAAACAGATTCAATAGAAAATGATCCATTTCATACCATTCCATCGGTTACCCAGATAGATAATTTCATTATTTCAAAAAAAGGCGATTACTGGATAAAAAGCGATAGCCGGGGATATTTTAAATACAATGCCTTCTCCGGCAATCTAACACCCTATCCTGAGATCAATGATTACCATACTGCAGGCGCAAAACAACCCATGCTGGAAGACAGCAAAGGCAATATTTGGTTTCCCGGCATCGGGGGCGCATTTATCCGCTATCATGCTGCCACGGGCAGGATCGATAGCTTCAGCATTAATACCAATGCCGCCAAACCAGTACAGCCCAAAGCCACCTGCACCGCCTTGTATGAAGACAAACAGGGTATATACTGGATCGGCACGCAGGAGGGATTTGCAAAGGTTCTTCTCAGTGACAAAGAAAATGCGTTGCCACAGGTTGAATGGTACAATACCAACAGCGCTACCCGTAATTCACTAAATTATAATCATGTCTCCTGTTTTATGGATGACCCTGCTGAACCAGGCAAATATTTATGGATTTGCACAAAAGGAGGCGGCCTGAACAGGCTGAATAAAACGACGGGAGACTTTTTTCATCTTACCAGCAAAGAAGGCTTGCCCGATGATGTAGTATATGGGATATTGCCGGATAATGAAGGCAATATATGGGGCAGTACCAATAATGGCATTTTCTGCCTGCTTGCCCATACAAACAAAGACAGCAGCCATTGGGTCTTCAGGAATTTTACCAAAGCATACGGGCTGCAGGACAACGAGTTTAATACCGGCGCTTATGCAAAATTGCCTAATGGCAACCTGGCGTTTGGAGGCGTGAATGGTTTGAACATCTTTAACCCAAAAGAAATTCTCAAATCGAAGTTTACACCCCAGGTATTTATCACAAGCATTATGATAAACAATTCGCCTGTAACAGCAGGCGACAAAACAGGGGTTTTGCAAAACACGATTGAAACAACCCAGGGCATTACACTTAACTATTTACAGGATATTCTTACGCTGGAGTTCTCTTCGCTGGATTTTACGGCATCCAGCCAGAATAAATACCGCTATCAATTGATGGGCATCGATAAGGATTGGGTAGAAAGTGGCATCCGGCGTGCCGCCACCTATTTACATTTGCCAACCGGAAAATATATTTTTAAAGTGCAGGGCAGCAATAGCCAGGGCATCTGGAGCGATAAGACAGCCAAACTGCAGATAACGGTATTGCCGCCCTGGTGGCGCAGCTGGTGGGCATACTTGTGTTATGTACTATTGCTGGGTTTCGGCATACGGACCTGGTTCAGGTTCTCGGTAAACAGGGCCAGGCTGCAATCACAATTAAACTTTGAAATACGGGAAGCCAAAAGGGTAAAGGAATTAGACACGGTAAAAACACAACTGTACACCAATATTACGCACGAATTTAGAACACCCCTAACCGTTATATTGGGTATGGCGCAGCGGATTAAAAGCAATCCCGCCGCCCAGCTGGAAAACGGCTTGAACATGATCATCCGCAACGGGCAAAGCCTCCTGAACCTGGTCAATGAAATGCTCGATTTATCGAAACTGGAGACGGGTAAGATGTCGCTTCAACCAATCAATGGCGATATACTTAATTTTCTCAGGTACATTGTTGAGTCTTTTCAATCGCTGGCCGAAAGCCAGCAAAAACAATTGCATTTCCTGGCTGATACCGATGCTTTGTATACGTCTTATGATCCGGAAAAGATCCGGCAGATCATTACCAATTTATTATCCAATGCCCTGAAATTTACACCGGAGAAAGGTAATATTTACATCAGTTTAAGTGAAATGCTGGCGCAGGATGATGGGGAGACATGTTTTATCAATCAGACAACAGCCATACAAGAAAAGCAGAAGGCACCGGCATTGGTTTGGCACTTACCAAAGAACTGGTGAAGTTAATGGAGGGAGATATTACGGTAAAGAGCCCGCCAACCGGCGCTACCAAAGGCACTGAATTTACCGTGACGCTTCCCCTGAAAAAAATAGCTGCAGTGGAAGCGCATACTATTTATTCAACTGCTGCAGAACCCCCGCAACAAAAAACAAATGGCATTGCCGTCCCTGTTGAACCAAGTGCTGATAAAAAACAAAGCAAGGAAAAGCCGTTGATTTTATTGGTGGAAGACAATGCAGATGTGGTGGCTTATACCGCCTCCTGCCTGCCCGATTACCGCCTGGCCGTTGGCAAAGATGGAAAAGAAGGTATTGAAATAGCCACCGAAATCATTCCTGATTTAATTATCACCGACGTGATGATGCCTTTTGTGGATGGTTTTGAATTGTGCCGCCGGTTACGGAATGATGAACATACCAGTCATATACCCATTATCATGCTTACGGCCAAAGCCGATATGGAAAGCAAACTGGAAGGATTGCAACAGGGTGCTGATGCTTACCTGGAAAAACCGTTTCACCCGGAAGAATTATTGCTGCGGATAAAAAAATTACTGGAGCTCCGGCATAACCTGCGGCAGTTTTATCTTAAAAAAGCAGGTCTTGGCAATAATGGAACGCCGGTAGCCATAACGCCTGCTGAAGTCAATGCCACCCGGAAGGAAGACGGTTTTGTAAGAAGGATAAGAGAAACCATAGAAGAACATTTAACAGAACCGGATTTTACGGTGGAGCAATTGTGTAAACTGGTATTCATGAGTCATTCGCAGCTGCACCGTAAACTGGATGCGCTGACAGGCTATTCCCCGAACAAATTCATCCGCACCATCAGGTTAAATAAAGCAAAGGATTTATTAAAGAATTCTTCCGACAGTATTGCTTCCATTGCATTGGATTGTGGCTATAACGACCCCGGTTATTTTGGAAGAATTTTTAAACAGGAATGCCAGCTGACGCCACATGAATGGCGGGCAAATGGTAAATAAATTTTAGCATAATAATGGCTGAATCACTAACTGCCGGATGAGCGTTGTCATGGCTGGAACCGGGATTAAAATATGGATCGCAGGAAGCAACAATTCTTTCAGCCTTGCGTCTATCAGTTACTATGCTTAAAAACTATATCAAAACTGCCTGGCGCAACCTGTTCAAAAATAAATTTTATAGCTTCATCAACATTGCCGGGCTAACGGTTGGCCTGTCGGTTGGGATACTGATGTTGTTATGGGTACAGGATGAAACCAGTTTTGATGGTTTCCACGCGAGGGCAAAAAACATCTACCAGGTCAACGCTCCCGGCGGGTCAGGAATCAACAGGCGCGTCTGGAATATTACACAGGCGCCGGTAGCTACCTATGCATTGAAAGAAGTGCCCGGCGTTAAAAGCGCGGTGCGGTTATCACCTAAATATACCAGCGTATTTACCTATAAAGACAAGCTCTTGCAGGAAGAGAACAATGGATATGTTGATCCATCCTTTTTCCGGCTATTTGATTTCAAGCTACTGAAAGGAAATATGTCCAATCCTTTTCCAAATGATCAATCGGTTATTTTAACGGAGTCTGCCGCTAAAAGATATTTTGGGAATGAAGACCCGATCGGTAAACTGTTGCAGGAAGATCACAAGGATAATTATACCGTTTGCGGAATCATTGCCGACTTTCCGGACAATTCAAACATTCATTACGACATGCTGTTTCCCATGCACCTGGTGGCCAAACAATATACAGGCAACAGCTTTTGGAAATCACCCGACAACGATTGGGGCAATTTTAGCTATACCACTTTCCTGGAAATAGCGCCCGGCACAAATATAAAAAATGTGGGCGACCAACTTATCCGCATACAAATGCGGCAGGCTCCCCACATAAAAGTTTCCGTACAAGACAATGCATACCAGTTACAACCGCTGAAAGACATCCATTTGATCAATGCCGATGGTACCCCCGCAGGTCTGCAAAGGGTTAAAATTTTTTTCCTGATTGCCGTTTTGATATTGCTTATTGCCTGTATCAATTATATTAACCTGTCCACCGCCCGGGCCATGGTTCGCGCAAAAGAAGTCAGCATCAGGAAAATAGCCGGGGCCGCAAAGGGGCAATTGTTTATTCAATTTATTACCGAGTCTGTATTGTTTTTGCTGCTATCGCTTGTAGCCGCTTTTATACTGATGTGGATCCTGTTGCCCTTCTATAACCTGCTCGCGGGCAAGCACATGCTGATAAGCCTGCTGAATGGAAATACCTGGAAGGTAATTGGTATAACGATGCTGGCGGTATTGCTCGCCTCTTCTATCTATCCATCCATATTGTTATCGTCCTTTGAACCGCTCAAAGCGTTGAAAGGGAAACTGGTTTTGGGCATTGACAATACCAGCTTCCGGAAGGTACTGGTAACAGTTCAGTTTGTTTTCTCCATCACACTCATTATCGGAACCCTTGTGATTGATAAACAGCTGACATTTATCCGGGAAAAAAATCCCGGCTATGAACGTTCACAGGTAATTTCTTTTCCTGCAGGGTTGATGAAGGATCATTCCGCTGTAGTGAAAGCGGCGTTGAAAAACGAGCGCGGTGTGGAGGCAGTGGCCGTTTCTGATAGTAAACTGGAGAACAATTTTCAAAGCACCGCCGGGATTAACTGGGATGGCAAAGACCCCCATAAAGGTTTTAACATACATACGATGGCTGTAGATGAAAATTTTCTGCCTGTACTAAAAATGGAATTTGCAGCTGGCAGCAATTTCACGGGTTCAACAATCGATTCAACCCATTTCATTTTGAATGAGACTGCGGTGAAAATGACCGGTATAAAAGACCCGGTAGGAAAACGGTTAAAATTACAACTAACAGAGGGCACTATCATTGGTATAGTAAAGGATTTTAACTACACCTCTTTAAAAGAAAAAATTGAACCACTGGTTATTTCTTTCAAGCCGGCCGGCAGGTTTCTGTACTTGAAAACAACGGGCAGGAATTCATCCCTTGCCGTGGCGGCCGCAAATAAAATCTGGAATCAATACAATCCGGGTTTCCCGTTCCAATACCGCTTCCTTGATGAAGCCTGGGGCAAACTGTATGCTGCCGATGAACGCACCGGCACCTTACTCAATACATTTTCCATCATTGCTATTCTGATCTCCTGTCTCGGATTGTTTGGCCTGGCAACCTTTACGGCGCAAACCATGACCAAACAGATAGGCATACGCAAAGTCCTTGGTGCAAGCGTTGCCAGTATCGTAGCATTGTTATCAAAAGATTTTCTGCAACTGGTTGGCATCGCTATCATCCTCGCTTCGCCTGTTGCCTGGTGGGTCATGCACAGATGGCTGGAAAATTTTGCTTACCGGATCGAGCCCGGCCCATGGATATTTATATCGGCAGCGGCCATTATTGTTTTTATTGCAATATTTACAATTAGCTTTCAATCGGTTAAAGCAGCTATTGCCAATCCAATAAAAAGTTTGCGCAACGAATAGGTAAATACAGGAATCAGCGGCATGAAAATATGGTGCTGGAACGGGAAAGAATTGGAAAATCCTGGAGATCGCAACGATGGGATTCATTTGTATTGAACACCAATGCCATCATTCCGGCGGGTACTCCCCTGTCGGTCCGGACTGGTTAAAGCAAATCCAGCTGCTGCCAGTGACCGGTTCCCAACCGGCATGGGTGCGCCCCCGTAAATTAAATTTTTGTACGGAAACAGGCAGGCGCTATAAACTATCCCTATTTAGTATTACATTGATTGCGGAATGATGCCACCTCGTAATTCTTCCTGTGACTGAGGGTAGCGAAGCTATGCCTGGTAGTAGTCAACCTAAACACCGATTGTAAACGTTTATAACCGGCTAAGCCAAAAACGGATTGTACTACTAACAATACAAAAAGTTGATCGCTGACCCTTTGATTGTAAACACTTTAATTTTTGAACAACTTCGTCTAATAGCATAAATCAGCGAGTTGGGTGGCATCTCAGAGAACTCGCTATGAGAAATACTTAATTAAATACAAACAACCTGAATCGACAAAAATGATTTTTGACAATACGACCAAATCATTATTTTAAAAGCCAAAATAACTACAAATGACTAAACCAAACTTAATCCTGATTCTAATATTAACATCATTATTTTCAAACGGCCAAGTAAAAACTCCAACAGTTGGTGGAAATAAAAAAGCCTCCGTTTCAGAGCAGATAGGCATAACTGATATTAAAATAAACTATGACCGTCCAGCCGTAAAAGGAAGAGATGGAAAAATCTGGGGAAATTTAGTGCATTATGGCTTTGCTGATCTTCACTATGGAACTAGCAAAGCTGCACCGTGGCGAGCAGGTGCCAATGAAAATACAACATTTGAGTTTACAACTGATGTTTTCATCGAAGGAAAGCCTTTGTCAGCCGGGAAATATGGATTTTTCATTGCAATGGGTGAAGAAAAAGCAACACTTATATTCTCACACGACAACAACGCATGGGGAAGTTTTTTTTATAACCCGACAAATGACGCTTTACGCGTAGATGTGACAATTCAAAAATTAATTGAAAATGTTGAAAGACTAAAGTATGAGTTTTCTAATCAAACCGACACAAGTGCAGTAGTATCCCTCATGTGGGAAAAAATCAAAATCCCACTTATTATTTCCATTGACTTAAAGAAAACTCAACTAGATGCGTACCGTTATGCTGTCAATAACGGAAACTTTTACAGATTCTGGCAAAATATGCAAACCGCCGCGAATTACTGTTTAATAAATAATATAAATATTGATGAAGCATTAATATGGGCGAATCGTTCAGTTAACGAAGCCTTTGGCGAAGCAAATTTTCGAACACTTAGTACTTACGCAGGTCTATTAGAAAAAGTAAACAAGCAACATGAAGCAGACTCTCTAATGAAAAAGGCCTTGGTTATGGGCTCTGCAGACCAAGTATACAATTATGCTCAAACATTATTGAAGTTAAAAAAGAATAAAGCTGCTTTTGAAATTTTCAAAATGAATTACGACAAATTCCCAAAAGCAGTAGTCACAAATTTAGGAATGATAAAAGTTTATTCAGCAATTGGAAATAAGACAGAAGCTATAAGATTTATAGACAAAACAATATCACTTGTAACCAACAAAAACGCAATCGACTATCTAGAAAATTTGAGAATTGAGGTAAAAAATGGTAAGGACATTTCCGATCTCTAATTTATTTATCGGACATCAACACAATTATAATGTTGCCCGCCATTAATTATTTACTTAGGCGACGAGACACCACCCAACATTCGGTTGCTGCCAGGCTGGCTCGACGTTGTTGCAATGAACAGTAGTTATAAATCAGCAGCGGCTATGGGCGACCTTTTAAAAACTGAGATTTTGTTAAATTCAAGATCAATTTATTAACCTGGTTCTGTAGCTGGGCGAACGGATCACAGAAGCCAGCCCGGCAGCAAGCCGTTGACGTTGGCAGCAAGCATATGGCGACATCAAACGACTTCATCGAATACTATAAAACAATTAGCGACACCGAGCTATTGAGCATACTCGACAGCCCAGGCGACTATCAACCGTCCGCAGTTGAAGCGGCTAAGGAAGAATTTTCCAAAAAACAACTTTCTGACACAGAAATTCAAGAAGCCCGAGAACCACTTATTGATAAACAAGAACAAAAAGAAAAGGAAAGAGAAAAAGCAAAAGCCGTCGAAACTAAAATTAACGCAGTAGGACATACTTTTATTGACACAATTAATCCAATTCAATCTGGAATACCTTCAATCGAAAAAACCATCAGACTTATTGTAATAATTTTTGGGGGAATATTTCTATTCCAACTAATTAAAAATTTCAGGACTCATTTGGCATATATTAAAGACATTCCAAAGTTTCCATTCGAAAGCATTATTTATATTTTGCCACAAATACTTTTACCCGTAGCGACAATTGCATTTTGGAAAAGAAAAATATTTGGCTGGACACTCCTAACAATATTTCTTACTTTTTCTGCTGTTGGTGCAATGTGGTTATTATTTCAGTCATTTAATTGGAAGCCTTCTGGTTTGGCTGGACTTGACAACTTATTTCCACGACCATCCCCAACAACATACATTATTCAACTATTATTTTTAGTTGGGACATTGTATGTTTTGTGCAAGACAAATATGAGAGAAGTATTTTCCGTTGACAAACAAAAAATGGTTGCGACAATAGCTATTACAAGTCTTGTAACATTCGTTTTAATGTTTGCAATTTCTTAGTGTGGACAGAGAATGCCAGCAGCCAACATTCGTATGCTAGTTTGGCTCGACAAAAGTGCAATCAGCATTTTGCATCACCAGGCAGCATCTGGTGGCGACCGTTTCAATTGATGTCTTCGTAAACCGACAGATTAATTTCCAAAACAAAGTTCAGTGGCCGGGCGGACGTATTTCAAATTCCACACCAGCATAAATACGTGGACGTAAGCTGGTATTTCCCATACTCGGCGACTACATTAAAATGGCCAGTAACGCACGGGGATAAATGGTCAAAAGTTCGACCAAAGCAAGACATTTCAACTGTCCGTTTTTCAACATAAAAACAAAACATTAGCAAGAATTTCATGGACACAGAAAAAATATTCAAGACCAAAACAGGATACTGTCATATTACACAGGACAATATTATACTGACGAGGGACGGTATAATCGGCAATGTAGCTAAAGTGACAATGGGTAATAATATTGCCCGACCATTAATAATTTATGGACTTATATCTTTTGGCTTTCTTTTACTTGCCTTAAAAGGGCTAAAAGAGGGACAAACACCTATAGCCATTCTATTCTTGATATTGGGACTTGTTTTAATTTTTGCAATCATAAAAAGCTTTAATAATTCTGCGACACCAATTATATCGAGACATAGCATACAAGGAATAGAATTTAAAAAATCAATTCCCGGTGCGACTCGTTCATATTTTACTGTACACTTTAAGAACGACAAAGGACAGACAAAGCAAAGACTAATCCTATTACCCGGTTCCTTAAGTAATGGACAAAGTGAGGCGGAAAAAGCTATCGAAATAATGACATCTGAATTTCGCGACATTAAAAACGCGAGCTAACATGCGGCTTTATAAAATTGGGGCTTGACGGAAGAACAATCAGTTATTTGCATCGCTAAATATCATCAAATGGCGACCGTTTCAATTTCTGATTTGAGTAAAGAAAAAGATTAATTTCCAAAACAAAGTTCAGTAGCTGGGCGGATGTATTTCAAATGCCACCCCAGCATAAATACTTAGACGTTGCAGGCAATGCCCACAGACCATTCTGCAGACATAGATAAACAGTTTTTAATAAAAAGACACATGAAATTAAATAAAATCCTAATAATTATTTCATTTGTGACTACTGACGGATTTTGTCAAAGTGATGCTAAATTAATCAACGGACTAAATTCAATTATCAAGCCTATTACTACAATCAATCCGGAAGACAATTTTAATGATATAGAATTTTTAAAAAACGCAGCAAACGATGCAACAGTTTTCGGAATTGGAGAAAGCACTCACGGCACATCTTTGTATAATACATATAGACAAAGACTTGTGCGATTTTTAGTTCAAGAAATGAAATATAGAGCAATTATTGACGAAGGAGACATTTTAGCTGCCGAAAAAGTGGATGCATATATTAATCGTAAGACCGATAGCTTAGAATTAATCGGAGGACTTCGCCCTGTGGTAACAAATAAAAAAGAATTAGACTGGTTGAGGAGATATAACTCAGACAAATCTGAAAAAGAACGTGTACACATCTATGGCTCAGAAGTAAGAGGATTCTATGGTATAGTTCAAAAAATAAAAAATCTTTTCTTCCCTAATAAAGTTAATGAAACTTTGAAAAAGTTTGAAGGTGATATCGGCGTGGGATATAAAAATATCACTAAAAAGGACTTTGAAGATATTCAAAAACTATCTCAAAAATTGGTAGCGGAATGCAAAATACCCTTATACAACTACTATCTCTCTCTTCTCAACCAGCAAATAGACTTTGCTTATCGCCAAAGATTTGGCAAAAACGACTTTAACATAAGAGATAAATACATGTTTGAAAACATTAAGTCAATCGTTTTAGAAACTCCAGAAAACAAAGCAATTATTTTAGCACACAACGGCCACCTACAAAAAACCAAATTTACGACTTTGTCTTCTCTGGGCTATCTCTTAAATAATTTTTATGGCCACAAGTATTTTGTAACTGCAACTGATTTTAATTTCGGCTCTGTGTACATCTATGATTTTAAAGCAGGGAATTATAAAGACATTTTTTTTGAAAAAGTTGAAGATAAAAAAGCAGTTGAATATTACTTTACACAATGCAAGTACCACAATTTCTTCTTTCCCATCAATGACGCTTTAAAAAATACTGAGACTGCTTCTTTTGTAAACAAAACAACTAAAATGCTCAGAAATATGAGTACTACAGGCGACATTATTAAATCACCAATTAGTTTAGCTGAAAACTATGATTTGATAGTATTTTTTAACGACACCGGGGCAAAAAAATAAATTACTGACAAGTACTGCAATAAGGCACATGCCTGCAACAAAGGGTTTGGCGTTATTGGGACCTGACGAATTTATTCTCAACTTCATATCGCTATTGGGCTTCAGTTTCGGCTTGACGTTTTTCGATTTAGCTTTCAGTTTATATCTTCAACATTAGTAACATTATTGGGCTTTGGTTTCGGGCAGACGATGTTCAAATTCACCAACAACGCCAAGCCCAAAAGGTTAAGCACAATGCATTGAAGCCCCTAATTATCATATCAGCTCTTTTGTTTTGCCTTTTTACAAACGGACAAAAAAGCTCAGCGCTAGTTGCTAAAAGTAAAACTTCAGTCGACTCAACCTATATTCCAATAGACTTAGACGATTGCTTTAAGCAGCTTGACAAAATGTTTCCTGATAGTATTAAGCTGACTATTAAAGTTTTGACAGAAAACGAATTTTCCGGAAGATATCATCTTGGACTCGGGATGTGGATGAGAAATAATTGGGGTTTGTGGAAAGGCTCAAGACTTTCAAAATATTTTAATTCATTAGGTATCTATCACCCGGACGACATGACTGGCGTCATATTCAATAGTTACCATCGAACAATGCTGGGAAACGAAATAAAACTCAATGAGCAAGTCAAATTTTACCAGGACTATTGGGAAAAATCAAAACGAGATGCTTTAGAGCGCAGAACAAAAGAGTTTGATTTGTACAAACTAGGCGACTCTGTTTCTTTTAAGTATCATTATGGTTTTACGACAAAAGCTCAAGAGAAAAAATTCGACGAAGATATTTGTGCTGCAAAAGGAATTGTCACAGGAAAAAACAAAGTCGATTTTTTTATCAAAGTTCGGCTAATTGAAAGCTGCGACAAGAATGGCATCGTTTGTCATGACAATAAAGGGGCTGTTACTTATGATCCGAAAACCGGTAAAATGAGCAAGCTTAAGAAAAGAATTATAGTTTATATGAAAATGGGACAAGAAAATTGGTTTAATTATGATGATTGGCACACTCCCGACTGATGACGCACTGTGCCTAACATAGGTATTTATGAAATTTGGGGCGACGGAAGTGCAATCATCATTTTGCATCACCAGGCCGCATCTGGTGGCGACCGTTCCAATTGATGTTTTCGTAAACCGACAGATTAATTTCCAAAACAAGTTCAGTGGCTGGGCGGACGTATTTCAAATTCCACACCAGCATAAATACGTGGACGTTGGTGGCAATGTTAGATATGCAGACTCCGACAATTTTTGCATATATGAGGTGACAACCATCATTGCCATTTACGACACAATTCCCTATAATATTCCTATCATACATGCATTGACAACCGGTAAATGGTATCTGTGACAATAGTATACACGACCTTGACAATAAAAAGTAAAATCTGTGCCTAATATTTGGAGAATAGCTAATTTGACAATAATATCCGCTGAACTACTCATTTGTTCGCTTGGCACGTTTTATAAACATATTGCGTTTGGCTGGGGACTAGGAGATTTATTGTGGTATGGTCTTATGTACTTGCTTTTAATTGTGCATATTATTTTGACTATCGCAGGAAAGAATAAAACGACTGCTAAGTTTAGAACCTTGACTATTATATTTGCGACTACGACAGTGCTCATTTGTTTACAGGCGACAATCTGGCGAGGAACAGAATACAGATGGAACGGCCATTTATTCTATGACAATTAAAATTATTCTCGACAAGCCTTTACTCAGCGACAACGAAACACTGCCACCAACCCACGGCTTGCTGCCAGGCTGGCGGGAGGTTGTTGCAATGAGCAGCATCACCAGGCAGCGGCTATGGGGCGACGGTTCCAATTGATATTTTAGATATGCAAGAAAATCAGTTTCCAAAACAAGTTCAGTAACTGGGCAGACGTTTTTCAAAGCCCAAACTTCATAAATACCCGGCCGTTGGCTGCAATATTTTCCGACTACATGCACGACTTACTTAACAATCTTAAGGCGACTATCGACAAATTAGGCGCCAGAGCATTTTTTAATGCTCCTGCCCAAATGAATGACGTTACATTTTTACTTGAAAGAATTCCCGTTTCAATGCCTGAGAAACTAAAAGAATTTTATTTGAAATATAACGGGGGCTTTATTGCTGACCTTAGGTGGACAAAGGCTGAATTACTTGACATAGACAATTTTAAGTATATACAGTGGAATTCAAATCACTTCTTTTCTTTAGACATGATTTTGAGTTTATTTGACGACCCAGACGAACTTATAAATTATGCAAATGAAATATCCCCAAGCGAAGAAAAATATTTGCCATTTTTTAGGAGTCAGGAACAGGAGATTTATGTAATTAAGGTCTCTTCAAAGAATCCAAATATACCAGTGTACGTACTTGGTCGACAAACAATGCCGGAAGACTGGTCAATAGTTAACAATGATTTCTACGATTTCTTGAAAGCATATGTTGACACTGAAGGGAACATTCTTACCTGGTAAAAATACTGCAGCCAACATTCTTATGCTAGTGTGGCCTGACGGAAGTACAATCAGCTATTTGCATTGCCAAGCAGCATCTGGTGGCGACGTTTTCAATTGATGATTTGAGTAAAGAATAAAATTAATTTCCAAAACAAAGTTCAGTGGATGGGCGGACGTTTTTCAAATACCACACCAGCATAAATACGTGAACGTTGGCTGCTATATCATTTGAGATCCTATCATCTAAGTTGTATCATGACTTTGCCAAAAAATTTTAGGACACTTGCGGAAAGCCAAAATTATGTTTTAGGGAATGTCTATGAATATGGTTCTATCATAGACAAACGGACTGGACACGAAACATATATTGGAGACAGCTATGGTGATCCGACTTTTGCCCTAATTGACCAAAATGAAAAGTGGGCAGTAATGTTTGGCCATGACTCCTACTTATGGACACAAAATAAAATAAGTTTTCTTAATGAGGAGCTGTCATCATATGCGGACTTGTTCAAATGGCCATATGAAGCCAGGCAAATAAGCGACTTTGAAATGGAAATTTTAGATGACCCATGGAGTGACAACCCCGGTATATACAGTTTTAATATCTTGACTAATGACATTAAGAAAATTAGAAATTTCAGTAAAACGATCATACCATACGACTCAATTACTAAGATCGCATGGTGACAAGATACAGCAGCCAACATTCGTATTTAAATGAATTCCCAGGTTCCAGCTATTTTTATGTACATCCATACCTACAAAAATGGTCTGACCGGTAAAATTTGTTTTAATTTTATTCATATCTGCTGAGGTTTTTATAATGAAATTAAAAGTTACTGTAGCGGTTTCATATTGTCTACTTTTTTAACTGCCTCAGCAGTTTTCAGGTTACATGGAGACTTTATGCTAATGTGCCTCGACGGAAGTGGCGACCATTCCAATTGATGTTTTCGTAAACCGACAGATTAATTTTCAAAACAAGTTCAGCGGCCGGGCCGACGGAATTCTAATCCCCGCCAGCATAAAGCCCTCGACGTTGGCTGCTATACAATCCTCTATGCAAAAGATCTTAATAATACTTTTAGCCTGTTTCATTTTGACAGACTCTTTTGGACAGACACAAACAAAAGTTTCAACCTTCCTACTGACACAATACAACAAAACATTGTATGACAGGACAAAAGGTAATAATCCTTGGGGTGTTGGGCTTGGACTACAGACTTTTTTAAAAAACAAAACAAAATTTACACCGACAATAGAACTTACTGGGAATATATATCTCGAAGACGACAAAGTTTTCAGGACAAATTCTGATGGGATAGAAATCAATGAAGTTAGGGGAATGATAAACCTTTTTGCAGGAGCTTCATTTAATCCGACACAAGACATTTACTTTTCATTTGTAGCAGGGCCAAGCTTTATAAGTGGACAGACATTGTTAGGGATAAAACCGTCATTTGGTTTTTACTTTTCTAAATCACAAAAGTGGACAGGAAAAATTTCTTACATCAATGTTTTCAATCGGGACAAAAAAACTGAGGAAGATTTTGGTTCCCTAAGTTTTGCAGTTGGACTTAAATTATTTTGACCTGTACAGCAGCCAACATTCGTATCCTTTATGCTAGTGTGGCTCGACGTTGTTGCAATGGGCAGTAGGTCATTAATCAGCAGCGGCCATGGGGCGACCGTTCCAATTTGTGATTTGAGTAAAGAAAAAAATTAGTTTTCAAAACAAGTTCAGTGTCTGGGCGGACGTTTTTCAAATGCCACACCAGCATAAATACGTGGACGTCGTGCGTCATCTTATTTGCGTTCATGACCAATCGACAATTTCCGACAAAGAATGTTCAAATATGAATTCAACAAATAAATTAGACTGGACAGATCTGGCCATTAATGCTTGGACCATAAGCGGCGCCAAATTACTGCCTGGGCTTTCGTTAAGCAAAATCCTAGAATTTGAAGCTTTATTAAAGTTTAAGTTTCCACAGGACTTTGTGGACTTATATCAAAAAGCAAACGGCTTTGAGTACTGCGACTGGAATGAACATATGTTTTCATTCTGGTCTCTTGACAGAATTGTAGACGAATATAAAACAGACAACGACAATAATTTTGTTGGTTTCTGCGACTTTTTACTTAATAGTTATTCAATTGGGTTTGCAAAAGACACCAAAAGAATATTTAAATACTTCGACAGACTAAATCCTGTTTGCCACAATTTTAAAGAAGCTGTTTTATTGATAAATTCAAGTTCTGGAAGTATTTACTAGATAGGCTTGGCGACTGAAAAGGCGAACCCACAACATTACTTGCTGCCAGGCTAGCGGACGAATAGATTTTGATCATTAGTTCGCTAATCACCATTTGTTATGGGGCGACGTTTCATTAGGGTTTTTTGTTATAAAATAGTTTAGTTTTATTAAGCGTGTTTAGTAGCCGGCGGAAGGATCACAGAAGCCAGCCCGGCAGCAAGCCGTCCACGTTGTTGCGTGCAACCTTTCGACAATACATAACAAATAGCAACTTTATAATACAAAAAAATATTTCGACTTATGAGTATGATTGGCAATTTTCTTCGAGTGACAAAAACTCAACTTGAAGACTATTTAAAAGATAGTACGCTTTTAGAAACTCGAATTTATGATGAAGAATCTGATGATGAAGATCCCAATTTGGTAGACATCGATAAATCATGGGAAGGAATATTATTTTTGTTAACTGGACAAAATCTGGAAACTATTGACCATCCATTAGCAAAAGTCTTATTTAGTGGACAAATTATTGACGAAGACCAAGATTTAGGCTACGGACCAGGACAATATTTGACTCCAGAGCAAGTAAAAGATATAAATGAACAAATTTCTAAAATTACAACAGACGACTTAAGTAAAAAGTACGACTCAGATAAAATGATGGAACTTAAAATCTATCCTAATGCTTGGGAAGAAGATGATATGGTAACCTATCTGACTGATTACTTTAAAACAATTCAAGAAGTATTTGCAGAAGCAAGTAAAAATGATGAAGCAATAATTACTTTCCTTAATTAAATAGTCCCTAAAGGCTGCACACAACATGCGCTGCCAGGCTGGCTCGTTGTTGCAATGGGCAGTTACTCAATTACATTCAGCGCTTAAAGCTGTATATCGGTAACTTATGGACTATGAACTAATTCAACTACCTGAAGAATGATATATGTAAGCTAAGATTTGACTCCAACTGGCGAATGTAGCCCGGCTTAGCGCTTTGGCGTTCTTGTGCCGTTCGCTCAAAAAGAGGCCAGGAAGGCGCTCCCGCAAAACCGACCCCTCATTCTTACGCCAGTTCTCAGGTCTGGGCGGAATAATTGTACAAGTGTTTGAAACATTTTATTATAACAATGAAAAAACACTTAACTATTTCATTTTTAATGATTTAGATTTTTTTTGTGTGGCGTCCACAAATTGTTCTTTCACTTTTACAAAAAGTTGTTGACCAACATTCAAATGTAAAAGTGTTTCTACAAACAGTAGATGGTCATCTTCCAATTGTTTTTTCACTTTTACAAAAAGATGTTGCCCAAGCTCCCGAAGCGAAAGTTTTTCTACCTGCAGAAGACGGTCATCTTCCAACTGTTTTTTCACTTTGCCCAAAGATGAGGATGAACTTCAAACAGTAAAACGGTTTCCATGTAAAGGGCATGCTGCAAACCAGAAGGTTTAGCCGCTTACGCCGATGCCCGGCCGGTAAAAATAGTTGGTGATTTGTGGGGGAAGGGGTATTTCAAAAAGGAGAACATTGTGTACTGCCAAGAATGGTATTTATAAAATTGGGGGCGACAGAAGCGCAACCGGCATTGTTGCACAACCAGGCAGTACAGTCAGCGACCATTTCAAATTCAGATTTTCGTTAAAAGATAAATTATTTTACAAAACAAGTCCGGTGGGTGGGCGGGCGTTTTTCAAAGCCCAAACTTCATAAATACCCGGAAGTTGTGTGCAACCCATTAAGACAATATTCCGATTATGCTGACAATTAAAGTACTTTCAGAAAGACTACTAAAAATAATGCTGTTTTTAGTAGGACTAAACATGCCGCATCAAATCTTACAGGGACAGACAAATAAAATACAAATATCCTGTACTGAATTAGACAAGTTAATAAACCCCAAAAATGGAAAATCTCCACTATATCGGTTCAATCTGGACTCAACAATCTATTTTGTGGACCCTGAAATTTACTTGCCAACTGCAGAATTGAAAGATGGAATAACAGAAAAGTAAAAATTATTACAAGCGGCTCTGCAATAGACAGCCTTAGAAATTTCGACCCACATGGAGTGTTTCTATATAAGTCCAACTATTTTCTTCTAACTATTGGACATTATGACCGCAATAAATCAATTAGGTTCCTTCACCCAGCATCAAACGAATTCTGTGTCGCTGAATTAAAGAAGTCTAAAACTGGATACACTATTAAAAATATTGAATGGGCCGTCTACTAGTGACATGACGGCTGCACACAACATTCTTTATGCTGGTGTGGCTCGACGGAAGCGCAATCATCATTTTGCATCACCAGGCCCATCTGGTGCGACCGTTCTAATTGATGTTTTCGTAAACCGACAGATTAATTTCCAAAACAAAGTTCAGTGGCTGGGCGGGCGTATTTCAAATACCACATCAGCATAAATACGTGGACGTTGTAAGCAATGCATATGAAAATACTCCCACTTATATTGACATTTGGCCTTTTGACAGATCTGTACGGACAGACAAATCCAAATTTGGAAAAAATTCTTAAAAGAGACTTTTCAGAAAATTCGACAGACGACGGAAGGTGGGTTTTTTATTCGGACAAAGCTAATATCGACAAAATAGACAAGCCAGCAGTAAAAGCAATACTTCCTAATTATGACTTTTACAAAATCACAATGACTAACCATTTGGGCTATCACGTTAATCAAGGAACTTGTTTAGTGTTGGTTGACAATGCAAAATCAAAAACATTACTGGTCGAGCCATTATGGTATGGCGGAACAAGCAAAACTTTACTAAAACTTTTTATCGGATATAAATTTGATAGTAAAAACATGCTATTAAACTTTATGACGCAATTAAACGATTTGATGCAAATCGGTTCAGGTTATAAGTTTAGACAAACATCATATGCCGACACACTGCTAACGTATGACTTAGGATATTTTAAAGGCGACAGTTACACGACCGGGGGAAATGGAACAAGCTCGACTCTCAATTATAATGAAGATGGGGTATGGCGGAAAATAAGAATCGACATTAAAGACTTTGTCATTATTCGATACACCGCTATAAATCCAAAAATGACTGACAAAGAAGTGGTAGAGTGACCTCAATGCACTGCTTACAACATGCTTGCTGCCAGGCTGGCGGGACGTTGAAGCAATGAGCAGCAACTCTTTAATCGGCAGCGGTCATAAGGCGACCTTTCTAAACTTAGTTTAGTATAATCTTGAGTTTAATTTTTTAACTTGGTCCTGAAACTGGGCGGACGTTTTTCAACTGCCAGCCCAGCAAGCAAGCCGTGGACGTCAGACTGTCTAAAAACTAAAACAAACTGCTCGAGAATCGTCTGTACTTAATTCTTCTCCGAGAGGTATCCGGATACCCTCACATCATCGGCCTTTAGTTTTTAGACAGTCTGACGTTGGGCGCTATTTCTTTGACAAACAAACTATGCGACTATTGTTATTTATACTATTTATCTTTTTCAAAGCAAGTCTATTTGGCCAAGACAATACAACTTATTTTGACACGTCGAATCACTTTATAATCGGAATACCCAAAGGTTGGATGGTTGAGCAAAAGCTAAACGACAATCCAACTGCATTGACTGTTAGATTAAATAAACTTGATAAAGGGGGGATTATACCATCATACATTGTCAACATAATTCAGTATAAAAACACGACCCTTGAAAAGTTTTATAAAAACTATTGTCGACCTTTTGATTCACCGAACGAAGACCATATACTCATCGCTGAAGGAGACTATTTTGCAAATGGGATTAACTACAAGTGGATTCTAACAAAATCGAAATCACTTAAACTAAACAGGAGTCTGATCTACTATTGTTATAAAGACGGAAATATTTATCAAATTTCCTTTAGTGCCGACTTGCGTGGCTTTTCAAGATATCAACAGACATTTAAAAACGTAATTGACACATTCAAAATATAAAACAGCACCCCACATTGGGTTGACCATTTCTTTTAAGTGTCTTCGCGAAAAAAACAGGCTACAGCGACAAAAAATAAATTTATAGTTCATGTACAATTTGCTGCATCACGTCTCGACAAAACGACTCAGCGACCAGACCAAAAGTTGCTTAAAAGCAGTATAAAAAAACAACTTCCCGGATTGCAAACTTGTCGCAAGCCCTACTCTACCTCGACAAACAGCGCCCAACATTGGTATTTATAAAATTTGGGGCGACGGAAGTACAATCGGCATATTTGCATCACTAGGCAGCAGCCATAAGGCGACCGTTCCAATTGATGGTTTAGACAGAAAATAAAATTGGTTTTTAAAACAGGTTCAGTAACCGGGCTGACGTTTTTCAAAACCCAAACTTCATAAATACCCCGACGTTAGGTGGAATTGTTGACGTTTACCATTTATTATCATGGCGACAAATAACCCAAAATATCGACTAAGATTTTTCTTTGACTACGGAGCCGGTGGGTGTCTATGGGGCGATAATGACAAGGTTTTTGAAGACTTTGGAGTGGGACCGCTAGACTTGGCAATAAAAGAAAAAATAGCTATACCTAGTGACGATGCTATGAAAGAAATTGGTTTTATTGATAAAATGCACTCGACTTACTTGAATAAAGATTATCCGGTCGACCCATCATATTGGACAAAGGCCGACTGCGATTTTTTTAATTCAAGGGTCGACAAATTGATTATCCAATTGCGAAAAGAACTAGGTGATCAATTTGAGATAAATGACAAACAGGAAAGATATTCTCAAGATCCTGACCTTAAAAGATATTTGGACAACCCAAAGAACTTTAAAAGATCTGTTTAAACAACAAAATATGGCTTCGACAACAACTGCAGCTAACAACTAAGACTTCGTCGGGCCTGCAGGGCCCACGATGAAGTCTTAGTTGTACGGAACCGGTGAACTTAAAGGATTTTATAAATAATTATGGGGATTGCTATGGGAGGTAGACTGAGTAAGGGTTG
>Ga0193753_10000857_pt1 | contig 28240 bp, 28 predicted proteins | sample H1c2metaG_FD_144925 | JGI IMG/M metagenome (GOLD analysis project Ga0193753, IMG submission 144925) | Soil microbial communities from a riparian zone of the East river system, Colorado, United States - H1c2 | ecosystem: Environmental > Terrestrial > Soil > Riparian zone | place: USA: East...
AGTCCGCCGTGCGCTTCGATCACTTCCAGGCCGGGGCGCAGATACAGATGGAAGGTATTGCCCAGGATGATTTCGGCGCCGAGTGCGCGGACCTGTTCCGGCAGTACGCCCTTGACCGAGCCGTAGGTGCCTACGGGCATGAAGGCCGGGGTTTCGACGGTGCCGCGCGGGAAGGTGAGGCGGCCGCGGCGAGCAACACCATCCGTACCCAGCAATTCGAACGACATCCGGCTCAACGTTGACCCTTCCCGCCCGCTGGGGTAGGTCGATGACGACGAGTCACTTCGCACCCTCCGGAAACAACAACATCGCATCCCCATAAGAAAAGAAACGGTATTTCTCTCGCACCGCATGCGCATACGCAGCGAACACCCGCTCGCGGCCCGCGAAAGCCGACACCAGCATCAGCAACGTACTCTCCGGCAGATGGAAATTGGTCAGCAGCGCATCGACCGAACGGATGCGGTAGCCCGGGAAGATGAAGATCCGCGTCTCGCCCGCGAACGGCAGCAGCTCGCCGTCGTGCATGGCGGACTCCAGCGCGCGCACCACGGTGGTGCCGACCGCGACGATCCTGCCGCCGGCGGCGCGCGTGCGGCGGATCTGTTCGACCAGTTCGGGGCCGACGTTGAGCCACTCGCTGTGCATGCGGTGCTCGCGCAGGTCGTCGACGCGCACCGGCTGGAACGTGCCTGCGCCGACATGCAGCGTGATATGGCCGAAATGGATGCCGCGCGCGCGCAGATCCTGCAGCAGCGCATCGTCGAAATGCAGGCCGGCGGTCGGCGCGGCGACGGCGCCGACTTCGCGCGCGAACACCGTCTGGTAGCGTTCGGCGTCGTCGGCCCCCGGCTCGCGCTGGATGTACGGCGGCAATGGCAGGCGCCCGGCGCGCAGCAGCCACGACTCCAGCGAATCTTCGATATGGAAGCGCAGCCGGTAAAACTCGCCTTCGCGGCCCAGCACCTCGGCCTCGCCGCCGCCGTCGAGCGCGATGCGGCTGCCCGGCTTGGGCGACTTGCTGGCGCCGATCTGCGCGCGCGCTTCATTGCCCGGTAGCAGCCGCTCGATCAGGATTTCGATGCGGCCACCCGTAGTCTTGGTGCCGAACAGGCGCGCCGGGATCACCCGGGTGTCGTTGAACACCAGCAGGTCGCCGGGCTGCAGCAGTCCGGGCAGATCGCGCACATGCCGGTCTGAAAACGCAGCCGGCGCTGGCGGCACGCACAGCAGCCGGCTGGCCGAACGCTCGGCGAGCGGCGCCTGGGCGATCAGCTCGGGCGGCAGTTCGTAATGGAAGTCGGATTTCTTCAAATCAGGGTTATGCAGCAAGAAAGGCGAATGCCAATTGTAGTGGTTGGTCGCCGCCGGCCTTCGTGGGAGGGGCTTCAGCCCCGACAAAGGCAGTCGGGGCTGAAGCCCCTCCCACAAGCCCACGATTCCTAACGCTCGAACTTCGCCGACAGGATGATCGACGAGGTGGTCCGCTCCACCCCGTCGACGGCGCCGATGCGGTCGGTGAGCTCGTCCATCTCTTCCACGCTCGGCACCACGCCCAACGCAACCAGGTCGACGGGTCCGCTGACCGAATGCAGGCTGCGCACCGCGGGCATCGCACGCAGCGCCTCGACCACCGAGGCCATATGCCTGGGCAGCACGGTGATCAGGATATGGGCGCGGATATGTCCGCGCTCGGCGGCTTCGGCGACGCGCACGGTATAGCCGGCGATCACCCCATCCCGCTCCAGCCGCTCAATGCGGCTCTGCACCGTGGTCCGCGACAGCTTGAGCCTGCGGGCGATTTCCGCGGTCGAGGCGCGGGCGTTCTCGCGCAAAACGCTCAGAACCTGCTGGTCGGACGCCGTGATCTTCATTTTGCCCAAATCGCTAGTCAATTAGACGAAATATAGCGGTATTTCGTCGAAATCGCACTATCAACCGACGACCGCCTCGCGAATAATGCCGGATTGACGTCTGCGAAGAGAGAATCCCATGGCTGTGACCGACGCCCTTGCGCCGCTGCGCGCCCACACCGGCAAGCGCCGCACCCATGGCCTGGATGACGCCACCGTCGCCCGTTTCGCCGCCGCACACCCGGCGCTGGCCGAGGCGATCGACGCCGCCGTCGCCGAATACGCCCGCGTGCGCGAAGAGTTCCCGGAGCTGCTGAACCTGGACGAAGACGCGCAGGTCGATGCCCTGCAGGCCGGCTTCGTCAATTTCTATGCGCACGATGCGGTCAATCCCTACGTGGCTTTGGCCGCGCGCGGATCCTGGGTGGTCACCCTCAACGGCGCGGTGCTGTACGACTGCGGGGGCTACGGCATGCTCGGCTTCGGACACACGCCGCAGAAGATCATCGATGCGATGGCCAAGCCGCAGGTGATGGCCAACATCATGACGCCCAACCTGTCGCAGCTGCGTTTCTCGCGCGCGATGCGCAATGCCATCGGCCAGTCGCGCGGCGGTTGCCCTTACAGCAAGTTCCTGTGCCTGAATTCCGGTTCCGAATCGGTGGGTCTGGCCGCGCGTATCGCCGACGTCAACACCAAGCTGATGACCGACCCGGGCGCGCGCCACGCCGGCCGCCAGGTCAAGCGCCTGGTGGTCAAGGGCAGCTTCCACGGCCGTACCGACCTTCCGGCGCTGTATTCGGACTCCAGCCGCAAGACCTATATGCAGTTCCTGGCCAGCTACCGCGGCGAGGACTCGGTGATCGCGATCGAGGCCTACGACATCGACGCGCTGAAGAAAGTGTTCGGCGATGCCGACGCCAACGGCTGGTTCATCGAGGCGATGTTCCTGGAACCGGTCATGGGCGAAGGCGACCCGGGCCGCTCCGTGCCGCCGGCGTTCTATGCCGCCGCGCGCGAGCTGACCAAGTCCCACGGCTCGCTGCTGCTGGTCGACTCGATCCAGGCCGGCCTGCGCGCGCAGGGCGTGCTGTCGATCGTCGACTATCCGGGTTTCGAGAAGCTCGAAGCGCCGGACATGGAAACCTATTCGAAGGCGCTTAACGCCGCGCAATATCCGCTGTCGGTGCTGGCCGTCACCGAGCGCACCGCCAACCTGTACCGCAGCGGCATCTACGGCAACACCATGACCACCAATCCGCGCGCGCTCGATGTCGGTTGCGCGGTGCTGGAGATGCTGACGCCGGCACTGCGCGACAACATCCGCAACCGTGGTCGCGAGGCGATCGACAAGCTGGAGAAGCTCAAGGGCGAACTCGGCGGCTTGATCACCAAGGTCCAGGGCACCGGCCTGCTGTTCTCGTGCGAGCTCGACCCGCGCTTCAAGGGTTACGGCACCGGTTCCAGCGAGGAATGGCTGCGCGAGCATGGCCTGGGCGTGATCCACGGCGGCGCCAACTCGCTGCGCTTCACCCCGCATTTCGTGGCGCAGAGCGATGAGATCGAGCTGATCGTGTCGATGGTGAAGCGGGCGCTTTTGGAAGGGCCGCGTCAGCAGGAACAAGTAGCGGCCTGACTGCTCTTCCTTCTCCCTATGCGGTGAAGGCGTTGCCGCTTGCGAGCCACTGGCTCGCGCACGCCTGAACGTCCTTGCGCATTGCGCAAGGACCGGGGCGCGAAGCGAGGTGCCGAAGGGCGGATGGGGGTTCGGCGAAGCCGCGATTGTCCGTACTGCCGTCGCCTCGCCGTACCCTCTCACCCCAAGCCCTTTCCCGATGGGAGAGGGGCTAGATCGCGCTCCGATGAAGCCTCTGCGGTAATGTGGCCGCATGAAAATCGTCGAAGTCCGCCACCCGCTGGTGCAGCACAAGCTCGGCCTGATGCGCCGCGCCGATAACAGCACCAAGACCTTCCGCGAGCTGTCGGCGGAAGTCGCCACGCTGCTGACCTACGAGGCCACTGCGGACCTCGAAACCGAAGACGCCGTGGTGCGCGGCTGGGCCGGCGACGTCAATGTGCGCAGGATCAAGGGCCGCAAGATCACCCTGGTGCCGATCCTGCGCGCTGGCCTGGGCATGCTGCCGGGCGTGCTCGAACTGATCCCGGCGGCCAAGGTCAGCGTGGTCGGCCTGCAACGCGACGAAGAAACGCTGAACGCCATCACCTATTACGAAAAGCTGGTCGGCAATTTGCAGGACCGCATCGCGTTGGTGCTGGACCCGATGCTGGCCACCGGCGGCACGCTGATCGCGACGGTCGACATGCTGAAGGCGGCGGGCGCCACCCGCATCAAGGGGTTGTTCCTGGTCGCGGCGCCGGAAGGCCTAAAAGCGCTCGAAGCCGCGCACCCGGATGTCGAGGTGTATACCGCCTCGATCGACGAGCGCCTCAACGACAAGGGTTATATCCTGCCTGGCCTGGGCGATGCCGGCGACAAGATCTTCGGTACCCGCGTCGAGTGAATCGGCCCGCCACGCTTCAGTAGGTGCGAATTCATTCGCACGCTCTTGCCAGTTCAAAAGCGTGCGAATGAATTCGCACCTACCAAGCGCGTATCCGCTCTAGCGGCGGCGTTTGCGCATCAGCGTAACGATCACCAGGATCGCCAGCACGAACAAGCCGGCGCCGATCAGCCATCCCAGCGCGCCCTTGCCACCCGCCGCCACCGGCGCACCCGAAGACGCCTGCTGGATGCCGTCCTGCATCGCCTGCAATTTCCACACCTCGTTCTGCAGCGACACCTTGCCGTCCAGCGCCGGCAGCGTCAGCTCGCGCCAGGTCACGCGCAGATCGCCGATCTGCGGATCCAGTGGATTCTCCGCGCTGCCCAGGCCATCGCCTTCGGGCTGGAAAGTGGCCGACAGGTTGCCGGGCAAGGCGGAGAAGTTCGGACGGAATTCGCGCCACTGGCCGAGCCGGGCCACGACCTGCGCATCCAGCGGCTTGCCATCGAGGGTGACGGTATCGGCCAGGATGCGGCGACTGGCCAGCGGCAGGGCCCCGGGATTGGCGTGCCCCGGCGCGAACGCGGCCGATGCGATGGGCGCAGCGCTCCAGATCTTTTCGTAACCCTGCCCCGCCGCGCGCCATTGGTACATCTCGACGCGGCGCTCAAGGCCGAAATGGCGCGAAGCCACGCCGAACTCCTTGTCGCGCGGCGATTTTTCCGGCTGCGGCAACCCCAGCGGCGCCTGCTGCGCGCACACGCTGCCGGCTGCTGCGAGCATCAGCAGTAACGCGGCGAGCCGCCTCATGCCATCAAGGCCCGTGCATGCAGTTCGCCGACCTCGTGCGCGGTGCTGTACTTGCCCTTGTCGTCGCGCACGACCTGCGCCAGCGCGCATTCCGGATCGTGGGTAAAGAACAGATGCACATTGCGTGCAAGCTTGTCGGCAAGGAACTCGCTTTTCTCGTCGATCAGCAATTCCGGGTTGCGGTCGTAACCCATCGTGATCGGCACATGCACCCACGGACGGCCAGGGATCAGGTCGGCGCAGAACACCACGCCGCCGTGCGTCTCGCCGGCGACCGTCTCCGGGCCGACGATCTCGGCCAGCATCAGGCCCGGCGTATGGCCATCGCTGTAGTGGAAGCGCACGCTCTCGCCGAGCGCGCGCGAATGCGTGCTGTCGACGATTTCCAGGCGACCGCTGGCCTGCAGCAGTCCCGGCAGTTCGGCAATGAAACTGGCGCGATCGCGCGGATGCGGATCGCGCGCACGATCCCAGCAGGCGGCGCTGACCAGGAACGTCGCGTTCGGGAACAGCAGTTCCGGCGCGCGGCCTTCGCTCCACGGCGCAAGCAGGCCGCCGGCATGGTCGAAATGCAGGTGGCTCAACACCACCACGTCGATATCGCCGTGCTCGAAGCCTGCCGTGCGCAACGAATCGAGCAGCACATGGCGATCCTCGACCACGCCAAAGCGCTCGCGCAGCTTGGGCTCGAAGAATGCGCCGATGCCCGATTCGAACAGCACGGTCTTGCCGTTGAGCGGACTGGCCAGCAGCGCGCGGCATGCCAGCGGCACGCGGTTGAGTTCGTCGGGCGGCAGCCACTTTGACCAGACCGCTCGCGGCGCGTTGCCGAACATGGCGCCGCCGTCGAGCTTTTGCGAATTGCCGAGCAAGGACCAGAGTTTCATCGGTCGATTCTAGCGCTTGCCGGGTAGGCCACCGTCATTCCGAGCGCTATTCAGCGTTCTGGCGGTTCGCCGAAAAATAGAACACGAAGGCACCCGCGCTGTCTTTCTGGGCCTTGACCGGAATCGGCGCCAGAGGGCCGTCGCCGACCGCGCCTTCACCGGTTACGTCCGGCTCGCCTTCGATCAGCCGCAGCCGGCTGCCGCGCCAGCCTTTGATCCTGATCCTGGCGTGCTGGCCCGCGGCCAGGCGCAGTACGGAATGCACGTCTTTCGGGTTGACGATGTTGCGGCCGCCGGTGTCGTCCAGATCGTCCTGCCGGAACACGAACAAGGGCTGGTCGTCGGCTTCCACCGCAAAGCGCCAGTCGGTGGTGCCTATCGAACCGTCGTGCTGCACGGCGATCCGGTCGAGCTGTAGTTGCAGCTTGTCGGACGGCAGCGGCGGCAATGGTTTTGCCGACGCTGCAGCATCGTCCTTCGGCGCGACTGCCGTTATCGGCGGTTTGTCCGCAGCCTTGTCGCGCACGTTGACGTAGACCGCAGTCAGCGAGGCGATCAGCGCCGCGGCCCCGGTCAGGATCGCAGGTATCAGGTGGGCGACCGGTTTCTTCTCGTTGTCCGCCATGAGCGCTTTCCGTTATGCCACTGCGAATCGGGAATCGGGAATCGGGAATCGGATCTTGACGCTGTTGCCCCCTTTGGAAAAGGGGGAAATCGCTCTATTTTTTGACTGCGGCCGCTGGTTTGGACAATTCCACCTCGGCCCGGCCGACCGGATTGCGCGGATCGCTGCCGCCGGTCAGCGTATTGGCCTTCCGGTCCCACAATACCGTTTGCAGGTTGCCCCAGACGTGGCTGGAGCCGCGACCGCCGGCGGCTTCGTCGCCAGGCAGGTCGACGTCGTGGCCCATCGCTTTCAGCGCCGCGGCGACATCGACAGTGAACGCGCCGGTTTCCGCCTCGATCCGGTCCGGCATCCACTGGTGGTGATAGCGCGGCAGCGCTGCCACTTCCTGCGCACTCAAGCCATCGTCGTAACCGAGGATGCCCAGCAGCACCATGGTGATGATGCGGCTGCCGCCCGGCGTGCCGAGCACGGCGATGCGGTCGTCGGACACCATGAAGGTCGGCGTCATCGAGCTGAGCATGCGCTTGCCCGGCTTGGGCGCATTGGCGTCGTAGCCCATCACGCCGAAGGCATTGGGCGTACCGGGCTTGAGCGCGAAATCGTCCATCTCGTCGTTGAGCAGCACGCCGGTGCCGGGCGGAATCAGGCCCGAGCCGAACAGCAGGTTGACCGTCTGCGTCGCGCCGACGCGATTGCCGTCGGCATCGATGATCGAGAAGTGCGTAGTCTCGTCGTCTTCCAGCGGCGTCTGTTCGCCGGACAACAGGTCGCTCGGCGTGGCCTTCTGCGGATGGATGGTGGCGCGCAGTCCGGCGGCGTAACCGGCGCTGGTCAGCATCGCGGCGGGGATCTTCACGAAATCCGGATCGCCGAGGTAGAACGTGCGGTCGCGGAACGCGCGACGCATCGACTCGACCACCAGATGGATGCGATGAGCGTCGTCGAGTTTCGCCAGATCCCAGCCTTCGAGTATCTGCAGCATCTCGGCGAGCGCGATGCCGCCTGACGATGGCGGCGGCGCGGTGACGATGCGCCAACCGCGGTACTCGATGCTGATCGGCTCGCGTTCGCGCACGCGATAGCCGGCAAGCTCCTGCGCGGTCCAGCGGCCGCCTTCGGCTTTGACGCCGGCCAGCAGCTTATCGGCGGTCTCGCCGCGGTAGAAACCGTCGAAACCCTTGGCGGCGAGCAATTCGAGCGTGTTCGCCAGGTCCGGCTGCTTGAAGAGGTCGCCTTCCTTCGGTGGCGCACCGCTGGCGAGGAACACCGCACGTGTGCCGGGATAGCGCTCCATTACTTCGCGGCGCGAGGCATAACCGCGCGCAAGACGGGCATAGATCGGGAACCCTTCGCGCGCCACCTTGATCGCCGGCGCCAGCGTGCTTTTCAGCGGCAGTTTTCCGTACTTGTCGGCGAGATGGACGAAGGCGGCGGGCAAGCCGGGAATGCCTGCCGACCACGGACCGTTCTCGGCGCGATCGCGATTGAAATCGCCATTCTTCAGCAGGTATTCCGCGGGCGTGGCCGCGGCCGGCGCGGTTTCGCGCGCATCGACGAACACGTCCTTGCCGGTCCTGGCGTCGTGCAGCAGGAAGAAGCCGCCGCCGCCGAGTCCGCTGCTGATCGGTTCCACCACCGACAACACCGCTGAGGTCGCGACCGCCGCATCGAAAGCGTTGCCGCCGTCGCGCAGGATCTGCATCCCGGCCGCGGTGGCGAGCGCGTTCGCGCTGGCGATCGCGGCACCGGGCGGATGGGACGACGGCCGTTCGCGGCGGGTATCGGCGAATGTGAGAGGCGAAAAGAGCAGGCCGGCAACCAATAGCACTGCGACGGCCCGCATTTTTTTAGGCAATGCTTCGGCCTTCGCGGGAATGACGGCTAAAAATCGCTTGCTCAAATCTGCGACTCCTGTTCGAGCCGGCGCAATTTGGCCAGCAGGTCGGATTCGGTTTCAGGAAAAGCCGGATCGGGGTCGATGCATTCGACCGGGCACACCACCACGCATTGCGGCTCGTCGAAATGGCCGACGCATTCGGTGCAGCGCGCCGGATCGATCACATAAATGGTTTCGCCCTGCGAGATCGCCTTGTTGGGACAAACCGGTTCGCAGACATCGCAGTTGACGCAGAGCTCGTTGATCTTGAGTGACATTTCCGGGATTTTCGCAGGAGCGGCGTCGGCTGAAGCCGCCCCTGCGAAGAGCGGCGGGCCTGGCCCGCCTTGTTGCCTATTATTTGGTCTGCACGAAAACGTAATCGACGCCGGACGGCGCCACTACCGCTTTGACGCGCTCGTTGTCGGCGGCCGCGCCGATGAAGACGACCTTGACGCCCTTCATCGAGCCGGGCTGGATTTCCTTGAACGATTCGATCACCGCATCGCCCATCTTGGCCGAGGACGGCGAGCCGAACACCAGCATGTTGCCCGAGAGGATGCCGCGGCCGACGTCGCCCTTCATCTTCTCCAGCTGACGCTCGTACTCGCCCGCGAAATCCGGGGACGACTCGTCGGGCAGGAAATACGCATAAGGAGCGGTGTTGACGCCTTCCATGTTGCGGGTGGCGACGTCCTTGATATAAGCCTGCCAGGACTGCTTGTCGGTGCCGGTCGGAACGGCGACCGCCGCGGCGGCCGCTTCCTTGGGCTTCTGTTCCTTGTTACACGCCGCGAACGGCAGTACCAGACAGGCGATCAGCATCAGACGGGTAGTGATTTTCATTGTTTTCCCCCAGGTGACGGTCATGCAACGGTGCGCTGCCATTCGGCCTGCAGCGCTTTGGCCACTGCCGGCGGCACGAAAGCCGAAACATCGCCGCCCAGGCGGGAGATTTCGCGCACCAGCGAAGAAGAGATGAAACCGTATTGCTCAGCCGGCGTCAGGAACAGCGTTTCGACGTCGGGTATCAGGTGGCGGTTCATGCTGGCCAGCTGGAACTCGTATTCGAAGTCGGATACCGCGCGCAGCCCGCGCAGCACCACGCCGGCGCCCAGTTCGGCGACAAAATGCGCCAGCAGCGAATTGAAGCCGCGCACCTCGACATTGGGAAACCGCGCCAGCGACTCGCGCGCCAGGCCCACCCGCAATTCCAGCGGCAACGCCGGACCCTTGGCGGGACTTTCGGCCACCCCGACGATCAGGCGTTCGAACAGCGGCGCGGCGCGATCGATCAGGTCGATGTGACCGTTGGTGATCGGATCGAAGGTGCCGGGGTAGACCGCGATACGGGTACGCGCCATGCTCATTCGGTCACGCTCATTTATGCAAGGGTCGCCAGTGGGACGGTAACGGGGTCAAGTGTATCAGCAGCCGTCCGCCACGCGCCGGTACAGGGCATAGCGCACCTCCCGGGTACGGCCCTCGCGATGCGGGGACCAACCCGGCCCCGGCTCCACCGCGGCGTCCGCCGGCGATTCCAGATAAAGCCAGGCCTGCGTCGCCAGCCATGGCGTCAGCGCATCGACCACGCCGTTCCACAGATGGCCGGTAAAAGGCGGGTCGACGAAGACGATGTCGAAGCGGCCATGCGGCGGCGCATGCAGGAAAGCCAGCGCATCGGCGCGGACCACGTGTGCCTGATCTTCGGCCTTGAGGCGGGCGACGGTCGCCTGCAGCGATGCGACCAGCTTCGGCTCGCGCTCGACCAGCAGGGCTTCGCGCGCGCCGCGCGATAGCGCCTCCAGCCCCAGCGCGCCGCTGCCCGCAAACAGGTCCAGCACGCGCGCGCCCGGCAAGATCGGTTGCAGCCAGTTGAACAGCGTTTCGCGGACCCGGTCGGCGCTGGGGCGCAGGCCGGGCGCATCGGCCACGTCCAGGCGGGTGCCGCGCCAGTGGCCGCCGATGATCCGGACTTTGCCCGCCTGCCGGCCTTTACCTGGGTGGGTGTTCATCGTGGGCTGCCGCCGGCCTTTGTTACCATGCGTGCATTCTCCGGAATTCCCGCGCAATGGTCAGTTTTTTCCGCCGCAAGAAGCCGGAGCCGGCCCCCGTCGAGCCCGCCGATCGCCATCCCGGCCACGAACGCCTCAGCACCGAAGAACTCGCCGCCGCCTTTCCGGCCGCGCCTGGAGCGTCCGATGAGACCCCTGTCGCGCCTGCCGTACCGGCCGCTACGGCCTATGAGCCCATGCCGGCGGCGCCCGGCGAATACGGCTGGCGCCAACGCCTGCGCGGCAGCGCCTTCGCGCGCACCTTCGGCGGACTGTTCTCACGCAACCCCAAGCTCGACGACGACCTGCTCGACGAGATCGAAACCGCGCTGCTGACCGCCGATGTCGGCGTCGCCGCGACCACGCAGCTGGTGGATGCATTGCGCAAACGGATGAATGCGCGCGAGTTCAACGACGCCAACGCCTTGCTGGGTGCGTTGCGCAGCGAACTGATCGCGCTGCTGCGCCCGGTCGCGCAGCCGCTGCTGATCGGCACCCACGTCAAGCCTTTCGTGGTGCTGACCGTCGGCGTCAACGGCGTCGGCAAGACCACCACCATCGGCAAGCTGGCCAAGCTTTACAAGGACGAAGGCCGCAGCCTGATGCTGGCCGCCGGCGACACTTTCCGCGCCGCCGCGGTCGCGCAGTTGCAGGCCTGGGGCGAGCGCAATGGCGTGCCTGTCGTCGCGCAGGGCCAGAACGCCGATGCCGCATCGGTCGCTTACGACGCCTTGCAGGCCGCCCGGTCGCGCGGCATCGAAGTGCTGATCGCCGATACCGCCGGCCGCCTGCACACGCAGTCCGGATTGATGGACGAACTGGGCAAGATCCGCCGCGTGCTCGGCAAGCTCGACCCTTCGGCGCCGCACGAAGTGTTGATGGTGATCGACGGCACCACCGGCCAGAACGCGTTGTCGCAGCTGCGCCTGTTCGACGCCGCGGTCGGCGTCACCGGCCTGGTGGTGACCAAGCTGGACGGTACCGCCAAGGGCGGCGTGGTGTTCGCGCTGGCGCGCGAGTTCGGCATCCCGATCCGCTACGCCGGCATCGGCGAACGCCCGGAGGACCTGCGCGTGTTCGACGCCGAGGCCTTCGTCGACGCGCTGCTGCCGGAATCGCTCGGCGCCTAGCGCCAGCCGCGGCGCGCATGGCCCAGCAACCGGAAAAGCGTGCCCGCTGGAGCCGCCGCAAGCTCGCGCTGGCGGCCTTGCTGGCATTGCTGCTGGTCGCATTGTTGGCCTTGCGCTGGATTTCGCAACCGGACCGCGTGGCGGCGCTGCTGCTCGGTCGCGTCGGCGCAGCACTGGGATTGGAAATCACCGCCCGCGGCGCCAGCGAATACCGCGTGCTCGGTACGCCGATGCTGGTGGTGCGCGACGTGGTGGCGAAACAGCCTGGCGCCACGACGTCAGTGCTCGAAGCGAAACGCATCTATCTGACGATGCCATGGTCGACGATCCGTGCCGGCGGCGCCGACCTCACGGTAGAACGGGTCGAACTGGATACGCCGCAGGTGGACGTAGCGGCGCTGCAACGCTGGCTGGCGACGCGGCCGCCCAGCGAAACCAGGATCCCCACACTGACCGAAGGCCTGCGGATCGTGGATGGGCAAGCGATCGGCAATGGCTGGACGGTGCAGGCACTGGATCTGGATCTGCCGTCGCTGTATCCGGATCGCCGCGTGCGGGCGCAAGCGCGCGGACGTGTGGACGTCGGCACGACGCGGCTGCCTTTCGACGTGCATCTCGCACTGACCAAGCCGGCGATCGGCGCCGGCCTGGGCCTTTCCGGCCAGGTCTCGGTCGAATCCGGCGATTGGAAGCTGCCGATGAAGCCGGTACTGCGCGGCCGCCTGTATTCCGGCACGGATGGCATCGGGCTGGACCGCATGAAGCTCGGCGCAGCTGCGCGTTACGTATCCGGCGATAGCGATCTGCCGTTCGTATTCGGCATCGCCGGTCCGTTGCGGTATCGCGAAGGCGTTCTCAGCATCGCGCCTGCCGGCAGCGTCGTGCATGGCGATGGTCCGATCCCGGCATTGAACGCGCATGGACGCATCGCATTCGCAGACGCGCTGTCGCTGCAACTCGCAGGACGGCTGGCCGCGTGGCCCGAGGCCTGGCCCGCCCTGCCCGCGCCCATCGGCGCATCTGCGTCGCCGCTGCCTTTCGCGCTCGATTACATCGGCAAGCCAGACTTTTCGGATACGGCCAATTTGCGACTGCAACGCGACCAAACGCGGTTCGCAGGCCGTTTTCGCGTGCCGGAAATCGTGGCCTGGATCGATGCCGGCACGAATGTTTCGCCGCTGCCGCCGCTGGATGGATCCGTGACGACGCCGGCCATGGAAGTGTCCGGCGCACAGTTGCAGGGCGTCGAGGTCGTGATCGACGATCCCGGCGTCGCCGATCCCGCCGTGCAATGAACACTTCGCCCGGCGACGGCTTCGCGACGCGCCTGCTGGCCTGGTACGACCATTCCGGCCGCCACGATCTGCCCTGGATGCATCCGCGCACCCCGTACCGCGTGTGGTTGTCGGAAATCATGCTGCAGCAGACGCAGGTGCAGACGGTGATGGCGTATTTCGAACGCTTCGTCGCTGCGTTGCCGACCTTGTCCGCTTTGGCGGCCGCGCCGCAGGACGATGTGCTGGCGCTATGGTCGGGCCTGGGCTACTACGCCCGCGCGCGCAACCTGCACGCCACGGCGAAACTTTGCGTCGAACATCACCACGGCGACCTGCCGCGCGATATCGATGCGCTGATCGCCCTGCCCGGCATCGGCCGCAGCACCGCGGGCGCGATACTCGCGCAAGCCTGGGGCGACCGTTTCGCGATCCTCGACGGCAACGTCAAGCGCGTGCTCGGCCGTTATCACGGCATCGCCGGCTGGCCGGGAACGCCGGCCGTCGAAAAGGAAATGTGGCGGCTGGCGCAATCGCATCTGCCGTACGAACGCCTGGCCGACTACACCCAGGCGCAAATGGATTTCGGCGCCACGCTGTGCACGCGCCACGACCCGGCCTGCGTGATCTGCCCGATGCAGGCCGATTGCATCGCACTGCGCGACGGCCGCGTGGCCGAACTGCCCACCGCCAAGCCAAGCAAACCGATTCCCGAACGCCACGCCTTGCTGCTGTTGGCCGAAGACGCGGACAGGCGCGTGCTGCTGCAGAAACGGCCGCCGACCGGCATCTGGGCCTCTTTGTGGTCGCTGCCGGAAGCCGGTGACCACGACACGGCGCGGGATTGGTTTGCGCAGCACCTGCAAGGCAATTACGACCACGCGCAGGCGCTGGCGCCGATCGCGCACGCCTTCACCCATTACCACGTGCAATTGCAGCCGCTGCACTGGCGCGGACTGGGGTTGCGCGCCGCAGTGCGCGACAACAACGAACTGCGATGGGTGGCGCGCGATGAACTGGCTTCGCTGGGCCTGCCGGCGCCGATTCGCAAACTGCTCCTGGCGACTTTGTAGGAGCGGCTTTAGCCGCGAGCTTTTTTTGCCGGATTATCATGGTCGGAAGAGCTCGCGGCTAAAGCCGCTGCTACAAAGAGCGAACAGCCGAAGCGGGACCCGGCTACAATTGCGCCATGCCACGCACCGTCTACTGCGAATACGAAAAACGCGAAACAGAGGGCCTCGACTTCGTGCCCTGGCCCGGCGAGGCCGGCCAGCGCGTGTTCGACCACATCGGCAAGGCCGCCTGGGCCGCGTGGCTGGCGCATCAGACCATGCTGATCAACGAGAACCGCCTGTCGCCGCGCGATCCGAAGCACCGCGCATTCCTGGAAAGCGAGATGCAGAAATTCCTGTTCGGCGAAGGCGCCGAGAAACCCGCCGGCTATGTGCCGCCGGAGCGGGAAGAGTAATAGCGGGCGGGCCCGCGCGAGTGCCCGCCCGTGTCAACTAGCTTGAAGCCTTGTCGGCATCCTTGGCGTCGTCTTCCTTCTTGAGCGCCGCCATATCGACCGGCCGGATCTCCTCGATGCGGCAACTCATGCGTTCACCGGTGGTGATGCGATCGAATCCAGCGCTCACGCGCCCCGCCTGCGAGCTGATCGCCATGGCGGGCGCACCGCGGTGGTTCTTGATGCAAAGGCCGGTCACGCGCATCAGATAGACTTCTTTGGGACGCACCGTCAACAGGATGTGCTCGTCGTCGACGACCTCCCAACCCACCGGGTCGCGATACGGGAAATTCTTCACCGGCGTGCCTGCATGGGCCTCGTACTTGGCGAGACGGTTGGCGTCGCGCGTACCTTCTTTGGCGACTGCGGCCGTAGCCGAAAAGGCAAGGGTCAACGCGGTCAGCAGTAAGGCAATGTGCTTCATGGCGGGCTCCTCGACGGGAAAAGGGATGGCCGTCCAGTCGATGATGCGCCCGGATCCGGCGGCTGCAAGCCGCCATCGGACAGGTGTTCAGCCGCGATCCGGCTTGCCTCCGACGGCCCGCATCCGTATCATTCCGCGCTCGCTCGGCGCACGCCGGACAGTGCGGAAACTTCCGCAAACCCGGCCCAGCAGGCCGGATCGCAAGAATGGCCGGGTAGCTCAGTTGGTAGAGCAGGGGATTGAAAATCCCCGTGTCGGGGGTTCGATTCCCTCCCCGGCCACCATTCTTCGCTTCTCGTGTGTACGATTCCCGGTCGCGCCTGCCCTCACGCAGGCTGAACATCCGCGCCGCGACCCTGCGCCAGCCAACCTGGAGCCGTTCATGCGCCTTGTCCTCGCCCTGCTGCTGGCCTTTGCCCTGCCCGCTTTCGCCGCCGAGCCGGTGCGCTCGGTACCCGTGCTCGACATGTCGCGCTACGCCGGGCAATGGCATGAGATCGCGCACCTGCCGGTGTTCTTCCAGCGCAAGTGCGTGGGCGACATCACCGCGGCCTATACGCTGCGCGACGATGGCATGGTGGGCGTGGTCAATGCCTGCCGCACCGACGGCGGCGACCGGGATTCCTCCGAAGGGATCGCGCGCAGCGTCGAAGGCCATCCGGGACGGCTGCAGGTGCGGTTCGCGCCGAACTGGCTGTCATGGTTGCCGCTGGTGTGGGCCGACTACTGGGTGATCGACCTGGATCCCGGTTACCAGTGGGCGGTGGTCGCCTCGCCCAACCGCAAATACCTGTGGATCCTGTCGCGCACGCCGACAATGCCGCGTGCGCTTTTCGAACAGATCAGCAAGCGCGCCGAGGCGATGGGCTTCGAGCTTGAACCGTTGGTGATGGCGGCGCCGTTGACCTGAGTCGCCGCTCGCCGGCCCCGTAGTATGCTCGGCGCTCTCGCAAGCGGAGTGGCGCCATGAGCCGTTTGAAAACCCTGATGCTGATCCTGGCGTGCCTGGCGCTCGTTTCCTGCGGCGGCGGCCTGGTGCGGCGCGTGTCGGAACCGGCCGCCAGCATCCAGCAATTGACGGTGCGCGCCGACGGCAGCTGGGCGGTCGAGGTGCGCATCAACAACTTCAGCAGCATCCCGATGCGTTTCGATGCCATCTCGCTGGCCATGAGCCTGGGCAGCGAGCAGGCCGGCACCTTGCAGGGCAGCGCCGGCATCTCGATCGGTCCCGAATCGGCGGATGTGGTGACGCTGACGCACGCGCCTACTTCGCCGGCGCGCATCGCGATGGCCGATGCGCTGGCGGGGCAGCGCAACATCGCTTATGTGTTGAAAGGCACGTTGAGCGCGACGCCCGAAGAAGGCAAGCCGCGCGATTATGCCGTCGACCGCAGCAGCAGCCTGAGCCCCGTGCCGGGCCTCCCCGGCGTGATGCGCTGATTTTTTCTTCCCCTTTGCAAAAGGGGGACCGAGGGGGATTTGCTTTTGCTCTTTCTGTTGTCGTAGACGCAACGGCAAAAGCAAATCCCCCGTAGCCCCCTTTGTCAAAGCGGGCAAAAGCAGAACCCCTTCCCTACCGAACGCGATCCTCCATCCATGAGCACTTACAAAGCCCCGCTAGCCGACATGCGTTTCGCGCTGTACGACGTCCTCGGCGCCGAAGCGCTGTTTCCGCGCCTGGGTTTCGCCGAAGCCAGCCGCGACATCGTCGATGCCGTACTCGAAGAAGGCGCACGCTTCAACGAGACCGTACTGGCGCCGCTCAACCGCGCCGGCGACGAGATCGGCTGCAAGTACGACCAGGCCAGCGGCGACGTCACTACGCCGCCCGGCTTCAAGCAGGCTTATGCGCAATATGTCGAAGGCGGCTGGGCCGGGCTGGTGTCGCCGGTGGAATTCGGCGGCCAGGGCCTGCCGCACGCGGCCGGCGTGCCGCTGAAGGAGATGATCGATGCGGCCAACCTGGCCTGGGGCAACTTTCCGCTGCTCTCGCACGGCGCCACCGAAGCGCTGCTGCACCACGGCGAGGACTGGCAGCAGCAGGTCTTCCTGACCGCGCTGGTCGAAGGCCGCTGGACCGGCACCATGTGCCTGACCGAGCCGCATTGCGGCACCGACCTGGGCCTGCTCAAGACCCGGGCGACGCCCGCCGCCGACGGCAGCCACGCGATCAACGGCACCAAGATCTTCATCACCGCCGGCGAGCACGATTTCACCGACAACATCATCCACCTGGTGCTGGCGCGGCTGCCGGACGCGCCGGCCGGCAGCAAGGGCATCTCGCTGTTCATCGTGCCCAAGTTCAAGGTCGGCAAGGATGGCGTCGTCGGCGAACGCAATGGCGTGCGCTGCGGTGCGATCGAACACAAGATGGGCATCCACGGCTCGGCCACCTGCGTGATCAACTTCGACGACGCGCAGGGCTGGCTGATCGGCGAGCCGAACAAGGGCCTGATGGCGATGTTTACGATGATGAACACCGCGCGCCTTGCGGTGGGCCTGCAGGGACTCGGATTGGCCGATCGCGCCTACCAGAATGCGCTGCGCTATTCGCGCGAACGCTTGCAGGGACGCTCGCTGTCCGGCGCCAAACTCCCGGAAAAAGCGGCCGATCCGATCATCGTGCATCCCGACGTGCGGCGCATGCTGTTGACCTGCAAGGCGCTGACCGAAGGCGGCCGCCTGCTCGGCTACCACGCAGCGACCCTGGTCGACATCGTCAACCATTCGCCCGACCAGGAAGAACGCAAGCAGGCCGACGCGCTGCTCGGTTTCGTCACCCCCATCGTCAAGGCCTGCCTGACCGAATGGGGCGTGGAGTGCACCTACCACGCAATGCAATGCTTCGGCGGCCATGGCTATATCGCCGAGCACGGCATGGAGCAGCTGGCGCGCGATGCGCGCATCACCACCCTGTACGAAGGCACCACCGGCATCCAGGCGCTGGACCTGATGGGACGCAAGGTGATGCAGCTCCAGGGAGCCGGATTGCGTGTGCTGCTCGGCATGATCGAGGCGTTCTGCAAGGACAACGAAGGCAACGAGGCGCTCAAGGAATTCGTCGTGCCGCTGCGCGAGAAAGCCGGCGATTGGCAGCGGCTGACGATGGCCGTCGGCCAGCGCGCGGTCGCCGATGCCGATGAAGTCGGCGCGGCCGCCTACGATTATTTGTTCTATTCCGGCTACGTCGCCCTGGCCTACTGGTGGGCGCGCAGCGTGGCCGCCGCCGATGCGTCGTCGCAAAGCGCCGCGTTCAAGGTCGCCAAGCGCGAAACCGCGCGCTTCTATTTCGCGCGCATCCTGCCGCGCACATTGGCGCATGCCGGCGCTATCGAAAGCGGTGCGGGCTCGTTGATGGCGTTGTCTGCGGACGGCTTCGACGCCTGAGCCGCAGCCCGGCTTACGCGCAGGAGCGTCCGCGGTAGCCGTCAACTCGCCGCTGCGTGCCGACGCCGCCACTGTGCGGGTGTCGCGCCCATGTGGCGGGCGAAACCGCGCTGGAACGCTGCCGGCGATTCGTAGCCGACGGCCTCGGCGATCGCCGCGATGCTGCCGCGCGATTCGCGCAGCCGGCGCGCGGCCAGCAGCATGCGCCAGCGCGCCAGGTACTGCATCGGCGGTTCGCCGAGCACCTGGGTGAAGCGGTCGGCCAGGCGCGAACGCGACGTCGCCGCGGCATGCGCGAGTTCGTCGACGGTCCAGCGTTTCTCCGGCGCCGCATGCAGCAGCGCCAGTGCGCGCCCTACCAGCGGGTCGCGCAGTCCCGCCAGCCAGCCCGAACCCGTTTCCGGCAAAGATTCCATGTAACGACGCAGTGCCTCGACGAACATCAGCTCGGCCATGCGCAGACGCAATCCGGCCGCACCCGGGCACGACGAGGCGGCCTGCTGCTCGGCATAGGCCAGCAGCGGATCGAGCGTCTGCGCGGCGTCGCCGCCCAGGCGCACCTTGAACAGACGCGGCAATGCCGAGAACAGCGGCATGAAAGCTTCGCGCTCGCAACCCAGGTAACCGCAGATAACGCGGGTATGGGCTCCCTCGCCGCCCCATCTCAGATTGCGCATCGCCGTCATCGGCGTATCGCCGAACAGCTGCGCGGCCGGCAACGGCAGCCCCTCCAGGCTGTCGCCGATGAAATAGGCATCGCCATGCGGCACGATCAGCACTTCGCCCGCATCGACCTGCTCGCTTTGCGACGGCACCAGACCCGCCGACATCCGTCCTTCGAGCACCACGTGGAAGGAGATCAGGTGCGCGGCCGTGGGCATGACTTCGGCGATGACCGCGCCCTCCGGCCGCGCAGCGATGCACCAGGGGGCTGCGAGCGTCGCGCGGAACATCACGGCGCCGGTCAAGCGCACCTGTTGCAGTACTTCGGATAACACGTCCATGGATCTGGCCCGGCCCTCGTTACGCGAATCCGTGCGGCAGTCACGAAGCGAGGGTAATGCCTCGGTCGGCCGCATATACCCACCGGGGGAATGACCGGGCACTTACTTTCGTCAGTGCTCTCGACGGCAGGTGGCGCATGCCGCAATCAACGCAGGATCTGCGCAAGAACGGCCATCGCCACGGGCGGGCGCCGAGGCATCCGCGCGCCGCGCCATTCTGGGAGCCGCGAACATAAATCCCGGAGCCGCGATCATTGTTCGCGATCGGCCATTCTCGAAAACTGAGCGCATCCCCACTGGAAAATACGCCATGACGCGCCTGCTCGCCTTGCTCTACGGAGCCATCAGCTACACGATATTCCTGTTCACGTTCCTTTATGCGATCGCATTCGTCGCCGGGCTCGGCGTGCCCAAGCACATCGACAACGGCATCGGCGAAGAATTGGCCACCGCCCTGTCGATCGATATCGCCCTGCTCGGCCTGTTCGCAGTGCAGCACAGCCTGATGGCGCGGCCGGCGTTCAAACGCTGGTGGACGCAGTTCGTACCGCCACCTGTCGAGCGCAGCACTTATGTGCTGTTCTCGAGCCTGGCGCTGATCGTGCTGTTCTGGCAATGGCGCCCGCTGCCGCAGGTGATATGGAACGTGGAGCACGAAGCCGCGCGCTGGGCGCTTTACGGCTTGTCCGCACTGGGCTGGCTGCTGGTGCTCACCGGCACGTTCCTGATCAACCACTTCGACCTGTTCGGACTGCGCCAGGTATGGCTGTACAGCCGTGGCCGCACCGCAGCGGCAGAACCGTTCGTGGTGCGCGCCTACTACCGCATCGTGCGTCACCCGCTGATGCTCGGTTTCCTGGTCGCGTTCTGGGCGACGCCGACGATGACGTTCGGGCATCTGCTGTTCGCGCTGGCGACGACCGGTTACATCCTGATCGCGGTCAAGTTCCTCGAGGAGCGCGATCTGGTCGCCGAGTTCGGAGACGATTACCGCGATTACCAGAAACGGGTGCCGATGCTGCTGCCGTGGCCACGCCGCAAGGCGGCAGATGCGGTGCGGGCGACCAGCAGCGATAGCCGCGCCTGATCCGAACCCGGCGTCGTATGCGGCGGCGCCGTCATCAGGCGGCGTCCCCGGCCATCGCAGGCGGTAGCGCTCGTCGCCCTTTCGTTGCTGTCGGCGAAGCGGACGCAGGTGATGCGGCACCGAGTGGAACGCTCGCGCCTGCGCGATTGTGGCCGCCGCGCAGTTGCCGCCACCTGCGGCCAAGCGGACGATGGCGCTAGTGCAGATCGCCGCCTGCGACGCCGTCGAGGCGTTCGCCGGCGACTCGCAAATGCAGCGGTCGTGGCGGTGACGCGGCAGCCGACGCCAAAGAAGTAGCCATCGTGCGAACGTCGCTCCTGATCGAGGCGCGCCGTCGCCGCGACGGCGATAAGCTCGACTCATCCCCTACCCACCGAGTGCCGGACAATGCAAGACACACGCGAGCTCCTGATCGACGCCGCCGAGCGCGGCATCCGTTACCTGCAGTCGCTCGATGCGCGCGCGGTGGCGCCCGCCCCCGATGCGGTCGCGGCGCTGGATGGGTTCGACGAAGCCATGCCCGAAGCCGGCAGCGATGCGCACGAAGTACTGGCGATGCTGGATGGGCTCGGCTCGCCGGCGACGATGGCGATGGCCGGGCCGCGCTTCTTCGGTTTCGTGATCGGCGGCGCTCTGCCGGTCACGGTCGCGGCCAGCTGGCTGGCGACGGCGTGGGACCAGAACACCGGGCTCTATGTCAGCACGCCGGCGACGTCGCGACTCGAACAGGTGGCGCTGCGCTGGTTAATCGACCTGTTCGGGTTGCCGGCCGGTACCGGCGCGGCCTTCGTTACCGGCGCGACCGTGGCCAACTTCACCGCACTGGCGGCAGCACGCCACGCAGTGCTGCAGCGTGCCGGCTGGGACGTCGAAGCCGACGGGCTGTTCGGCGCACCGCCGGTCGCCGTCGTCGTCGGCGAGGAAGCGCACCCCAGCGTGATCAAGGCACTCGGCCTGCTCGGCTTCGGCCGCGACCGGCTGCTGCGGGTAGCGGTGGATGGCCAGGGGCGCATGCGCGCCGAAGCGATTCCCGACATCGTCGGCCCGACCATCGTCTGCGCGCAGGTCGGCAACGTGAATACCGGCGCCAGCGATCCGGTCGCGCAGATCGCGCAGCGCCTGCACGGCAGCGACGCGTGGCTGCACATCGACGGCGCATTCGGGCTGTGGGCGGCGGCCTCGCCCGAACTCGCGCCGCAGGTCGAGGGACTCGGGCGCGCCGACTCGTGGGCCACCGATGCCCACAAATGGCTCAACGTGCCTTACGACAGCGGGCTCGCGTTCGTGCGCGATGCCGACGCACTGCGCGCCGCGATGGCGATCACCGCCGCCTACCTGCCGACCGCATCGGAATTCCGCAATCCGTCCGACTACACCCCGGAGCTGTCGCGCCGCGCACGCGGCGTGGAGATCTGGGCTGCGCTGCGCGCGCTCGGCAAGGACGGCGTCGCGGAGATGATCGAACGCAACTGCCGACAGGCGCGCCGCTTCGCAGAAGGCCTGCGCGAGGCCGGCTTCGAGGTGTTGAACGAGATCATGCTGAACCAGGTGCTGGTCGCGTTCGGCGACGCCCCCGCCACGCAGCGCGTGATCGCGGCGCTGCAGGCCGAAGGCACCTGCTGGTGCGGCATCACCGTCTGGCAGGGCCGCACCGCGATGCGCATCAGCGTCTCGTGCTGGGCCACGACCGATGCCGATGTGGAGCGCAGCCTGGACGCGATCCGACGCGTGGCGGCGGCTCGCGACGCTTCGTAGCCGCCCCGCGCATTCATGGGCAGGGCCGCCCGTCTACACAAAAAGTAAACAAAGGCGTATAAGCTTTTACTCCCATGGAGCCTGACAGAGCGAAGCTTCGCTTGATCCGGACCGGGGCCTACGCTGATCGTCACCAGCGCGACCCGGCCCCGTCGAACGCGCCTCCGTATTTCCCCGACCATGCCGACAGCGCCATGCCCGTGCGCCTGGACGCGGTGCGCCTGCTGTCGCTGGACGCCCACGGCCGGGTGCTCGACTGGATGAGCTGGCAGGACGCCACCTGCCTGTATGCGCGCGGCGCCGTCGCCTGGACCCTCGGCGATCCGTGCCTGACCGTGCACGGCGGCATCTGCCGGCTCACCGGCGAACGCAGCACGCTCGACCTGCACCCGATCGTCGCCGCGCGCGGCCATGCCCGTGCGCATGCGCTGGATCCTACGCCGGCGCTGACCAATGCCGCCTTGTTCGCGCGCGACGAGCACCTGTGCCTGTACTGCGGCCGCGACTACCATCGCCAGCAGCTCACCCGCGACCATGTGATGCCGCTGTCCAAGGGCGGGCGCGATGTATGGGAAAACGTCGTCGCGGCCTGCTTCCACTGCAATTCGCGCAAGGGCGGCCGCACGCCGCAACAGGCCAGCATGCCGTTGCTGGCGGTGCCGTACCGGCCGAGCTGGATCGAGCACCTGATCCTGAGCAACCGCAACATCCTCGCCGACCAGATGGCGTTCCTCAAAAGCCATCTGCCCAAACGGCCACGTTCGCGTATGCGTCACTAACAGACGTCACGCGTCGCCTTCGGTACGCAGATGAACACCTGCCCCGTCAAAACCCAACGCAGCATCGCGATTGGAGCGGGTTTGCGTTGACGGGTGCCGGCAGCTTCGCAACACTGGCCGCTTTCCTGCAGACGATACCCATAACGATGCCATTGACCCTGGGCCTTACCGGTATGGATCCCGCCACCGAAGCCGCACTGCAGGCGGCGTTCCAGCAGGCCAATGCCGACCTGGGCAGTCGCTTCAGCCTGGCGCCCGAAGCCGACGCCGATTACGTGGTCGTCGACATGGACAGCATGTACGGGCCGATGAGCTGGCTGCGGCTGCATGGCGCCGGCAAGACCGTCATCGGCCTGACCTCGGCGCCACGCACGCAGGCCGATTTCCGCCTCGGACGCCCGTTCGATGCCACCAGCCTGGATACGCTGCTGCACGAGATCGCCGACAAGGCCGGCGTAGAAACGGGCGCACCCGCGGCGCCAGCCGTCACCCCGCCTGCGGCGCCGGAAGCCGTCGTGCCGGCCAAGGCAGTCGCGCCTGCAGCGCCGCCCGCCGCTTTCACCCCTGCCCCGGCGCCCCAGGATCCGTTACCTGAAGAAGTCGCACATATCGACCTGGCGTCCTCCGCGCTGGTCGAGCCGGCCTCGATCCCGGAGCCGGTCGCCGCGCCCCCGGCGCCGGCGCGCGAACCCGGGTTCTCCGACTGGCTGCAGCCGCAGGCGCTGCAGCAGCGCCTGCGCTACCGCCGCGCGGCGGGTCCGTCTCTGCTGATCGATCCCATCTCGCGCCAGTATTACGGGCCGGCCACGCTGAAACCGCTGGCCGGCTATTTCGAGGGTCCTGCGCCGCTGGCCGATTTCAACGCGATCGACGAGGCCACCTGGACGCGGGAAGCCGCCATCGCCGGCGAAGCGCAGCCTTTGTCGCGCCTGCAGTGGTACGGCGGCCTGCTCGCCGGCAAGGGCGAGCTGCTGCCGGGCAACGACCCGGCGGGGCGTTACCACCTCAACAAATGGCCGCAAACCGAACGCGAGTTCCCGAAGCATTTCCGCATCGCCACCGCGATGATGAAAGGCCCCGCCACGCTGGACGAGATCGCCGCCGCCAGCGGCGTCCCCAAGAGCGATATCGCCGATTTCGTCAACGCCAATCTGCTCACCGGCTTCGCCGAAGCGGTGCCTGAGCTGCCGCCGGAGCCGACGGAGCCGGCCAAGTCGACCGGCCTGTTCGGGCGCTTGCGCGGGCGCTGAGGCGCCCCGGACGCGGTTCGGTACCGATCCAAGCTGATCCGCGGTTATCCGGATCCATGCGCGCGCCGGGCTTTTGCTTGCCCGGCTCCCGCGTCGGCGGGACAATGGCCGACTCGCCGAAATCCCACCGTGCCCCGTCGTAATGATCGATCCGCAACGCTATCCGCGACTCTCACGCATTCAGGTTCCCGCTGATCTGCGCCAGTTCGACGAAGCCGAATTGCCCGGCATCGCCGAGGAGTTGCGCGCGTACCTGATCGAATCGGTGGGCAGGAGCGGCGGCCATTTCGGCGCAGGACTCGGCGTGATCGAGCTGACCACGGCGCTGCATTACCTGTACGACACGCCTGACGACCGCATCGTCTGGGACGTCGGCCACCAGAGCTATCCGCACAAGATCCTCACCGGCCGCCGCGACGACATCCACACCGTCAAGCAGAAGGATGGCGTGGCGCCGTTCCCGAAGCGCGAGGAAAGCGAATACGACACCTTCGGCGTCGGCCATTCCTCGACCTCCATCTCGGCCGCACTGGGCATGGCGATCGCCAATGCGCAGGCCGGCAGCGAGCGTCGGGTGGTGGCGGTGATCGGCGACGGCGCGATGACTGCCGGCATGGCTTACGAGGCGCTGAACCACGCCGGCGGCATGGATCCGGAGCCGAACCTGCTGGTGATCCTCAACGACAACCGCATGTCGATTTCCGAGAACGTCGGCGGCATCACCAAGATGCTCGGCCGCATGACCGGCAGCCGCGCGCTCAATGCGATCCGCGAAGGCGGCAAGAAGCTGCTCGGCGACAAGAAGAATCCGACCGCGCGCTTCGTGCGCCGCTGGGAGGAACACTGGAAGGGCATGTTCGTGCCGTCCACGCTGTTCGAGGAGATGGGCTTCCACTACACCGGCCCGATCGACGGCCACGACGTCAAGGCGCTGGTCGGCGCGCTGAAGATGCTGAAGAAACTGAAAGGCCCGCAACTGCTGCATGTCATCACCACCAAGGGCAAGGGCTACGAACTCGCCGAAGGCGACCAGATCGGCTACCACGCCGTATCGCCGTTCGACCCCAGCCTGGGCGTGGTCAGCAAGTCCGGCGCCAAGAAGCCCACCTATACCGATGTGTTCGGCGACTGGCTGTGCGACATGGCCGCCGCCGATCCGAAGCTGCTCGGCATCACTCCGGCGATGCGCGAAGGCTCGGGCCTGGTGCGCTTCAGCAAGGAATACCCGGACCGCTATTTCGATGTCGCCATCGCCGAACAGCATGCGGTCACGCTGGCCGCGGGCATGGCCTGCGAAGGCGCAAAACCCGTCGTCGCGATCTATTCGACTTTCCTGCAGCGCGCGTACGACCAGCTGGTGCACGACGTCGCCATCCAGAAGCTCGACGTGCTGTTCGCGATCGACCGCGGCGGCGTGGTCGGCCCGGACGGCGCCACGCATGCGGGTAACCTGGATCTCAGTTATCTGCGCTGCGTGCCGAACATGGTGGTGATGGCGCCCGCCGACGAAAACGAATGCCGGCAGATGCTGTCGACCGGCTTCCGCCACGCCGGGCCCGCCGCGGTGCGTTATCCGCGCGGCACCGGCCCCGGCGCCGCATTGCAGGCGAATCTCGACACGCTGCCGATCGGCAAGGCGCAAGTCCGCGCGCACGGCTCGCGGATCGCGCTGCTCGCCTTCGGCGCGATCGTGCCGGCCGCGGAGAAAGTCGCGGCGGAGCTGGGATTGACGGTGGTCAACATGCGTTTCGTCAAACCGCTCGATCGCGCGCTGATCCTGGAACTGGCGAAGACCCACGAAGGTTTCGTCACGCTGGAAGACAACGTGGTGATGGGCGGCGCCGGTTCGGCCGTCGCCGAACTGCTCAGCGGAGAAAATATCCAGCTGCCGGTGCTTCATCTGGGCCTGCCCGACGAATTCCAGCATCACGCAAGCCGCGAGGATCTGCTGGCCGAGGCGGGATTGGATGTCGCGGGGATCCGGCAGTCGCTGCTGTCGCGTTGGCCCGAGCTGCAGGTTTCGCGCGCGCCGCTCACGGCCGCGTCTGCGTAAAGCCATCGGTCGATCCGTCGCCCTCCGGGAGTACGGTCCATGTTCGAACGCATCGTCGACGGACGCACCGATCTGGTTTTCGATTACGTGGCGCAGGGAAACGCCGCCACATCCGCCGACGCGAACGGCGTCGCACTGATCCAGTGGTGCGCTTATTACGGCGATGTGGCTGCGACCCGCTTCCTGCTGGCCAACGGCGAATCGCTGTCCTCGCTCGGCGACAATATCGGCCTGACCGGCGCGGCCTTCCACGGCCACTGGCGCCTGTGCCAGTTCCTGCTCGAAAACGGCGCCGATCCCAAATATGCGATGCCCGATACCGGCGAAACGCCGCTGCACGCAGCCTTGTGCAGCGACGATCGCGCCCGCTACGACCTGGTGCTGGAAGTCCTGCTCGCCCATGGCGCCGATCCCAACCGCGTCACCCGCCCCGGCGTCGAAACCGGCGCCTTCATGCGCGACTGCAGGACTTATGGGGAAACGCCGTTGCATCGCGCCGCCGCATTCGGCAGCGAACACACGATCCGGCTATTGCTGGATGCCGGTGCGGCGCTGGACGCGAAGGACGTGCACGGCGACTCGCCGCTGAGCTGGGCGAGCTGGCATCTGCGCCCGCGGCCGATCCTGCGGATGCTGTGCTACGGGCCGTTCCGGATCCATCGCGATCACGACGATGGCCTGCGCGTGCACCTGCTCGGCAAGCCGCACGCTTCGTGAAAAGGCTCGGTTCGACGCATCGATCGGCGGATATCGATCTTTGCCGCGCTCAAGGCGCCTGCACCTCGTAACCCTTGGCCTGCAGCCTCGCCAGATAGCCGTCCGTCTTCAGCAGTTCGCCGATCGGCAGCGTCGCGAATGTGGACGCATTATTGTTCAAGGCGTTCTCGGCCACCGCCAGCCATTTGCGTTCGACCTGCTGAGCGAGATCGCTCATCCCGTATTTTCGCGCCAGGCCCGCTTCGGTAAACGCCGCGCTGCAGGCGGCGAACTGGCTGTTCGCCGGAAGATCGCGCAGCAGGTTGATGTCGCCGACCGCCCAGGCATTGGCTCGCGCGGCCATGTTGTCCAGGTCGCCCTGGATCCGGTCGAGCGTCTTCTCGAAGCATTGCAGGTCATCCAGCGACGACGACGCGAATTCCTTCAGCGCGCGCTTGGGATCGGCGATCGGAATTTCGACCTTCGCCGGCGTGAGCTTGAGTTTGTAACGCTTGGCCATCTTGGCGACCGCCGGAACGACTGAACCGGAAGTGGTCATGCCGGACCGTTCGATCGCCTTGTCGTAAAGCTCCAACGCGGCGAATACCGGTCGCCAACGCTCGATGCCGCGATCGTCGCCGATGTAGCGCGCCTTCAATGCCTGCCAGCGCGCGTACTGCGTCGGCGGCACCATCTGTTGCAAGGTTCTGCCGTCGGGATTCTTGCGCGCCTTCAACGCGCTGGGTATCAGCCCGAGCATGCGGAAGAAGCCGACGTCCGCTTTCACGCCCACCGAAGGCGGTTGGATCAGTTCCTGCGATCGGGAAAGCACTTCCTCGACCGGCCCGCTCTCCCATTCCATCCGTCGCGGCAACGGCGACTGCGTGCCGAGTATCCACAGCACGTGATCGCCTTTGCTGATGCGCCACAGGCCCGGGCCGGGTTGGCTGCCGGAAACGACCACCGTATCCAGGTCGCGGATCGCGCTGGCATCCGCTTTCTCCAGCGTGCCGGTTTCGACGCCTGGCGGTGTCTGCCGGGCGGCAGGAAGCGACGACTGGGCCACGGCCGTGCACGGCGCCAAGGCCAATGCCATGTAAAGCAGTATCGTCCGCATGCACCGCCCTCATCCGACCGTAAGCGGTATTTTCGCGGATGTCCGTGAATGCGGACCGACTGCCGCCGGCATCAGCGTCCGTACTTGCGCATGAACGCAGCGGCATCCTGTTCGAATTCGGCGCGGCAGACCGTACCGGCGGCATCGGACCGGCAGGTGGTGACA
>Ga0193753_10000858_pt1 | contig 28185 bp, 29 predicted proteins | sample H1c2metaG_FD_144925 | JGI IMG/M metagenome (GOLD analysis project Ga0193753, IMG submission 144925) | Soil microbial communities from a riparian zone of the East river system, Colorado, United States - H1c2 | ecosystem: Environmental > Terrestrial > Soil > Riparian zone | place: USA: East...
CGCGCCGGCTCGAAGCCGGGCCACAGCGGGTGCGCGGTCATCCGATCGAAGGCGGCGACCATGGCGAGGAGCTCGGCGGGCGCGGCGGCGGGCGCGGCGGCGGGCGCGGCGGCGGGCGCGGCGGCGGGCGCGGCGACGGGCGCGGCGACGGGATCGACAGATGGCGACGGTCGATGCGCGCAGGCACCAGCGCAGGCGGCGAGCGCGACGGCAAGGACGAGGGATCGCATCGCGGAGGAACCGCACCCCGCCGGGGCGGCATTCCCGCCGGCCCTCACGTCGCCGGCTCGCCGCGCTCACGGCGCGCCGCGGCGCGCCGCTCGACGAACGCGCGGATCCGTCCCGCCGCGTCGGCCGACGCCATGCATCGCTGCAGCGCCTCGCCCTCCAGCCGCATGCACGCCTCCAGGTCCAGCTCGGCGGCCCGGCCGAGCCCATCCTTGAGCAGGCGGATCGACAGCGGCGCACCGGCCGCGATCCGGTGTGCGACCTCGCGGGCGTGCCGGAGGAGCTGGCCGTGCGGCGTCACCCGCGTCACCAGGCCGGCCTCGCGCGCCTCGCCCGCGCTCATCACCTCGCCGGTGAGCAGCATGTCGGCCGCCCGCCCGCGCCCGACCAGGCGCGGCAACAGGTACAGCGCGCCGCTGGTGACGAAGAAGCCGAGCGCCGCCTCGGGCAGGGCGAAGCTGGCCCGCTCGCTGGCGACGCGCAGATCCGCGGCCAGGGCCAGCTCGACGCCCAGCCCGATCGCCGGCCCGTTCACCGCCGCGATCACCACCGCGGGCAGCCCGAGCATGCGCCGGGTGATCTCGGCCAGCGCGGCGATCTCGTCGGCGAGCGCGCGCTCCGGCGACGGCCCGGCCAGGAGCTCGTCGAGGTGCTCGACGTCGATGCCGGCCGAGAACGCGTCGCCCGCGCCGGTCAGGATCAGCGCGCGGATCTCGTCGTCGTGCTCCAGCTCGCCGAGGATCCCGAGCAGCTGCTCGTAGGTGGCGCGGCGGATGGCGTTGCGCTTGCCGGGCCGATCGAGCGCGACCATCGCCACGCCATCCTCTCGCTCGAAGGCGACATCGAGGTGAGTCATCGCCCCGATTGTGTACGACATGTCGCCGCGGCGCCGGCTGTCGCGCGCCGCTCCCGCCGCCGCCTCCCACGAGTTGCGCTAGTGCACCGCCGCCGAAGTGACATCAACGAGGCGGTGTGGATCGCCGTCGAGCGCAAGGCGCGACGACGATGGGCTACTCGCTGTAGCTCGAGGAGTTGCAACGCAGCGATCGGCGGTGAGGCGCACCGGATCGTTGATGTCATTTCGGCGGTGGTGCACTAGAGTCCCGGCCCATGCGCAACCATTTTCGTCCGAGCAGCACCGCCGGATGCGCGGCGCTGGCCGCCGCCTCTCTCCTCGCTCTCGCCTGCGGCGCGAGCCAGGACGCCACCAACGAGCCGGCCACCCCGGCCGCGGCGGAGCCGGCCGCAGCCGAGCCGGCCGCCGCGGCGACGCCGGCGGATCCGTCCGCAAGTCAGGACCAGGGCCAGAGCGCCCCGGCGAAAGGAGCCGATCAGGTGACATCGTTCCACCAGCTCAGCGCGAAGACCATCGAGGGCAAGGAGCAGCCCTTCACCGCCTACGAGGGCACGGTCGTCCTCGCGGTCAACACCGCGTCGCAGTGCGGCTTCACCCCGCAGTACGCCGGCCTCGAGAAGCTGTCGAAGAAGTACGAGGGCAAGGGCCTCGTCGTCCTCGGCTTCCCGTCGAACGACTTCGGCGGCCAGGAGCCGGGCACCGACAAGGAGGTCCAGACCTTCTGCCAGGTCCGCTACGGCGTCACCTTCCCGCTCTTCTCCAAGTCGGTGGTGAAGGGCGAGGGCGCCTCCCCGGTCTTCCACTTCCTGGCCGCCGGCGGCGGCGGCGAGCCGCAGTGGAACTTCCACAAGTACCTCGTCGACAAGCACGGCAAGGTCATCGCCGGCTTCGGCAGCAAGACCACGCCCGACGACCCCGCCCTCACCGCCGCGATCGACAAGGCGCTGGCCGACAAGTAGCGAGCCGCTTCGAGCGCCCCCTCACTCGTGCCCCAGCACCGCGTGGGGCTGGTAGGGGGCCTCGAGCTCGGCGCACTCGTCGTCACCGAGGGTGAGCTCGAGCGCGCCGACCGCCTGCTCGAGGTGAGCCATCCGGGTCGCGCCGATGATCGGCGCGGTCACGCCGGGCTGGCGCAGCAGCCAGGCCAGCGCCACCTGGGCCGGCGGGACGCCGCGCCGCGCGGCCATCTCGCCGGTGCGCGCCGCCACCGCGAAGTCGGCCTCCGCGTAGTAGAGCGCGTGCGCGTACTGGTCGGTCTTCGCCCGGGTGGTGGCGCCGCGCTCCTCGCGCGAGCGGTTGCCGGCCAGAAAGCCGCGCGCGAGCGGGCTCCACGGCAAGACCCCGATCCCCTCGCTGCGGCAGAGCGGCAGCATCTCGCGCTCCTCCTCGCGATAGACCAGGTTGTAGTGGTTCTGCATCGAGACGAACCGGCGCCAGCCGCGCCGGTCGGCCAGGTACAGCGCCTTGGCGAACTGCCAGGCGAACATGCTGGAGGCGCCCAGGTAGCGCGCCTTGCCGGCGCGGACCACATCGTCGAGCGCCTCGAGAGTCTCCTCGATCGGCGTCTCCGGATCCCAGCGGTGGATCTGGTAGAGGTCGACGTGGTCGACGCCGAGCCGGCGCAGCGACGCGTCGATCCCGGCCAGAATGTGCTTGCGCGACAGCCCGCGCCCGTTCGGGTCGCCGGTCATCGGGTAGAACACCTTGGTCGCGATCACCACCTCGTCGCGCCGCGCGAAGTCGCGGAGCGCGCGGCCGAGCACCTCCTCGCTCGCCCCCTTCGAGTACATGTCGGCGGTGTCGAAGAAGTTGATGCCGAGCTCGAGGGCTCGCTGGATGAACGGCCGCCCCTCCGCTTCGGGGAGGATCCAGGCCCGGTCGGTCGGATCGCCATAGCTCATCGCGCCCAGGCAGAGGCGCGAGACCTTGAGCCCGGTTCGCCCGAGATTGACGTATTTCATGCCGCGACTATGGATCGGCCGGCGCGCGCGGGTCGACCTCGACCAGCGTCCCGGCACAGGCGTACGGGAGTCCGCCCGGGCCGTCGGTGTTGACCCCGCCGGTGCAGCTGCTGGTGTCGTCGTCGACGTAGAACGCGAGCGGCAGGTCGCCCTGGTGGACGTAGTCGAGCACCGCGCCCGCCTCGCCGTCCGGCTGGACCAGGAACGCGTCGCCCAGGCCGAGCAGGTAGATGCCGTCGTCGTCGTAGGCGTCGAACACGAGGTGATCGATGTCGGCCGCGGTGGTGCCGGCCGGCACCGGGATGGCCAGCCGCTTCCAGTCGTTGCCGCTGCCGGCATACGACTGGGTCATCTGCGGCCCCTCGATCGTCTCGCCGCCGGCGGTCACCGCGCGCACCATGAACCCGCCCGACACCGACAGCGAGCACTCGCGGTCACCGGACCCATCCACGTCGGCGATGTGGACATCGACGTAGAGGTACTGCTCGAGCGGGAACGACAGTTCGCCGTCGATCTTGTCCTCGCGGGCCAGCTCCAGGAAGGTGAGCCGGTACACCCACGGCGCGTACGAGTCGAGCAGCCCCTCGCGCCGCCCGCCGAACTCGGCGTAGCCGATCGGATCGAGCGCGACCGGAAGCGGCCGCACCGTGATGACCAGGTCGCCGTCCAGCTCCGGCCCGTTGCCGGGGTTCTCCACGTTCCAGCCGACCAGGTCGCCGTCCGCCTTCTCCGGGCCGCCACCGCCACAGGTCTCGCCGTAGCCGCCCCGGCTCTCGAACAGGCGGTTGTGCCCGTCGCCGTAATAGAAGATCGGATGGGTCCCGTCGAGCACCGGAGTCACCGTCGAGAACGGGGTCGACCCGGTGCATCGCCCCCACCGCGGAGCGTCGCCGTACGAGAACATCCCCTCGATGTCGCAGGCCCTGCCCCAGCGCGCGATCTCGGCCTGGATCCCGTCGCTGCCGCCCCCGCACTGCTCGACCGTGCCGCCGTCCTCGGTGGTGTAGACCGCCTGATACGCCCGCCGAGCCGCCGACCAACCGACCAGCACCGGCAGATCATCGAACCGCTTGGCCGCCGGCCAGCGAAACGCGGGCGCGTTGATGAGCCCGTCGGCCGCGTCGCCGAGCTCGGCGGCGGGCGTCAGCACGGCCGGCCCGACGCAGGCCTCGCGAGTCGCGGACATCGCCGACATCGTGGAGATCGCGACGCTCACCTGCTCGCCGGCCGCGAGCCGCCCGAGCGACATCCCGTACGAGAACAGAGCCTGGCCCTGGTGCATGACCAGCTGCCCGATGACGCCGCGCTCCGAGCCGCTCACGTCGAGGATGAGCGCCTCGTTGTCGACCTCCTCCCAGCGAGTCGCCGACGCCGACCGGGCCGGCAGCTCGAGCGCATAGTCGTCCTCGCCCGACGCCGTCCCGATCACCATCCAGTCCTCGCGAACCGTCGCGCACGCGACCGGCGCCGCGTCCACCCCATCGACCCCCGCGTCGGCGCCCTCCCCCGATCCAGAGTCGGCCCCGACCGCCCCGTCATCGCCGTCGTCGTCGTCATCGCCTCCACAGCCAGCCGCGGCCGACATCGCCGCGAGAGTGAACGCCAGGGAGAAGAGGACGCGAGAGCGACACATCCACCGATGCATATCACCTAGTACCGCCCACCCGGGCGAAAAGGCGAGCCGCGAGCCGCGCATGCAAGATCGATCCGGTCCTCTGGCGGCGTGGCATCGACTATCGTCATGACGTGACGGGACAGCTCATCGGCTCCGGCGACGGCCCGGTCGCGCGCTGCTCGCTGTGCGGCGCGGAGGCGGCCGGCCCCTGCGCTCGCTGTCGCGCGCCGGTGTGCGCCGATTGCTGCACGCTCAGCGCCGGCGGGGTCACGACCTTCGCGATCTGCACCCGGTGCGCCGAGCGCGGCGGCGCTCATCTTCGCAGCGCCTGGCTCGGTCTGCTCGGCTGGATCGGCGTGGTCGTCGTCGTGGTCGCCGCGGTCGCCGTGCTGTTCGCCTTTCTCCGTCGCCACGGGGGCTGACGATGGGGAAGAAGCGACCGGAGCGGACCGAGCGGCGCGCGCGGGATCGCGCGGCCCGGCAGCTCATCCGCGATCGCGAGAAGCTCGCGGCGCTGTCGCCCGGTGGATCCGAGGATCGGCCGATCGAGGTGGAGTCACCGGCGGTGATCGAGCTGCGGGCTGGCTCGATGCCGTGCCCGGTGTGTGACGGCGAGCTCGTGGTCGGGGATCACCAGAGCGCGGCGCCCGGGCTCCGGGTGGTGTCGGTCGCGTGTCGCGTGTGTCGAACGCCGCGGCAGATCTGGTTCCGGCTCGGCTCGTCGGCGCCCAGCTAGAGCCGAGCGGGGGTGGCGAATCGAGTGGCGTCCCATGGGACGTCGACGGCGATCGCGGGCGGCCGACGCGCGGCTTCCGCGGAGTTAGGTGTGCCGACAGGTCTGACAGCAGCAGTCATGCACTCCCCTAAACACCCGGTCAGCATCGCACTGAACAGGGATATGCTCCGGCACCAATTTGCAGGGAGGCATTCACATGCGCAGGATGCAGTCTTCGCTCGCGATTCTCGTGCTCGCGCTGGTCGGGTGCGCGGGCGACCCGGGACCCGATGACTCCGCGCCCGCCGACACGGCGCGGGTTCCCGTGGCACTCACCTCGTCGGAGGTGGCCACTTACAAGCAGGAGCTGTCGCGTGTCTTCCAGAAGAAGACCAGCGTGACGGCACGGCGCGCGCGCAGCGGTGGTCGCGTCGCCGAGGTCGAGGGCTACGCCAACGTGGCGCTGGTCAAGTTCGACGGCGCCGGTGGCCTGGCGACGACCTGCACCGACAGCACCGACGACGCGCTCCGCTTCCTCACCACCGACGACGGCCTGGAGGTCAAGTGATCATGCGCGCCCTCCCGCTCCTCGCCGCTGCCGGCCTCGCGCTGGCACCCGCTCACGCCATCGCCGCCACGATCACGATCGTCAACTCCGACGATCCGGGCGAAGGCTTCAATGATCCGACCCCGGTCGAGCCGGTCGGCGGAAACGAGGCCACCACGCTCGGCGAGCAGCGCCTCAACGCCTTCCAGTTCGCCGCCAACGTGTGGGGCGCGCTGCTCGACAGCTCCGTCGAGATCCAGATCCGCGCCTTCTTCAACCCACTCACCTGCACCCCGACCAGCGCGACGCTCGGCTCGGCCGGCGCGATCAGCGTCGAGAGCGACTTCCCCGGGGCCATCCTGCCCGGCACCTGGTACTCGCAGGCGCTCGCCAACCGCCTGTCCGGCGTCGACGGTGATCCGACCGGTCCGGACATCCAGGCCCAGTTCAACTCGAGCCTCAACGGCGATCCCGCGTGCCTCGGCGGGACCAGCTGGTACCTCGGGTTCGACGACGCCCACGGCGCCAACATCGATCTCGTGACCGTGCTCCTGCACGAGTTCGGCCACGGCCTCGGCTTCCAGACCTTCTACAACGGCGCGACCGGCGCGCTCTTCCTCGGCATGCCCGACGCGTACCTCGTCAACCTGTTCGACGACACCACCGGCAAGGCGTGGGACGAGATGACCGACGCCGAGCGCCTCGCCTCGACCATCAACCCGCGCCAGGTGGTGTGGACCGGCGGCAACGTGACCGAGCAGGTCCCTGCCACCCTCGTGCCCGGCACCCCGATCCTGACCGTCGAGCAGCCCGGCTCGGTCGCCGGCGAGTACCTGGTCGGCGCCGCCGCGTTCGGTCCGCCGATCGGTGACGCGCTCTCCGGCGAGGTCGCGCTGGCCGACGACGGCCTGGCGGCGCCCGGTGGTGGCACCACCACCGACGGCTGCGAGCCGATCACGAGCGACGTCGCCGGCAAGATCGCGCTGCTCGACCGCGGCCTGTGCGGCTTCACCATCAAGGTCGCCAACGCCCAGGCGGCCGGCGCGATCGCGGTCCTGGTCGCCGACAACGTGGCCGGCAGCCCGCCGGCCGCGCTGGGCGGCGTCGATCCGACCATCACCATCCCGTCCGCGCGCATCACGCTCGCCGCCGGCAACGCGCTCAAGGGCGCCCTGCCCGGCGTGGTCGCGACGCTGGAGCTCGACCTCACCCGCCGCGCCGGCGCCGACGCCAACGACATGGTGCTCATGTTCACGCCCGACCCGCGTCAGCCCGGCTCGTCGGTCTCGCACTGGGACACCAGCGCGACGCCCAATCTGCTGATGGAGCCGGCCCTCAACGCCAACCAGGGCCACGGGGTCGACCTGACCCTGCCGCTGTTCCGCGACATCGGCTGGATCGCCGACCACGATCTCGACGGCGTGAACGACGGCGAGGACAACTGCCCGACCATCGTCAACGCCGGCCAGGAGGACGCCAACGAGGACGGCATCGGCGACGCGTGCCCGATCCGCCCGGTCCTCGAGTGCGTGCGCCGGCGCGGGCTGCTCAACTTCACCGCGGTGTTCGGCTACGACAACGCCGAGTCGGTGGAGCGCTCGCTGGCGGTCCGGTTCCCGTTCAACTTCTTCGTCCCGGGGATCAACCGCGGCCAGCCGGGCACGTTCGCGGCCGGTCGCCAGCAGAACGTGTTCGAGGTGCCTGGCACGATCGTGCTGGCCTGGTTCCTCGACGGCAACTCGGCCATCGCGACCCCGTTCTCGCGCCGCTGTCCGTAGCTCTCCGGCTCCCACATCCACTCCCACATCCCTGAATGGGTGGGAGACGCACCCGGGGCAGCACCTCTCGCGAGGTCGCTGCCCCGTCCTGCTTTCGGCGCACCTGGCGCCGGCCGGCGGCCGAGCGGCTATCATGCCGCCCCATGACCAGGATCGCGTGCTCGCTCACCCTCCTCGCCCTCGCCCTCGCGATCGCGGCCCCGGCCGCGCGCGGCCAGGCGAAGAAGGAGGTCGTCGCGCTCAAGGCGCGGCGCCTGTTCGACGGCAAGTCGAACAAGCTCGTCACCGACGCGGTGGTCGTGGTCCAGGGCGGACGCATCACCGCGGTCGGCAGCAAGCTGGCCGTGCCGAGCGGGGCGCGCGTCATCGACCTGGGCGACGCGACGCTCATGCCCGGCTTCATGGACGCGCACACCCACCTGTCCACGCAGCGGTCGAGCGACTGGAACCAGGACCTGGTCGACGACATGCGGCGCGGCCTGCCCGAGGAGTCGATCCGCGCCGCCACCTTTGCCGAGCGCACGCTCATGGCCGGGTTCACCACGGTCCGCAACGTCGGGTCCGGCGACTTCGTCGACATCGGGCTGCGCGACGCGATCGCGCACGGCTGGGCCCGCGGGCCGCGCATCATCGCGGCCGCCCACGCGCTCGGCGCGCGCGGCGGCCACTGCGACGAGACCGGCTTCCCCTACCAGCGCTTCGGCGGCGAGACCGGCATCAAGGACGGCATCGCGGCCGGCGCCGAGCGGTTCCGCGAGGCGGTCCGCTTCCAGATCAAGTACGGGGCCGACGTGATCAAGGTGTGCGTGACCGGCGGCGTGCTCTCGCTGCACGACTCGGTCGACGCGCCGCAGCTCACCGCGCTGGAGATGACCGCGCTCATCGACGAGGCCCACCGGCTCGGCCGCAAGGTCGCCGCCCACGCCCACGGCGACCACGGCGCGCGCGAGGCGGTCGAGGCCGGCATCGACTCGATCGAGCACGGCTCGTTCCTCAGCCGCGCGACGCTCGGCCTGATGAAGCGGCGCGGCACGTTCCTGGTGCCGACCCTCATGGCCTACGAGGGCATCGACCCGGCCACCCAGAAGCTCCCGCCCGAGATCGCGGCCAAGGCGCGCGCCGCGATCCGGGGCCGCGCCGCATCGATGAAGCTGGCCCTCGAGGCCGGGGTGAAGATCGCTCTCGGCACCGACGCCGGCGTCATCCGCCACGGCACCAACGCGCGCGAGTTCCGCCTGATGGTGAAGTTCGGCATGAGCCCGCTGGCGGCGCTGCGCGCCGGAACCTCCTCGGCGGCGGAGCTGCTCGGCATCGCCGACCAGACCGGCAGCGTCACAAAAGGTAAGGCAGCAGACCTCGTTGCAGTGCCGGGTAATCCGCTCGAAGACATCACGGTGACAGAGCGCGTCTTCTTCGTGATGAAGGGCGGCGACGTGGTGCGTCGCGACGCGCCACCCGCGAGTCGCACCGCGGTCTCGCGCTGATCGGCGGGCGCTCGCGTCGTCGATCCAGTGGGCTGGCTTGTCAGCGGCGCTGACCGCGATGTATGGTGCGCCGCCGCCAATCGGAGACCATCCATGATCCCGACCCCCCGTCTCTTGAGCGCGCTCGGCCTCGCCTCTGCGTCGGCCGCGCTCCTCTTCTGTAATCTCTCGGGCTGCAAGCGAGCCCCCAAGGAACCCAAGAAGGAGCCCGCCGCGGGAGACCCCGCCGCCGCCAAGGATCCAGCCGCGACCCAGGATCCCGCCGCCGCCAAGGACCCGGCCACCGGCGATGCCCCGGCCGGCGGGGTGAAGGTGGGCCTGGTCTTCGATGTCGGCGGCCTGGGCGACAAGTCGTTCAACGACGCCGCCCACCGCGGCCTCATGAAGGCCAAGGACGAGCTCGGCGTCCAGGTGAACTACATCGAGCCCGGCGACGGCTCCGACCGCGAGAGCGCGCTGCGCCAGCGGGCGGCCAAGGGCGACGACCTGGTCATCGGCGTCGGCTTCATCTTCAGCGACGACATCACGAACCTGGCCAAGGAGTTCCCCAAGGTCAAGTTCGCCTGCATCGACTACAACCTGCCCGAGGGGGTGGAGAAGCCGCCGGAGAACCTGGTCGGCCTCCGCTTCCGCGAGCAGGAGGGCTCGTTCCTGGTCGGCGCCATCGCCGGCCGGGTGACCAAGACCAAGAAGCTCGGGTTCGTCGGCGGGATGAAGATCCCGCTCATCCGCAAGTTCGAGGTCGGCTACATGGCCGGGGTGAAGCAGACCTGCCCGGCCTGCAAGGTCTTCTCGGCCTACGCCGGCACCGAGCCCAAGGCGTTCGCCGATCCGACCAAGGGCAAGGAGCTCGCCATCGCCCAGTACGGCCGCGGCGCCGACATCATCTATCACGCCAGCGGCAAGACCGGAGACGGCGTGTTCGATGCGGCCAAGGAGCAGAAGAAGATGGCGATCGGCGTGGACAGCGATCAGTTCCACGTCGCGCCCTGCTGCGTCCTGACCAGCATGCTGAAGAAGGTGGACGTCGCGGTCTACGACACGATCAAGAAGGTGAAGGAAGGCAAGTTCGAGAGCGGCGTGCTCGAGTTCGGCCTGTCCGACGACGGGGTCGGGTTCGTGTACGACGACAACAACAAGGACCGGATCCCGGCCGAGGTGGTCGAGGAGATGAAGGGTCTCAGCAAGCAGATCATCGACGGCACGATCAAGGTCCCGACCGAGTAACCAGCCGGCGTCCGCGGCCCAGGATGGACGCATGAGCCAGACGGAAGCGGGCCAGGCGGCAGGAGCCGAGACCAGCGGGCGCCCGCCCGCGCTCGAGCTCCGCCGCGTCACCAAGCGCTACGGCGCCCTCCACGCCAATCAGGACGTCGACCTGCGCGTGGAGGCGCAGACCGTGCACGCCCTCATCGGCGAGAACGGGGCCGGCAAGTCGACGCTCATGAAGATCGCCTACGGCCACGTGAAGGCCGACTCGGGCGAGATCTGGATCAAGGGCAAGCCGGTCGGCAAGCACTCGGTGGCGCAGTCGATCGAGCGAGGGGTCGGCATGGTCCACCAGCACTTCATGCTGGTCGGGCCGCTGACCGTGGCCGAGAACGTCATCCTCGGGCGGGAGCCGCTCCGCCGCGGCCTGCTCGACCTCGGCCGCGCCTCCGACGAGATCCGCGCGCTGTCGGGGAAGTTCGGGCTCGACGTGGATCCGTCGGCCCGGATCGAGGACCTGTCGGTCGGCCAGCAGCAGCGGGTCGAGATCCTGAAGGTGCTGTGGCGCGGGTGCGACGTGCTCATCCTCGACGAGCCGACCGCGGTCCTGACCCCGGGCGAGGTGCGCGACCTGTTCGCGGTGCTGCGCGGGCTGGTCGCCGAGGGGATGACGATCGTCCTCATCACCCACAAGCTCGACGAGGTGCTGGCGATCGCCGACCGGGTCACGGTCATGCGGCGCGGCAAGGTGGTCGAGGAGATGCCGCGCGGCGGGCTGTCGGCGGCCGACATCGCGCGCGCGATGGTCGGGCGGCCGGTGCTGCTGCGGGTCGAGAAGGGCCCGGCCAGCCCGGGCGACGTGGTGCTCGAGGTGCGCGACCTGCACGTGACCGGCTCGCGCGGGGTCGCGGCGGTGCGCGGGATCTCGCTCGACGTGCGCGCCGGCGAGATCCTCGGCATCGCCGGGGTCGAGGGAAACGGCCAGAGCGAGCTCATCGAGGCGATCGTCGGGCTGCGCCGGACCGACTCCGGCCAGGTGCGGATCGGCGGGCGCGACGTGACCAGCGCGGCCATCTACCGGCGCTACGAGGCCGGCCTCGCCCACATCCCGGAGGACCGGCAGGACCGCGCCCTCATCCTCGACTACCCGATCCGCGACAACCTCATCTTCGGCCAGCAGCGCGACTTCACCTGGAAGGTGGACGTGCTCGACACCGGCCGCATCCAGCGGCGCGCGGTCGAGCTGATCTCGCAGTTCGACATCCGCCCCGACGACCCGGGTCACGAGTGCGGTGACATGTCGGGCGGCAACCAGCAGAAGGTGGTGGTCGCGCGCGAGCTGTCGCGCCGGGCCCCGTCGGTGCTCCTGTGCGCGCAGCCGACCCGCGGGGTCGACATCGGCGCGATCGAGGCGATCCACCGCCGCATGATCGAGGCCCGCGACCGCGGCCTGGCCGTGCTGCTGGTCTCGGCCGAGCTGAGCGAGCTCAAGAGCCTGGCCGACCGCCTGGTCGTCATCTACAAGGGGCAGATCGTGGCGACGCTCGACGGCGCCGAGCTCGGGGTCGAGAACGTGCTCGATCGAGTGGGCGCGATGATGGTCGGGGCGGATCGCCCGACCGAGGAGGCCGCCCATGCTCCGCCGTGAGCTCGCCACCATCGGGCTGGCCCTCTTGACCGCGCTGGTGGCCGGCAGCGTGCTCATCCTGGTGGTCGGCGAGTCGCCGCTGGTCGTGTACCAGCTGCTCCTCAAGAGCACCTGGGGCACCCGCTACGGCATCGGCCAGGTCCTGTTCAAGACGACCCCGCTGGTCCTGACCGGGCTGTCGGTCGCGGTCGCCTTCAAGGTCGGGCTGTTCAACATCGGCGCCCAGGGCCAGCTGGTGGCCGGCTCGTTCGTCACCGCCCTGGCCGGCGCCTACCTGCCGCCCGGCACGCCCGGCCCGGTCGCGGTCGTCCTCTGCGTCGGCGCCGGCATGGTGGCGGGTGGGCTGGTCGGCGCCCTGCCCGGCCTGCTCAAGGCCCGCTACGGCGCGCACGAGGTGATCAACACGATCATGCTCAACTTCATCGTGTCCGCGCTGGTCCTGTGGGCGGGCAACTCGCTCTTCTTCGTCGCGTACACCACTCACACGAAGACGGTCATCGCGAGCTCGCACCTCCACCACCTCGGCTTCGAGGGCAGCGCCGCCAACACGAGCCTGTTCTTCGCCCTGGTCCTGGCCGCGCTGGTGCACCTGTTCCTGACCCGGACCCGGCACGGGTTCGAGTGGCGCGCGGTCGGCTTCGGCCAGCGCGCGGCCGAGAACGCGGGGGTCAGCCTGAAGGGCGCGTTCATCGGCGCGATGGCGCTGTCGGGCGCGCTGGCGGGCGCGGCCGGCGCCAACTACGTGCTCGGCTACAAGCACTACTTCGAGCGCGACATCGGCTCCGGGGTTGGATTCATGGGGATCGCGGTGGCGCTGCTCGGCCGCAACCACCCGGCCGGCATCGTGGCCTCCGCGCTCCTGTTCGCCACCCTGGCCCACGGCGGGCTCGAGGTCAGCGAGCTGGTGCCCAAGGAGCTGGTCGAGATCCTCCAGGCGGTCATCATCCTGGCGGTGGCGGCGGCCTCGGCCTACTCGATGCGCCGGCGGGTGCGGGCGGGCGTCGACTGATGAGCGACCTCATCGACAGCTTGCTGTCGCTCACGTTCCTGGCCCAGGTCCTCCGCATCACCATGCCGTACGCGCTGGCCGCGATGGGCGGCTCGGTGTCGGAGCGCTCCGGCGTCACCAACATCGCGCTCGAGGGCATCATGCTCATGGGCGCGTTCGCGGCGGCAGCCGGCGCCTACGACAGCGGCGGCGCGATCAGCGTGTCGCTGTCCTATGGAATGGCGGCCGGGATCGCGACCGCGGCGCTCTACGCGCTGGTGGTGGTCACGTTCAAGGCCGATCAGATCGTGGCCGGCGTGGCGATCAACATGCTCGCCTATGGCATCACACCCTATCTGCTGAAGATGTTCTACAACTCGTCGTCCAACTCGCCGGTCATCGAGGGGCTGGGCGGCAACATCTTCGCCAACCCGGTCTTCTGGCTGGCGGTGCTGCTGGTGCCGGTCGTGCACGTCGTCATCGCGTACACCCGCTGGGGCCTGCGCGTCCGCGCGGTCGGCGATCACCCGGAGGCGGCCGACACCCTCGGCGTCTCGGTCGACGGCGTCCGCTGGCAGGCGGTGCTGTGCTCGGGCGCGCTGGCCGGGCTGGGCGGCGCGTGGCTGTCGCTGTCTGGCAGCGGCTTCGTGGCCGGCATGTCGGCTGGCCGGGGCTACATCGCGCTGGCGGCGGTCATCATGGGCAGCTGGCGGCCGCTGTGGGCGTGCGCCGCGTGCCTCCTGTTCGGCTTCGCCGAGGCGATCCAGGTGACCCTGCAGACCTTCGACATCGGCATCCCCAACGAGCTGGTCCAGACGTTCCCCTACGTCCTCACCATGATCACGCTGGCTGGCTTCATCGGCCGGTCGCGCGCCCCGGCCGCGATCGGGAGGCCGTACGAACCGGATTGATCGTCGACCCACCTGCTCCACGAGCGACGAACAGAAGCCTCGTTTTCTGCATCACCCCACGAAAGGGCCCCCATGAAGCGAAACCTGGTCGTTCCTGTTCTTGCGGCGATTACCCTCTGGTCCACGAACGCCTCGGCCGGCGTCTGGCTCGAGCTGCTTCACGCGCACTGCTTCACCGGCAGCGAGGACGACATCGAGGAGGACAACGGCGTCATCGGCGAGGTCCCCGGGTCGATCGACTGCTTCAACAAGGACTTCAACGGCGGCGTGTCGCGCACCGTCCTCTCCATCAAGGCATTCCAGCCGTGGGAGTACGGGTTCGTCTTCCTCTACTACGACATCACCGGACCGTTCAACGCGGCCGACTCCGACTTCGGCGAGGACGACCCGTCGAACGCGTCGGCCAACGAGCGGGGCGGGTTCTTCGGCGGGACCACCCTGGCGATCTCGCCCAAGAAGATCGCCGAGAAGATCAACGGCAAGCCGTACGACTGGGGCCTCATCGCCGACGTCTCGATCAAGTACGAGATGGAGCACGTGTCGAAGTTCGGGATGCTGAACTACTACGGTCTGCACTGGGACCTCGCGGTGCCGTGGCTCGACTTCCTCAGCGTGACCACCGTCATCCGCGACGACCGCGTCTACAAGGGAGTGGACCTCCAGCTCGGCACCGCCTGGCAGAAGTCGTTCTCGCTCGGCAGCCAGGACTTCATCTTCGGCGGCTTCCTGCAGTGGGGCCTCTTCGGCGAGGGCGAGTCCCGCCGCGACCCGGCGCTGGGCGAGGGCAACAACTTCATCACCAGCCAGCCCCAGCTCCTGTGGGACTTCGGCAAGGCGGTCCAGTTCACCCCGGCCAAGCTCTACCTGGGCTTCGAGTACCAGTACACGATGAATCGCTACCTCATCGAGGACAAGAGCGAGAACCTGCTCCAGGGAATGGTGCGCTGGAACATCTGACCGGCGGGCGCGGCTGCGCGAGCGGAGGTAGCATCTGCGGATGCTCCTTCGCCGCGTCGCCCACGTGAACCTGTCGATCGATGACGTCGGAGCAGCTCGCGCCTTTTACGGCGAGCTGCTCGGGCTCGCCCCGCTCGCGCGGCCCGCCGACGCCGGCCGGTCGGGCTGCTGGTTCGCGCTCGGCGACGTCGAGCTCCACCTCTCGCTCGAGGTGGGCGCCGACAACGCCGGCAGCAAGCGCCACGTGGCGTTCGAGGTCGGCGACCTCGCCGCGCTGCGCGCGCGGCTCGAGGCGGCCGGCGTGGCCATCGAAGCCGGCCGGCCGATGGAGGGCATCGAGCGCTTCTTCGCCCGCGACCCGGCCGGCAACCGCCTCGAGCTGTACGCGCCGGTCGCGCCCCGATGATGTCGCGGCACCCTGCACGGGCCCTCTGCCCCGAGTGAACGCGTCTCGCGCGCCGGCGGCGACGAGCTGAACGCGGGTTCGCGATCGCCTGGCGAGCTCGCCGAGGGACTCGCGGCGTAGAGGACGCGATGAGCGCCACCGTTGAGGCCCGCGGCGCGCTCGCAGGTGCCGGCGGAGGCCCGCGCGGACATCAAGCGTCAGTGGCACCAACTTCCCCACTGGCCTGCTTCTTCGTGAGAGCCGATATTTCGGCTTCGACCTGATTCCTTGTCCCGGGACGTCGAACAGGCAGATCGGGAATCGAAGGCGCAGCGGCCACGTGCCGGTGCGCTGGCCCGAAAGGGGGAACTGATGCGCGAAAGCCTTTCTCGTTGTCTCCAGGCCACTGTCCTCGTGTCGCTCGTCGCAGCGGCGACCGGTTGTGCCGACGGCTTGGAGGGCGACCAGATCGCGGGCGACCGGACCGGAGAGGGCCAGGCGCTGGCGTCCACCCTCGAGGGCTTCGAAGCAGGGTCCAAGACCTCCTATGCGGCGGCCGACGTGACGCTCGACACCGGGGCCTGGAACATGGACGACGCGCTGATCGGGACCAGCGCGTCCGACGGCAAGACCGGCACGAGGTCGGGGCGCCTTCGCAACAGCGGTCGCATCACGATGCTCTCCGATCTCGACGACGGCGCCGCGACGGTCGCGATCCGCCACGGCACCTTCGGCAGTGACGAGAGCGGGTCCTGGGGGCTGTTCTCGTCCGAGGACGGCGGGGCCTCGTGGACGGAGGTCGGCACGCCGCGCTCCACCAGCTCCGGCGCGCTGTCGACCGCCACGTTCGACGTGAACCTCGACGGCCCGGTCCGGCTGGAGATCCGCAAGCTCGACGGCGGAGCCAATCGGATCAACATCGACGACATCGCGATCACCGATCTCACCGACGGCGGGGACGGGGGCGACGACACGGGCGACGACACCGGCGACGACACGGGCGACGACACGGGCGACGACACCGGCGACGACACCGGCGACGGAGCCGGCGCCGAAATCAGCGTGCACACCACGCTCGGTCTCCCGGCGTCGGTGTCGGCCGACGATTTCGACAGGTTCCTGTCGGTCAAGGAGGGCGAGGTCATCTCCTACAACGGCAGCCGCAAGGTGCCCAACTGGGTGAGCTGGGAGCTCAACAGCTCGTACCTCGGCAGCACCGATCGTCAGGACAACTACCGCCCCGATGACACCCTCCCGCCAGCGCTGCCCCAGGCATCACTCGACGACTACAGCGGCAGCGGCTTCGATCGCGGCCACATGACTCCGTCGGCCGATCGCACGCTCGACACCACCGCCAACTCGGAGACGTTCTTTCTGTCGAACATGGTGCCGCAGGCGGCGAACAACAACCGCGGCCCATGGGAGCGGCTCGAGACCGAGTCCCGCGAGATCGCCGGGACCGGCAAGGAGCTGTTCATCGTCTCCGGCGGCGTGTTCAGTGCAAGCTCGGACACGATCGGAGATGGCGTCTCGGTCCCCGACCAGACCTTCAAGGTGATCGTGGTGCTGGACGCGGTGGGACAGGGTCCGGACGACGTCACCGCGAGCACGCGCGTGATCGCCGTGATGATGCCCAACTCGGATGCACTGATCAGCAGCACCGCTGACTGGCAGGACTTCCGGGTGTCGGTGGACGCCATCGAGGCCGCGACCGGCGACGACTTCCTGTCCGACGTCGACCCTGCCGTGCAGGCCGCCATCGAGGCGAACGTCGACAACCAGTGAGCTCCGACTGCCCCGAGCCGGTTTTCTGAGACCTGATCACAGGATTCCAGCGCATCGGCCCGGGCAGCCGCCCGACTCGTAACGACCACCGCCGGCGACTGGCGGGGCACGAGCGATGCAAGGCGCCGGGACCATGTCCGCACGTCCCCGGATCGGTCGCACAGCGCTGCTCGTCCCTCTTCTCGCCGTGCTCTCGCCGTGGGGGTGCGGCGACGAGGGCAGCGGCGGCGGCGACATCGATGATGGCGGTGGCGCCGGTGGCTGGGGAGACGGCTCGGGTGGCGGCGATGGCATGGGAGCGCCTCCTGGCGGTGACGTGGGAGCGACACCCGGGGGCGCCCAGGATATCGCCTACGCCCGCGAGCTCATCGCCGATGGCCAGGTCCCGCCGGCCGATTCGATCTCGGTCGAGGGCCTGCTGTCGGAGCACGACCTGCCCACCCAGGGACCACCGTGCGAGTCGCTGCTGTGCAGCCGGCCCGCGCTCGGCGTGCTCCCCTCGATCGAGACCGGGGAGCTCACCTACTGGCTTCACCTCGGAATGGTGAGCGGGCTGCCCGCGGATCGCCTTCGCCCGCCGCTCGACCTCGTCGTCGCCATCGACACCTCGGACGCGATGTCGATCGACATGTCGGAGACGACGGAGGCGGTGGTGCAGCTCATCCACAAGCTCGATTCGCGCGACCGGCTGGCCGTGCTCGCCTTCACCGATCGTGTCCGCGAGCTGCACCCGCTGGGTCCGGTCACCGACGCCGACGCGCTCGAGGCCGAGGTCCGCGGCCTGGAGGCGGGCGGCGACTGGGACATCGAGGCGGCGACGCGGCGGGCCTACGAGATCGCGGCGGCCTCGCCGTCGCCGGACCGGCTCGAACGAGTGATGATCTTCTCGTGCGGGTACCCGCAGGTCGACGGGTCCGACGAGTTCAGCCAGCAGGTCCAGGCGGCGGCGGCCCGCCAGGTCGGCCTGAGCTTCTTCGGCGTGCTGCTCGGCTACGACGACGCGCTCGGCGACCTGCTCGGGGTCGCGCGCGGCGGCGCCTACTACTACCTCTCCGACCTGGAGCGCGTCACCGAGGTGTTCGACCGGGACTTCGACTTCATGGTGACCCCGCTGGCCTACGATCTGTCGTTCGACCTGGCGATCGCGCCCGGCTTCCGGATCGACCGCCTCTACGGCATCCCGGGTGACGAGGAGGGTGTGGCCCGGGCGGGGTTCGACGTCGCCACCGCCTTTGCCAGCCGGCGGCGCGGCGGGATGGTCGCCCGCCTGTCGCGAGTGGATCCGCACGAGACCGAGGTCGGCGAGGTCAGCCTGTCCTACACGCCGGAGCCTGCGCTCGGCTGGACCGAACCCGAGGAGCAGAGCGGAGCGATCGTCGTGCCGTGGTCGGACGACGGTCCGCACCACGACGGCGTCGGGGTCCAGAAGGCCGCCCTGCTGGTCAACCAGGCCGAAGGAATGATCTCGGCCTGCGAGAAGTTCGCCCGCGGTGACGTGGACGGAGCGCGATCCATCCTGGTGGCGCTGCTCGCGATCATGGAGCCCGAGGCCGACAAGCTCGACGACGAGGCGATCGACGCCGAGGTCGCGCTGGTCACTCGCCTGCTGGCCAACATGGACACGCCCTGAGCGCGTCCATGATCCGCCTGACGGGATGAGAACGCCACTTGCGCCGCCGGCCGGACCGATCGACCCTGGCCACGTGAGCTTCTGGAGCGGACTCTGGGTCGGCGATGCCGATCGAATCGGTCGAGGTCTCGACGGTGAGGATGCGGACGAGGTCGAGCTGAGAGAGGCTGACTTCGTCCTGGCCCACGTCGACCTGCCCGGCATCCTGCCCCTGGTGCGAGACCCCGGCTCGCCCGACCGATTGACTGCCATCGTGTGCGACGTGACCGGGCAGGCCGGCCCCGCCGCGCTCACGTTCGCGGGCGCCCGCCTGCGCCACCTCGCCGGCGACCCGGACGAGATGAAGGCAACGGATGGCGCGTTCGAGATGAGCCCGGCCTGGGTCGCGCTCTTCGCCGGTCTCGACGACCTCGCGGTGCACCGGATCGGCGACCGGTGGGCGGCCGAGATCAGCGCCGCCAGTGCGCCGGTGGCGCCGGCGAGCGTGTTCATCGAGCTCGTGACCAGGATGCGCGACGCGTGCCGTCTGGCCCGCGACCGAGGTGCGGCGGTGGTCTACAACTTCACCCTCTGAGCGACAGCCGCCCGGCAGCGGCCAGCCACTCCGGCGCGATCGGCCTTCCGGGTGATGTTAAGATCATCGCCGGTGTCTCCTGGGACCTCGTGGATCTTCGGGTATGGCTCTCTCATCTGGCGCCCCGCCTTTCCCCATCTGGCACGGCGGCCCGGATGGATCGACGGCTGGTCGCGCCGGCTGTGGCAGCGCTCGACCGATCACCGCGGCACCACGGATGCACCTGGCCGGGTCGCGACCCTGATCCGAGCGGCGGGCGCCCGCTGCGGCGGGGCTGCCTACCAGATCGACGGCGCCGACCTGCCATCCGTGCTCGACGCGCTCCACGTGCGCGAGCAGCAGGGCTACGACGCCATCCATCTCGAGGTACGTCTCGACGACGGCTCGACCGTCTCGGCCACGACCTGGGTCGCCACCGACGCCAACCCCTACTTCGCCGGCGACGAGTCGGTCGCGGCCATCGCCGACGTGGTGCGGCGGTCGCATGGTCCCAGCGGGTCCAATCTCGAGTACGTCCTCGAGCTCGAGCGCGCCCTGGCCGCGCTCGGCGCGCCCGATCCTCACGTGACGGCGATCGCGGACATTCTCCGGCCGCGCGGCGACGAGAGCGCTCCGGGCGCCCTCCACCCCGATGCCGCGATCACCATCGTGAGGTCGTGAGTACCACGCAGTTCCCGCGCGACGTGGATCGCATCATCCGCCAGGCGATCCGCGAGCGGCGCCTCATCCGCTTCCGGCTCGACGGCCACGATCGGATCGCCGAGCCGCACGACTACGGCATCAAGAGCGGGGCCGTCCACCTCCTGGTCTACCAGGTCGCCGGCGGGAGCAAGTCGGGCCGCCTGCCGGACTGGCGGTGGATCCGCCTGGCCCGAGCCTCCGACTTCGAGCTGCTCGAGCAGCGCTTCGACGGCCAGCGGACCTCCGCCCCCGATCGCCACACCGCCTGGCAGCAGCTGTTCCTGCGGGTCGATCCGCCCGCGCCGTAGGCTCGAACGCCTGGACCTCGACGCGAGGACCGCGGCAAACTCGGCGCGGTCGACAACCGGGAGGACGACGTGGAGAATTCGAACAGGGACGCGGGAGGGTGGCACGGAGCCGGATGGCGCGCGGGTCGTGCAGCGTGGATCGCGGCCGGGCTCGCGGCCCTCGGCGCGGCCGGGTGCGTCAAGGCGACCGGGTCGTTCACGGACGGCGCGTTCGCGCACACGACCTACCCGTACCGCGTCGTTCCCGCGGCGGATGGCATCCTCGACGTCGCCTGGCGGCTGGAGAACTTCCAGCGGAAGCGGGACGGCGAGCTCGAGCAGAAGAAGTCCGACGAGCTCGTGTCGGACTATCGCCTCGACAGCGACGCCGACGGGCAGCCCGACGCCACCTTGTCGATCCCGACCTTCGACCTGCGCTACGAGCACCGCCAGCGAGACGGCGTCATCTGGCTGCGCACGTTCCCGATCTCCGGGACGCTCAGGATCAAGGAGCTGCGCGTGCTCATGCAGAACTACATCGATCAGATCGCCGGCGTCGGCTACGAGACCGTGGACCTCGAGAAGATGGAGGTCCTCGAGCGGCGGTTCGCGTCGGAGATGCTCGACCGCGGAGACGCGACCCTGGCCGGTCGACGCGCCTACGTCGCGACGGTCGACGTTGCCAACATCGATCAGGTCCACCTGTCGCCGACGAGTCGGGCGGTCCGCGTGCGCCTCGTGCTCGTCCGGCCCGACTTCGCCTACATCCCGGACAAGAACAACAGCGCGGCGTTCCCCGTCCTCATGATGGCGGCCTACTCGAACCTGCCCGAGGACTTCGAGCGCGATCTGCCCAGCTTCGAGCGGTTCCTCGGCGAGATCGAGATCGTTGGCGACCGCGGGTGGCAGCTGTCCAGCCTCGAGAGGCTGGCGCCGGTCGCTCCGGCCGCCGATGCGCCGGCCGCTCCTCCAGCCGCCGCGCCGGCCGCGCCGCCCCAGCCAGCCCCGGCCGCTCCGGCGCCAGCGGCAACGGCACCCGCTGCGTCTCCGCCGCCCGCGCCGTAGGCGGGCCGCGCGACGGTCGTCAGCGAGGTGGACGCGGCCCGCGTTGCGCGAAGTCGGCGACGATCGGCCCGAACGCCTCGCTCGGCGGAATGTCTGGAAAGCTGTGCGCGGCGCCCGTCGTTGCCCAGGGGAAGCCCTCGGCGCGACATGTCTCCACGAATGGCGCGTACCACGAGTGATCGTCGAGCATCGTCGCGCGCACGTTCACGAGGCCTTCCATGCGGGCGGGCCGCGTGAACGCCCACGTCTTGCAATGTGCGCAATGGAAGTGGCGCGAAGGCCCGTGCAGTCCGCCGATGACCGCCTCCCCCTGGGTGACTTCGAAGCCGCTCGATGGCACGACGATGCTCAGCGAGAACGCGCTGGCCGACATGCGCTGGCAGCCGGCGCAGTGACAGGCCACCGTCACCATCGGCGGCTCGCTGATGCGCATGCGGAGGCGATCGCAACGGCAGCCGGCGGCCCAGGGAAGGTTCCACTCGCTCATCGACGCGAGTGTCTCACCATCCGTTGCCGACGTAGAGGGCGTTGCCGTTCCAGCAACCGCAGACGATCGTGTCCTCGGTGTGAGCCTCGACCACCAGATCGCCGTTCTCGTCGATGTACCCGCCATCCTGGACCAGGACGGCGACGATGTTGCAGTCGTACTGGAAGCCCGGGGGGCAGTCCCACGGCGTCGGGTACCACTGGACCACCTGGATGGCGGTCGCGGTCTGGTACGGGTTCGAGCTGGTGCCCTTCACGTCGAGGGGACTCTCGGCCATGAGCTCGCTGACGCTGGCGGTCACGGCGAGCCAGCTCTGGCCCAGGAACCCGAGCGACTGGCCGGCGCCGTCCTTCTCGAGATATGTGGCGGTGTGATCCGGCAGGACCTCGACCGCGCGCCAGTCGCCGGGGACGATGGCCCACTGGTCCTGCTCGATCAGGAACACCGGCGCCTTGTCGGTGCGCTGGAAGAAGAAGTGGTGCGCCTGGTCCTCGGAGATCGTGAGGTCGCGGATCTGCTCGATCTTGTAGCCGCCGCGGGTCGGATGGGGATGGTTGCCCGCCGGCAGCGGCAGCGCGGTCGACAGCACGGTCGCGCGAGTGTGGCTGGCGTCGACGCGCTCGTAGACGATGATGCCGGTGCCCGGCGCCGCTCCGTCGAGCGCGCTGGCGCCGACGAAGGGCAGGCTGCCCGGGGCGAGGTTGGTGTCGATCCACGCCGCGCCCCGACAGGCGCCGGCGAACAGGATCGTCTGCGCGCCGCACGATCCGGCGGCCGCCGTCTCGAGGGCCGCCTCCGGATCCTCGGCGCCCAAGCCGCATCCCGCCATCGCCGCGCTCGCCGCGGCCAGGAACGAAACCGAGAGGACTCTGTGTCTGGTTGTCATGCAGCCCGGGATTGCAGCGCGAATGCCATCCTCCGCGCGGCCGAAGTCGCGCACTTCCAGTCCTCGTGGCGCGAGACCGGCGCTTTCGGCATGCCGATCCGGCCAGGCGGTGGCCGGCTCACGCAATAGAACCTGGTCGACTGGTTGGCGCGCCGCCTGCCTGGTCTCACCCGACCTGGCAGTCTGATCCCGTGACGCGCAAGACCCTGGTGTACGGCGCATCGCTGGCGGCCCTGATCGGTGCCAGCGGCGCGCTGTGGAGCTGGGCGCGCGCGGCAGAGCCGCTCCGCTGCCCCGCGCCGGCCCGCCCGGTCCTCTATCCGCAGGTGGAGCCGATCTTCGCTAGCCACTGCGCCAGCTGCCACGACGCGCGCAAGGGCGACAATCGCGCGGCCCAGCGCGTGTTCGAGATGTCGCGCTATCCGTTCTCGACCGCGCGTCCGCGCACCCTGCTCGGCGATCTCCGCGAGATGTTCGCGGTGCGCGGCAGTCTCGGCCCCGCCGAGAAGTGCACCGGCATCGCCTGGGTCGACGGGGGCGGGCGCGACGCGCTCGGCAAGCCGCCCCGCTGGCGCGCCCCGTAGCGCTCCGACCGGCCCGGCTGCCAGCTCACCGACGGCTCTCTACTTGCGACCGCGGAGGGCCGTCGCCCACTCGTCTTCCTTGAAGCCGACCAGCGCGACCCCGTCGGCCACCGCGAGCGGCCGCTTGATGAGCTTGCCGTCGGCGGCGAGGGCATCGAGGGCCTGGGACTCACTCATGGTGGCCAGGCGCTCCTTGAAGCCGCCGCTCCGGTACGACTCGCCCGAGGTGTTGAACATGCGCTTCATGCCGACCTCGCGGGCTACCCTGGCGAGGGTCGACTTGCCGGGCGGGGCCGCCACGATGTCGATCTTGTCGAAGGCGATGCCCTTCTTCTCGAGCCAGGCCAGGGCCTTCCGGCAGGTGCTGCACTTCGGGTAGTGGTAGACGGTCAGGGCCACGGCCGCAGAATCGCAGAGCCCGGAGGAAGGGCAAGATCGCGCGTCCCAAGATCGGCGCCTACGACGACCCGGGGATCACCCTGGCGGCTTGCGCGAGCCAGGGCAGAGCTTCCCCAGGCCCTTCTGGTGGCTGCCGATCATGCCGTCGTGCTGCAGCGCCAGGATCTTGCGGCACGCCGAGCACCTTCCGGTCGTGCTGTCGGTCTCCGGCGCCGCGACTGCTGACGGCGGGACCGAGTTGTCAGCGTGCAGCGCCTCGCGCTGACGCCGCATGTCGTCGAGCTTGCCCATGGCGCAGTGAACCGCACAACCCTGTCAGGCGATACGGCCGGGCGCAGCTCGAGCAGCGGCGCGAGGAGGAATACGTGACCGGCCGGGTGGGCTCGGGCACGAGCCATCCCCGACGGCCTTTTGACCTGGATTGACTTCGTTGCGCTGTCGGCCCGATTCATCCTGCCGTCTGCGCGCCCTGCCCTTTGCTCTGGTCGCGCGGACAGTGATGGCCGTGGGCCATCAGAAAGGACATCCGTGATGAATCGCATGTTCGATCGAGCGCACCGGTCTCCGCCGAGGACGTCCCGGACTCGCGCCCTCCTCTTCATCGGCGCGGCGGCCGCTGCCATGGTGGCGTCGATGGCGACCGACGCGCGCGCTCAGGTCCGGGTCTGGTGCGCGCAGACGGTGGTGCCCAGCAGCCTCGAGGGCGCCAAGGCCCCGGTGCGCATGTGCCTCGCGGACGATGGAAATGGCAACTCGCGGGCCAGCCTGCAGGCGCTGAACGTCGACACGACTCCTGGGATCTTGAGCCTGTGGGGAACGAAGGACTCGCTCTGCGACACTCTGATCTCCTCGGTCCCGGAGAACGGAAGCACGATGATCTTCCCCGTCGAAGCCGGGCCGATCGCCACGCCGTGGCGCCCCTGGTGGATCCCCAGGGACCCGCTTTGCATCGTCTTCCGGTACTGGCAAGACCCCTACGGCTGGGTCAACACCCAGTGCTGGCGCCTGAGCGGCTATCTGACCTGCGACCTCTGATCAAGGCGCGAGGCCTGCCGTGACGCGATGTCCCAGCAAGGTGTCTCCCTCGAAGAGGAACCAGCCACGCACGCGCTGGCCCGCGAGCACGAGCGGCATCCAGATGCGATCATCGGCCCACATCTGGTCGTAGGGGATGTCCTCGATCGGCACCCATAGCGGCGCGGCCTCCGCGGTCTCCTGTGGGTGCCCCATGCAGTCACGCGCCACGAACGCATGGACGTGGAGCGAATAGCCATCGACGAACTGGTACGAGAGCTCGGCCCGCTCCTCGACTCCCACCGGCGTGACCTCCAGCTCCTCCTGGACCTCGCGTACGGCGCATCGATCCGGCGCCTCGTCGTCATGAACGCGGCCGCCGGGGGCGTTGATCTTGCCGGCGCCGAGTCCTCGCTTCTTCCGGATCAGGAGGATCTGATCATTGCGGATGACATAGAGCAGCGTGGCGCGCTCGCGCGGGCTCCAGGCGTCCCATCGAATCTGGTTGAAGCGGTCAGACACGCGTGGCCAGCATACAGGACGAAGTGCGATGCGCTCCCGTTCAGAGGCGGAGCAGCGCGACGACGCCCGCGTGATCCGAGGGCCAGAGGCGCGGCTTGCTGAGCGTCCGGAAGAACGGCAGATCGCCCACCGTGAAGGCCAGGATCGGCTCCTCGAGCGTGATGCCCTTGGTCCAGATGTCGTCGATCCGCTCGAACAGGAGCGACTCCGGGTTGGTCAGGACCACGTCCTGGCAGCAGGTGAAGCCGGGCAGATCCCCGCCGATGCTCTCCGGCCACAGGTCCACGTAGCCGGCCCCGACCATGGACTGATAGCTCGGACCGGTCTCGGCCGGAGAGTTGAAGTCGCCGAGCACGATGGTCGGCAGCTCCGGCTGGAAGTCCGTCCCGAGCAGCTCGATCAGCTGCGCGACCTGGGCGAACTGCGGCTGGAGCTCGGGCGGCAGGATGTCCACGATCACCTCGAGGTGGGTGTTCACCACGCGGACGTCTCGACCGCCGAGCCGGGCGACCACGCCGACCGCGCTGCGGTGGACCAGCGCGCCCGGGATCGGCGGGAACGGCAGCGCCGCGGTGAAGTCGATCGCGAAGAGCGGCGTGGTCTGCACGCCGGCCCGGCGCAGCAGCACGTCGGAGAAGGTGGCGCGCAGGTCGCTGAACGTCGGGTTGCCGTCGACCATCCCGTCGAAGCGCGGCACCTCGATGTCGGTGCCGAGCCGCTCGGCCGCCACCTCGTAGACCAGGCCGCGCTGGGCGAGCTCGTCCAGCAGCACCGCGAGGAAATCGACCAGCTCGTCGGTCGCGTTGGGCGTGAAGACACCCAGCATGGTGTCCGACGGGGTCTGCTCGTAGAGGCGGGTGACCTCCTGCAGCCCGACCAGGTGCGGCCTGGTGAGGGCGATCTGGTTGGCGATGGCGTCGATGCGATCCTCCGGGCGATTGGCCACCACGTCGTCGAAGCCGTCGGCCACCGCGAACGGGAGCTGGTCGAAGGGCGCGAACGCGAGCGGCAGCACGTCGAGCCCGACGTACATGTTCTGGGTCATGAGCCGCACGCCTCGCTGGCCGGCGAAGTCCGAGAATTCCTCCCCCAGCTCCGGCTGGGTCTCGGGCGTCTCGGCACAGGCCATCAGCAGCGCGGGGAAGAGTGAGAGCAACAGTCCATGATTCGATATCTTCACTGTCCGTCCTCCTTTGACATCCAGCCGTTCACAGGCGGCGGCCTGCCCGGAGATCTCTGACCCCAGGGCTCGCTTCGGTTGACCTCAGCTAGCCCTGTTGTCAGGGCTTCGCGCATCCGCGCTCGCCGGTCGATTTCGACGGGGAACCCCGCCGACTTCGTCGGCACCCCGTCTGACTGCGGGTTCGGTTGGTCGGGGCGACACAACCGAACCCTGGTCTTAGTACGGGCGCGCTCGACACCCCGAACAATTGGGGTCAATCCGGGTGAAGTGCCGGGTGGAGTGCGGCGCGTCTCAGCCCGGTGGCCAGGAGATCGGCTCGATGTAGATCAGCCGCTCGGCGCCGAGGAGCCGATAGCCGTCGTCGTCGAAGTCGATCGACAGGCCGGCCCGCTCGATGAGCTTGCGCAGGTTCGCGATGTTGGACTTGAGCGGACCGTGGTCGCTGAGCGGGTGGTAGTCGCGCGACCAGAGCGCGGCGGCCAGCTCGTCCTTGGAGACGACCACGCCGCGGCGCCGGGCCAGGCCGTACAGCAGGCGCCGCAGCATCGGCCGGCGCAGGAGCGACACCGTCTGCGCGCCGGCGCGGAGCTCGTGGCTGCGGGCGTCGACCACGCGATCGTCCGGCCCGATGGTCAGATCCGCACCGGAGGTGATCCGGCTGCCCGCCGCCGAGACCACCCGCAGCGGCCCCAGCGCGGCGAGCAGCACCGTCACCAGGTCCTCATCGATGCCGGCGGCGGCCGCCTGGGCGCGGGCAGCCGAAAGGTGCGTCTGCACCGCCGTGCTGTCGCCGCCGACCATCGCGATCACCGCCTCGGCGACGGCGGCCAGCACGCGACCGAGCTCGTGGCCGGGCCGGTCGGGCAGCGCCGCCTCCGCGGCCACGACCGCGCTCGCGCGCCTGATCTCTCCGGCCGCGGCCAGGCGGATGGCGCCCGCCAGTCGATGCCACACCCGGGTGCCGGCTCGTCCGCCCGCCGCCGCGACACCTGGCTTCAGCTCGGCGGCTCCGCCGAGGAGCCGGGCCGGATCGCACGCCAGCGCCCGTTCGACCGCGCGCTCGATGCCCGGGAGCCCGCGCTGGCTGGCCGCGGCGCGACACTCGTCGAGCAGGCCGAGCGCCTCGGACCGTCGGCCCATGACCAGAAGGATCCGCCCGCGCAGCGCCGCGCCGCTCAGCTCGCCGACGAGGTGTCCGCCCTGGCGAAACAGATCGACCAGGGCTCGCAGCGCCTCGAGCGCCTCCACCCAGTCGCCGCGCTCGGCGAGGAGGGCCGCCCGCGTGTAGCGCACGTAGGTGGTGAGGAGGACGTCCTCGTCGCCCGCCATGAGCTGCCTCGCCTCGTCGAGCGCGGCCTCGGCCTCGTCGAAGTGACCGAGCGCGCCGGCGATGGCGGCAAGCACGGTGGAGGCGAGCACGCTGGAGCGGTACGAGAGCGCGTTCTCGCCGCGAAGGACCAGCGCGCGGCGGATCGCCTCGTACGCCTCGGTGTCGCGCTCCTCGGTCGTCAGCACGAAGGCGAGGTAGAGCCAGACGGGGGCCTCGGTCGCCGGGCCGGTGGCGCGTGGGATCGCGCCGAGGAGGCTCGCGGCCGCCTCGCCGGGCTCGCCGGAGTACGCCCGCACCATCGCGCGGGTGGTGAGCGCGCGGATCTGCATCGCCGGGGCCAGCTCGCCGGCCTGCGCGATCCGGTCGAGCGACGCGTCCGCCACCGCCGGCCGTCCGGTCAGGAGCGCGAGCAGGGCGTGGACCAGGGCCAGCTCGACCTGAGGGCCGACGCCGGCGCCGAGCAGCCGCTCAGGTCG
>Ga0193753_10000859_pt1 | contig 28182 bp, 20 predicted proteins | sample H1c2metaG_FD_144925 | JGI IMG/M metagenome (GOLD analysis project Ga0193753, IMG submission 144925) | Soil microbial communities from a riparian zone of the East river system, Colorado, United States - H1c2 | ecosystem: Environmental > Terrestrial > Soil > Riparian zone | place: USA: East...
CCCAATTCTTTTGATCCTATTAGTTAAAAGAGCTGTTGGAACCGATTCGGATACCCCAGGCGCAAAATTAATGTGAAATGCCGCAACGCAGCATGCCGTCAGGGCACAGGGACGCGTGCGAATGGATAACAATAGGGAGCCGACATAGCACCATGGACCGCAGAGCCTCCAGTTCGGATTCTTTCACGAAGCGCGCGTTACGAGGCCTGCTGCGTGTGCTATTCCGCCTCTCCATCACGGGAGATCCGGCGGCATTCCACAATGAACGCACATTGATCGTCGCAAACCACGAATCATTTTTAGACGGCTTGCTGCTCGCGCTCTTTCTGCCGGTGCGCGCGACGTTTGTAGTGCACACGGAGGTGGTTAAAAATCCGCTGTTTCGACGATTGCTCACGTTGATACCGCATGTCTTGGTTGATTCCACCAGTCCGCTCGCGATCAAGGTGATTTGCAAATTGGTGGAAAGCGGCCGGCCGGTTGCGATCTTTCCAGAAGGTCGCCTGACGGTCACCGGCTCGCTCATGAAAGTCTATGACGGCGCCGGTTTCGTCGCTGCAAGGACGGGCGCGACGATCGTGCCGGTACGCATCGAAGGTGCGGGTCAAAGCTACTTTGGGCGTCTTGCGGGAATTTATCCGCTCAAGTTATTCCCGAAAATCAGCATCTTCATTCAAGCAAGCCGAACCATCCCCATGCCGCAGCTGGCGTCGGCCAAGCTTCGCCGGCGCCGCGCGGGCGAACTCATGCGCCGCATCCTGCTGGACATGATCGTGGCGACACGCCCGCAACGCACCCTGTTCGAAGCGTTCCTCGACGCGAAGAAGACCTTCGGTTCCCGCTATCGGCTGGTCGAGGACATCCGCATGCAAGAGGAGTCGTACGGCTCCATCCTCAAGATGTCGCTTGGGCTGGCACGGATCCTGCGGCCGATGACGCGGGCAGATGAAAACATCGGCGTGATGACTCCAAACGCCGCGCCGACGCTGGGCCTGATTCTCGGCCTCTCAGCCGTTAAGCGAGTACCGGCGATGCTCAATTACACGGCGGGCGCCGACGGAATCCAAGCAGCCTGCACTGCCGCAAAAATTACCAAGATCATTACTTTGCGCGCATTCGTCGAGAAGGCACGCCTAAAGCCCGTCATCGATCGCCTGTCCGAGATCGAGGTGTACTACCTCGAGGACTTGAAGATCCGCTTCAAATGGACCGATCGGCTGTGGGTGATTTGGAAGTACGTGTTCCCACGATCTGCGCTCGTGCCGCAAGGACCCTTGGATCCCGCCATCGTTCTATTTACATCGGGTTCTGAGGGAAAACCGAAGGGTGTGGTGCATTCGCACGCCTCACTCCTTTCCAATGTCGCCCAGGTGCGATCGGTCGCGGATTTCTCGCCGCTCGACAAATTCATGATTGCACTGCCCTTGTTTCATTCCTTCGGGCTGACCTGCGGCGCGATCATGCCGTTGGTGTCGGGCTGCAAAGTGTTCTTGTATCCCAGTCCGCTTCACTACCGCATCATTCCTGAGCTGGTGTACGACCGCAATTGCACAGTCCTGTTCGGCACGTCGACCTTCTTGGGAAATTACGGCAAGTTTGCGCATCCATACGATTTCGGGCGATTACGCTACGTGGTGTCGGGCGCGGAAAAGCTTTCGGACGACGTTCGTAGCTTGTGGATCGAGAAGTTCGGGATTCGCGTGCTCGAGGGTTATGGCGTTACCGAGTGCGCACCGGTCGTGGCCGTGAACACGCCGATGTCCTGCCGCCTGCACACAGTCGGACAACTCGTTCCTGGAATGGAGTTTCGGTTGGAGGCCGTACCCGGAATCGACACCGGCGGGGTGCTGCACGTCAGGGGACCCAACATCATGAAAGGCTATTTGACTTTCGATCGCCCCGGCGTTCTTCAGCCGCCGAGTTCCCTCGGGTTTGGGTGGCATAGCACAGGCGACATCGTTTATCTGGATGAAGATGACTTCGTTCACATCCGCGGCCGCGTCAAGCGCTTTGCCAAGATTGCCGGAGAAATGGTGTCGCTCGAGGTCGTCGAAAATCTCGCGAGCCAGGCGATGCCTGGTTTTAGTCATGCGGCCTCGACGCGGCCGGACGCTGCCAAAGGCGAAGCCATCGTGCTCTTTACAACGGCCGGCGAGCTCACGCGCGACAAATTGAGCGCGGCCGCAAAAACCTCGGGGCTTCCGGAACTCGCGGTTGCGCGCGTTATTGTGGCGTTGAAGGAGATTCCAGTTTTGGGATCGGGCAAGACGGACTATATGAAGCTGAAAGGTTTGGCCGAGATGGGCGCGAACCCGACGACGCCGGATCCGGCTGAGGTGTCGTGAGCGTCAGCGACTCATCGTCTCGATGAGATAGTCGCGGAGAACCTCGACGCGCTTTGGCAGCGGCCCCTCGGGTGGCGCCACCCAGTAGACAGCGCCGAGTGGAAGGGACCAATCAGGCAACAATCGTTCGAGCCGCTTAGTCTCGAGTGCTTCGCGCAGGAAAAATTCCGGCAATATTCCGAGGCCGGTGCCCGCAATCAGTGCCGGCATCATCGCATCGCCATTGTTGACGCGAAGCGGACCTGAGGGCCGCACGCTGGCGGACTTACTGCCCTTTCTGAAGCGCCAGACCTCGCTGTTCATGGTGTAGCTGTAGCCAATGCAGCGGTGCTCTGTGAGGTGGAGCGGGTGTTTGGGTCTCCCATGTTTCTCCAGGTAAGCGGGCGAGGCGACCAGGTGGCGCGGTATATCACTCAGCCGCTGCGCCGCAAGCGAGGTCCCGGGCTGGACGGCGATGCGGATGGCGGCGTCAAAGCCGTCTCCGATCACATCGGTCATCGCGTCGCTCAAATGCAGATCGATCGATATCTCGGGGAAAGCGGCAAGAAAATCCGGCAGCAGCGGTGCCACTCGCAACGTGCCAAAGGACATGGGAACCGCCAGACGCACCAATCCCCGCGGGGCTCGAGCCTGAGCCCGAGAAACCTCTTCGGCTGCCTCGCCCTCGGCGAGGATGTGGGCGGCGCGTCCCACCAACTGTCGTCCCGCATCTGTCAGCTCAAAGCGGCGGGCGGTGCGGATGATCAGCCGCGCATCGAGCCGCGACTCGATCCTGCTGATCGCCTTTGAGACGGTCGCTTTCGAAAGCCGCAAATCCGCGGCGGCAGCGGCAAAGGAGCGACACTCTGCAACCTTTGCGAAGATGGCGAGCCCTTCCAAGTCCGGCAGTTTGGCCATGGTTATAAATTTGGAAACCTTGGGTTTCGACAGTTTATATTTCTAAACTGAGCCCGTCTCCATAAAATCAACCAGAACTATTGGAGGCTGACATGAAAATCGGTGTGAGCGGCGCAAGCGGCCATTTAGGCCGGGCCGTCGTTTCGGAACTGCTGCAGCGTGCCGATGGCCACGAGGTAGTGGCTATCACGCGCACACCCGAAGCCGTCTCTGGATCGGCTCAGGGACGATTGGGGGACTACAACCGACCGGAGAGTCTTGCGAAGGCCTATGCGGGTATCGATCGTCTGCTCATCATCACGACCCTCGACCCCGAACCCGGAAAGCGCGGAGCACAGAACGTCGCTGCCATCGACGCTGCCGTGAAGGCGGGCGTCAAGCATATCGTCTTCATGTCGGCGGTGGGCACGCGGCAGGAGGGAGAGCCGGCGCGCGGGGCTTCCTACTGGCGGGGCGAGCAGCACCTCATCGCGGCCGCGCCGGCTTGGACGATTCTGCGTATGAACTTTTATGCCGAGGCCTTTTTGCAGCTGGCGCAGGCGGCGCTGAAGCAGGGCGTGCTGACCGGACTGGCCGAGAACCGGGCTGCGTTCGTTGCGCGCGATGACGTGGCGGCCTCGGCCGCCGGAATCTTGATCGGCGATGGCCATGCGGGCGCGATCTACAACGCTACCGGGCCCGAGCGCCTGTCCGGTGCGGAACGCGCGGGCGTCATCGCCGATATTGCGGGCCGGACGCTCGCGTACCGTGTCATCACAGAAGAGCAACTGCGTGCCGGACTGGCGCAGGCGGGTCTGCCGGCGGGCGCCGTCAACATAGTGGTCGGCATCCAGGCGAGCTTCGCGGCGGGTGTGTTCGACATTGTGACCGGTGACGTCGAGCGCCTTGGCGGCCGGCCACCCAAGCCCCTTCGTGACGTGCTCGCTGGCGCGCTCAAATAGCATCTATCCCGATCTGAGATGGATAACATCGAATAATATAGGCTTCAAAGATGCATAGCGGCGGCGTACCGTGCTTTTCACGGACAAACCACTCATTTGGAGAACTGCCATGTCAAACACTAAAAAGGTCATCGCCGTCGTTGGGGCAACCGGTCATCAGGGCGGCGCCGTCGCGCACACGCTGCAGGCGAGCGGGCAATTCAAGGTACGCGCATTGACGCGCAATCCGGACAAGCATCCGCAGCTGGCTGACGAAGTCGTGCTGGCGGATCTGAATCGTCCGGAAACACTGAAGGCCGCGTTTGCCGGAGCATACGGGGTATTTCTGGTAACCAATGCCTGGGAACCGGGCACCGATGAGCGCAATCAAGTGCTCGCGGCGGTGCGCGCGGCCAAGGATGCCGGCGTTCAGCACTTCATCTGGTCGACCCTGCCGAACGTGGAGACGATCAGCCGCGGCAAGCTCGATGTCCCGCATTTCACGAACAAAGCAAAGAGCGACCGCATCGTGAGCGAGGCTGGATTCGCGCACCACACATTCGTGATCGCGCCGTTCTTCTATCAAAATCTGCTCGCAGTAATGGCTCCGCAGAAACAAGCCGATGGGGCCGCGGGTTGGGCGCTGCCGCTCGATCCGGAGAAGCGCGTCATTCACATGGGAGACATCACCGAACTCGGTCACATCGTGGCGGGTGCATTCACGCAGCCGCAACTCGCGGGGCACGGTGAACATTTGCCGCTGGTCGGCGACTTCCTGAGCTTCAACGAGATCGTCACCGCGCTGAATCGCCAGGGACACAAGCTCTCGTACCAGCAAGTTCCCAAGGAACTCTTTGCCGGCTGGTTCCCTGGCGCCAAGGAAGTCGCGGAGATGCTCGCCTACTTCGAGGCACACACCTACCTCGGTGCGGAGTCGCGCGACGCAATTGCGCTGGCCAACAAAGTTGCCGGCCGAGAGCCGACGAAGTTTGCCGCGTGGGCTCGGGCGAACTTCGCGATCCCGGCAGCAGCCTGAAGACAAGTCCGCAGCGCGCGCCATCCGGCGTAGCGTATTAAGGGTCGCCCCGAGCGCATTTCGCGGGCGATTCCCTAGGGCCCGGTGCTTTCGAAATCGACTTTAATGTCGACTGTTACATGGTGGACTGAGCCGACAGCCTGTTTAAATGGAGGACCGGGGCCGTTCGTTGGCGCCGGCCCTTGATTTTTATGGGTTTCGGGTTCGGTCGAAGCGCCGGATTGGTCACGGATTTAGATGAAGACACAGTTGCCAGTTGTTCTAAGGGTGCAGGTCGCGTTCGGCGCGGTCATGGCTGTGCTCCTCGTCGTCGGCATCGTCACGTACCGCAGCGTTGCCGCATCGTTTGAGAGTGCCCAATGGGCGCTGCATACGAATGAGGTGCTCGAGCATGTCGCAAACTTGCGCCTGCGGACAGAAAATATCGAGAATGGATATCGTGATTTCGCGTTGAGCGGCACTGATGAATTTCTTCAACGGTCGCGCGCCAATGCGCCGTTGGCGGACAACGAACTAAGGGATCTTCGAACGCTGACGGAAGACAACCCACGTCAGCAACGGCGCGTACGCCTAGTCGCGGATTTGCTGCAACGTATGGCCCAGCGTGATGACATCGAAGACGGATCCCTACTGAACGCGTTTCGTACCGCGGCGCGAGACATGGAAGCGGAAGAGCAGCAGCTATTGCGCGAACGCAAATCCGCGGCCGCAACCCGTTATCGCGAGGCCCAGGTGGCCTTGATCGTGGGAAGCACGCTGGCATTGTTGATCGCGGTGGTCTGCGGTTGGCAGGTGGCGCGGGATCGAACTGAACGAAGGCGAGCCGAAGACCGGCTCAAAGACCTCAACCGCTTGTACGCCATGGTCACGGGCATCAGCACCTCGATGGTGCGAGTGCGTGATCGCGCGGACCTTTTCAATCGCGCCTGCCGGACTGCAGTCGAGCACGGCGAATTCGATATGGCTTGGATAGCCGTGATAGACCCCAACGAGAGCCGGATTGTTCCGGTGGCTTGGGCGGGTCGCGACGAGCCGGCGATGTCCGCAATCAAGCGCCATTTCGCCTCGAGCGAGGGTACGCTGGCGGGAAAAACATTGGCCGCGAAGGCGATTCGAGAGAAAGCCCCAGTTGTCTCCAACAACGTGCAGAACGATGCAAATCTCATCTTTGGCAAGATGCACTCCCAGTCGGGTGTTCGCTCGTTAGCCGTGTTTCCGCTGATTGTCGCGGACACGCCAATCGGGGTGTTGGCGCTGTACACGAGCAAACCGGAATTCTTCGACGCGGCGGGATTGCCGCTATTGACCGAACTGGCCGGCAATGTTGCGTTCGCCGTCGACCATCTCGAAAGGCAGGAGCGACTCGATCGCCTCGTCAATTACGATACGCTCACGGGTCTCGCGAATCGACGCTCGTTTCTCGAGCGGGTCGCGCAGCATATGCTGAGTGCCGCCGATGCCGGTCACAAGATGGCGGTGTTTCTGATCGACTTGGAGCGGTTCAAGAAACTCAATGACAGCCTGGGTCGGTCAGCCGGCGACGCGTTTCTGAGGCAGGTTGCGGAGTGGTTGGTGCAGAACGCCGAAGACGTCAATCTCGTCGCACGCCTCGATGCAGATCATTTTGCCGTTGTGCTGCCCAAAGTCATGTATGAGGCGCACGTCGCACGAGTGCTCGAGAAAACGATCGCGGCTTTCATGAAGCATGAGTTCAGCCTGAATGATGCCGTTTACCGGATGGCGGCCAAGATTGGCGTCGCCGTATTCCCGGACGATGGCACCGACGCCGAAATGTTGTTCAACAATGCCGAGGCGGCGCTGAAGAAAGCCAAGGCGGGCCGGGACCGATACCTGTTTTACGCACAGAAAATGACGGAAACGGTGGCTTTGAGCCTGGGCATAGAAAATCGCCTACGAAGAGCGCTGGAGAGAGATGAATTCGTACTTCACTACCAGCCCAAGGTAAACATTGTCAGCGGCAAGGTGACGGGCGCCGAGGCATTGATCCGGTGGAATGATCCCGTGTCCGGCCTAACGCTGCCCGGACGCTTCATTCCGCTTCTCGAAGAAACCGGATTAATCCATGAAGTGGGGCGCTGGGCGCTTCACAAAGCGGTTGAAGACTACCAACGTTGGCGCAAGAACGGGCTGCCCGCGGTGCGCATTGCGGTGAATGTGTCGCCGCTGCAACTGCGCAATCAACATTTCGTTGCGGAGATCCAGCAGGCCGTCAGTGTTGCCGCAGACGCGGCAGCGGGACTTCAATTGGAAATCACGGAGAGCGTGATCATGCAGGACGTCGATCACAGCATCGGCAGCCTGCTCGCGATCCGCGCATTGGGCGTCACGATTGCCATCGATGACTTCGGCACTGGTTTCTCATCGCTCAACTACTTGGCGAAACTGCCCGTGGATACGCTCAAGATCGATCGCTCTTTCGTGGAGATGGTTTCAGCAAAAGGCGGTCCGACGCTGGTCTCGGTCATCATCAATTTGGCGCATGCATTGAAGCTCAACACAGTAGCCGAAGGTGTCGAGACGGAGGAGCAATTGCGTCATCTCCGTTCGCTGGGCTGCGATGAAATGCAGGGCTATCTCTTTGGCAAGCCCATGGCCGTCGAGAGTTTCGAACAGAAATATATGACCCTCTCCCGCAGCGCATCGTTGGCGTAGACGCGCGGCCCCTCGGCATGGGGCTTGCCCATTTGAGTGCATTTCATCTGTAACCGACAGGGTTGCCTGGCGCAATACCCGGGAAACCGCACGTGCGCAATATGGCATCGTCGATCAACAAGCCCAAACCACCGGGCGAATAGATGAGGAGATTGAAATGAATACACGCAAACCAACTTTTGCAATTGCTTTCGCCGCCGTCCTGACTGCCGCACTTTCCGGTTGTGCGGACTTCAGGCCGAGCGAAACCCAGAGTTTTACCGCCGACGCGAATATCACAGCCGATATCGAGGCACGATTGAATGAAATGCCGAACTTGGGACCTCCTGGGTCGATCGCGGTGCAGACCCGGGGTCACGTCGTGTATCTGAATGGTGTCGTCGATGTAGGCGTGGAAAAGAGAATCGCCGAGGCGACAGCCAAGGAAGCTCCGGGCGTGACGAATGTCGTAAACAATATTGCTGTTTCGCACAGTTAACCGGTGACAGGGCTGACTTCGGAGCGCGCCTTGCTGCCTATCCAGCGATAGGTGGCGAGGTTGCGCTCCGGCGAGAACACGTAATGGACATCGTGATCTACGAGGAGGACCAACTCACCCGCAACCTGCTCCGCGAATGGCTGGAGGAAGCGGGGTATGGTGTGCGTACCTGCGCTTTGGACGAGGCGCAATGCCGGCGCCGTGCGGATCTGGTGATCGCCAGCGTCTATATGCCCAAGCAATCCGGCCATGAATGGTTGCGGGCCATTGAGGCGGCGCATCCGGACATCCCGCTGATCGCGATTTCCGGCCAGTTCAGGACCGGTCTCTGTGCCGACGGTGCAACCGCCAAGGCCCTTGGCGTGCATCAAGTCATCGCCAAGCCGTTGATCCGCGCCGACCTTCTTGCAGCGGTCCGCGCTATGATTGGCAAACCGCTTTGATGCCTGCGAGGCAGGATATGTCCTCGGCACTTGAATTTGTCTTGAGCACCACCGGTTCGCTCCGGTTCAATCGCTTGCGGCTCGGTGTGGTCGTTCTCGGCACCCTGGTGATTTTGGCATTCGCCCTGTCTTCCGCGTATGACGCCTGGCGCTCATATCGTTATGCGCTGACCGCGACCAACCGCGAACTCACCAATACGGCGAACGCGCTCGCCGAGCAAACCGCGTGGACCCTGCAAGCAGTCGATCTACTGCTGCTCGACACTGCGCGATGGTATCGCAGCGACAGCCGCCAGATTGCGCCTGATCGTCTCAACGGCATCCTCGAGAATCGCACCATGGGAGTGCCGCAGGTGCGCCAGGTCTTCATCGTCGATGCGCAAGGCAATCAGCTCCATGGTTCTCTCAGAAGCCATCCGCCCCTGCACAACGTGTCGGATCGCTCATACTTTATCGCTCAACAGAACGGGACGGCCAAAGGGATGTTCATGAGCGAGCCGCTCATCACGCGTAACGAAGGCCAACGCGCGGTCGAATTTTCGCGCCGGCTTGACGATGAAAGCGGCAAATTTTCCGGTATCGTCACGGCTACGGTAAATCTTGCGGATCTCACGCAATATTATCGGGCCGTCAACGTCGGCATGGGCACTGCGATTCAGCTGATGCGCGATGACGGCACACTACTCGCGCGCAACCCGCCAATTGCGGATGCGATCGGGCAAAGATTTCCCGCGCTGACGGAAGCGCCCGTTTCGGCTGCGGCGGGCGTCATCGACCCTCTCGGCGGGCGACGGGCCTTCATCGCGGTCACGCGCGTGAGGAACTCTCAGCTCAAGCTCGCGGTGACACGTGACGCGGCATTTGCGCTGCAGCCTTGGAGCGATGAAACCTTTCGCGTCGGTGTCCGAACGCTCATTCTGATGCTGCTGGGGGCTCTGACCATCGGGGCGCTGCTGCGCCAATTGCGGCGGGTGGCAGCCGGAGAACGAGCGCTGCGCGAAAGCGAGCAACGCTACGCGCTCGCGATGGAAGGAGCAAACGAAGGGCATTGGGACTGGGACCTGACCACGGGAAGTCTGTTCCTGTCGGCGCAGATGAAGATGCTATATGGCCAGAGCTCGGATACCAAGATCGAATCGCGCGCTGAATGGCTGGCCAGAGTGGCGATGCACCCGGACGATCTGCCGCGCTTCGAGATCGCGGTGAATGATCATCTCGAGGGGCGTACTGCCCGCTATGAATGCGAATATCGCGTGCGCCACCCGAATGGTGTTTGGCATTGGATGTCCGCGCGCGGCCGCTGTGTGCGCGACTCGTCCGGCAAGCCGGTGAGATTCGTTGGTTCCTCGAGCGATGTGACCGCGGAGAAGCAGTCGCAGATCGACAAGGAGCAGCTGGAAGCACAGCTGCGCCAGTCGCAGAAGATGGAGGCGATCGGTACCCTGGCCGGCGGTATCGCACATGACTTCAATAACATTCTCGGAGCAATCCTGGGCTACGGCGAACTTGCACATCAACAGTCGCCCGAAGGAAGCCCCGTACGCCGCTACCTGGACAGCGTCATGCATGCGGCGGAGCGAGCACAGATGTTGGTCGAACGCATTCTCGGGTTCAGCCGGAGCGGGCTCGGCGACCGTGTTCCGGTGAACATTCAGTTCGTTGTCGAGGAGACGCTCGAACTGCTCGAGGCATCGCTGCCCGCCGGCATCCGCCTGGACACTCGGATAGAAGCAGGCAACGCGGCAATCATTGGAGATGCGACGTATCTGCACCAGGTGGCCATGAATCTATGCACGAACGCGATTCAGGCGATGGAGCGCGGCGGCGTGCTGCGCGTGACTCTCGATTGCGCCGAACTGAGCGAACCCCGCACCCTGTCGCGCGGGTCGCTGAGTCCGGGCCCATACGTTCAGCTGAGCGTCAGCGACACGGGCGCCGGTATTCCGCCCGCCATATTGGAACGGATGTTCGATCCATTCTTCACGACCAAGGAGGTGGGTGAGGGCACGGGCCTCGGACTGTCGCTGGTTCACGGAATCGTTGCTGATCTTGGCGGGGCAATTGACGTCACCACCAAGGCGGGCGAGGGCACAACCTTCGAAATCTGGCTGCCTGTCGTGGGCGAAACCGCGATTCCGGCCGTTGAGGCGGCCCGTACGCTGCCGCGGGGAAACGGCGAGACCGTGATGATTGTCGATGATGAGCGCCAATTGGTTGCGCTCGCGGAGGAAATTACCGCTCAGCTCGGCTACGAGCCGGTGGGCTTCGATTCGAGCGGAGCGGCGCTGGATGCATTTCGCAAGGCGCCGCGGCGCTTCGACGTGGTACTCACCGATGAATCGATGCCCGACCTCATCGGCACGGAACTCGCGCATGAAATCCTGCTGATTCGCCCCCAAACTCCCATCATTCTGATGAGCGGCTATGGCGGCGCGCAACTTACCAACCGCGCGGCCGAAATAGGAGTGACCGAAGTACTGCGTAAACCACTGCACCGCCGCGATCTCGCCGAGTCGCTCGCGCGGGCGCTGAAATCTGCTCACTGAGGCCTGGGAGACTGCCGTCATGCCGGAGAGTATTCCACCGCACATACTGGTTGTAGATGATGACCCGCAGATCCGAGCGCTATTGGAAGAGTACCTCGGGGCGAACGAACTGCGCGTCAGCGCGGCGGCGAGCGGCAAGGAGATGCTGCAAATCATGAGCGACGAGGCGATCGATCTCATCGTTCTTGATTTGCGTCTGGCCGGGGAGGACGGCATGGCGATCGTGCGATCGTTGCGCGATCAATCGGCCATCCCGATCGTCATGCTCACGGGCGTGCGCGACGAAGCAGATCGGGTCATGGGTTTGGAGCTCGGGGCCGATGACTATTTGACCAAACCATTTAGTCCCCGGGAACTCCTGGCGCGAATACGCACCGTGCTGCGACGGGCAAAGAGCATGGCTCCGGGTCCGGCGCGCCGGGAGATTCGAGCCTACCGATTCGGTGAGTTCGAGCTGAACCTGCGCACGCGACGCCTCAAGCCGCGCGACGGCCGGGACATTTCGCTGACCAACGGGGAGTTCAACTTGCTCGCGGCCTTGTTGTCGGCTGCCGAGCGAATTCTCACGCGGGACCAGCTGTTGGAGGCGAGCCGCGTTTATGACAACGAAGTCTACGATCGAGCCATCGATATTCAGATTTTGAGGCTTCGCCGAAAGATCGAAGTAGATCCCGCGCAGCCGAAGTTCATAGTGACAGAGCGCGGCGCGGGCTATATTTTCAAATGTCCCGTTGAAGTCGTGTACTAGACGCCCGGGTCGTCGATTGCGTTTCAACTGAAACGTGCGCTGAGCACTGCGCAATCTCGGCGCAACCTTTTCCCGCCAAACTGGCTCCTCGATGCCAAATCAGGAGCAAATGCATCATGTCCGCATCCGCGCCCATCCAGATCAGCGCCCCCGACATCGAGTTCGTGGGCATTCCCTCCACGCCGCTCAAAGTCTCGAGGATCGGGCTCGGAACGTGGGCCATGGGCGGATGGATGTGGGGAGGAACCGACCGGGAGGACTCGATCGCGACCATTCATGCTGCCTTGCATCAAGGCATTAATCTCATCGACACCGCGCCTGTCTACGGGTTTGGAGTGTCGGAGGAAATCGTGGGAGCAGCTCTTGCGGGCATACGCACTGAAGCGGTGATCGCCACCAAGGCAGGATTGGAATGGCGCGGGGGCAAAGTCTTCCGAAACGCCACTCGAGCCCGAATCCTGCAAGAGGTCGAGGACTCGCTGCGCCGTCTGCGCACCGACTACATCGACATCTATCAGGTGCATTGGCCCGATCCTCTCGTACCCATTCAGGAAACCGCCGAGGCGATGCGCTTGCTGTATGAGCAGGGCAAGATCCGCGCGATCGGCGTCAGTAATTTCTCGCTTGCACAAATGGAGAGTTTCCGCAGCGTGGCCCCGCTGCATGTGCTGCAGTCACCCCATAACCTTTTCGAGCGCAACATTGAAGGGCAGCTGCAGCGCTACTGTCAGGTCAACGGCATTGCCACACTGGGCTATGGTGCGCTTTGCCGGGGACTGTTGAGCGGGCGCATGCGGCCTGATACGGCCTTCGCTGGGGTTGATTTGCGGCGAATTGATCCGAAATTCCAGGCGCCGCGTTATGCCCAGTACCTCGAGGCCGTGGCGCAGCTCGATAAATTCGCGCAGCGCCGTTTCCAGCGCCGTGTGATTCAACTGGCAGTGCGTTGGGTGCTCGATCAAGGCGTCAGCGTCGCGCTCTGGGGCGGCCGTCATCCCGATCAGGTCGAGGCTGCGCTCGGCGTCGCGGGCTGGTCGCTCAATTCCGTGGATCGTGCGCTGATTGACCTGATCGTGAACACGGTCATCAAGGATCCGGTCGGCCCTGAGTTCATGGCGCCTCCGCCGCGCTCCCAACCCGTCATTGACATGAAGGAATCGGCATGAAGCTTGGATTCATCGGGCTTGGCCGGATGGGGGCAGCGATGGCGGCCAATCTGGTGAGAGCGGGGCACGAGGTGGCTGTATTCAATCGCACGCACGGTAAGAGCGGCCCGCTGCTCGAGCTCGGTGCGCGTGAGGCGGCCAATCTTGCCGATGTGTGCGACGGCGAAGCGGTCATCACGATGCTTGCGCATGATGATGCGGCAGCGAGCATTGCTTTCGGGCCAAACGGACTCATCGCCCATCTGGACAAGGGCACGATCCATGTATCGATGAGCACGATCAGTGTTGCACTCTCCAAGCGCCTGGCACAGTGTCACGCGGACGCCGGCCAACGCTACGTCGCCGCGCCGGTTTTCGGGCGACCTGAGATGGCGGCTGCGGCCAAGCTGTTTATCGTGGCGGGGGGAGATGCCGCGACGATTGAAGCATGTCAGCCCCTGTTCCAGGCGATGGGACAGAAAACAGTTCCGATCGGTACGGAAGCTCCGGCAGCGAATCTCGTCAAACTCAGCGGCAATTTTCTCATGGCGGCCGCCATTGAAGCGCTGGGCGAGGCCATCGCGCTCATCGACAAAGCTGGTATCGACCGGCATGCGTACGTCGAGTTGCTCACGTCGACCGTGTTCAACTCACCGGCGTACAAAACCTACGGCGGCCTCATCGCCCAACGGCAGTTCGCGCCGGCTTCCTTCGCTGCACCGCTTGGCTACAAGGACATCCGCCTGACGCTCGCGGCGGCTCAGACTCTTCGCGTTCCCATGCCGTTTGGAAGCCTGCTGCATGATCGGTTTCTGCGCTTGCTTGCCCAAGGCGGCGAACATCTCGATTGGGCCGCCCTCGGCGGGCTGGCCTCGCAGGATGCCGGCAACGACACGCTGAACGCATGCTTGGCATAGTCCGCATCGCATTGAAGCGGCCCTACACGTTCGTCGTGTTGGCCCTGCTCGTTTTTCTGGTCGGGGTGCTGGCTGCTTTGCGCACGCCGGTCGATATTTTTCCGAGCATCAACATTCCGATCATCGGCGTCGCCTTTCAATATCAGGGCTTGCCGCCGGACCAGATGGCAGGACGCGTCATCACCCCGTTCGAGCGTGCGCTGACGACGACGGTCAATGACATCGAGCACCTGGAAGCGAACTCCTATACCACCTTCGGCATCGTCAAGATTTACTTCCACCCATCGGTCAATATTGCCACCGCCAACGCGCAGGTCACCGCGATTGCCCAGACCCTGCTCAAGCAAATGCCGCCGGGTACGACGCCGCCGCTGATCCTCAATTACAGCGCCTCGTCGGTGCCGGTCATTCAGCTGGCGCTGTCGGGCAAGGGCTTAACCGAGCAGAATCTCGCCGATCTGGGCATCAACTTCGTGCGCACCCGTCTCGTCACGGTGCAAGGCGCCGGCATTCCCTATCCGTTCGGCGGCAAATCGCCGCAGGTGATGTTCGACCTCGACACCGCCGCGCTGGAGGCGCGCGGCCTGACCGGCCTCGATGTCGCTAATTCGCTCGCCGCACAAAACCTCATCACCCCGATAGGCTCGGAGAAGATCGGCGACTACGAATACACCGTCAATCTCAACAACGCGCCCTCGAAAATCTCGGATCTCGGCGACCTGCCGATCAAGAACGTCGGCGGCGCGATGGTCTACATGCACGACGTCGCCCACGTGCACAACGGCAATGCCGTGCAGACCAACGTCGTGCACGTGGACGGCAATCGCTCCGTGCTGCTCAGTGTGTTCAAGAATGGCACGACCTCGACGCTCGACATCGTCAGCGGCATCAAAAAGATGCTGCAAGTCATCAAGCCTTCGTTGCCGGCGGAGCTCGCCGTCAGGCCGATCGGCGATCAGTCGGTATTCGTGCGCGCCTCGATCCAGGGCGTGATCCGCGAGGGCGTGATCGCCGCGGCGCTCACCAGCTTGATGATCCTGCTGTTCCTCGGCAGCTGGCGCTCGACGCTGATCGTGACGACCTCGATCCCGCTGTCGATTTTGGGCGCGATCGGCGCGCTTGCTGCGATTGGCGAAACGCTCAACATCATGACCTTGGGCGGCCTTGCGCTCGCCGTGGGCATACTCGTCGACGAGGCGACCGTGACGATAGAGAGCATCAACTATCATCTAGAGCAGGGCAAGGAGGTCGAGCACGCGATTCTCGACGGTGCCTCGCAAATCGTCATCCCGGCTTTTGTGTCATTGCTCTGCATCTGCATCGTGTTCATTCCGATGTTTTTCTTGAGCGGCGTGGCGCGCTTCCTGTTCGTGCCGATGGCGGAGGCCGTGATATTCGCCATGGTCTTTTCGTTCCTGCTGTCGCGCACCCTGGTGCCGACGATGGCCAAGTATCTGCTGCGCATGCACGTGACGCGCGTCGGCGGCGCAGATGGTGAACCGTCGCCTTCGAAGAATCCGTTGGTGCGCTTGCAACGCGGCTTCGAGTCGCGCTTTGAAAGGATGCGAGCCGGGTATCACGATCTGCTGGCCCTCGCCATCGGGCATCGGCGGCTGTTCGTGGGCGGGTTTGCCGCCTTCATCGCGGTCTCGTTCCTGCTTGCGCCCTTTCTCGGCCGCAATTTCTTCCCGCAGGTCGACGGCGGCCAGATCCTGTTGCATGTCCGGGCGCCGGTCGGCATGCGAATCGAGGAAACTGCGGCGCGTTTCGCCGAGGTGGAGAAAGCGATCCGTGAGGTGATCCCGCCGGCCGAAGTGGCGGCGGTCACGGACAATATCGGCACGTATCTGTCGGCGATCAATACGATCTACAACAACACCGGCACGATCGGCGAGTCGGACGGAGACATCCAGGTCTCGCTCAACGCGGGACATGCGCCGACGGCCGAATACGTCAGTCGCCTGCGCCAGCTGCTGCCACGCCGGTTCGCTGGCATGAGTTTTTCGTTTCTGCCCGCCGACATTGTCAGCCAGATCCTCAATTTCGGCGCGCCGGCTCCGATTGATCTGCAGGTCCGCGGCAACGATCTCGGCGCGGACTATGCTTACGCCAATAAGCTCCTGGCGCAGATCCGCCATGTCCCGGGTGTCGCCGATGTTCGCATTCAGCAGTCGCCCAGTGTGCCGACGATTGAAGTGAATATGGATCGCACGCGGGCGCAATACACCGGCGTGACCGCGGCCGACGTGACCAACAGTCTGGTGGTCAACCTGGCGAGTTCCCTCCAGGTGGCGCCGACCTACTGGCTCAATCAGAAGAACGGCGTCACCTACCCGATCGCGCTGCAGACGCCGCAATACCAGATCGATTCGCTGCCGGCGCTGCAGAATCTGCCGATCAACGCGAAGGGCGCGCCAACCACGGTGCTCGGCGGCATCGCCGACATCCGCCGCACGCAGAGCTCCGCGGTGGTCTCCCAATACGACATTTCCCCGATGGTGGAGATCTATGCAACCACTCAAGGCCGGGATCTCGGCGCGGTTTCCGCCGATATCCAGAAGATCATCGCCCAGAATGACAAGGACAAGCCGAAGGGCTCGATCATCGCCTTGGTCGGCCAGAACGCGACCATGAACAGCGCCTACGCCGGGCTGCTGTTTGGTCTGCTCGGCGCCATCGTGCTGGTCTATTTCGTGGTCGTCATCAACTTCCAGTCGTGGACCGACCCCTTCGTCATCATCACCGCGCTGCCGGCGGCGATCGCCGGTATTGTCTGGATGCTGTTTGCAACGCATACCACGCTGTCGGTGCCGGCGCTCACGGGCGCGATCATGTGCATGGGTGTGGCGACCGCGAACAGCGTGTTGGTGATCAGTTTCGCACGCGAAAAGCTCAACGAGATTGGCGATGCGACGCAGGCCGCGCTCGAGGCGGGATTCGTGCGCCTACGCCCGGTTTTGATGACGGCACTTGCGATGGTGATCGGCATGCTGCCCATGGCACTCGGTCTGGGCGAGGGTGGGGAGCAGAATGCGCCGCTCGGCCGCGCCGTGATCGGCGGCCTGATTTTCGCCACCGTTTCAACACTGTTCTTCGTCCCAGTGATGTTCAGCATCGTTCACCGGCACTACGGCCCACAGCCGGGGCCCAACCCCAAACTCGGAGCAGCCCATGTCCCAGCCTGATCGAAATCCCAGCGGCGCCGTCACGCGCCGGCTTACCGTGGTCGGCGGCGCATTCGCGCTCCTCGCCATCGCCGTCGTCGCTTACGGGCTCGGCACCCGCCAGGCGCAAAACGCTAGCCTGCACGATGAAACCGAGGCGCAAGCGGTGCCGGTGGTGGCCCTCGTTACGCCCGCAAGCGTGAGCAACAATGCGGCGCTGGAGTTGCCCGGGCGCCTGCAAGCCTTCATCCAGGCACCCATCTATGCTCGCGTCCCGGGCTACTTGAAAAGCTGGAAGTACGACATCGGCGCCAAGGTGAGAGCCGGTGACGTGCTCGCCGAGATCGCGACGCCCGATCTCGACCAGCAGCTCATGCAGGCGCGCGCAGACTTGGGCGTGGCCCAGGCCAATGCCAAGCTGGCGCAGATCGGCGCTGAGCGCTGGCAGTCGCTGGCCAGCACCGACGCTGTCGCCAAACAGGATGTCGACCAACGCACGTTCACCTGGAACGCCAACATGGCCCAGGTCAAGGCCGCGCAGGCGAACGTCGACCGCCTGGTCGCCATGGAAAGCTTCAAAAGCCTGGTCGCGCCGTTTGACGGCATCGTCACGGCGCGCGAAACCGACATCGGCGCGCTGATCAATGTGGGAGCCGCCGGTGGCGCGCAGCTGTTCGTGGTTTCGGAAACCGGAAAACTGCGCGTCTATGTCAACGTGCCGCAGAACTATGTTCCCAGCGTGCCGCCGGGAACCAAGGCCACGATCAGCGTGCCGGAACATCCCGGAAAGGCCTATAGCGGAACGGTCGAGTATTCGTCCCAGGCCGTAAACCCGAGCAGCGGCACGACCTTGATGGAGCTCGTCGTCGACAATGCCGCCGGTGAGATGATGCCGGGCGACTACGCCAGCATCCATCTGCAAATGGCCGCTGTCGGCCACGCGCTCAGCCTGCCGGCGAGCGCGTTGATTTTTGATGCCAAGGGCCTTTCCGTCGCCACCGTGGGAGCCGACAACCGCGTGCTGCTCAAGCCCGTATCGATAGAACGCGACTTGGGCACCGTTATCGAGCTCGCCTCCGGCCTCTCGGCGAGCGACCGCGTAATCGAAATCCCGCCCGATGGCATCGGCAATGGCACCGCTGTGCGTCTCGCCGGCGTTGCGAAGAATAAGAATGAAAAGAGCTAAACACGCACTCTCGTTCGGTGCGGCGCTGTCGCTGCTCCTTGGCGCCTGCTCGCTTGCGCCGCCGCTCAAAACTCCGACCATTCCGTCTGCGGTCGCCTATAAGGAAATGGGCCCATGGACGCAGGCACAGCCGGGCGACCGACTGCCGCGCGACAACTGGTGGATGCTCTTCGACAATGCAGAGATCGGCGAACTCGAGCAGAGACTGATCGCCGGAAACCCGACGCTGGCTGCAGCGCTGGCCAATTACGCAGGGGCGACGGCGCTCAAGGATCAAGCGCGTGCGGGACTCTTTCCGACGCTCGGTCTCAATGCCAGCGCTGAGCGCAATCGCGAATCGTTGAACGCGCCGCTTAGGGGACCCACGACGCCGACTTACTTCAATGCCAACACGCTGGGCGGCAGTGTCAGCTACGAGCTTGATCTCTGGGGGAAGATCCGCAATGAGGTCGCTGCAGGCGAGGCGAACGCCGCCGAGCGTGTTGGCATTCTCGAGAACGCCCGCCTTTCTCTGATCGCGCAGCTGGCCGACGATTACGTTCAGCTGCGCAGCCTCGATCGCGACAGTGCGATCCTCGATCAGACCGTGCAGGCCTTTACGCGTGCGCTGAAGCTCACCGAGCAGCGCCACGAGGCCGGCATCGCGCCGGGTTTGGACGTTTCGCAGGCACAGACCCAGCTGAATACGGCACGCTCCCAGGCGGCGCAGACCCTGGGTCAGCGCGCGCTGATCGAACACGCCATCGCGGCGCTACTCGGCGTGTCGGCTTCCACGTTTTCGATCAAGCCGGACATCGTTGCCATCAAGCTGCCGCAGATTCCCAGCGGCATCCCCACCACCTTGCTCGAGCGCCGCCCGGATATCGCGGCCGCACAGCGGCGCATGCTTGCGGCCAATGCCAACATCGGGGTCGCGCGCGCCGCGTATTTCCCCTCGCTCACACTCGGCGCTCAGGGCGGCTTTCAGAGCACCGCCGCCTCGAATTGGTTGAGCGCACCGAGTGCGTTCTGGGCGATTGGACCGAACGCACTGCTCAGCGTGTTTGACGGCGGCCTGCGTCGGGCGCAAGTGGCCCAGGCGCGCGCCGAGTTCGATGCATCGGCGGCAAACTACCGCGGCACCGTCGTTAGCGCGTTTCAGCAAGTCGAAGACGGCCTCGCCACGCTCAATCATTACCACGACGCCTCGGTTGAGGAGAAAGCCGCAGTTGATGCCGCGCAGCGCACCCTGGACTACTCGATGGCGCTCTATAAGCAGGGTGCAACCGACTACCTCACGGTGGTCACCTCGCAGACCGCCCTGCTGCAGGCGCAGTTGGAGGCGCTCAATCTTGACACGCTGCAGCTGACCGCAAGCGTAGATCTCATCCGCGCACTCGGTGGCGGCTGGGAGGATACCGCGGCGGCAAACAACAACCTTGGCACTTCTGCGAAACGCGGGACTTAGGAATTGAACGGGTTCCGTGAGACTCACCGACCCTTCCGCGGAACTGCGTTCTGATTCCTGCCCATGATTTCCAGGCAGAATTCAATGAATGAACGTACCTTCGCGGCGCGGTGCAGCCGCGAGGGATACACCGCATAAAGGGGAAACCGCTCGTCCGACCATTCCGGAAACAGCTCGACCAACCGGCCGCTGCGCAGCAGCTCCGCGCAGCCGATTTCCAGGAGTTGAGCGATGCCGGCGCCTGCCTCGCAGGCGCCGATCAACGTTCCCGAATCCGACACCAGGAGGCGCGCCTTGATCCGCAGCGGCAGGACCTCGTTCCTACGTCTCATTTCCCAATCGTAAGGGCGCGCGTTGGCCGCATCGTAGAAGTCGATGCAGTCGCGTTGTTCGATCTCTTTCGGATGCCGCGGCTTTCCATGGGCTTTGATGTAGGAAGGCGAGGCCACCGTCAGCACCCGCGTCTCAATCAGCTTTCGCGCCACGAACGATCCAACCGGCGGGTCGCCGAAGCGCAACGCCAGGTCAAACCCGTCCGCGACCAAATCGCCGACGGAATCGCGCATGATGAGTTCGACGGAGAGATCCGGATAGCGCGCCATGAATGCGGCCAGATGCCGGGACAAAACGATTCTGGAAAAAAACGGATCGATATTGACGCGCAGTCGCCCCCGCACTTGGCTGGCGGAACCGGCGGCCTCGATGGCGGCTTCCTCGATGCCGGCCAGATGCGGCCCGACCTGCTCGTAGAAGCGCCGGCCTTCATCCGTCAACGAGAGAGACCGAGTGGTTCGCGCCAGGAGCCGGGCGCCCACTCGCTGCTCGAGGCGCGCCAGGGCTCGGCTCACTCCGGAAGGGGATAGCCCGAGTGCCTCGGCAGCGCGCGCGATGGTCCGTGCCTCAACCACGGCGATGAGCACCGTCAATCCGGATACGAACTTGCCGTCAATTGCCATGCATTATTCCTGCTATTTACTCATGACTGTATTCACATGGACGCTATTTAATCACGGATGCTCCGGTGGGATAGTGCCGTCCAACGTCGCTATCGATCATTCACTCAAAAACTAGGAGCGCAAATGTTTGCAGTAACCGGAATCACTGGAAAAGTCGGGGCGGCGGTCGCCCGCAGCCTTCTTTCCGCCGATCAGCCCGTCCGCGCAGTAGTCAGAGATCGCAGCAGGGGTGCGCCCTGGGCACAGTTGGGCTGCGAAATCGCTGTGGCAGATTTATCGGATACGGAGGCGCTCACAGCCGCATTCGCCGGCACGGCGGGTGTCTTCGCGATGCTGCCGCCGGTGTTTGATCCGGCGCCGGGGTTTCCCGAAGCCATGGCCTTCATCAACCCACTGCGCGCTGCTCTTGCGCGCGCCAAACCGGCGAGAGTCGTGGCGTTATCGACCATCGGTGCAGACGCGCCGCAACCGAATTTGCTCAACGTACTCGGCCGACTGGAGGATGCCCTCGGGAACCTTCCGATGCCGGTGGGCTTCCTGCGCGCCGCCTGGTTTATGGAAAATGCCGCGTGGGACGTAGACCCGGCGAAGCGCGGGCTCATCCAGAGTTACCTTCAGCCGCTCGACCGTGCGGTGCCGATGATTTCGACCGACGACGTCGGTCGCACAGCCGCGGCGCTGCTGCAAGAGCGCTGGGAAGGCAAGCGTGTAGTCGAACTCGAGGGCCCGCAGCGCGTCTCGCCGAATGCACTGGCCGCCGCATTCGCCAAGGCGTTGGGGACACCCGTGCGTGCCGAGGTCGTGCCGCGCGAACAGTGGGAGTCGATCTTCCGTGACCAGGGTATGATCGATTTTGCAGATCGCGGCGCACACGCCCGCAAGGGTTCCATCAGCATCGACCAGGCAATTACAACCCTGATCCAGAGGCAACGCGCATGAAGCAGCCTCGCAACTGGATCAATAAAGAGCGACGGCCGCCTTTAGAGGCAGATCGCGCGAGGAGCCGCCGACGGACACCGTGTACTCGCCTGATGGCCATTCCCATGCATCTTTCTGCTCGTTGAATGTGGCGATGGCCAAGGGCTCGAGGGCGACGGTAATGTCCTTTCTTTGACCGGAATTCAGCGGTACACGTTGCCAGGCAGCAAGTCTGCGGAAATGCTCCTTGGTTGCCCGAGGCAGTTCGACATAGATTTCCGCAATTTCCGTTCCTGCGAGGGCACCGGCATTCTCAATCGTGAAAGTCACGGTCTTCGCCGCGCGGTCGACGTGCAATGCGCTGTATTTGAATTTTGTGTATGACAGCCCAAAGCCGAACGGAAACAGCGGCTGCTTGCCTTCGGAGTCAAACCATTTGTACCCGAAGCGCACGCCTTCGTCGTAATCAGCGACAAAGGTCTGCCGCTTCGCATCGTCCGGCGCCCAGTGCAGCGGCGAGTGGCCGACGGCTTGCGCACAATCAATCCCGAAGATGCATCGATGAGGCAGATCATCCGCTGACTTCGCGAACGTAATGGGCAGCTTTCCCGAAGGAACCACATTCCCGAAGAGAAGGTTCGCGATGGCCTGTCCACCGGCAATTCCGGGATACCACGCCTCCATCACGCCTGCAACATGATCGATCCACGGCATCGTCACGGGGTTACCCGTGATCAGCACCACCACCGTGTGCGGATTGGCGGCCGCGACCGCCGAAATCAGCTCGTTCTGATTGCCCGGCAGAGACAGCGACGGGGCGTCGCCGCTCTCGCTCATGTACTGATCGGCGAAGACAATCGCGACGTCCACGGACTTCGCGAGGGCTGCCGCTGAAGCAGGGTTGGTACCGGCATCGAATTTCACCGCGGCTTCCCGCGCATGTTCTCGAATGTAGCGCAAGGGCGATGAAGGAAAATACACCGCCTCGCCCCACTTGGTCGGGGCTGTGGGATTGATGGCATTCCCGCCCGGCGCGTCGACCTGCGCCGAACCTCCGCCCGACAGTATGCCGACGTCGGCGTGCGCCCCGATCACCGCGATGGAACGCAGCGTGGAGGCGTTCAAGGGAAGCGCGCCGTCATTCTTCAATAAAACGATGCTTTCCTCGGCAATATGCTGCGCGTCCTCCAGACCCCGAAAGGGATCGACGACACTGCGCGGAGTCGGCGGGTGGTCGATGACACCGGCACTGAACATCGAGCGCAGCAGCCGGTGCACCATGTCATCGAGGCGCGCCAAGGGAACCCGCCCAGAGGTGACCGCCTGCTTGAGCGCCTGACCGAAGTACTCCTCGCCCGGCATTTGCACATCGAGACCCGCATTCGCCGCCTTCTCGGTAGAGTGCGTGCCGTCCCAATCGGAAACGACGAAGCCGGTAAAATGCCAGGCGCCTTTCAGCACATGATTCAGCAGCCAATCGTTCTCACAGGCCCAATCTCCCATCACCTTGTTGTAACTGCACATGACGGAGGAGGGTTGTCCTATTCGGATACCCAGTTCGAAGGCCAATAAATCGCTCTCACGCGCAGCCTTCTTCGAGAGCCGGACATCGACAACCGTGCGGCCGGTCTCCTGATCATTCAGGGCGAAGTGCTTGATGTCGCCCATGATGTGGTTGTCCTGAACGCCCTGAATGACATGACCCACCATCATGCCGGCGAGCAGTGGATCTTCCCCAGGGTATTCGAATAGCCGGCCGTTTCGCGGCTCCCGCGCAAGATTGGCACCCCCGCCGATCGACTGACTGTAGCCTTGTGCCCGGAGTTCGCGTCCAAGGACGTCTCCATACAAATGGGCGGCCTCCGTGTCCCACGAGGATGCGGCCGCCAGCACGGACGGCAGCAATGTTGCGTAACGGCTTTGTGGGGCCGCCATTCGAATACCAACGGCCGAGTCCGCTTGCTGCAGAGACGGTATGCCCAGCCGCGGTATCCCCAGTACCTCGCCGGCGCCGCCGTTGTTGTCGGGCGGAACCGGGCTGCCGGGAACCAAAGGCCCCCAACCGATGCCGTGCACCAGCTGAATTTTCTCGTCGAGGGTCAGCTGCTTCATGACCATGTCGGCGCGAAGGTCAGGTCCCAGCGACGCGTTCATCCACGGCCGTGACGGTGACGTCGTGGTTTGCTGCGATAGGCACGATCCGTGGGCGAAGACGGCGAAAGTCAGGCCCAGGACGAGTGAACGCCGACTCACGTGGCTACCGCGCCTCGGTGGATTCGATTGAATGAATCGGCCAAGTGTTTGTACCAAAAGCCGCTGCGCTTCAAAATTCGAGCCTGCGTCGGATAGTCGACATAGTAGATCCCAAAGCGTTTCGTATATCCCAAAGCCCATTCAAAATTGTCGAGCAGCGACCACACGAAATAACCGCGTACATCAACACCCTGATCGACGGCGTTTGCGATGGCCCGTATGTGAGTTTCGATATAGGCGCGCCGCTCCTCATCCTTGACGCCGCCGTCGATGACCGAATCCGGATAGGCTGCACCGTTTTCGGTTATGAACAGGGGCGGTAAGTCGTAGTCGCGATTCAGGCGCAACAGCAGGTCGGTAAGCTTCGCCGGCGCCACTTCCCAACCCATATCGGTGACCGGGACGCCGTCGCGGGCGGGAGAAAATGGGCGCCCCGCGATTGAAACGATCGGGTAGTAATAATTCACGCCGAGAAAGTCGAGCGGTTCAGCAATCAATTTCGCGTCTCCATCCTCGGCATGGGGCGCATCTGCGGCGAGATGCTCCAGAATATCCTCCGGATATTTTCCGCGCAGCAGGGCGTCCATGTACCAGCGAACCAGCAGACCATCCTCCCGCGACGCGAGAAGCTTGTCGGCCGGCGAGTCGCTGGCCGAATAGACGGGCGAGAGATTGAGGACAATGCCGACCTCGAGATTGCTGCGCGCGCTGCGCATCGCCTTGGCGGCCAATCCGTGGCTCAACAGACAGTGGTGCGAGGCCTGCATGGCCACCGCTCGATCCCTAATGCCGGGCGCGAAGTGTCCGAGTTCGTGGCCGATCGTCGCCGTAACCCACGGTTCGTTATGAGTCGCGAATGAACGCACGCGATCGCCGAGCCGCTCTGCCACCACCGCGGCGTATTCCGCGAATCGGTAGGCCGTGTCGCGGTCGCCCCAACCATTGTGCTCGCGCTGCAGCGTAGCGGGCAGGTCCCAGTGGTAGAGCGTCGCAAACGGTTCAATGTCGCGCTCGAGCAGTCCGTCGACCAGGCGGTTGTAGAAATCGATGCCGGGGCCGACCACTTCGCCCGATCCTGTCGGCTGGATTCGGGGCCAGGATATCGAGAAGCGATAGGCTCCCACGCCGAGCGCGGCGATCAGGTCGAGGTCCGACTCGAGCCGGTTGTAGTGATCGCAGGCGATCCTGCCATCGGAGCCGTCTGTGATGACGCCGGGAACACGGCAGAACTCATCCCAAATGGAAGCGCCTTTGCCGTCGGCGGTTGAGGCGCCCTCGATTTGAAACGCGCTGCTGGCAACACCCCACACGAAAGTCGCGGGGAAGCGATTGCAGAGTTCGTCCAGAGATTTGCGATAGTTCATTTTAGCCTCGCCCCCGCCGCCCGTTGCGATCGGTCGACTCGCGGATCACCAGTTCGACGGGGGGAGGAGCGAACCGCGGTCGATTTCCGTCGATGAGTTGAAGAATGGCCTGCGCGGACCGATCGCCGAGTTCACCGATCGATTGGCGTACGCTGGTCAGCGGCGGAAGCCGGTATGCAGAGGCGGGCAAGTCGTCGAATCCGATCACCGACACATCACCGGGCACCGACAGCCCTTTACGGTGAAATGCCAGACAAGCGCCATAGGCAGTTTGATCGTTCACGCAAAAAAGCGCAGTGAATTTTGCGGTCGAGCCGAGCAATTCGATCGTGGCGCGCAAACCGCCTTCCTCGTGCCAGTCGCCGACGGCCACCAGCCTCGGATCGAAATCAATTCCCGCCTCTTCGAGGGCTTTCTTATACCCTTCGAATCTTTCGATCGCGGCTAGCATCGCGCCATGCCGGTCGTCGATTTGCAGGCTGAACAGCCCCGGGGCCCGCAAACTGCGGCCGGTGACCACGATGGGCACCTCCTTGGAATAACTCTTCAGTCTTGCATCGCCCAGACGCCCGGCAAAGACGATGATTCCGTCGACGCCGCGCGCAATGAACTCCCGCATGCACCGCTCTTCGTCCTCTTCGTGCCAATTGCCGCTCATGAATAGAGGTACGTAGCCCCGCGGGCGTAGGAAGGCCTCGATACCCCTCAAACCTTCACCATAGAACGGGCTGTCAATCGCCTGTGCAACGACGCCGATGGTCGATGTCTTGCCGAGGGCAAGGCCTCGGGCCGCGGCGTTGGGGCGAAAGTCAAACTTCAGGATCGCTGCGTCGACGGCCTGCTTGAGGCCTTGGCTCACATTCACCGTGCCATTGATGATCCGCGATACGGTGCTCGCCGAGACGCCGGCCTCGCGGGCCACCATTCTCAAGGTGGCCGACTGACGCGGCCGAGGGCCGCTTTTGCCCGGCGTCGATGCCAAAGGAAGTTTTGATTTCATCGCGATATCCGATTTTCTTGTTCGCATTTCAAGAGCCGAGCGCCTGCTTCGGCTTCGTGAGAATCCCTTCCAATTCTTCGAGCGTCTTGCCCTTGGTTTCCGGAGCCAGCATCAGAACGAACAGCAGGCCGGCGGCGGCGAGCAGTCCGTAGCCAAGGAAAGTTCCGGCCGGACCCCACGTGGCAAGCTCGGTGGGGAAGATAAACGTGACGCTGGCGCTCACCAAGGAGTTCCAAAATCCGACGACCGAAATCGCGGCGGCCCGCTCTTCGTTCGGAAAGATCTCGGACAGCATCACCCACATCACGGGTCCCAATGAGATCGCGAAGGAAGCGACGTAAGCGATGATGGCGATCAGCACAACGTTGGCGTGACCGACATGCGAGTCGACTCCCAGCGGCCCTTGAGCATGAAATGCCCAGGAGATCGTCAATAGCGACAGCGTTGCGCCGACAAGCCCAATAACCAAGAGCGGCTTGCGGCCCAAGCGGTCGATCAACCAGATGGCCACGAATGTCATGCCGACATTGACGAGTCCGACGATTACCGACTGCGCGAAGGACGTCGAGAGCTCGCCGCCCGACTGGGCGAAGATGGTGGGCAGGTAGTAAAAGATCGCATTGATGCCTGTGGCTTGCTGGAAGAATGCGATGCCGAGACCAAAGAGCATGACCCGCTTGAGTCGACCGCCAAAGAGCTCGCGGATGCTGAAATGCCGTGATTTCTCGGCAAGAGTCGCTTGGATGACGTCAAGCTCACGGATGGCAGCGGCCAGTCCGTGAACCACGGCCAGCGCAGCGCGCGCGGCAGCGTCGCGGCCTTTGCTCAGCAGCCATCGCGGGCTCTCGGGCACCAGCGTCAACAGTACGAAATACAAAGTCGCGGGTACTGCTTGAACGCCCAGCATCCAGCGCCAATTGTTCGCGCCCAACGACAGCAAAAAGTAATTGGAGAAAAAGGAGACGGATATGCCGATGACAATCATCAACTGGTTGAGCGAGACCAGACTGCCGCGCCTGCGAGCGGGCGCGATCTCTGCGATATATACCGGGGCCGTGAGAATGGCTGCACCGACTGCGAGACCCCCGCAGACTCGTGCGGCGACGAATACCGGAAAGCGCGTGGCCATTGCTGCTGTCAAAGAAGACGCGAGAAACAACACTGCCGTCATCAGCAACACGCTCCTGCGCCCAAAGCGGTCGCTCAAAGGGCCGGCCGCAAGGTTCCCGGCCATCGCGCCCCAGCCAAGACAGCTCACCGCCCAGCCAAGTTTGAGGCTTCCGGACGGGCCGCCGAGATCGAAATAGTCGCGAATGAAGGGCACGGCGCCGGAAATGACGGTGGCATCGAAGCCGACGAGAAAGCCGCCCAGCGCCACGGTCGAGGCAATGCGAAGCAAATTGAATTCGCTGCGCGTCATGCGCATGCTGGTGCTTGAATTATCCGACCCATGTCCCGCTCCTCCCCAAAGCCGAAGACCAGTCCTTTCGTAATATATCTGCAACCGGTTGCAGGAATGCTGCTTGCGCGCAGCCGCGGCTGTCAAGGATTGGAATGCCGCGGCGTGCCGAATGCCCATTTTCTAAGGATTTTGCCCCCTTGCATTTTGCAATTTACAGTCGCAGAATCATTCCTGCAACCGGTTTCAGAAACCGCTTGCATAGAATCGACGCTCGACGTCGGCACAGAATAATCAGGTCCCGGAGACGGGAGGGGAGAGTACCTTGAAGAAGTCCAGCCGACGTC
>Ga0193753_10000860_pt1 | contig 28167 bp, 13 predicted proteins | sample H1c2metaG_FD_144925 | JGI IMG/M metagenome (GOLD analysis project Ga0193753, IMG submission 144925) | Soil microbial communities from a riparian zone of the East river system, Colorado, United States - H1c2 | ecosystem: Environmental > Terrestrial > Soil > Riparian zone | place: USA: East...
GGAACATTAAACAACCTCCTCAGTTTTAAATGGGTAAAGAAGTAATGCTCTCCCACACTTGCAATATTACGTGCGTTAGGTCCAAAGAATTCCGGGGAATACTTTTGCATTTGTGAATCACCAACGATTAGTACGGGCGTGCTGCGTGCAATGTGACCAATTTCATTTTCAACGCCGGGCAATCCGGCCAGATAAACTACTAAAGCGATTATATGACAGCCGATCACCGGGATCACTAAAAAGAAGGTAACTTTCTTTAAGAATTTTTTCATTTGTAAACTTTCAGAATTGAAAATAAATGAATTCTTGCTGCTTGCCTGAGTAATAGAAAATGATCAAAATCAGACCATAATACATCGCCCATCTCACAGGGCTTTTCCAAGTCAGTCCAAGTTCAGCGATGGCATACTCCTGATCTCGTCCCATCCACTCTATGATCAGGAAGAATGTTATAAAAGAAAGAGTTACTACTGCGTCCGTCTTCCCGGGAAAATGTGGCACGCTAAATAATGAAGGCGAAAATATTGTAGCGATGTAGCTGAAAGCGTGACTCATGTCTGATGCCCTAAAGAATATCCACGCAAAAACAACAAGCGCGAATGTGGTCATCACATTAAATGCCTCCCTTAGCGATGGAAGTTGTTTTCCTTGCGCGACAACATCAAGGTTTTGCCTGTTCTTATTGAAAAGCAGCAGTGGCAGGAAATAGATCGCGTTCAATGCACCCCATGCAACAAATGTCCATTTTGCGCCGTGCCAGAATCCGCTGACAACAAAAACGATAAACGTATTCCGGACCTTTGACCAAGTGCCACCCTTACTACCTCCCAGCGGAATGTAGAGGTAGTCCCGGAACCAGGTAGACAACGAAATATGCCACCTTCGCCAAAATTCCGCAATGTCCCTTGAGAAGTATGGGAACGCAAAATTCTTCATTAGTGAAAAGCCAAGCAGTCTGCTTGTACCTATCGCAATATCTGAATAGCCTGAGAAGTCGCAATAGATCTGAAAGGCAAAGAAGAATGCTCCGAGAACCAGCGTGCTACCAGTATATGGATCATACAGCGAGCTACTCACGACAAACTGACCGGTTTCTTGTGAATGATTGAAAATATTGTTGGCTATTGCCGATGCATTATCGGCGATAACGATCTTTTTAAACAGACCCCAGAGGATCTGCCTCATTCCATCTGCAGCCTTCTGGTAGTCAAAGGTTCTTTTTGCATAGAACTGCGGAAGCAAATGTGTCGCGCGTACGATAGGGCCTGCAACCAGCAGTGGAAAAAAACTTACGAAGGCGCAAAATGTAACAAAGTCTGTCGCTGGTTGTAGTTTTCTCCGGTACACGTCGATGGTATAGCTCATCGACTGGAAAGTATAAAAGCTTAATCCCACCGGAAGTACAATACTCCAGGCGTTGACTTTCATCTGATACCCGAAAAAAGTAAATGCATTCGCAAAACTATCGGCGAAAAAATTGAAATATTTAAAAAATCCAAGAAGGCAGATATTCAGCACCAAACTAATGGCCAGAATGCGCTTTCTTTTTTTGTCCTCCACTTCCCGATTAATGGCCCAGCCCACAATAAAATCTACCGTCGTACTAAAAAATATAAGGCCCAGAAATCGCCAGTCCCACCACCCATAGAATATATAGCTGACAACAGCAATGAGCGAGTTTTGCAGCTTGACATTGTGATTGGTGACAAACCAATAGAGAATAAAAACTATTGGAAAAAATATAGCAAAGTCAATAGAGTTGAAAAGCATAAAACAACGATAAGGTAGGGGTATGGGTAGCTATACTAATTTGAGCATTTACTATCGCATTTACAACGATTTAATCGTATTCGTAATAAAAAACACTTCGGATTTCGGCTTTCAAATGTTGGATCGACGAGCCGATCGTTCTGCGGATTTCTCCGAAATCCGCATGTTAGAAGGGATCGACATTCTTCACCGCTGTAGCGGAAAAAACTTAAATGTCTATTAGGGTTTCGGTCGTTCTCATTGACATACTATTCGGCTGACAGATCCTCAGAAATTAAATCTTCAAGACATCATATAGTTAATCTGTCTTGCTGCATTATTTGCTTTCTGACGCGCTTCTTCGATCGTGCTGCCACGCGCAAGACACACACCCATTCTTCGCTCGCCGTTTACGTCCGGCTTACCAAACAGCCGAACCTGTGTGTCGGGAAGAGACAATGCTCCTTCCAACCCGGAGTATGAAATGTTGTTGGACTTTCCGCGCACCAATATCACACTTGACGCTGACGGTCCGTGTTGAAAGATGTTGGGAATGGGCAATCCTAGAATTGCGCGTACGTGCAATGCAAATTCTGAAAGGTCCTGCGAAATCATCGTCACCATTCCTGTGTCGTGTGGACGCGGCGACAACTCGCTGAAGTAAACAGTATCACCTTTTACAAAAAACTCCACGCCAAAAATTCCGTGACCGCCAAGTGCGTTGACAACGCCTGAAGCAATTTGTTGAGCCTGTTGTAATGCTTTGCCTGGCATTGGGTGAGGTTGCCATGATTCCTGGTAGTCGCCGTGCTCCTGACGGTGACCGATCGGCGCGCAGAAGGAGATACCATCCTTATGACGTATCGTAAGCAACGTGATCTCGTAGTCAAAATCAATAAATCCCTCGATGATCACTCGTCCACCGCCACTGCGTCCTCCCTCCTGCGCATGTTGCCACGAAGAATCGATATCATTTTCTGATTTCACCACGCTTTGACCTTTACCTGATGAACTCATGATCGGCTTCACCACGCACGGATAGCCAATGTGTTGTATCGCCTCCACAAATGCTTCCTTTGTTCCTGCAAATCTGTATGGTGAGGTTTCAAGTTTGAGTTTCTCTGCAGCCAACGTGCGAATACCTTCACGATTCATGGTCAACCGGGTCGCATTAGCAGAAGGGATAACATGAAAGCCTTCGCGTTCCAATTCCACAAGCGTATCGGTAGCGATTGCTTCAACTTCGGGAACAATAAAATCAGGGTCCTCTTTCTCTATAACACTTCTCAACGCCTTTGCATCGAGCATGGAAATTGTGTAGGAACGATGTGCTACCTGCATAGCAGGAGCGTTGTCGTATCGATCAACAGCAATAACTTCCACGCCATATCGCTGGAACTCGATGACAACTTCTTTTCCAAGTTCTCCAGAACCCAGCATCATCACTTTTATTGCTGATGAGGTGAGTGGGGTGCCAATGGTGATGGGGTTACTCATGGTGGAGGTGATATGATGAGCTGCAAAATAAGGGGTTTTTCTCTGAGGTGAGCGATAGTGAGTTTTTGGGTCTGTCGCGAACGAATGGTTAAATGCAACAACTGCAACTGCCGCGTGTCACCTCACCCCGGCCCTCTCCTGAATGAGAGGGTGACTGTCGCGATGGTGCTGTACACGGTCGATCGCTTCATTGTTAACAACATCTTTTTATTATTTACCTCGAGATTTGACTTCGACGCCAGTCCTAACTTGTGTAATCCAACTATTATTACACTCTTCAAAGTTCAGTCACCCTTCTCCTTCAGGAGTTCGCAGCGATTATTTTCAACGCAGTTCAACTTGCGCCTCTCCGTTCGGCTCAACAAAGAAAAACCTCCAAATAACACTGATTTCGCGGTTTTTCGTTTTCTCGGGCCAGTCAAAAATATCATGGATCCCCGCTGTTTGGCTGAATCCCAGACCACTTAATCCTTAAAGCCTATTGACTTAGTAGGAATTCGATTTATATTTGTTGCTCCACCAAAAGAAAGTGTTTATGAGTCTAAGTAGAACAGTAGCCGCCACCATAGCATTTTTAGTCGTCGCTATGACTGCATCGGCGCAGAGTAGTGACAATAAAAAAAGCGTCACGCCAACTTCTTCGACGTCATCACCGAAAGTTGTTGTTGTTACAGGAAATCGGTTTTCTTATAAACTCGTACAAAAGTGGATTGATGACTATAGTAGAGTACAACCTGACGTTCAGATCATCATCGAGGCCAGAGGTTCAAGTGACCCTACAACGTATCAGATTCTTGCAGAGGTCTATGTTCCCGAAGAAGCGGTAAAAAAAACCCGCGAGTACATCAACGTGGGACGATATGCAATACTTCCAGTCGCAACGTCCAACTCGGAATTTGCAAATCACTTCGTCGAGAAGGGACTTAGTGAAGGCGTAATCAAACAAATTTTCTTTAAAGACATCTATGCCGATAAGGAAAATCAAGAAAATATTGAAGCACCGTATACTGTCTACACCAGACTGCAAAAGGCAGGCGTTCCGCTTGTCTTTGCAAAATACTTCGGGTTTCAACAAACGGATATAAATGGAAATGCAATTGCAGGAGCCGATGAACACCTTGTCAAAGCTCTTTTGCGTGACCCTAACGGTGTAACCTATTTGCCACTTACGTTGATCTATGATCAGCAAACACGAAAGCCAATTGACAACGTGACGGTTTTACCGGTTGACCTCAACGGCAACGGGAAAGTAAATGGTGACGAAAAATTCTACGCAGACTTAGATAAGGTAATTGAACAACTCGAAGCGAAAGAATCCGGGGAGATCAAGAACATCCCGATCGAATACCTCCACCTGTCTGTAGATAAGAAAACAGTCACTCCGGAAGCCATCGAATTTCTAAAATGGGTTAATGAAAACGGTAAAGGATACCTTCATGAGTTCGGCTATCTGCTGCCTGAAGCGAAGTATTCCGAGAACGAGAAATTCAATGAGCTTTTTTCTAAAGGTAAAGACTGATTGTTTCGACATAAAAAAACTGCGAACAACTACATCAGTATGAGTACTAGAAAACCATAAGCAACGCTAAACTTTCTACCCATGAAAATTCATTTACACTGTTGTCTTTGCCTAAGTAATTCCCCTCGCAGGAATACTACCTAATTATTCAAATAAATTTCGAGCACTGGATCAGTCAGCCCATTTTATCCGCCCACCACGGACTTAGACAGGCAATGACCATGTATAATTATGCTCGAGTAATCTTAACCTTTAACATAACTTTACAATGATTAGAAAATTACAATTCATTATGGGCATCATGGTGTGGGCTACGATGGCCTCGGCTCAGAGTGTGGTAACAGGTGTCGTAAATGATAGTAACGGGGCCCCGTTAGTGGGTGCGACCGTTCAGCTGAGAGGTACAAACATTCACACGTTGACCGACAGCGAAGGAAAGTTTACCCTCACGCCGTCTAAAGAATTGCCCTTTTATGTTCGGATCAGTATCGCCGGATATGCAACTCAGGAAGTACAGATCTTTGAATTGAGCAATGAACCTCTGGAAGTAACGCTTAGCAATGACAATTTACTTTCTGAAGTGGTGGTCACGGCCAGAAGGCGCAGTGAATCCGCACAGGAAGTTCCTATTCCGATCTCTATTGTAGGAGGAAATACAATACAGGAAGCCGGTGCCTTTAACGTCAACCGCGTTAAAGAGCTTGTTCCTTCCGTTCAGCTTTACTCGTCCAATCCACGCAACACGGGACTCAATATCCGAGGACTGGGCTCACCGTTCGGCCTAACCAATGATGGACTCGATCCTGGTGTTGGTTTTTATGTTGATGGTGTTTACTATGCTCGTCCCGCAGCGGCTACGTTGGACTTCATTGACATCGAACAAATCGAAATATTACGTGGGCCGCAGGGGACACTCTTCGGAAAAAACACAACAGCGGGTGCATTCAATATCACCACAAAAAAAGCGAGTTTTACGCCAGGTGCGAGCTTCGAGTTAAGTTATGGAAACTATGGCTACATTCAGGCGAAGAGTTCTATTACGGGACCGCTAGGCAAGAAGTTCGCAGGACGATTATCATTCTCCGGAACGCAACGTGACGGTACGATTGAGAATATCAGAACCCTAAAATACGTCAACGACATCAACAACCTCGGCGTTCGTGCGCAGTTGTTGTACACACCGTCAAAAAATACTTCCATTACGTTGGCAGGAGATGCTTCACGCCAACGGCCCGATGGTTATGCACAAGTGGTGGCCGGCGTCGTAGAGACGAAGCGAGCTGCATACAGGCAATTCAACGCGATCATCGCCGATCTTAACTATTCGCTGCCAAGCCTTAATGCCTTCGACAGGAAAATTGACACGGATACGCCCTGGAATTCAGGCAATGATCTCGGCGGCGCATCGCTTAATATCGATACGAAAATTGGCCCAGGTACTTTAACATCAACAACAGCATACCGTTATTGGGTATGGGATCCATCCAATGATCGTGATTTTACAGGTCTTCAGTCGTTGGCTAAGTCAAATAATTATTCCCGTCAGCATAATTGGTCACAGGAGGTTCGTTATGCTGGAGAATTCTCATCCCGCGTGAGCGGAGTCATTGGTCTTTTCGCACTTGGTCAGGAGGTAAAGTCTGATCCCGTCACAATTGAAGAATCAGGATCTGCAACCTGGCGCTTCTCGCAAAGCTCAACCAGTGCGTTATGGAAAACACCTGGTCTTTTTGAGGGATACGGCATCGAAACGAAAAACTCAATCAAGTCGTTGAGCCTCGCGGCGTTCGCTAACATCGATTGGAAGGTTACCGAAAAACTGCATGTGTTGCCCGGTCTTCGTTTCAACTATGACAAAAAGGACGTATCGTACGACCGAACTACGTACGGGGGTCTTCAAACCGACGACCCTGCGTTGATTGCCTTAAAGAATATGGTATATACCAATCAATCGTATGTAGCAGATGCCGATGAGAACCACCTGACGTATCAACTTACCTTAGCATACAGAGCGAATGAGCACTTTAATGCATTTGCAACTTATTCGACGAGCTTTAAGCCGGTGGGCGTTAATGTATCCGGTCTACCCACCGTCAACGGCGAAGCAGCCACCGATCTAGCCACCGTTAAACCAGAGGATGTAAAACATTTTGAGGTTGGTGTTAAGACATCACCTTTCGATAATTTCACGTTGAACGTGATTGTTCACAATACTGACATCGATGACTATCAGACCAATGTTCAGTCACCTGAGATTGGCGTCAATCGAGGTTATCTAGCCACTGCCGAAAAGGTAAATGTCCGTGGCGTTGAACTCGATGCCAATATCAAAGCCAGCACGCATTTTTCATTCTATGGAGCCGTCGCTTACACAGAAGGCATATACAAGAAGTTTACAAATGCACCACTGCCGTTGGAAGAAACAGGATTAACAGTAGAGGGACAGCAGGTTGCATTCAAAGACATCTCCGGTGGCGATTTGCCGGGCTTGTCCAAATGGGCTACATCACTTGGCGGTGAGTTCACTACGCCAATGAATTTCCTGCGTCAAGCAGGAAAGTTCTTTGTAGCGTTGGATAGTTACTATCGTTCCGATTTTTCTTCAAGCCCGTCACCTTCTGCGTACCTGAACATCGACGGTTATGCATTGCTCAACGCAAGGGCTGGCTTCCGCATAACAACGGGAACTTCGGTTTCGCTGTGGGCGCGCAATCTTTTGAATAAAGATTACTACGAACAATTATTGCCCGCAGGAGGAAACGCAGGTCATTATGCGGGGGTAATTGGAGATCCGAGAACTTACGGGATAACATTGAGGTATACGTATTGACATTTCGGAGGTCGGATCAGGCTTACTCAAGTGCAATCTCAGTAACTGCGACTCCACGTGTCACCTCACCCCAGCCCTCTCCTGAAGGAGTGTGATGTCTGATAAGCATCAACATCACGAAATCCATAATCATTTACTAATTGCGCAGGCGCTCAGAATGACGGCAATTTTCCGAAATCAATCTGCCTGAATTCTATTCTTTGTTACGTATGGAATAGCCATTGGGACAAAATCGATAGCAGTCGGACCCATCTGTGTCGGAATATTGACAGAGAACATCACGATGACGTTTCGTTCATTCGGCAGACCTAAATTTTAATGTTATGAAAAAAATTATCGCTCTTATCGGTTTTGTGACTGGCATTGTTTGGCCAGTATTCTCGCAGGAAAATACATCCTTTGGTGTAGGCGCTGGCGCAAGCGGCGATCACAATAGCTATTTTGGCTATCAAGCTGGACAACAGACAGGTAGTGGATCCTCAGCCAATACTGCTGTAGGGCATGGTGCTATGCGATACGGTACTAACGGATTTGCCAACACCGCTATAGGTCAGCGCGCACTTGCATATGGCGGAGACGCGTGCACAGCGGTTGGTGCTGGGGCATTACGCTGGAACAACGGTTGGGACGAATCAAATGTAGGTACAGCCAATACCGCGATAGGTGTCAGTGCACTGGAAAATAACCACGGGGGTGATGACAATACAGCCGTGGGTGCAGGCGCTCTCAATGTTACGTATAACGGTAGTAGTAACACAGCCATTGGGACGTCTTCCCTTATTAACAATGTTGCTGGCAATTACAATACGGCAACAGGTGCCCAATCTTTGCATGGCAATAACGGAACGTTTAATACGGCGAATGGCTATCAATCGCTTTATTCGAACAGCACCGGTGAGACCAATACAGCGCTTGGTGGCAATTCGATGTATGCCAATACCACCGGATACAGGAATGCAGCTACGGGTTTCTCATCGCTTTATTCAAATACTACTGGTTATTATAACACCGCATTAGGAAGCTATGCGATGTATGCAAACACCATCGGAAACTTTAATATGGCAACTGGTTACTATGCATTGTCTGCTAACACAACAGGTATCCGCAATAGTGCCGGGGGCTTTCACTCGCTGGATAGTAATACAACCGGAAGTAACAATACCGCAACGGGCACCTTTTCCCTGACCAATATCACCACTGGCAACTACAACAGTGCCTTAGGATATAGCGCCGGTCCTACATTAGGCAATCTGACCAATACCACTGCGATCGGTTACAACGCAGTTCCCACAGCATCAAATCAAGTACGCATCGGCAATGGCGCCGTAACAAGCATTGGCGGGCAGGTATCATGGACAACATTTTCTGACGGCCGCTTTAAAAAGGAGATCAAAGCAGATGTGGCCGGACTAGAATTTATCAAACAACTTAAACCAGTTAGCTATGTCATAGATAAAGCTGAAGTGAATAGGTTTCTCCATGTGTCAGACAGCTCTAACAGTCAGGCAGAAACAGGAAATATCACTGTTCGCCAAACAGGTTTTGTTGCGCAGGAAGTGGAAGCCCTCGTGAAAAAATCGGGTTACGTTTTTTACGGTGTGGATGCACCTAAAAATGAACAGGATCATTACGGCATTCGGTATGCAGAGTTTGTAGTTCCATTGGTAAAGGCTGTTCAGGAATTGTCAACAAAACTGGAAGAGCAGGAGAAACATATCGAATTACTGTTGGCACAATTGGATTCCAAAAATGGAATTGGAAATAAGGATGCGAGTGGAAATACGAGTGCTTTTCTTGTTCAGAACCATCCTAACCCCTTTTCTTCGGAAACAGAAATTCAGATGAACCTTCCTGATAATGTGAGTAACGCCATTATTATCATCTATACCCTGGAAGGCAAACAAATAAAAACTATTCAGGTGAAGGATCGCGGTGCTGTTTCTGTTAAGATTTCCGGAAATGAATTATCCGCTGGCATGTATTTATATGCGTTGATCGCCAATGGTGTGGTTGTGGATACGAAGAGAATGGTGTTGACGCAGTAGTGAGGAAAAAACATTTCGGATTTCGGATTTCGGAAATGCAGGCACTTCGATAGTGTGGATGCTGGCTCGTGAGCGCTCAGGATGACGGTGATAAGAGAGGGAGCCACGCACTGCCGGAATCCGAAATCCGCAATGACAAGGGTATCCCCACAAATGGCTAGAGCTATTCTGGTATTTCAAACGTCGAACTTCTGTCGCAACTTCATGTAGGAATTTGAAATGAAGTTTTCAGGGTCAGCAACATCAAAACTCATTATATTATGAAAAAAATTATGGTAACTATTTATCTGGTAACGGGCACTATATACGCCGCTTATTCACAGAACACAAATTATGGAACCGGCACACTATCGATCGGTACTAATAATAGCTTTTTCGGATACTATGCCGGTAATGACGCTACCGCTAGCAGTTATGCTAATTCGTTTTTCGGCGCCTACAGCGGAAGGTATAATACGAGCGGCTACCAAAACTCGTTCTTTGGCACTGGAAGCGGCAGGGGTACCACCACTGGCAGCGCCAATACAGCGATAGGTGAGGGAGCCTTTTATTATAATACAACGGGTTCTCAAAATGTAGCGATTGGTATGCGTGCGCTTTATAACAACAACGCAAACCAAAACACTGCGGTCGGCGCAGGCGCATTGAGTTACAACACCACAGGAAGCACCAATTCAGCGCTCGGATTCACCGCATTGTATGCAAACACCACGGGCACTTCGAATACAGCCATTGGTGCAAGTGCACTGTGGAATAATTCTTCAGGAGCACAGAATACAGCGCTCGGCCGAGAAGCTTTATTAAAAAACGAGACTGGATATTATAATACGGCCGCGGGCTTCCAATCTCTTTATTACAACACCGCCAGTCGAAATACTGGAATGGGCTATCAAACTCTCTTCAATACTACAACAGGTCACAGTAACACGGCAAGTGGCTATCGTGCTCTCTACGAAAACACAACCGGTTATTATAATGTAGCTGTCGGCAGCAATGCCTTGGCATTAAATGTCAGCGGAACCTTCAATGCGGCGACGGGTTACTACGCGCTTAACGAAAATACAACAGGTTCACATAACAGCGCATCAGGTTTTCGCGCGTTGGATAACAATACAACGGGAGGTCACAACACCGCACTCGGTTCACATTCGCTAAATTACCTCACTACTGGAAACTACAACACTGCATTAGGTTACAACTCGGGCCCATTGTTGGTAGACCTTGAAAACACGACGGCCGTTGGATATAACGCAGTGCCTACAGCCTCTAATCAAGTTCGTTTGGGCAATGCTGCCGTAACCAGTATCGGTGGCCAGGTTTCGTGGACGACATTTTCTGACGGACGTTTTAAAAAGGATATAAAAGCAGATGTTGCCGGGCTGGAATTTATCAAGCACCTCAGACCGGTTAGCTATGTTGTAGACAAATCCGAAGTGAATAAGTTCCTGCATGTATCAGACAGCTCCAACAGTCAGACAGAAACAAGAAACGTCCCCGTCCGGCAAACAGGGTTTATCGCGCAGGAAGTGGAAACTCTGATAAAGAAGTCGGGCTATGTCTTCTATGGCGTAGATGCACCTAAAAATGAAAGCGATCATTACGGGATCCGATATGCAGAATTCGTCGTTCCGTTGGTGAAAGCGGTGCAGGAATTGTCAACAAAATTGGAGGAACAGCAACAAGCAAACGAAGAACAGCAGAAACAAATCCAATTACTGCTGGCACAATTGGATTCCAAAAATGGAAGTAACAATGTGAATGGAAGTAACAATGTGAATGGAAATACAAATGCTTTTCTTATTCAGAATCATCCTAACCCCTTTTCTTCGGAAACGGAAATTCAGATGAACCTTCCTGATAATGTAACAAACGCCACCATTATGATTTATACGCTGGAAGGCAAACAAATTAAAACAATTCAGGTTAAAGACCGCGGTGATGTTTCTGTTAAGATTTCTGGAAATGAATTATCAGCCGGAATGTACTTGTATGCGTTGATCGCCAATGGTGTGGTTGTGGATACGAAGAGAATGGTGCTGACGCGGGAGTGAGGGAGATTTCGGATTTCGGACTTACTAATTCAAGCGTCTGCGACCTCTGCGTGAAGCCAGGAACATTGTACTCCGAAATCCGAAATTGATTCTACTCCGCTGTCGCTTTTGCGACTTTGCGATAGAGGAAGGAATGATAAATATGTCTCCGTGCAAACCGATCCGGGGCGTCGGAATTGGTCAATTTAATGTAGATGTTCTTGGGTAAACCGAAATACTCATAAACGCTGCCATCAGTAAAGTTTATCCGCAACGTGTTGGCTTTGTATTGAAAGTCTATGATCCTGGATGAGTTAACAACTTCAGTGTATTGCTCTATCTGTTGTTCATGCGTTTCAGGAGCAACACTCACCAACAAATGATACGCTTCAATAAATGCTTTGCTTTTCTCCTCGGCTTCGAGTTTCAGGTCATGACTGTCCTGAAACTTATCGGGATGCCATTCCTTCATGAAATTCCTGTAAATAACTTTTAATTCCTTGAGATCGGCGGCTTTGTCGATCCCCAGAAGCTTCCTGGATTCAATTATCTTCTTCATTGGGGTGCAAAAATACGCTTTTTGTACCAAATGACCCTCTAAAAACGCAGGGGCTACTGCATCACTCGATTGAAATGCGTGATCTAAGCCTTTTTTGGGGGTAGTTCAAACGCTACTGCTTCGTGTTCAAAATGACCTTTATGAGATCCATCACAAAACGGTTTGTTGCCAGATCGGCCGCAACGGCACAAGGAAACGACAGTCCTGCCCTGCAAACCGTAGTTATTGCCCTGCAGATCAACAATTTCAAAATCTCCATCAAGTTTGACAGAGCCGTTGCTGTTTATTGTAATTTTTGTTGCGCTCATCTGTTTCTATTAGTCTGAACGCGAAGGTAGACTAATACAGAGTGAAAAGTGAATAGTGAAAAGTGAAAAGTGCCCACCTCCGCCCCCGATAGCAATCGGGGCTACGGCGGACAAGGAAAGGTGAGAATGATCGTGGCCTAGGCGCAGTTGACCTGATAAGGCGTGTCAGCGTAATTATGCGGGTAGTATGATCACGAATTCGGCGCCTTGGTCGTCTTCGGACCGAACGGAGATCTCGCCGCCGATGGCCTTAATTATTCCGTAGCTGATCGAAAGGCCGAGGCCTGTACCTTCGCCGGACGGTTTTGTTGTAAAGAAGGGTTGAAAGATTTTGTCTTCGACATGTTTTGGTATACCGGGTCCGTTGTCTTTCACAATGATGCGCACCTGTTCGCCCTGCCTGGAAGTGATAATGGTAATTGTCGGTTCGAATGGCTTTTCACCGGTCACTGCCTGACCATTCAGCCTCACTCTCTTGTCATGAACGGCGTAAAATGCGTTGTTGAAAAGGTTCAACAGTACACGGCCAATGTCCTGCGGTACGATATCAATCATCCCCACTTGCTTATCGAATTCAGTTCGCAGCGTTGCATTGAAGTGTTTGTCCTTTGCGCGCAGGCCATGATAGCTGAGCCTGCTGAATTCATCAACAAGTGCATTTAGGTCCGTTGGCACTTTCAGACCTGTACCCGTTCGCGAATGTTGCAGCATACTATTCACAATCGCTTCAGCGCGCTTGCCATGATGCGTGATCTTTACCTCATTTTCGATGACGCCGTTCGCGATTGATTTGACTTCATCATAGTTATGATTGTCAATTTCCCGCTTTAATTCTTCCAGTAGTTCGGCATTAACCTCCGAAAAATTATTAACAAAATTTAATGGATTTTGTATTTCGTGAGCGATGCCAGCCGTAAGTTCCCCAAGGGATGCCATCTTTTCGGACTGTACAAGCTGATCTTGCGTTGCCTTCAGTTCTTGTAAGGTACTTTCAACCTTTTCCTTTTGCTGTTTCAATTCTTCCGTGCGTTTATCGACCCGTTGCTCGAGCAACTTGTTTGCCTGTCTCAGGCTCCTGGAACGATAGGTGACTATTGCCCAGGTGGCCGACACGAATGCCATGGAAAATAGTGTATATGCCCACCACGTGCTCCACCAGGGAGGAGTGATCAGGATAACAATCGATCTTTCACCAATCGATCCATCAGGGCTGACGCCACGGATGCGAAAGGTGTAATTTCCAGGAGGGACCTTTGAGAAGAACGCCTTGTGGTCCTTACCCACGTAATGCCATGTGTTGTCATAGTTCTGCAACATAAATAGAAATTTTTTATCACCCGGTGAAGTATATTTTATTGCAGTGAACTCGAATGAAAAATTGTTTTGGTCGTAGCCAAGGGTGATATCATTCGCATCGGATATGCGAGTCTTCAGGGGCTTGTCCGGACCTGATATTGCCTCCTCCTCATCAATCATGAAGCTTGTTAAAACTACTCTTGGCACGTTGTCCCCTTTAAGTAGATCGGGTCTGAATGAATAGTATCCAAACTGATCTCCGAGATATACCGTGCCATCGCCGGATACAAAATTGTCTGCAAAACCAAAAGTGTTGGAATGCACTCCATTGTTTTCGCCGTAGATATTTACGTTTTGCCGGGTAGAGTCCATTCTCATGATCTTATCCCCTGTCGTGATCCACAAGCTCCTTTGCTTGTCCTCTATAATGTTGATCACATTACTTATCTCTGTCCGAAGGTTAAAATCCCTGTAGATAATAAAATCTTTTTTAACACTGTCCCTATATAAAAGCGCGGTTGAGCCTGCCCAAATAACGCCTTTGTAATCGATGATTACAGAATTAATACTATACCCTTTCAGATGCTGAACAACGCTGTCTTTCTTAGGGTCAATTGAAATTAGCCCATCGCCTGTAGCGGCCCATATCGTGCCCTTGTGATCTTCAGTGATGCCTGCTATATAGTCGCTCGATGCCGGGGGTTGTCCCGGGGAAACTCTATAATGAGTGACCTTACCTTTTTTGACATCAATTTTGTCAACACCACTGTTTAGCGTCCCTGCCCAAACGTTTTGTTCGCGGTCGATGAAAACAAAAAGGACATAATTATCACTTATCGAATTGGGATCATGTTTATCATGACGCCATGATTTGAATGTTTGGGTAGACGGATCAAGACTGAACAAACCAGAACTTGGCGTTGACATCCACGCCGTGCCTTGCGCGTCAACTTTAATTGAAACAATAGAATCTTCCTGGAAGCTTTCAGGATGGGCCAGGTCTTCTTTAAATATTCTTTCCGCTTTTGTTCTGAGGTTGCGCCTGACAATACCTTTGTTAGTAGCCAGCCATAGGATGCTGTCGCCTTGAACATATATAGAGTTAACATCGGGACTACCCTCCATCGCCGCAAAGTATGGAATAGTAGTTTGGGTCGGTTGAATGTTGAACAGTTGTCCGCCGAGGGTTCCAATCCAGGTAACGCCATCGCTAGACGTGTATGATCGGAAGAGGTTGGTTTCAGTTAGACCTGAGGCGCTGTGATCTTCACCAACTTTGCCTTGTTTAAACACATAGCCATGATGTGTTGTGGTTTTAGTTGCCGGATCAAAGATATTCACACCATTCGTAAAGGTTCCAATCATTATTTCGCCCGAGGGTTTTTCAGCTATAAATGCGATGTAGTCCTGGAATGATCTATCCAGGTATGGAGGAGGCCCGCTTAGTTTTTGGGGGAAGGAAGGGTCGTAGGGGTAGTGATCGAAGGTGCCCGATTTCCTATCCATAATGTTCAGCCCACTGTTGTAGGTTCCCACCCAGAAGTTTCCCTTACTATCCTCCAATATTGCGCTAACCTTGTTATTTGTAATGCTCTTTGGATTTTCCTTATCGTGCAGATATCGCGTAAAGGTTTTTGTCTTGCTATCCATTCGATTCAATCCTCCATCTTCACCTTTTTGAAAACCTAAAGGTGCGCCGCATCCTATCCAGATTGTTCCGGAATGATCTTCGTATATAACACGAACATCGTTACTACTCAATGATCGAGGATCCTGTGGATCAGAGACAAAACGAGTAAATGTTCCGTTCTTTTTGTCGAGTAAATTCAATCCCCCTTGAGTGCCAACCCATATGTTGCCGGAACGATCAGCCAACAGCGCTGTGATAGTATCATTGCTTAGAGATGCATTGTCATTTGGATCGTGACGGAAATGTGAAAAAGTCTCGGTTGTCTCATCAAATCTGTCTAACCCCGATCCATACGTTCCAACCCAGAAGACATTATCCTTGTCTATTACGAGACATTCAACATAATCATTTCCTAAAGAATTTGGATTGGCCGGGTCCTGGCGATACTGCTTAAGTTCCGATCCGTCATAACGTTGTAATCCAGAGAATCTACGTCCTAACCAAATGAATCCATATTTATCTTGCGCAATGCCTAGAACATAATCATCCTGGCCGTTAAGGAAAAAATCTCCGTCGACTGTCTGTGGGCCAAGAATCCGATTGAACCTGACTTGCTGGGCATTCAAATCCGGAATGGACATGACGAATACGCAGGCAATAAGTTGCAGTAGTCTTAGGTTCACGGAGGGGGTCTTCACAGTCAGGTTAAAGTGAAAATACGCACGATTAAGCTTTGTTCAAACTTTTATTTGCCGGACACACTCGTAATCGCCATCGACATTAAGGGCTCAAATCATTGAAAATATTATCGTCCTAATTGTTGCTTCTTCATGCGCGCAATCGATCATGCCGAAATAAATAAACAAACCCCCATCGCTTACCTTACCTTTGCACAATGTCTCAAGATTTGAATGCCGTCCATGCTGGTTTTTTAACGAACCTTTCCATTGCAAAACTCAATGTAATGCAGGAGGCTGTTATTAATACGGCGGCTAGGGCAAATAACCTCCTGCTGGTGGCGCCTACAGGTACCGGTAAGACGCTTGCATACTTGATTGCCGTTTACAACACGCTGAATGTTGAAGAAAAGCGACTGCAGGCCATCGTTGTGGCGCCTTCGCGTGAACTTGCCTTACAGATTGAGCAGGTTTTTAAGAACATGAAAACGCAGTTCAAAGTGACGTGTTGCTATGGCGGACACTCTGTCAAAATAGAGCAGGATAGCTTGCGCAACGCCCCTGCCCTGCTTATCGCTACTCCTGGAAGGCTTGCCGATCACATCGACCGTGACTCCATTGATGTATCGTCTGCTAAGATCGTTGTGCTGGATGAATTTGATAAATCCCTTGAGATGGGATTTCACGACCAGTTGAAAATGCTGTTTAAAGCACTCAATGGAAAACAACAACACATTCTCACGTCTGCGACGCGCAGCGCCTTACCCGACTTCCTCCCTTTTCAAAAGCCGGAGGTATTAAATTTTACGCCAGAGGATGAAGACGCTCAAAAGCTGCAAGTTCGTATAGTTCGCACAAAAGGTATCGACAAAGCCGAGGCCCTGATGCGTTTGGTGGCAAGCTTTAATCAGGAGGTGTGCCTTGTATTTTGCAACCAACGCGACGCCGTTGAATGGATCAGCAAGATTTTTGATGATAATCGATTTGAACACGGAATATTCCATGGTGCCATGGAGCAGATCGACCGGGAAAAGAATTTGATCAGGTTCAGGGGTGGAGCACACAATGTATTGATCGCTACCGACCTGGCTGCACGCGGTTTGGATATTCCAGAGATCCGGCATATTGTTCATTACCAGTTGCCACCTCGAGAAGATGAATTCGTTCACCGGAATGGGCGCACTGCCCGCATGCAAGCACATGGACAGTCTTATCTTTTGTTGGGTGATGATGAACGACTACCTCCATACCTCAGCAAAGAGATGTCGGAAGTCTCCTTGCCGAAATCACTCAAGCTCCCACCGCCGCCACAATATGTCTGCCTCTACATCAGCGCAGGAAAAAAAGATAAGATCAGCAAAGGAGATATTGCGGGGTTGTTTATGAAGAAAGCTGGATTGCAAGGGGATGAGATTGGGTTGATCACTATCCTTGATTATGCTTCTTATGTATCCATCAAACGATCGATGTTGTCCAAGGTACTGAGCACTCTTAAGGACGAGCGGTTAAAGAAAATAAAAGTTAAGATTGAGGTGGCGAATTGACAGGCACAATCTGGTCAAATTTAAGGTTGCTCCAACCTAATCCTTTGCCTGCTTCCTTTTTACGCCCGATCCACAAACACGAAGCACCGTTTATGTACCGAGCCAATTGCGGCGTACGTGTCACTAATAATCCCGAGCTGTCAAGCATTTTTTCCTCAATAAAATATGGCGCGGACTTTTCTTTCAACAGTACACCCATCGGCACTTTGGCACCTGGAAGTTTTGCGCGTTGTAATCGGATCTCTGGACTATTGCCTTCAATGTGCACAGGGATAAAAGGTATCCAGTTCGCGGGGACTGTTGTTCCAAGAATGTATTTGATTTCAGGCTTGATAACTCCTTCGGCTGGCGGTTCAGTTACGGGGGCTGCAACGGGTTTTTCCAAGGCCATCTCGTCGCCACTTACTCCTTTACCAGATTGTGAAGGTACTATACTCTCAACTCCCCAAACCATATTGGCCATTTCGTCACGAAGGAAATTCACCTGCTCGATCGGCAGACCCTCCAAAGCTTTACTTCCGGGGACAAGATAAAACGCATTGGTGGCGGAGGAGGATCCGCCATTGGTATTCGTGTGATGAAACATCGCCCAGCGATGCCACTCGCTTTCGGGACCTTTGCCTGCTGGACGGACAAGGGTGTATTCTCCAAAAACGTCCTTAACAAGTATGCCTTTCATCTCGCAGATCGTGTTGACGTCAACCTGATAGGGTAGCATGAACCAGTCGTTTGAGCACGTGAGTCCAAATTCCGCCAGCAAAAGATGTAGCAGTCCCGTTGCGGAAGTGTCGATGCGTCCAAAATCCGTTACACCCTCTTCCATCATCCAGAATCGGGGGTTCGGCATTCCGCGGAACGTCAACGGCGTCGGTATATAAGATTGGATACTTTGTGTTACCATTCCTCCGTCAGTAAGCGGTGGCAGTTCTTGAGACGACTGGGCGAGGTCAAATGAATACCAATCCAGGTGACCGCCAGGGTAATGTTCTGCTAATAGTTTTTTTGACGTCGTTTCTCCCGAAGTTGCGCTGATCGCAAACTGATACTCCAATCGTGAAGGCAACCATGCAGGATTGACGTTTGTGTCAGGCTGACTATAGGTTCTACGGAACCAGTTAGCGTAATCATCAATTTCGGCAGAAAGCGCACTTTGGATAGGAACTGGTACCGAAGCGCCAATAATTGCCTGATAAAAACTGTATCCGTCAAAGACTTTACCCTGTGTGACATTGAGCAATTGTATTCCGTCCACATCATTCGTATCCAATTCATAGGCCAGTGGATACTCCGTTATAAGTTGACCCAAAAAAGTGGTGAAGGCCGGCTTACTTCTTATAAGCCTGATGAAATACCGACCCATCTGAACCGCCAGCGATAAGCTAGCTCCAAGCATCTCCCGTTCGACAAGAGTTTCCAAGGGTAGTTTTGCGTCGTAAGGAAATGTAATGTCATCCGGAAAGTGTACTGTATTGATGGTGGTGTGCTCACCCAGTATTTTAGTGGTTACAGCCGTGGCGGCATCTTCGCCCTTGAATTCGCCAAATTGCCACTGGCGCGTTAACATCCACATGGCATCGCGCACCTCCGCTTTTAAACTGCGGTCGAAATCGGCAGCCCTGGGTATTGCTTCCAGCCGATTATATACCGTGATAGAAGGAACAAAATATTCTGCAAGGACAAATTTTGAAAAATCGAAATCGGCTGCTGGCATGTTGTTTTGTGTTTGTGGTTTAGTCTATCCCAATGCGGTGAGTGAAAGATTCTCTGCATAGAATGCAACGTTATTCCTGTAGTCAAGCGATATGTCCAGTCCCTGTTGTGAATACGTGGATATGATCGCTGGAAGAAGTACTCCCAACTCTGGCTTTTTCTGAGTGTCGAGGAGACCCGGCTCGATGGCCCGCAGCTTGGCCCTTAATAGTGTATCATTCAGAATTCCGACAAGTTCGTCCCAGCTCCAGTTACCAGTTTCGCGAGGTGTCACGGCAAGCAGCAAAGCCTGCGGCGCCTGGGCATCGGGTTGATTGTAGTTAAAGGTTAACCCTGTAATGGACTTTTTGTCGCGTATGTTCTCAGTCCAGTCATCGATCAATAGACCGCATTGATCCTTTTCAGTCGTGAAAGCTTCATCGCCATGAATGACGACAGACAAAGTGTCGTCTGTTATGTTGAAAGGACTGCCATCGGAACGGGTTTCAGGGAACTCGACGGCGAGCCAGCTGTCCAACGCGCGGTAAGGAAGTTGCGTGGGTGCGACATCCAGCCGTCCTTCATTATGCAATTCGTAAATCGTGCGTACATAGTCCCATTTTGCCAGTCTTGGTCTGATCACTGCAGACTTCTGCATCCACTCTTCAGCGGCAAACTTCATCTGTAACTGGTTCTCTGCATATGATAATAATTGATCACGGTTTGCATTGGATTGCTGTATGTCACTTGGGTTATTGTATCTAAACCGCGGTAGTATATTAAAGTTGTCACTAAATAGCGCCTTACCAGCTTCGATGAGTATGGCGACTTTCTTTTCTATTTCGGCATTCTCCGGCAAGCTAAGCGAATTCAACAGTTCGTCCACCTTATCGATGATGGCAGACATTCGACGCGCAATGGTTCTCCCCTGCTCAAGAAGGATCATCTTCCGTACATCGTTTACAACATCGGTTGTTTGCGGAAAGCTATCGGACAACCCAAAACCGGCGATAGCGATCAACACATTTTGCAATGCAAGCGCATTTGCAACGGAAAATGAAAAATGTATATCCCCAAAATTTTGAGCCTCAGTATCAAGCTCATCAAACAAATCGCCAAGCAACATGTCCGTGTGAGTAGTTCCATCAATTTTGGTGATTGGAAGATTTGTGAGATTGTCAAAACATTCTTCAAAGTCGATCGTCCGGGCATTTTCAATCCTGGCTTGAAGCTCTCCCAAAACATACCCGTTGGCATTTGTTTTGTCCATCAAACTCTTCTTCGAAGGAGGATCAAAATCCAGCGCATTCAGCGGACGTGAATCGGTGATCAAAGATTTTAATGTCTTCAACAGCGGAAGCACGTTACCCACGAATTTCCTACCAGCCACATTACTACTTGTGAATTGTATCCTGATCGTCGCGTCATCATCCAGGTTGTTTGCCCTCCTGTAATAGAAGGCTATCCTGCTCTCCAGTTCACTAGCCTCAGCGTTGTTCTTGCCTGCCTCCAGATCTTTGCCCATGATGTAAACCAGGTCAATAGGCTCAAGTCCGAGATCTGCCATCGTGACTTCCTCCTGCTCTTCCGTATCGCCGACCATATGCGACACCAGACAAACGAGCGTTGCCGGATCACCAATAACGTCTTTTAGCCAGATATTAAGTCCTGCTTCCATCTTCGCCCTTGGGCTCGAGCCGCTGAAGACCGCTGCAGAATCGAAGTGGATCGTTATACGATTTGTAAAACTTAGGTGATTGGGTGACGGCGTTTCGATGACTTCGATCGACTGGGGAATGTTAGCATCCTTCAAAGCTGTCGTGATCGCTGCCGTCCTGTCGAAATTGCCCTGCACCATTTGGTAAACGCTTTCGCTCAGCAACAGGTCTTTGATGGCGTCGAGTGTATCATCCAGCGCGGCCTTCTCTGCTTTGATGGCTGATTCTATTGCTGTTACCTGGGCAGTCGATAAATTTGACATGTCCATCGTTACGTCGTATGGGTACGCCTTGGTAGTCTCCGCGAGCTTGAGTCCGTTAACGACGTTATTTGTTTCGATGGTCTCGGCTATTGTGTTTGGAACGCCTTGCTGACGGATAAGCGTACGTGTGATGGTGAAAGTATCCCGGAAATCGTAGATGAATTCGTTGAGTCTTTTAAGGTCGTCATTCGCCGAACCCCTGTCATGGAGTCCTCGTTCAAATTGAAATCCCAACATTGCCTCGAGGCTTTGGCCGTTCCGAAGTCCCTCGAGTATGAACAGTGCGCGTCTCACTCTTTCGGACGAGAGATTGACCGCCATGATATCAGGATTGGTGCTGGAAGCATGGCTGAGATAACCGCTTCTCAATACCGCAGCCGCCGTGGCCTGGTTGATTGAAGGGGCGTGGACAAAGCCACCATTGTTCGCGTATTCGTAAACGGGTTTTCCATTGGAAGGCTGAAGCGCGGAGGGCAACTCGCTTTGAACAACCTGCCTTTTGGAACCAGGTCTTACATTCTCGACCCATCCGTATGCAGCGAGATAGATACCTTTTTTTCTATCGGATGGTTCACCAGTTTGACTTTCTAAGTGTCTTTGCTTTTTTAATCGCTGGTCAAAGAGCGCAGTCTGCCATGCGTCTAGCCGGTACGTGCAGGCATCGATATGTTCTGTAAAACAGCGCTCCAGGCTTGCGGTCGATACGCTCGTAAGCGTGTCAAGTGATTGCTTGATCCGGTTAAGGAAAGCCGCTTCAGTTTCGCTGGATCCTGTGGTAAGCAGATATTCCGCGACGGCCATGTCACGGTTTGGATGTACCGGAAGCGCATTAGCGATTTTTCCCTTCATGACTTCCCATTTCGTTAGGTCACGTGTCGGTCGAATGTTATGGAAGCTGGCGGCCTCCATCACGTGCCCCACGGGGATATTATTCTTAATAAACCAGTTGACGGATGCATCGGCTATCGCTAGCAGCAAGGAACGCCGCAGCTGCATATACAGTAGCGAGGTTGGGGCCTTGATATCGGTTCCGAAATCCTGTCGCTCCAATTTCTGCACTGTATCCGCTTCCAATAGCCACTGAATGTAATTCGTGTCGGCGCTGATGTCATGAAGTGTTTCAGTTTCCGACAAAGGAAACTCCTCCACAATGTTCGCTGGATTGAGTCGCGTTTGATAATGCTGGTATACCAGGTGCAACGCCTGGGGTATGCTTACTTTTCCGTTTACGAGAGGCGGCTCAAAACCGAAGCCTCTCAGGAAGTTTATCAGTAACGCCTTGCTTGTATAGCTGCCGGAGATATCATCGTAGTATTTTCCGCCATACTGGAATTGATCGAGGTTGTACAATTGCTCTGTGCTGAAGGCATTTCGTTGAAAGAACGACGCTGATCCGGGCTGGAGTCCCAGAATATTAATCAGTACTGCTGAGGGATCGACACCTGGCTTGCCCGTGTACATCAATTCTGTGGCCAGGCTCTTCCACACGTTGTGATAGTGATTTAATACATTGAATAACATCGATAGGAACGCAGTTCCGAATACGGGTTCCTCACGACTCCATTGCCACTTGCTGAAATCGCTCGTCAGCAATACGCCGTAAGGTTGGTTGCCTACCCTTAAAGCCGGTACGGGTCCCCTACCGGAAACATGGCTGGTAAAGAAGTCCCGGAGCTTGTTTTGATTTACGTCATCCAAAACCGGTTTCATCATGGTGGCAAAATAAAAGCCCAGTGTGGATGGATAAAGCGCTGTGTTCATAGCGCGCGCCTGTTGCAAATCTCTTGCATTACTGTTCATGACGTAGTACAAGGGATCATACTCGATACCAAGCGCATCTGCGAGATTCTTTCCATCGCAGTCCTCATTGTCGTCGAACAAGGCTTCTCCAGTTTCTATGACATAGCTGATATTGTCAAATGGATCGTTCTTCGTGAATCCGGATGGATCTCCCTCTGTGTTGTTAGTGGGCGTTCCTTGTTTTATCAGGCTGAAACCTTTCGGCGAGTAGTGGTGATTGTCGATGAGTTCTTCGATCCTGTCTTTGCTTTCCGCCTCGCCAGCAGATGAGTAAACGCCGAGTACAAGTATTTTATCAAATCCGCGGGCTGCTTCCCCTGCGCTCAACGGGATCCTGAAACCCATACCCTTGCTGACGGCATGGTCAAAGTTAGAGGTCCAGTCGAATTCGGTACCGAAACTGAGGGTTTGGTCTTCCGCAGCCTCTATAAAAGCTGCTTCTGCTTCCAATGGATCCGGGCCTGCAAACAATTCATCGGGAATAATGCTGCCTGGCACTTCCTTGACGATCGTATCGCCCTGGTATAACATCACAACAAACTTGTCGGGAAGCATATTGGTGCGCGGGGCCCTGCTCCATTCAAACGGCTTTGATTGAAGGTGTTGAGGAAAAGTCAGCAGGTCCGCCGTATCAATGTTCGCCACGTCATCCCAGTTCATTGGTTTCGTCATCCTTCCGATCCAGGCCGACCGTTGCGAACCAAATAATAACACGAGGTTACTCCAGGCATCTTTTCTTAATGCTTCTCTTTCTTCCTCCGTTTTCTTCTCCGCGTCAAATAGAAATCGCCAGTATTTTTCTCCTTCTGTTATTTCCTGATTCGTAAGAATTTTTTCGTGTGTATGGATGGCAATGTCGTCGGGATAAACCCTTAGCCACAGTTCCGGCGCATCCACTGTCGTCATGAATCGCGTTTCTATCCGAACAGGTAAAAGCAAGAACGGGATGCTGTCATCGAGGTTGCTGACGACAGACCGGGGATGTGGATCGACGTATATCGCTTCAACTGCCATTCCGAGATTCGCGGTCGCCTGTTCGAGCGCTATTCGTGCTTTCGTCTTTTCTTGTTCAAGATCTTTCAGTTTTCGTTCGGGCTGCTCCGGCGATGGCGTTGCAGGCGACATCCTGACTTTCAACTCGGCCATCAGTGCATTTATTTCGCGCTGCAAACTTTGTCGTTGCTGTTCCAGGTCCCGCCTTTGTTGTTCCGATTCCTCCTGGCGCCTGCGCGTTGAGTCGACTTCAGCCTTTGATTTTGCAAGATCGCCTCTTAGTTCTGCGAGCAACCGCTTTGCTTTTTCAATCTTCGCTTGTAGCTCCTTTTCTTTCTTCGGATTGTTCCTTATGCCGTTGACCTCATTGGTTAACGCAATGATCTCTTCCGACAACGATCGAATATTCTTTTCGAGAAAGCGTACACGTTCACTTAAGTCATCAACCTTCTGGCGGAGCTTGATGATCGCATTGAGTCTTTTAATTACATCACGCAACCGATCTTCCAGGCTGGCGATGTTCCGCCGTAACGTTTCAATAGCATCAGTGTCCGCCGGTATCACCGTCTCCGCTTTCTTTATTCTTTTTAAACCCTCCGTTTCCTTTATCAGCTCGAGCTGGATGGCATAGAGTTTATCATCGGCGTCCCGCCGTTTCTGCCGGAGCTCTTGTATATGGTTTAGTGTTTCATTCCATGTTGCCATAAGAACAGTTTAAGATATCTTTTAAAGACCCTTCAGCATTTTTTTCGCGTGTACTGCTACCATATTTGGTTTTTGGAAAAGTATGTATGCCATACTGGCGGAATCGGCAGCCCAAGTGATCGGATCAGGAGGCTGTATAACGGGCGCGGCGGTTTTCGTAATGAACTTGATTTCAGTTGTGAAATTCTCCCAAGAAAGGTCATCCCATGAGAGCCCGTCATCCCCTTGGTTGAATGCGATGTCCATTCCGAATACGGGGGAACCAGGAGCCTGCATGATGACGAAGTACCAACCCAGGTTATCAGAATCTGAAGCGGGTATAGCCCCCGTTGCGCGACCTTCTGTAAGATCAAACCCAAAGAATTTAATGTCTGGTGAGACTTCCGCTCTGTACAAAGGGAACTTAACTTTCTGTCTGAAGTCTGCCTCTGAAAGCTCGCGTTCGATCTGTATTCCATCGTCGCTATCTTCGTCACCAGCCGGCGCCGCGACGGCCTTTTGGGCGAACACCAATGTGTTAGGATATTTCTTCAATAGATCACCGCGAATAGTAAGAACCAGTTGCTGGTCATCCGCTGTTTCAGATGCCCGATTATTGTGTGAACCGAGGAGTTCGTTTTCTGTCCAGGTGTGCAATGGGGTAATGTCCTTGAATTGTGATTTTTCTTGCGCACTCAGCGTGCCATCGGGTGAGGACGGTGAAATAATCCCACTGACATCCCAGAATTGCCTGAAATAACTGCCCCTTTGGTCGGTGGGATACTCCCGCCAAAGCAGTTCCCTACCCATCTCATGGTTCAAGCCAACCATGTACGACTCAATGAACTTCGGATTCGTCTTCAGCAAGGAGATAGTGTTGTTATCAATGAATTTCAGGTTCGGAAGGAAAGCTTCATCGGAGATGTCTGTCAATTTCTTGTACATAGGATCTTCAATGTCGGGATATGCCATGGCTGGAAAAATGGCCCCCGGTTCCTGGGAATTAACGTAATCGGGAAATTTCACCAGTCCTCTAAGGCGCCGGGGGAAGGTAAGCCGGGGATCAATGCCAGCTCTTATTTTAGAATTGGCGTTGCTAATAATAAACGCCTCGGGGCTTTTAACGGGAAGGCTAAGCGCAACACGCTTTGTCATTTCCGTCAACGCTTTCCTGTAGTTCCCCGCCTCCACACTGTCTGCAGTGGTGGACGTAGTTGTCGCTGGTGGCACAGTTGTCTCCGAGTCCAGTTTGAGGCTGAACCGTGGTTGTGGAGTTATGGCGGCTAATGATTCCACCTGCTTCTGTGCATCAGCTACGGTCTCTGCAGCTTGCTTGTCATTTCCGAGTTTGGATACATACACATAGCCCCCTGTCGCTGCAGCGGCGAGCGCGGCAAATGACACAAACATTCCCGTGATAACGGCAAGGACAACAAACAGGATGGCCAACACAATAGCTATAGCCTTCCTGTTTTCAATGAGCCAAAGAAGCCATCCGGGATGTTGTGTGGGATATATTTTGTCGGCGACATTCTTCAAGGTAAATACACCACCAGGCACTACCTTTGGCGGCTCCGCTGTAATTGTAGCATCGTTCAATCCCGTCACTACATTATCATAGTTGAATGATTTATCGGTCCCATATTTTTTTGAGAATGCCCGATTGGGCGCGGTCAGTTTTCTGAATGCCCCGGAAAACACCGCTGCTGGCAGGCGACTCTCCTTTATCTGCTGGTATAGCGTCGTTGGACTTCCCATTATTCTGCTCAGGACCGGCTTGCTCACGGCCATCAACACATTCGGAGATAGATTATTGAAGGTTTTTTGCGTGAATTTCAACGCCACGTTCATGTGGAACACCGTTGCCTTAATGCGTTTGTTCGCATCGATGATTTTTTGTACCTGCTCCCACGCCTTACGCATGTAGGCTTCCTGGTTATGCTGGATGGCCAGCGTTCCGAAGCCAGCGCCCACTCTTGTTCGTGGATCCTTATTGAGGTCGTGCAACCATGTGTCCTTTGTAATGTCAAGAGGAATGTCACGCTCGGGGTTTTGTTTGGCATGCTTTCCTCCGTATAGCGGTACCGATATTACTGGATCGCCGGTGTCTTCATCGGTGCCTATTATGGTTATAGGCAGGTTTACGATCTTTTGTAACTCAGGCTGGAATAGATCTCCATCATCTGGATAAATTGTCGAGACTGCTTTGGGAGATTTCAATGCGCCTTCAAGCTTAATTACCGACGGTGATGTGCCCGGTAGTGGTCCCGTACCATCAGCTTTGATAAAACCCGGCTCGGAACAGTCCATATCCCGGATGCCTACTCTTTCATCCATCTCGACTGGTACCAGCTTTTTGATCAGTGATTCAAAATCTTCATCCGCTCCCGTGCGGAAGAACCATTCGTAGTATACTGGCATTTCTCCGTTTGCACCAGTAGCGCTCCATGAAGGCGCTTGCGCAATGATATCCTTTATTTCCTCTTCAGTACCACCGAGTCCCCCAAGCCTACCCGTTTCAAATGCAGGTATTAAAAAAACAAAATAGGCGGTGTTAGGCTCCAGCTTTCTTGGGCTCATCAACCGGCAGTACAGCTGGTCGGGATCGGTTGTAATATTCTTGTTGAGGGCAATGAGAAATTCCTCCAATGTATTTGTTTCTTCATCTGGAATATTTGTGTCACTATGTACATGCGCCCACAGCCATGTTTCATTTGCTGGCGGAAACACATCGGTGCTCTTGAAGGTGATAGACGGCAGCGGGATTTTTCTTTTTGTGCGCTCGAATTCATCTTCCTTCAACACCGCCAGGAAAAGCCAGGGCCTCAGCTTGTCTGTTGGTGGATTACCCGGCTGAGCTGGATCCTTCGGGGATGCCGGCGTATATCGCCATAAAAAATCCTCGTCATAAAATTCAGCGAATACAAGATAGTTGGGTTCAAAATCCGTGATCCAGTGCAAGGGTTGTGTACGCACGATCATGTCGCGGTTAACACCAATGATGTCGCCAGGTCCAATCAGGCTGAAACCCTTTGTAAGTGCGCCATCATTTAATGAGACCGGTAGGTTGACCTCTGCCCGTTGGGGGCGTACCGAGGTACCCGACCCCAGGTCATCAGGTTCTTCTATTGTCGAAGCAATTCCTTTTCTGGCCCATGAGTGGAATTGATATCTGCTAATTTCAATGCCCATAATCAGACGAGGTTTAGTTCATAATCAGACAATACCTGTACTTTATCTTTTAGTTCCGGCTGTCTTGCGATCAGCTGATGGTAATACTGCAACGCCTCTGTATAGCTTGCCGCTACCAGTTCGCTGCTGTGCAATTTCATGTCG
>Ga0193753_10000861_pt1 | contig 28152 bp, 21 predicted proteins | sample H1c2metaG_FD_144925 | JGI IMG/M metagenome (GOLD analysis project Ga0193753, IMG submission 144925) | Soil microbial communities from a riparian zone of the East river system, Colorado, United States - H1c2 | ecosystem: Environmental > Terrestrial > Soil > Riparian zone | place: USA: East...
CGCTGGCGGCGCCCACCTGCAATGGCAGGAAGCCGAACGCGTTCGACAGCCGCACCCGCACTCGCCTGCCGCCGACACTGGTATGCAGGATGTGGCGGATGGTCTGATTTTCGAAAGAGCGGCTCTGGTCGTTGAAGAAGATCGCGTCGATCGTCATGGGGCCGGGCTGCTGCTGGGCCGCGCTCCAGGTGGTGACCCAGCGATTTCCGGAGCTCGATCCCGAAGCGTCCAGCGTCGTCGCCAATCCCGTCTGCGCGGCGCACAGCGGCGCTGCGCACAACGCGGCGAGCGCTCCCAGCAATTGCCAAAATCCTTTCGTACGGCTCATGTTCCTCTCCTCGTGACGACTGCGACGCAGTCGATGTCGCGACAGGGTCCGCGATGCATCCGCGCGCGGGTAGAACCACTTCCGCGCAATCGGATACGGCCAGTCGCGCGCGTACCCGCAAGCGGGACGCTTCCGCGCGCACGCCCGCGCCTGTCCCGAACGAGAGAACGAACTAACTAGTTCTTGACGGAGAGCGATGCCGGCAGGACGCCGGTCGCGGACGGGTCGAACTGCCCGCCGATGAAACCCACGTGCCGCGCGATGTTGCGCGCATGGTCGCCAATGCGCTCGAGCGACCGCATGATGAAAGCGGCTTCGATCGCCGCCTGGGTCTGGCGCACGTCTTCCATGGCGCGCGTGAGGATGCGCCGCAGTGCCGCGGCGTACTCGGAATCCATTTCCTGGTCCTGGTGGATCACGGCGGCGGCGGCCACCGGATCGAGCCGGTCGAATGCCTCGAGCGACGCCCGGATCATCAACACCGCCAGGCGGCCTAACTGCCGCGCCTCGCGCGCGGTGGCCGCGCCCGGACGAAAGCCGTTCGATTCGCTGTCCGCAAGAACGGCCAGCGCCAGCTTCTTGGCCTCGTCGGCGGCGCGTTCGAGTTCCGTGACCACCTTGTCGATGGCGAATACGGCACGCAGGTCCTGCGCCACGGGTTGACGCCTGGCGATCACCTGCAGCGCGGCCGCTTCGATTTCCGCGTCGTAGAGGTTGATCTTGCGCTCGCGCTCGAGCACCAGCGTGGCCATCGAGCGATCCCAGCCGGAGTAGGAATTGACCGCGAGCTGCACCTGGTCGATGACCAGCGCGCCCATGGCCACGGCCTGCACGTGCAGCGACGACAGGTCGCCGTCGAATGCGCGTGCGGTGTGGCCTTCGAGACTCAGTGACATGACGATGTCAGCCGAACCGTCCGGTGATGTAGTCCTCGGTGAGCTTGTGGCGCGGATTCGTGAAGATGCGATCCGTCTCGCCCACTTCGATGAGGTCGCCCAGGTGGAAGTACGCGGTGCGCTGCGACACGCGGGCCGCCTGTTGCATGGAGTGCGTGACGATCACGATGGCGTAACTCTGCCGCAGCTCTTCCATGAGGTCTTCGATGCGCGCGGTGGCGATGGGGTCCAGCGCCGAGCACGGCTCGTCCATGAGGATCACTTCGGGGTTAACGGCAATCGTGCGCGCGATGCACAGTCGCTGCTGCTGGCCGCCGGACAACGACGTTCCCGGCTGCTGCAGGCGATCTTTCACCTCTTCCCACAATCCGGCGCGCTGCAGCGAGCCGTGTACGATTTCGTCGAGCTCGACGCGGTCACCCGCGAGTCCGTGGATGCGCGGGCCATAGGCCACGTTTTCATAGATCGATTTGGGGAACGGGTTCGGCTTCTGGAACACCATGCCCACGCGCGCACGCAGCTGCACGACGTCCTGCTTCTTGTCGTGGATGTCCTTGCCATCGAGCAGGATGGAACCTTCCACGCGTGCGCCGGGGATCGTGTCGTTCATGCGGTTGAGGCAGCGCAGGAACGTGGACTTGCCGCAGCCCGACGGGCCGATCATGGCGAGCACCTGGTTCTTGCCGATGTCGATGCTCAGCTTCTTGATGGCCTGCTTCTCGCCGTAATACACGTCGACGTCGCGGCAGCTGAAGATGGGATCGTCGACGGTGATGATGCCTACGGTCTTGCCGGGCTCGGCCGCGTCCTGCAGCGAGGCCGGCTCCGACGTCCGGGCGCTCGGCTTCACATTGAGACCTGATCGTTCCACTTGTGCTGCTTCCATAGATTTACCAACGTCGTTCGAATCGTTTACGAAGGATTACCGCTGTGGTGTTCATGACCACGAGGAAGGCCAGGAGCACGATGATGGCGCCGGACGTTTTCTCGACGAAGCCGCGCTCGGGGCTGTCGGACCACAGGAACACCTGCACGGGCAGCGCGGTCGCCGCATCCGTAACGCCCTTGGGAATATCGACGATGAACGCCACCATGCCGATCATGAGCAGCGGCGCGGATTCGCCGAGCGCGCGCGCCATGCCGATGATGGTGCCGGTCAGCATGCCGGGCATGGCGAGCGGCAACACGTGGTGCGTCACCATCTGGATCTTCGAGGCGCCCATGCCCAGCGCCGCCTCGCGGATCGAGGGCGGCACGGCCTTCAGCGAGGCGCGCGAGGCGATGATGATGGTCGGCAGGGTCAGCAGCGTGAGCACCATCGCGCCCACCAGCGGCGCCGAACGTGGCAGGCCGAAGAAGCCGATGAACACCGCAAGGCCCAGCAGGCCGAACACGATCGACGGCACTGCCGCGAGGTTGTTGATGTTCACCTCGATGAGATCGGTCCAGCGGCTGCGACGCGCGAACTCCTCGAGATAGATAGCCGTTGCGACGCCGATCGGGAACGACAGCAGCAGTGTCAGCGCCAGCATGAAGAACGATCCGACGACGGCGCCCCAGATGCCGGCGTTCTCCGGCTCGCGCGAATCGCCACCGGTCACGAAGGTCTTGTTGAACTTGAGCGCGAGCGCGCCTTCCGCCTGCAGCTTGTCGCTCCACGCCAGCTGCTGGTCGGACAGCGGACGCTCCGCCTCGGGGATCGTGCGATCGATGTGGCCCTTGCGCAGCAGGTCGACCGCGTCGCTGGCAAGCAGCCAGCGCGTCTCGGTTTTGCCGATCAGGGACGGATCTTCGAGAACGCTCTTCTGCAGTTCGAAAGCCGCGCTGCCGCTCACGAGACGCATGAGCTCACGCGAGGCCGCGCGTCCTTCCGCTTCGGGAAACTTCGCCTTGAGCGCCGCGCGAATCACCGCCGCATAGTCGGCCGCGTGCAGTTCGTCGGTGTTCCGATTGCCGGACGGGTCGATGATCTGCGGATCGAAGTAGATGGGCAGGCGCAGCTGCGTCTGCTGAAACGCGCCGAGGCCGTTCGAGAAGATCACGAAGAACAGATAGACCAGGAACAGCATGCCGGCGGTCACGGCGGCAAAGCCATAGGCGCGGAAGCGGCGCTCCGCCCAGTAACGGCGCCGGAGGCTCAGGGCGACGATCGCCTGGGTTTCGGCGGGCGTGCGCAGCGGCTTATTCGTACTGTTCACGGTATTTCCTGACGATGTGCAGTGCCAGCACGTTCAGCGCCAGCGTGACCAGGAAGAGCACCAGGCCGAGCGCGAACGCGGCAAGTGTCTTCGGGCTGTCGAATTCCTGGTCGCCGACCAGCAACGTGACGATCTGAACGGTCACGGTGGTGACGGCTTCGAGGGGATTGGCGGTGAGATTCGCGGCCAGGCCCGCGGCCATCACCACGATCATGGTTTCGCCGATGGCGCGTGACACAGCCAGCAATACGCCGCCGACGATGCCGGGCAGCGCGGCGCGCAGCACCACCTGGCGAATGGTCTCCGAACGCGTCGCGCCGAGCGCGTAGGCGCCGTCGCGCAGCGACTGCGGAACCGCGCTGATCATGTCGTCGGCCAGCGAGGATACGAACGGGATGATCATGATGCCCATGACGAACCCGGCAGCCAGCGCGCTTTCGGATGCGACATCCAGCCCCAGGCCCTCGCCCCAGCCACGCAATGCCGGCCCGATGGTCAGCGCCGCGAAGAATCCGTAGACCACGGTAGGTACACCCGCCAGCACTTCGAGCAGCGGCTTGGCCCAGGTGCGGAACCGGGGATGCGCGTATTCGGCGAGGTAGATAGCCGAGAACAAGCCGATGGGCACGGCGATGATCATCGCTATGAACGAGATGAGTGCCGTGCCGGCAAACAGCGGCACGGCGCCGAACGACCCCGAGGAGCCCACCTGGTCCGCGCGGATCGCCATCTGCGGGCTCCACGACGTACCGAACAGGAAATCGATCGGCGAGATCATGGAGAAGAATCGGAATGCTTCGAATGCCACCGAGGCAACGATGCCGATGGTGGTGAAAACCGCGATCGTCGAGCATCCGATCAGCAGCCATTCGATGACCAGCTCGACACGATTGCGTGCCCGCAGCTCCGGGGTGATGCGCGAGCGCACCAGGATCACCGCACCGATGGACAACACCATGACGATCACGGTGAGAGCCATGCGGCTGATCCCGCGCAGTTCGATGTACTCCGCCGATGCGCCCCTGACGGCTTCGCTCACCGAGGCAGCCGGAACATTGCCCGCGACCAGATTGCGCACGTCGTTCATGACCAGCGACAGATCGTTCGAGGCCAGTTCGCGAACTCCGGCCGGCAGGTGATCGACCACCAGGCGCAGGATGATGGTGTCCTGGAATGCCAGCCACAGGCCAATGACGGCCAGCGCCGGCAATGCACACCACATCGCGGTCATCAGCCCGTAGTGGGCGGGTAGCGAATGAAGATGACGAACGCCTCGCGTGCCACCCACCAGGGCCAGCGAACGCGATTTGCCAATCCAGAATGCGCCCACCGACAGCAATGCGAGCGCGAGAGTCAGAGCCGCCGGAGTCATATGTTTTCTTGGGTTCCTGACGCGTGGCCCCCGGATCGATTCCGGGGGCCACCCTGTTTAACGCCGCTTTGTTACAGCTTCGTGAAAAGCTTCTAGAACCGGAAATTCAGATCCAGCTGCAAGCGCTTGTAATCACGGTCAAAAACCCCGTTGATTACTTGGGTGTCGTACGGCGCCGGCGTGGTCTCGTTGAACACCGTGACCGACTGCGGAACGTCGTTGGAGAGGTCATTGAGGAACAGCGCAGCGTTCAGCGTCCAGTTGCGCGCGACCGTGTAGCCGCCGCGAAGCACGAAGCCATTCGTGTCGGTGTTGCCATCGCCGAAGTCGGAATCGAGAAGCTGACCGAACAGGGCGTCCTTCTGGACTTCCTGGTAGGTCACCCCGAATTCCCAGGTTCCCTTGACCGCCGAGGCCGCGCCGTAAGCGATGCCCGCACCGAGCGCGGTATCCAGTTTCTCGCCCGCAACCGGATTCACTTCGGCTTCGGTGTTCTGCGCGTAGTCGACGAAGAACCGCAGCGGACGACCGGCCACCGACGTGGTCAGGTCCGCGAACCCTTCGATGATGTCGAAGTCGGACAGCAGGCAGGCCGTGCCGGCCGCAAGGGTCCGGTTGCAGACCGCAGGGCTGGTCGTCGTCGTATTGCCGAACGAGCTGCCGCCGAAGAACGGGTTGTACCCCTGCACGCCATCGAAATTGAAATACGTGCCGGCCACGGTCAGCTTGGTCGCATCGGAGATCGGGAAGCGATAACCCACCTGCGCTCCGTACATGATGGAGTCGGTGTTGGTGCTCGTCGCCACGTTGCCAAACGCCAGCGCGCGCTCCGCGAGCCAGTCATAGAAAGTGCTGGCGAAGAAATTGCCCGTGGCGTAGTTGACGGCGATTCCTTCCGGATTCACGTCGTTGTCGTAGAAGAACGCACCGGTTCTCTGCCAGGGATAGCGCTGCTTGCCACCGGTGAACTTCCAGTGCGCGTTCGGCGCCCAGGTCACGTACGCGACGTCCAGATCGAAGTCCTTGCGCGCATTCTGATCGGTCAGTGTCTGGTTGCCCGAGCGGGGGTCCGTGCTGCCGGTCGAAATGCCGAGCACACCGGTAACCGTGTCGTTGACGCGGAAGTTCGCGTTGAGGCGCGCGCGGATGCGGTCACGCTCGCGATTGCGCTCGACGTACTGCACGTCGAATCCTTCGTAGCGGTAACGCAGGTCGCCGGCGAAGCTCAGGCGTGATTTCTCCTGTGCAACGACGTCGGCGGTCTTATCGGCAGTCGCGATCGTTTCCTCGACCGTCTTCTTCGTCTGCGTCTGTGACTTCTCGATCTGTTCGATCTTGGCGGACAGCGCCGCGAGTTGCGCCTTCAGCGCTTCGATCTCGGCGTTCTGCGCGAACGCAGCCTGGGGCGCGAGCAGCGTCGAACCGACGATGGCGCTGGCAACGGCCAGTGATATGAGTTTGCGTGTCATGAGGTGTTCTCTAACTTCTTGGAATGACGTTTGTCTTACAGGGAGTGCAAAGGCCCGCGCGAGCTTCACAGCCCGGCGCGGGCCCGGTGCGTGCTTCAGAGCTTGAGCGGCTTCATCGCCTTCGCGTCGTCGCGGATCTTGCCGATCTCGTTCTTGAGCGGCGGGATCAGGCCCTTGTCGGCGAGATACCCTTCTTCGCCGAGCGCCTTCTCACTCGTGTACTCGGCGATGAACTCGGCGATGCCGGGGATCACGCCCACGTGCGCTTTCTTGACGTAGACGAACAAGGGACGCGAGGCGGGATACTTGCCCGAGGCGACCGAGTCGTAGGTCGGCGAAACGCCGTCGACCACCGCGCCCTTCAGCTTGTCGAGATTCTCTTCGAGGAAGCTGTAGCCGAAGATGCCGACGGCATCCTTGTTGGCGGTGAGCTTCTGCACGATGAGGTTGTCGTTCTCGCCGGCTTCGACGTACGCGCCGTCTTCACGCACGGTGTCGCAGGCGCGCTTGAAGCGCGGCTCGTCCTGCGTGCGCAGACCGTCCAGCCAGGCGTAGGTGCGGCAACCAGCTTCCATGTACAGCTCGACGAAGGAGTCGCGCGTGCCCGAGGTGGGCGGCGGGCCCAGCACTTCGATCTTGGTGGCGGGCAGCTTCGGATTCACGTCCTTCCACGTGGTGTACGGATTCGGGATCAGCGACATCGGGTTCGCCGGATCCGGCACATTCTTGGCGAGCGCCAGGTACACGTCCTTGCGCGTGATGTTCAGCGACGCGCCGGTCTTGTTCTCGGCCATGACGATGCCGTCGTAGCCCACCTTGATCTCGACGACGTCTTTCACGCCGTTCTTGGCGCAGGTCTGGAGTTCGGCCGGACGAATGCGCCGCGAGGCATTGGCGATGTCGGGGAACTGGGGGCCGACACCGTTGCAGAACAGCTTGATGCCGCCGCCCGTGCCCGTGCTCTCGACCTTGGGTGTCTTGAATTTGCCGCCGCGGCCAAACTGCTCGGCCACCGTCGTGGTGAACGGATAGACGGTCGATGAGCCGACGATGTTGATCGAGTCGCGCGCCGACTGGGCCTGCGCGTTTACGCTCATGGCGCAGACGAAGCTGGCCGCGAGAGAAGAAATCAGGATATTGCGAGTCACTGTTATTGCCTCCGGTTGTGACGGCGGCAATTTATGACTGCAAGGTTGCATAAATATTTCAGCGCCCCGCATTTCACGGAACAGTCATAAAACTCCTTGCTGCACAGGGCCCAGTTCCGTATAACGCGCTCCGATGTCAGCCACTGTCGACCTCACGCTCGATCTCCTCGGGCGAAATTCCGTCACGCCCGCCGACCAGGGCTGCCAGGAAGTCATGACCCGGCGCTTGGCCGCGGCCGGTTTCGAGATCGAAAATCTGCGCTACGGCAACGTGGACAATTTCTGGGCGACGCGTGGCAAGGGCGGCCCGGTGCTGTGTTTCGCGGGTCACACCGATGTCGTGCCGACCGGACCGCTCGAAGAGTGGAAAAGCGACCCTTTCAAGCCTGCCGTGCGTGATGGCCTGCTTGAAAGGGTCGCTGCCGCCGACATGAAGAGCGCGCTCGCCGCCATGGTCACGGCCACCGAGGATTTCGTAAAGGCGCACCCGAAGCACAAGGGCACCATTGCCTACCTGATCACCAGCGATGAAGAAGGTCCCTCGGTGGACGGCACCAAGAAGGTGGTCGAAACGCTGCGCGAGCGCGGTCAGAAGATCGACTGGTGCATCGTCGGCGAACCGTCGAGCGAGAAAGCGCTCGGCGACACGATCAAGATCGGACGCCGCGGCTCACTGTCAGGCCGGCTCACGGTCCATGGCGTGCAGGGCCACATCGCCTATCCGCAGCTCGCCGAGAATCCCGTGCACACTTTCGCGCCGGCCCTGGCCGAGCTCACCGCGCGCACGTGGGACAACGGCAACGAGCACTTCCAGCCCACGAGCTTCCAGATCTCGAACTTCAACGCCGGCACCGGCGCGCCGAACGTGATCCCCGGCGAGCTCAAGGCGCGTTTCAACCTGCGGTATTCGCCGGTGCAGACCATCGACGGCCTCAAGGTCATCGTCGAAGACATCCTCAAGAAACATGGCGTTCGCTACACGCTCGAGTGGTATGTCTCCGGCGAGCCGTTCTATACGCCTCCGGGCGCTTTGTCGGCCGGCGTCACGCGCGCCATCGAGACCGAAACCGGCGCCAAACCCAAATACTCCACGGGTGGCGGCACCTCCGACGGCCGGTTCATCGCAACGCTCGGCTCGCAGGTGGTCGAGTGCGGCGTCATCAACGCCACCATCCACAAGGTCAACGAGAGCGTGAACGTGGCCGACATCGACCGCCTGCATCGCATCTACCTGAATGCATTAAAGGAAATGCTGGCCTGACACGCCTTCCCGCCTCGTCTTGACGCTTTTGTGACAGAGGCGCTTTGACCCACTACACTCCGCGTCGCGAATCCGCGGCGGAAAAAACCTAATGAACTTCATTGCGCGTCTCATGCCCCGCGAAGGGCATTTCTTCATCCTCTTCGACGGCCACGCGAAGCTGATCGTCGAAGGCGCAGTAGCCCTCGCCGACTTGCTGCGCCACTACGACACCGTCAAGGATCGCGCCGCCGGCATCAAGGCCATCGAAGACGCGGAACATGCGGCCGACCGCATCACGCACGAAACCGTGCAGTTGCTGCACACCACGTTCGTCACTCCCTTCGACCGCGACGACATCCACCGCCTGATTTCCCGCATGGACGACGTGCTCGATCTCATCCAGGACACGGGCGAGTCGCTGGTGCTGTACGACATCCAGAAAATAACGGCCGAGGCCACCCAGCTCGCCGAGCTCCTGTTGCGCTGCGCCGAGCGCGTGCAGTCCGCGGTGGGGCTCATGGCGTCGATGGCCGATGCGCCAGCGATCCTCAAGATCTGCCAGGAGATCGACAAGCTCGAATCCGAGGCCGACAAGGTAATGCGCAGCGCGATCTCGGAACTGTTCCGCAACGAAACCGACACGCGGCAGCTCATCAAGCTCAAGGCAGTGTACGAGTCGCTGGAGTCGGCGACCGACAAGTGCCAGGACGTCGCCAACGTCATCGAAAGCGTCGTGCTCGAAAATTCCTGATGACCCCTGATGGCCGCAATCTGAGGGTCAAAGTCTGATGGATTGGGGCTCCGTCTCCGTGACGCTGATGTTGCTGGTGCTGCTCGCGCTGGTATTCGATTTCATGAACGGTTTCCACGACGCAGCGAACTCCATCGCCACCGTCGTCTCGACGCGCGTGCTCAAGCCCTGGCAGGCCGTGCTGTGGGCCGCGTTCTTCAACGTCATCGCGATCCTGTTCTTTCACCTGGGGGTCGCCGCAACCGTCGGCAAAGGCATCATCGATCCCGCATTCGTCGACAACCAGCTGATCTTCGCCGCGCTGATTGGCGCGATCGCGTGGAACCTGATCACCTGGTACTACGGCATTCCGTCGAGTTCGTCGCACGCGCTCATCGGCGGCATGATCGGCGCCGCGCTCGCGAAGGCCGGGACCGCGCCGCTGCTCGCGTACGGCATCATCAAGACGGCCAGCTTCATCTTCATCTCGCCGTTGCTCGGCATGATCTTTGGCGCCACGATCATGCTGATCGTGTCGTGGCTGTTCTTCCGCCAGACGCCCAGGCGCGTCGACAAATGGTTCCGGCGGCTGCAGCTTTTCTCCTCGGCCGCGTATTCCATGGGCCATGGTGCCAACGACGCGCAGAAGACGATGGGCATCATCTGGCTGCTGCTCATCGCGAATGGAGTCACGACGAAAGATCACCTCCCGATCTGGGTCGTGGTCAGCTGCTTCATCGCGATCGGGTTTGGCACGATGTTCGGTGGCTGGCGCATCGTGAAAACCATGGGTCAACGCATAACGAAGCTCAAGCCGGTGGGGGGCTTCGCGGCCGAGTGCGCGGGTTCCATTGCGCTGTTCATGGCCACGGCCTTCAGCATTCCCGTTTCCACGACGCACACCATCACCGGTGCGATCATCGGCGTCGGCACGACCCGCGGTTCATCAGCGGTGCGCTGGGGCACAGCCGGCAACATCGTCATTGCCTGGATAGTCACCATCCCGGCGTCAGCCGGCATCGCGGCGATCTCCTGGTGGCTCGGCAGTCTGATCCCCTGACCGGCCAGCCGCGGGCACGCCGCAGCCTATCTACTGACCGGACCCAACTTGTGGACCCTCGTGCTGGCGCGCGAATTCACCGACACCTTCGCGGTGGCGTGGCTGTATTCCGGCCTGCCCGACTAGCGGCGCGCGCGCACCGGGTAGAACGCGTTGTTGAAGATGCCAACGAGGCCCAGCGACACCGCCGCGATGAGCACCCAGCCCGGCATCGAGATGCCGAGCAGCGTCCAGTCTATGTTTCCGCACTCCCCGCCGCCGGTCATGACCTTGCGGATGACCTCGAGCAGCGGAAACATCTGCAGCAGGTTGTCGAGCGGTGCGCCGCAGGCCGGCACCGTGCCCGGCGGCTGATGCTGGATCCACACGTGCCGCCCCGCCACCCAGGTGGCCGCGGCCGCGGCCAGGAAGATGAATCCACCATAGACGATGGCGCCTTGATAGCGCACTCGATGCAGCGCGGCGATGAGGAACACGATGCCCAATGCACCGATGCATACGCGCTGGAACATGCACAGCGGACAGGGCTCGAACCCCAGGTACTTCGTGGCGTAGAGCGCGTAGCCCAGCATTCCCGCGCAGATGAGGGCGCAGGCGAGATTGATCTTCTGACGGCGGTCCAGCATGGCGTCGACTATACCCACAGGAAACCGAAGATTGTCAGGTTCATGACCAGGTTGAAGCAGACGTGCGCCGTGATCGCGGGAAGCAGGGAGCCGCTGCTCTTTCGTAGATAGGCAAAGAGCAGCGCGGTGCAGAACATCAGCGCCACCCAGATGGCGCCCGATACCGCACGCACGCTGAGCCCGGCGACCGTGAGCAGCAGCCCGTGGTGACAGAGATGCACCACCCCGAACGCGGCGCATTCGCCGATCGTGCTGGCGCGCACGCTGAAGCGGCGCTCGAGCGCGTATTGCAGGTAGCCGCGGAAGAAAATCTCTTCGCCGATGGGGCTGAAGATGAGCGCCGGAATCGTGAAGAAGAGATGCAGGCGCGCCACCGACCATCCGGTGGTGTCCATCGTCTGGCGATAGTTGCTGGCGATCGTCACGAACCAGTTGTCGCCGCTCGTACCGAACAGCGCATAGCCCAGCGCAAAACACGCCAGCGACGCCGCGCTTCCGGCGGCGATGGCGATCAGCCACCAACGCGCGCTGGCAGACCACACCAGGCCGGCGGCGCGCCGGCCCGCCGCATCCAGCAGCACGAACGGTACCAGCGCCATCAACGTGAACCCGAGTGGCAGCATCCAGCGCAGTCCGCGCGGGCCGAGCATCCCCGTCGCGCGCGTCGCGGCGAATACCACGGCGAGCACGATGGCGATCTGCCACAGGGACGAGAGCCTGGTTTGGGCGCGTGTATTCATCGCGCCCCAACTATACGGGGCTGCTCTGGCCCCTTTTGCCAGGAAATGGGGCTGCCCCCAGTTCCGTCAGAGGCCGGAGGCGCGATCGCGCAGATCCCGCTCCACGTCTTCGAGCTTGGTATGGCGCACGTCCTTGCCGTGGACCATGTAGATCACGTACTCACAGATGTTCTTCGCGTGATCGCCGATGCGTTCCAGCGCGCGCACGATCCACATGACATCGAGCGCGCGGCGGATGCTGCGCGGGTCTTCCATCATGAACGTGATGCACTGTCGCTGGATGGATTCGTACTCCTCGTCCACCACTCGATCCTGGCGCGCCACGCGAAGCGCGGCATCGGCATCCATGCGTGCAAACGCATCGAGCGCCTGGTGCACCATCTCCGAGACGATGCGGCCAAGGTGCTTGATCTCGCGATACTTGTCGGCCGGGCGCTCCATGGTCGCAAGCCGCGAGGCGATGTAGCCGATCTTCTCGCCCTCATCGCCGATGCGCTCGAGGTCGGTGATGGTCTTGATGATGGCGACGATGAGCCGCAAGTCGCCGGCGGCCGGTGCGCGCGTCGCGAGAATGCGCGAGCACTCCTCGTCGATGGACACCTCCATGCCGTTGACCTTGAAGTCGTCGCGCCCTACCGAAACACCGAGGTTGCTGTCGCCTTCGATGAGCGCGGTCACGGCGTTGGCGAGCTGCTGCTCGACCATGCCGCCCATGGTCAGCACCTTGTTACGCACGCGCTCCAGGTCTTCGTTGAAGCGACGGGAAATGTGGTGCGAAAGATCGGCGGTTTCCATGGCAACCTCAGAACGCGCGGCGCGGGTAGCGGCCGCATATTTTGTTAGTGCTTGTTGACGGGATCATGACATCAGGCGCTGGCCGCGACGCGCCGTTCGAGCACCCGTTCACGCGGAAAGTGGCAGGTGAACGTGCTGCCGCGGCCCTCGATGCTCTCGATTTCGAGCCGGCCGCCGTGGCGATGCAATGCGTGTTTGACGATAGCCAGCCCGAGCCCCGATCCGCCGGTTTCGCGCGAACGGCCGGGATCGACGCGATAAAAGCGTTCGGTCAGGCGCGGGATGTGTTCGGCGGAAAAGCCCGGGCCGGTGTCGCGCACCGAGAAATGCCCGCCCTCCTCGTCCGTCCACCAGCGAATCTGCATGCTGCCCTCGGGCGGCGTGTACTTGGCGGCGTTGTCCACGAGATTGGAGAACGCCGACTGCACCATGGCCTCGTCACCGAGGAGCTGCGCCGCCGATTCGATGGCGACTTCGACCTGCCGCGGATGCGCCGGGCGCGCCAGCACGTCCTTGCGAAGCATAGACGCCCTTGATCGGCGCGTCGTTGGCCTCGAAGCGCGACAGCTCGAGCAGGTCCTCGATGATGCGGGTCATGCGATCGGTCTGGCGACGCATCTCAGCCACGGGCGCAGCCAGGTCTCCCAGGCCCGGATCGGCGCTGAAATTCTCGAGATATCCGGCCACCACGGTGAGCGGCGAACGCAGTTCATGCGAGGCATTGGCCACGAAATCCTTGCGCATCTGCTCCATGCGGACTTCACGCGTGACATCGCGCAACATCAGCAGGCGTTGATCTTCGCCGTACGCGATGAGCTGGAATGCGAGGTGCCGCTCGGTGGGCGTGTCGATGCGCACGATGACCGGCATGGAGTACTGGCCACCGCGCAGGTAGCGCACGAAATCCGGATTGCGAACCAGGTTGTCGATGCGCAGTCCGAGGTCTGCGCGCCGCGACAGGTCGAGCAGCTCACCGGCCTTGCGGTTGAACCACACGATTTCGCCCTGTGGATCGAGCATGACGACGCCATCGGGCATCGCGGCCGTGGATCGGCGCAGCTCGCGAAACAGGCGCGTGAGTCTTTCCTTGTGGAATCGCTTGCGACGATGCAGACGCACCACCTGCGCCACCACGTCGCCCCACAGGCCCATCGCGTCCGGCGGATCCGCGACGCTGCGATGCTGAATCCAGAAATGGAGTGCGCGCAGCTGCCAGAGATTCCAGGCGAGGTACAGGCCCAGCGCGCCACTGATGCCGAGCCACACCGATCCGGCCAGCCACCCGAGCGCCGCGCCGACTACGAGCGCCGCGAGGATCCGCAGCACGACGTAGACGAAGGCCGTGGCGCCGGAATTCATTGTCTCTAGAGAGGTCGGGCGGAGAACCGGTAACCCGAACCACGCACGGTCTGGATCAGGCGGTCGTAGCCGTACTCTTCGAGCGCCTTGCGCAGGCGCCGGATGTGGACGTCGATGGTGCGTTCTTCCACGTAGACATTGCCGCCCCAGACGCGATCGAGCAGTTGCTCGCGCGTGTACACGCGCTCCGGATGCGTCATGAAGAACGCCAGCATCCGGTATTCGGTGGGACCCAGCGCCACGGTGCGCTCGCCGGAGCTCACGCGCTGGCTGCTCTGATCGAGCACCAGGCCTTCGACGTCGATGCGTTCGGTGCCTTCGACCGGCGTGGTACGTCTCAGCACGGCATTGATGCGCGCCAGCAGTTCGCGCGGCGAGAACGGCTTGGTGATGTAGTCGTCGGCGCCGCCTTCGAGGCCCGCCACCTTGTCGCCCTCTTCGGCGCGCGCGGTAAGCATGATGACCGGCAGCTCGCGGGTTTCGCGGTCGCGCTTGAGCGCGCGCGTGAACTCGAGGCCACTGGTATCGGGAAGCATCCAGTCGACCAGCAGCAGGTCGGGACGCTTGTTGGCGACTTCCGCGCGACCCGCCTTGGCATCGGCGGCCTCGCGGACTTCGAACCCGGCGCGGCGCAGTCCGAACGCGATCATCTCGCGTATGGGGCGCTCGTCTTCGACCACCAGAATTTGTTTGGCTGACATGGTTGCTGACACGATCACAGGTGACGTTTTTGTGGCGTGCGCATTACAACGGCAGTCTATTGCAGATTGATTACAAAGAGGATTCGGCTACCCGGTCCCTGACATAAACGGGCAATGCGTCACCCGGATCGAGGATTTGGCCGGCAGCCGCGGCGAGCCGCGCGAGCGCCAGCACCTCGCTGGCGCGCGGCAGCAGGTCGACGTGAAGTTCCGCCCCCGCAGCCCGACAGTGCTCCGCCAAAGCGGGCCAGGCCTTGAGCCCTCGTCCGGCGGCGGCCCAGGCGCCGGGATCCGGTGGCAGAAGCACGTCAGCCGCGGCGCTCACGCGTTCGACACCTGACGTGAGGACACAATCGCCATTGAGGTTGGCGACCTCGAACCACGCCCAATAAACTTCCTTCATGCGTGCATCATTGGCCACGAGCACGCGACTCACGGACGGATTCAATTGAACGACGCGTTGCGCGACGGCAGCCAGGTCGGAGATGGGCAGCACTCCCAGCTGCGCACCAAAGGCGAGCCCCTGCGCGACGCTGGCGGCGAGACGCACGCCCGTGAATCCGCCGGGACCGCGTCCGAAGGCAATCGCGTCGAGCGCGTTCAGGGTCAAGCCGCCCTCGGCCAGCACGGAGTCGACCATGGGCAGCAACTGCTCCGCATGACCGCGCTCGACGCGATCGTAACGGTCGATGGAGCGACCGCCGATGCCGAGTGATACCGAACAGGCCTCGGTGGCGGTATCGATCGCGAGGATCTTCATGCGATCTCGCCGTCGATCGGAACGCGTGTGAGCTCCGCGGGCGCGCCTGCCGTTCCCGCGATGCGCCGCAGGAATCTTTCCGCGTCCTGGCTCGCGCGAGTTACCGGCATGGGCGGCAGGCTGGCGCGAAACACGCGGCCGTAAGGTTTGTCGATGAGCCGCGGATCGCAGATGACCACGACGCCGCGATCCGTCTCGCTGCGAATGAGCCGGCCCACTCCCTGCTTGAGCGCCAGCGCCGCCTCCGGCAACTGGTACTCCTTGAACGCGTTGCCACCATTGGCTTTCAGATGTTCGATGCGCGCCTTGGTAAGCGCATCGTCCGGAGAAGAAAACGGCAGCTTCTCGATGATGACCAGCCGCAGCGCGTCGCCCTTGACGTCCACGCCCTCCCAGAAACTGGCGGCGCCGAGCAGCACGGCGTTGCCCGACTCGCGGAAGCGCCGCAACAGCTGTTCGCGCGGTGCTTCGCCCTGCACCAGCAGTGGATAGTCGGCAAGTTCGGTCCAGCGGTCGCGCAGCAGCTGCGCGGCGCGCTGCAATGCGCGGTGGCTGGTGAACAGCACGAAGGCGCCACCGGCGGACGCTTCGATGAGCGGCACCGCCACCTCGACCACCGCGCCCGTGTGCGCGGCGGATGCAGGATCCGGCAGCTGCGCCGGTAGATAGAGCAGCGCCTGCGTCTCGAAATCGAAGGGGCTCGGGATGGCGAGCGTTTCGGCATCGGCGAGTCCGAGTCGCGAGGTGAAGTGAGCGAAGTCCTCGCCCACCGACAACGTGGCCGAAGTGAATACCCAGGCCGCGCGCGTGCCTTCGGCCATCGATGCGAAGCGCGCCGCGATGTCGAAGGGCAGCAGGCTCAACGTGAAACCGCGCTGCGTGAGCTCGACGCTGCGCGCGCCTTCGTGTTCCTCGGCGTGCATGACCGCGTCGAGCCGCGTGGCGAGCTCGGTGGCACGCGCCGCGCACTGCGCGATGCCCGGCTCGCGGCTGTGATCGTTCAGGGCGCCCTGGAGATCCCGCAGCGCGCGCGAGAGATCCCCCGCGGCATCCGCCAGTGGGGTGTCGGCGGCGAGCCAGTCGGGCCGCGGCGTGCTGCGAAACACCTCCGCCAGTGCCGCCAGCGCTTTCTCGACGGCGCCAAGCTCGGTGGTCAACGCCGTGGCCGGCGCGCGGGCCACCCCGAGCTCCAGGCGTGCATCACGCACCACCAGTTCCACCTGGCGGCTGCCGAGGCGCGTGCCGAAGAACTGCGTGGCAAGGTCGGGTATCTGGTGCGCTTCATCGAGAATGACCGCGTCGGCGGTGCCGAGCAGATCGCTGAAGCCATCTTCCTTCAGCGCCAGGTCGGCCATCAGCAGATGGTGATTGACGATGACGATGTCGGCCTCGACGGCCTTGCGGCGCGCCTCGACCACGTGGCACTTGCCGATATCGGCGCAGCGCGCACCCAGGCAGTTGTCGCGCGTCGAGGTGATTTGCGGCCACAACGGATGGGCGTCGCCCAGGTACGGCACTTCGGCGAGATCCCCGGTGCGCGTGGTGCCGGCCCAGCGTTCGACGCGCACGAGCGTGCGATCGCGCGTGCCCGCCAGGCTCTTCTGCCCGCCGAGCTGCTTCAGGCGATAAGTACACAGATAGTTAGAGCGCCCCTTGAGCAGCGCCACCGTTGCCGGTACGCCGATGGCGCCCGCCACCAGCGGCAGATCCTTGTTGAACAGCTGATCCTGCAGGGTGCGCGTGCCGGTGGAGATGAGTACGCGCCGGCCCGAAAGCAGCGCGGGCACGAGGTAGGCGAAGGTTTTTCCGGTGCCCGTGCCCGCCTCGACGACCAGCGGCGCGCGGTTTTCCAGCGCGAGCGCCACCCGGCCGGCCATCGCCAGCTGCGATCGGCGCGGCGTGAAGCCCGGCAGCGTGCGCGCCAGCGGGCCCCGTGGCCCGAAAACCTCGTCGAGTGGTTGCATGGGGTAAGAATAGCCCGCCGTGGTGGCGGACGAAGGGCAAGCTAGCGCGACGGGCGCAGGCTGTCGAGGTTCAAATCTTTGAAAGTGTCCTGATCTGCCTTGATCCGGATCTGGAGGTACGGACCCTCGGCGGTGTGGCGGCTGGCCGAGAAGTCGTCATCGCGAAAACCCGCGAAGTTGTAGCCCACGGAGATCCAGACGTTCTTCGCGATCGTCGTGCCGACATCCAGGCCGGTCGAGTAGTCGAGAACATTCGATTCCCAGGAATGCAGCACGGCGGCGTGCACGCCGAGATCGAACCGGCGCGTGAGCTGCCGACGCAGATCGGCGCCCGCGATATCGGAGATTCCCGAGTACTGCTCGCCTTCGAACGTGCTCGACACATAGCGCACGCCGTACTGCAGCCCCAGCTGAAGCGCCGGATCGAGCTGCCAGTTCGCGTGCAGGTTGTTGACCAGGCGCGAGGATTCGTACGAGCTAAGCAAGTCGGTGCGCTCGTCGTACTTCATCTCGAAGCGATCGAACACGATCCACTGGCTCGAATCCGGACGGAATGCCCAGGCCAGGCGGCCGACGGCTTCGGTGCCGCCGCCTCCCAGCAGCGTGGTCGAGTCGAACGCCTGCAGCGACACGGACATGGCATGACCTTCAACGGGCTCGCGATACCAGCCGGTGGTCGAACTCCAGCGCTCCTCGTTGTCGGAATTGCGATGCTCGAGCCGGCTCGTGAGCTGCCAGAGTTCCTTGTGGTACTGCGCGCCCAGGAACGCGGCAAAGAAATCTTCCGTCATGGAACCCGACGCCAGCGGCGCATTCGGGTTGAGAGGCTCGAGATCCGGACCGCGCAGCGTGTTGCTCTGGTCGATACCGAGGTCGAACGCCCAGTTGTCTTTCCACTGGAAACCCTGCGTGAGGCCGAAGTTCGCGAACGTGCGCGGACCAAATTCGGTGGCCTGCGTGTTGATGCTCGACTTGACCTGCGTGCGCTCCCAGGGCCGCGTACGCATGCCGATTCGCGTGGTGTCGGCTTCGATCTGGCTACCCTCGGCATGTTCGTATTCCGCGAACAGTGTGGTGTCGCTGCTCAGGTGGTAGTCCACGCCGAGAATACTGCGCGCCGGGTAGTCGACGCTCGCATCCTTGCCACCCAGCGTCGCATCGTGCGAGCCGCGCAGCGTGATGAGGTCATCCCACAAATCCACGCTGCCGGTCACGAAGGCCTGGTCCGAGACGCGCTCGTCACCGCTGGCGTCTTCATCGTCCACGTGGCGCAGGCCAACGCCTGCGCTGTAGCCGGCCTTCTCGTAGCGCACGTCCGTGCTGGCGAGCATGCGGTTGGCATCGCTCGCGAGGACATCCTGGTGCTGAACTTCACCCGAAACCTGGATCGAATCGGTGAACTTGTAGCGAGCATCCACGCCGGCGCTGCGCGTGCCGGTGTCGACGGTGAGCTGCTGATCGACGCCGAATCCGCTCTCGGTCTCGCGCGCCCACGCGCGGGCTTCGAGATGTTCGGACGCATGTTTGCCTTCGACCATCCAGGCGGTGGACGACTCGGGCCGCAGCGGATCATCCGACTGCGACTGCGCCACTTCGGCGTGCACCCGCGTTTCCGGCGACAACCGCCAGGTCAGGTCAGTGCCGACGATGCCGGTGTCACCGGCCTGGGCGCCCTGGAACACGGCGCTTGCGCCGAGCTCGACCTTGTCGGCGGCGAGCATCGTCGAGACGCGCAAGCCCCCCGTGGTTTCGTCATCTCCACCGCTGCGCACTTCGTAGTCGGCCACGATGAACACCGGGTTCAGTTCCTGGTCGCGGCTTTGCGCCGGCTCCTTGAAGAACACCGTGCCGCGTTCGTAGTCGAGGTCGTAGTCGATGAAGCGCGAGAGCTCGCGCGTGTCGACCACGCGCGTGATCTCGAAGCGGTCGCGAACCTCGATGCGCACCTTGTCGCTGCCGATGACGATGGGCGCGCGTGACAGGTGATAGAGGCCCGACGTGCCATCGCCCTGTAGTTCGTCCTGCACGAGGCCGGTGTCGGTGCGCGCCGCAAAACCCGAGACCGCCACGTGTTCGCCGGCAAAGTCCGCGCGCAGGCCCGACAGGCTGCGGTTGTACCGGGTGAGCTCGGTGACCGTGAATCCGGTGTCGAAGTCGCCGAACAGCGCGACGAACTGACGACGCTCGATCTTGAGGTACAGCTTGCTCTGCGAGGCGGCTTCGTAGCGCTGTTCGGTCCCGTCGCCGTAGAGCAGGTAATAGCGGTCAGGCTCGATCGTGCCATGCAGGCGGTCGCGCGCGTCTTCCTTCTTGCGCGCCGAGTCGTAGGCCATGGTCAGCAGGAAATCGCCCTTGATGCGGCCCTTGGCGAAGAACGCCACGCGCCCATCCTGCTCGAAGCCCTCTTCGCGATCGGCGGCCGACGCCGTTTCCATGTTGCCGGAGATGCTGTTGTACGCCGCCGTGCCTTCGGCAATGCCGACGAGGATCCAGTCGCGTGCTGCCGGCGCCAGCCACACCTTGAACTCATCGTTCTGACGCTCGTTGAAGCGCATGCGGACGATGGCATTGCCGCTGACCGTCGTGGGCTCCAGTTCGATGAGCGCGAGACCGTCGTTGCCGACGCTCACCTGCGGCACGCGCGTGCCCGTCTGGAGAATCTGGTTGTCATCGAGCTGTTCGACTTCCCACATCGAGCGGTACGGTGCTTCGAGCGAGAACGCCGCCGTCGTACCGGCGCGCGCGTACTTGCCGTACTTGTCGAACATGCGCAATGCGATCACGGGGTGCGTGCGGCCATCGGCGACCAGTTTGGAGGCGGCCTTGTCGATTTCCGCGCGCACCGGACCGCCGCCGAAGTGCACGGAACGCTCGCTCTGCCACAGCACCTTGCCGTCAGCATCGAGCACGCGAGCCGCGAAACGATTCTCGCCATCGACGAGGCTCACGGCGCGCCAGCGGCTCAACGCGACCGTGTCGCCTTCGTTGAGCGTCACGCCATCGAAGTTCAGCGGATTCACGGGCGCGCCGTTGTTGCTGAGCTCGACGACCTGGCCGGGCGCGTGCTGGATCGCAAGCTTGATCGAGGCGATCGAGGCGATGGTGTCGGGTTCGGGCGTTAGCCAGGCGATGCCGGGCTTCAGGTCTGCGATATCGATGACCGGGTTCGACGCGCGGGATTCCGTCGAAGTCTTGCGCTTCTGGCCCGCGACTACGCCCGGACCGCGCAAGACCACGCCCGTGGTATCGATTTTCTGCGGCTCGCCGCCCGCGGTCACGAGCTCGAGCGGCGCATTCGCTTCGAAGCGCGCGCCTTCGATCACGATTTCGACGCGGCGATTGGCAGCGAGGCTGGCGGCATCCTTGCCGTCGTTGAGAGGCGCATCCGAGCCGCGACCGTCGACGTGCACGCGGTCGGCCGGAACGTCGAGCGAAGTGGCGAGGTAGTCGGCCACCGTCTGCGCGCGCGCCTTCGACAACGCGTAATTGTCGGCATACACCTTGCGGCTGCGCGCGGTGATGGCCTGCGAGTCGGAGTGGCCCACCGCGCGAATGGTGATTTCGCGGGCGCCGCGCCAGGAATTGATGAGCGCGCGCAGCGCAGCTTCGTCGGCGGGCACCAGCTCCGTCTTGAGCACGTCGAAGCGCGGCGTGAACGTGAACTGCGAGCGGCCGTAACGCGCGGCGCCGCGGTTGAGCTTCGATTCGATCGGCGGCGTACGCAGGCCCGACTTCGCCGGCGAGTCGAACATGGCCAGCGCGCGCACCGTGAGGGCACCGCTGGCCACCGCGGTTGAACGTGTCTGGAAGTCCAGCGTGCGGGCCGAACCGGCCGGCAGCTCGCCCAGGCGCGCGACCACGACGCCATCCATCAGACTCACTACCGGCTCGCCGGCACCGATGACCTGGCTCTTCGCGTCCGTGACCTTGCTACCGTCGACGGTCGCACTGCCCGGCACGTACTCGAAACCTTCGGGCAGCATCACCATCGCGCGCACGTTGCCGGCGGTGACGCCGGCAACACGCACCACGGCCTGGTGCGCGGCGAGACCGTCACCGTCGGCGTCGGGCAGCAGCGAGGACTTGAATTCGAACTGCACGTCGCCTTTCGGCGCGGCTTTCTGGCGAACCACGAAGTCGCTGCGCCACAACGTGCCAGCGCGCAGGTCGGCGAACTGCGAGTAGTCGCGGCCCGCATGACCCATGCTGTCCGCGCACGGGGCGAGTTCGAGGTATTCGGGAAGCGTCAGCTTGTCGAGCTGCACGCTGTGCGTGCCGGGCTCGAGGCCTTCGAAGTGGAAGCGGCCGCCTTCATCGGTGACGCCGTATTGACCGTCCTCGAGGTACACACGGATTCCGGAAACACCCGCGTCTTCGCCGCCATGCTCGTCACAGGTGCCTTCGGACACGCGGCCAACGATGAATCCTTTCTGCGAGAACAACTCTTCGTTCATTCGCACCAGCGAGCGCGCTTCATTCGAACGAACGTTGCCCGGCGCGAAGGCCTGCGCGGTGTTGATCGCGTCCTTCGTCCCGCGCATGGCGATCGTGAACTCCACGACGTAGCGCAGTTCGATGCTCGCGCCGATGTCGAGAACCGGATGCGTGTAGGTGAAGCTCGAACCGTCGGCCGCGAGAACCGGATCGGCGATACGCACGTCGTTGAGGCGCAGCGAACCTGGACGGAAGCGCGCACCGGCAGGCAGGCGGTCAACCACTTGTACCGCGCTGAAGGTGCCCGCCTCGCTCGCGTTCTTCAGCGTGAGCGTGTACTGCACGAAGTCGCCGGTGGTGGCGAGCTGCTGGCCCGCTGTCTTGCGCAACTGCAATGAGTCGGCGGCGGTATCGAGCGGCACGTCGAGGGCAACCGCGGGCGCTGCGGTGACGACGAAGGGCTGGCCGAACGAGCCCGGCTGCAATCGGAACGGAGCGCCCGGCAGGGCCTGCAGATCCGCGATCAGGCGTTGCGAGGGGAACGTATGGCCCGCCGCCGGAACCACTTCGAGGCGATAGTTGCCAGGCGCGACGAGCGGGAATCGGAACACGCCCATCGGCATGCTGTACTGCGTGCCACCCTGGTCGGTGACCACCTGGCCGGTCACCATCTCGTTCGGATAGCGGCTCACGCCATCATCGCCGTAGACCACCGCGGGAAGAGCCGTCGTGACGTCGATGAGGCGCACGCGCACGCCGTTCAACGGCGAGCCGGTCTGGGAATCGAACACGAGACCGAAAGGGTCGACCAGCGCATCGGCGAGCACCGAGTCGGTGTTGTCCGTGGGGTCGACATAGGTGGCTTCGAGCTCGGCGTTGCGCTCGACCTGCAACACGCAGTCGGCAACGGTGGTGCCGGCCGCGGTGGCGATGTAACCGACGAACACGCCGGTGCTTGCGCCGGTCTCGGACAGGCGCACCACTTCGGAGTCGCCGGTGACGCGCACCGCGACGCGCACGTCGATGGTCTCGATCGCGTTGCCGTCACGATTGCGGTCGAGATCGACCACGCGTACGAAAATGGGGTCACCCGCGTGCGAGACGCTGGTGGCCTGGAGGGGAATGGGCTGCGCCGTATCGAGCGGCCCCACGCCCAAGGGCGACGGCGGCGGCAGCGGGAAAAAGCCGTTGGCCGAACGACACTGCGTCGGGCCTGCGGTGATGGTGCTCTGGCCGGCGGCTTCGTACCGCGCCAGCGAGATCGAGGCGCGCGACGGCACCGGCTGGACGGTCAGCGCGACCTCGTTGGAATTGACGATTGTGGCGACGTCGCCGGGCGCCTGGTAGGCGACCGTGCCGACGTTGCGAATCAGCGTGCCGGGCGCCGTGACCTGCGCCACGGAAACATTCGGCGCAGTGAGACCTCCCGCAAATAAACACACAGTGACCAGCAACGACTTTAGCCAGGCCCCAGACGCGCCGAAGGCGGAGTAGCTAGCTACTCCGCCCTCCGCGTGAGAGTACCCGTTGTGGCGGGTAAGGGGCTTGGGTCGCCCCTTCGGGCTCCAGACCCGTTTACCCGCCGTACTGATGGACATGATTGCGTGACTGTTCCGTGTGGATCGATTACTGGATCGTCACGCGGAAGCGCACGACGACCGAACCCGCGGCCGGCACCGGCGCGATCGCGGGATTGCGGACCGTGAGCGTCGTGACCCCGGAAGCCGTCGTGAGGAAACAGCCGTCGCCATTGCCGTCGGCAGGGCCCGGCTCGGCGATGCAGAACGTGGTGGTGGCACCGACCGTGACGCTGACGTTGGACGCACCGGCGTTGTATGAAGTCGGGAAGAACAGGGTCTGAATCGGCAGAGCGTCCGCGATCGACACCGTATCCGCCACCGCGCCGCCGTTGTTGGTCAGCGTGAGGATGTATTCCACGCGCGCGCCCGGAATCGGCTTGTAGTTCGAGGGACTGACGAAGTCGTCGATCACCGTGTGGCCTTTGATCACGGTGAAGGCCGCGGTCACGATGGCGTACTGGTCGCGGTCGGTCACGGTCGCGGCAGGATCCGCGAACACCACGTCGATCCCGGTGATGTTGTCGGCGCCGGTGTTCGCGACCAGGGCCGCGAGTGTGACCGGAACACGCGCAATCGCGGTGAGTTCGACGTTCGCCCACGTGGAGTTGAGCGCGGTGACCGGCGTATCAGCCACCACGTAGACCCAGGTGCAGGAGTCCGCTGCCAGCGTCGGAATGGTCGTCGCCGTGTCGGTACCCAACGTGAACTGCATGCCGCCAGGCTGGGCCGGCGCCACGGGCGTTTGACATGCGGCGCCCGTCGCTGCCGCCGTGGACTCCACGAAGTAGCGAATGTTGGTCATGACCACGGTGCCGTTGTGCGTGAACAGGGTTCCCGCGACGCTCGCGGCAGTCAGGTTCACGCCCTGAATGTCGTTTCCATCGTTGCGGATGAAGAACGTAGTGACCTGGTTGACGCTGCCGGGCGAAACCGGACTCGTCGCATTGCCACTCACCTCTTGCACGTACAGGTCGACTTTGCGGTCGACCACGAAGCTCGTGTTCGACCCGAAACCCGCGCCGGGCGTCGAGTTGCCGGCGCCGGGAGCCGAGCGGATGACGGTCTGCGGAACGCCGCCTACCGAGTAGTTCACTGAAGCGATGTTGTCGACCGATTGGCCGGGGATGGTGCCGCCTGCGAGCGTCTGCCCCGAAACAATCAACGACCCCAACGCAACACAAGCCGCCGAGGCGCGCTTGAATTGTTTGAAGGAAAAAGACATGGGTACTCCTGGTAACTCTCTAAAAGGAAACTAGTTGAGCACTGCGCGAAAGCGCGCCACGGCGCTGGCGCCTGGTGCGAGCGGGTCCTTGAAGACCCAGCGGATGTGCTTGTATTCGTCGGCATGCGCGGGACGCGCGGCGCCGTTCTCCGTCACCGTCAGCTGGGCCGGACCGCCGAAGGTCTTGCCGTCCAGCGAGAAGGTGATATCCGAACCCGCGCCAAACGCCGAGCTCGCGACATAGCTCATGTGCGCCGGGACGGCGTTGTTGATCGTGACCTTCTCGGAAGGTTGCTTGCAGACGTTGTTAGCCGTGACCGTCCAGGTCACTTCGACGCCTGGCACCACCTTCTCGGCAGGCACCATCGTCACGGTCTTGACGCCTTTCGCGTCGACTACTTCCTTCACGATCTCGGCTGTCGACTTGAGCAGGATGCAGCCCTGTGCACCTTGCGCGTACGCCTGTGAGCTTAAAGCCCAGGCGAGCAGCGCGGCGGCGGCGAGAATGTTTCGGGTCCCCTTGATCATGTGTGTCTCCTTCACGAGCGGCTTCCTGGAATTACGGTGTGTTGTCGATGAGCACGGCAAACTGGATGGTCTGCGTTCCGCTCGACTGCGAGAGATTGCCGAGCTGCACGCGCACGCGCGGCTGCGGCGTGGTTTCGTAGGCACCAGCGTCGACGTCGGTGAGGTCGCTGAGCGGGCCGCCGTTGAGCGTGAGCGTGCCGGCTACATAGAGCGTGCCGGCCGGAATGTTGTCGGCGAATACGGCAGTCGCCGCGGTCCCCGTGCCAACCGAATTCACCACGATGGTGTAGTTGATGCGCGCGCCCGGCAGCGGATGCGCGCCACCGAACTGATCGACAACCGCCTGGCTCTTGGTCACCGTGATGGTGACGCCCTGGACGATGTACTCGCCCTGGGCGAGATCAAGCGCGTGCGTGACACCGACCACCGCATCCGTTCCGGCCGTACCTCCGCCGTTGATCACCGTGCCCTGCGCACCCGAACCGGTGCGTGCCGTCGCCGTCAGCGTCGAGCGGCCAAGGTTGCCATCGGCCGCAGTGGTCGGGATGTTGTTGACGAGATGGACGTAGACGTGTCCGTCGGCAATCAGGAGAGGGTCATTGCCGCCGGGTACATACGGAATGTCGGTCGAGTCGAACACGTCCGGAGTTCCGCCCGGGGCACCGCCCGAGTCGATGTAGATAGCCGGCGAAGCGGCGATCGGATCGAAGGCGCTGCCGGCCACGGAGTTGTTGGCAACGAGAAGGAATGCTTCGGAGCCGTTACCCAGGTTGTCCACGCGGAAGCTCAGGACCTTACCGGTCGCGCCCGGTGCAACCTGCGTTTGAGCCGAGGGCGCCGTAACGTCGACGTCGAGGATTTCGGCGACGACCACCTGCACGGTGTTCGAGGATGCGGTCGAAGTCACCGTGCCGACGGTGAAGTCCACCGTCGCGGTGTTGTCGATGGGCGTACCCGCCGCAACGCCGACGGCGTGCGCGTGGTTGGCACTGAACGCGAGCGCGAGTGCTACCGCACCGGACAGCGCGGAAAAACGAAATGATTTCACGTAAAAACTCCTCCCAATTCCTAATCCAGGTATCGCATCGACCCGCGACCGATTGCGGGTGGAGGCGTCAAACCCATGGCGTTTCGGGGTTTGGAGCCTCGCTGCACTGCATAATAGGAATCGAGGGGCTCAGGCCACGTGACCGGGGTCTCGCGGACCCTGTCGCCACTGCGATACAGATCACATATAACGAGCGCAGCCCGAGTGGAGAGAGCCGATGGCCGCCAAAAGACCACGCCAAGCCCGTGAAACTGTGACGGAAATCCGTTCCGCGGCGACCGAGGCGGCCAACGAAAATTCGGCTCAAGATGGCTTCGCGCCGGCCGATACACGGGGACAGCCGGAACTCGAACACGCCGCTGCCGCCGATGCGGCCGAGCAGATTCTCGGCGCCAATCCTTTGCTGGGTCTGGATCGCGACGAGTTGTTAGCTGCCGGAAAACGACTGCTGCGGCTCATGACGATAAATCCGCAGGTGCTCATCGAAGAGAACCTCGCCTTCGCGCGTGAGGCCATCGACATCGCGATGGGCCGCTCGAAGATCACCGCGGATCCGCGCGACCGCCGCTTCAGCCACGTGGTCTGGCAGAAGAACGGTTACTACAAGAGGCTCATGCAGGGGTTCGTCGCCTGGCGCGCGATGCTGAATCGCGTGCTCGATCGCGCCGACACCACGTCTTCGGACCGCGAGCGCGCGCGCTTCGTGCTGCAACTGTTCACCGAAACATTCGCACCCACCAATTCGCTGTTCGGCAACCCGGGAGCGCTGCAGCGCATCTCGGAAACCCGCGGCAAGAGCCTGTTGTACGGCGTGCAGAATTTCATCGACGACCTGACCAACAATTTCGGCATGCCGCGCCAGGTGGACGATCGGAAATTCCAGGTCGGCAGAAACCTCGCGGTCACGCCGGGTGCGGTGGTTTTCCGCGGCGAGGCTTTCGAGCTCATTCAGTACACGCCGCAGACCGATCTGGTGCACAAGCGCCCGCTGGTCATCGTGCCGCCGCAGATCAACAAGTTCTACGCCACGGACCTCTCACCGGGCCGCAGCTTCGCCGAATACTCCGTGAGCCAGGGCATCCAGACGTTCTGCATCAGCTGGCGCAACCCCACCGCCGTGCAGCGTGACTGGAACATGGATACGTATCTCTCAGCCTGCAAGGAAGCCATCGCGGTTGCCTGCGACATCACCGGCGCGGATCGCGTCAACACCATGGCTGCCTGCGCCGGTGGCTTCACGCTGGCGACACTGCTTGGCCACCTGGCCGCGAAAGGCGACGAGAAAGTGGCGAGCGCTACGCTGCTGGTGACGGTGCTCGACACCGAGGCGCCGACGCTGCTGGGTCAGTTCGCCTCGCGCAGCGGAGTCGCGGCGACCATCGAGAAGTCCCGCAAGAAAGGCGTGCTCGAAGGCAGCGAGATGGCGCGCGTGTTCGCCTGGCTGCGCCCCAACGATCTCGTGTGGCTGTTCGTCGCCAACAACTGGGTCATGGGAAATCGCCCACCGGCCTTCGACATTCTTTATTGGAATTCGGACACCACCCGACTGCCCGCGGAATTTCATGCCGACCTTCTGCGCATGTTCATGGAGAACCCGCTGAAGTCTCCGGGCAGGATCTCGGCTCTCGGGACGCCCATCGACATGTCGAAGGTCACGGTGCCCGCTTACGTGGTTGCCGGTGTCACCGATCACATCACGCCCTGGCAGGCGTGTTATCAATCGCGGAACATCCTGCGCGGCAAGATCGACTTCGTGCTCTCTTCGAGCGGACACATTCAAAGCATCGTGAATCCACCCACCAATCCCAAGGCGAAGTATTTCCTGAATTCTTCGCTGCCCGACGACGCCGAAACCTGGCTTGCCGGCGCGAGTGAACACGCGGGCAGCTGGTGGGATCACTGGAGCAAGTGGTACGCGCAACACGGCGCCGGCGAAGTGCCCGCGTGTTCA
>Ga0193753_10000862_pt1 | contig 28126 bp, 21 predicted proteins | sample H1c2metaG_FD_144925 | JGI IMG/M metagenome (GOLD analysis project Ga0193753, IMG submission 144925) | Soil microbial communities from a riparian zone of the East river system, Colorado, United States - H1c2 | ecosystem: Environmental > Terrestrial > Soil > Riparian zone | place: USA: East...
TGGGCGTGCTGCAGGAGCGCATCACCTCGACCAAGACCGGTTCGATCACCTCGATCCAGGCCGTGTACGTGCCCGCGGACGACCTGACCGACCCGTCGCCGGCGACCACGTTCGCGCACTTGGACGCGACCGTCGTGCTGAGCCGTAACATCGCTTCGCTGGGCATCTACCCGGCCGTCGATCCGCTCGATTCGACCAGCCGCCAGCTCGACCCGAACGTGATCGGCAACGAGCACTACGACACCGCGCGGCGCGTGCAGTCGACGCTGCAGAAGTACAAGGAACTGAAGGACATCATCGCGATCCTAGGCATGGACGAGCTGTCGGAAGAAGACAAGCAGGCCGTGTCGCGCGCGCGCAAGATCGAGCGCTTCTTCTCGCAGCCGTTCCACGTGGCCGAAGTGTTCACCGGCTCGCCGGGCAAGTACGTGTCGCTGAAGGACACCATCCGCGGCTTCAAGATGATCGCCGACGGCGAATGCGACCACATCCCCGAGCAGGCCTTCTACATGGTCGGCGGCATCGAGGAAGCGATCGAGAAGGCCAAGAAAATTACGGGCTGAGCCCGTAATTTTCCGGAATCGAGAATAGGGAATAGGGAGTCGGAAAGCAGATCAGGGTCAATCTAGCGAGCGTTCCGCTCTGACGATTCCTGATTCTCCATTCCCGATTCCCGTCGAACGAGCAAAGCGAGAAAAGACATGGCATCCACCATCCGTTGCGACATCGTCAGCGCCGAGGCCGAGATCTTCCACGGCGAGGCGACCATGATCGTGGCCACCGGCGAACTGGGCGAGCTCGGCATAGCGCCGCGCCATGCGCCGCTGATCACGCGCCTGAAGCCCGGCAAGGTCGTGGTGACCCAGGCCAACGGCGAACAGCTCGACTTCGCGATCTCCGGCGGCATCCTCGAGGTGCAGCCGCAGGTGGTGACCATCCTGGCCGACACCGCGGTGCGCGCGCAGGACATCGACGAAGCTTCGGTGCGCGCCGCCAAGGAAGAGGCCGAGCGGATCCTGGCCAACCGCGGCGAGGCGATGGAAGTCGCCGAGGCGCAGGCCAAGCTCGCCGAAGTCACCGCGCAGCTGCAGGCGCTGGAGCGCTTGCGCAAGAACCTCAAGCACTGAGCCTTCGCATCGCGGAAAACGAAACGCCGGCCCCGAGCCGGCGTTTTGCTTTGTAGAGCGGAGCTTGCTCCGCTGCTTTAACGCAACGTTTCAGAGACATACGCAGCGGAGCAAGCTCCGCTCTACAACGCGGCGCGTACGGCCTAGCGCTTGTAGACCCAGTGCCGCGACAGCACGAAGCCGATGACGCCCAGCGCGAGTTCGATGCCGGGCTTGGCCAGCCACGCCCACTTCAGCCCCAGCAGGTCGTCGATCGCGCCCATGGACCATGTGCTGATCGCGGTCGTGCACAGCCACATCATCACGAAGCGTTGCAGCTGGGTGCGGCCCACGGCGGTATCGTCGCCGGAGAAGGTCAGCTTGCCGTTGAGCCAGTAGCCGAGCAACGCACCGCTGATGCGGCCGGCGATATTCGCCGGTTCGATCGCCATGCCCATATGGCTCAGGCCGACCATCACGCCCCAGTCCACCAGCCATTGGATGCCGCCGATGATCAGGTAATGGCGGCTTTGCCGGCGCAAGCTCATGGCGGCGCTCCATTTGCCGGCAACTGCCATAGCTCGCACGTGGTTGCGGCGGCGACGCGCTGCGCTCCGGCCAGGGCGAGGCCATTGCGCAGCGGAACGCTGGCCTCCGCGGTCGTGACCAGCAGCCAGCGCGCTCCGCTCTGCGCGAACAGCGCCTGCCAGCGTTTGCCGCTGCTGTCGCCTTGGGCGGCGTTGCGGGCGGCCTGCAGCGCCGGGTCGTACCAACTCACGGTGCGGCCCAGGCGCCCGGACTCGGCCACGAACGGGCGCTCGGGATCCGTCGCCAGCACGATGCCGTCGCGATCGCTCATGCGAAGCTTCGCTATCAGCCATCGTTCCGGCGTATAGATGCGGAGCAGGAACGCTTCATCGTCCAGCGTCCTGGCAATCTTCTTGATCGATCCTGTATGCAGCAAATAATTACCGTGGGTGTGGAACGCCAGGTTGAGCGCACACAAGGCGGCAATCAGGCCCAGGGCGATACGCCACGATACCGCAAGCGTCGTCGCCACCGTCAGGGCCGGCAGCAACAAAACCAGTCCCGGGAACGCATAGCGCGCGTACTGAAGCGGAATCAGCGGCAGCAACATCACCAGGCTGGCGGCCAGCGCGTAGGCGCGGGTCTCGCGGCGTATCAGTGCGATGAGCCAGGCGCCGGCCAGGGCGACGAGCACGAAACCGAAACCGCCGTCGGAAGCTTCAAGGTAGCGATCGGTATCGAAGCTCATCAGCCATGGCAGCCCGGGGCCGAAACCCGCATGCCAGCGCTCGTCGTCGAAGTTGCGCAGGTCGAAATACGGCGACCGGAACACCGCATTCAACAGCGGCAGCACCGGATTGCCGGTGATGGCGGCAGAATAGACATAGCTGGAGCCCCCAATCAGCACGGCGATCAACAGGGCCAGCGGCCATCGTTTCCATGGCAATGCGGAACGCCAGCGCCATGCCGCGTACAACAGCAACGGCAATGCCGTCGCAGCATGGCTCAGCTTGAGCCCCAGCAAGGCTCCCAACAGCACCGCGCCCGCCCAGAGCGCGTGCGGCGTGCGATGCACGATCAGCGCGGCGAGCGCCAGCAGGCATGCGGTCGCCGGCAGTTCCGTCTGCATGCTGGTGGCGAGCGTCGGCAAGAGCGGCAGGCTGCCGAACAAGGCCAATGTCCGCCAGCGGATGCGGCCATCGGCCGTCAGGCCGGCGCAGCAAGCCCAAAGCGCCGCGGCCGATATCGACAGCCATAAGGCGTTCAGCGCTCCACGCGCCTCGCCGTGGGACAGCACCTGCACCACGCTTTGCAGGACATCGCCGAGCCATGCGGCGAGCGCCCATACCTGGTGCGTCGGATCCAGCCGATACGCGCCGTTGGCGAGAAGCTGCGCGGGAAGCCCCAGGTGATAACCGAGATCGTCCGCCTGCATCGTCGGCATCCAGCAGCCGGTCGAAGCCAGGCCCAGCACGATGACGGCGAATGCGGCCGAGCGCGGCGCCATCGCAACCGCGTCGCGCCAGCGATGCGCCTGCTCGATCGACAAAGCCCGCAACGCGCGCCATCGCCAGACCACCAGAGCCGCGAGCATCGGCAGATAGACGTACCAACGGTGGATCGGCAAAGGCAGCATCCAGCCGAGGATGCCGGCGATCACCGCCAGACCGATCGCCGCAGCGATGGCCGGACGCGCCGGCAATGCCTTGGGCAGCAGCAAGTCGCCCACGGCGATACTCGCCACGGCCAGCAGCAAGGCCGCCAACAACGCCGGCACCCCGACGAAGAATGTGAGGGCAGCGAGCCAGACCACGACGATCGCCGTGGCCTGGCGGCACCGCATGAGCCTGGCCAGCGGCCACGCCGCAAGCCATACCAGCAGCGCCAGCAGCACGGTTTCGCGGATTCGCGCCCGCGACAAGGCCGCCCCCATCTGGTTCGTATACAGGCCGATGGCGCAGGCGGCGAAACCGGCCCAAAGCAGTACCGCCGGCCACGCTTCCTTCGCGCGCAGGCGCGCTGCTGCATTTGGCAAAGACATGGGCGGCGATGCTAACAGTTGCCGCTAGAATGCGGCGATACATCGATTCCGGAACGCCCATGGCCGCTCTCCCGCAAGTCGCCGCCCTTCATGTCGTGATCCTCGCCGCAGGCGAGGGCAAGCGCATGAAATCCAGGCTACCCAAGGTGCTGCAGAAGCTGGCGGGGCGGCCGATGCTGGCGCATGTGATCGATGCCGCGCGCGCGCTGCAGCCGGCCGGCATCCACATCGTCTATGGGCACGGTGCCGAACAGGTGCGCGCCGCGTTCGCGGATCGCTCGGACCTGCAATGGGCCGAGCAGGCGCAGCAACTCGGCACCGGCCACGCCGTGCAGCAGGCCATGCCGAACGTCCCGGACGGCGCGCAGGTGCTGGTGCTGTACGGCGACGTGCCGCTGATCACCCCGGATACGCTGCAGCGGCTGCTGGCCAGCCCCGGGCGCCTGTCGGTGCTGGTCGCGGAACTGGCCGACCCCGCCGGCTACGGCCGTGTCGTACGCGATGCCGAGGGCCGGGTCGCGGCGATCGTCGAGCACAAGGATGCCGACGACGAGCAGCGCCGCATCCGTATCGTCAACACCGGCATCGTCGCCGCCGAAGCGACCGCGCTGAAAGGCTGGCTGGCGGCGTTGTCCAACGACAATGCACAAGGCGAGTACTACCTGACCGATGTCTTCGCACAGGCGGCGGCGGAGTACACCGCTGCCGAGATGGTGGTCGTGGCCGACGCCATCGAGACCGAAGGCGCCAACGATCCCTGGCAGCTCGCGCAGCTCGAACGCGCCTATCAGCTGCGCATGGCGCGTGCGTTGTGCCTGCAGGGGGTGCGTTTCGCGGATGTGAATCGCATCGACGTGCGCGGCAAGGTCACGGCCGGCAACGATGTCGAGATCGATGTCGACGTGGTGCTGGAAGGCGAGGTGCAACTCGGCGACGGCGTCCGCATCGGACCGTTCTGCCGCCTGAAGGACGTAAGGCTGGGAGCCGGCACCGAAGTGCGCGCGCACTGCGACCTCGACGGCGTGATCAGCGAGGGCGCCGTGCAGATAGGCCCGTACGCGCGCTTGCGGCCGGGCACGGTATTGGCCGACGGCGCCCATATCGGTAATTTCGTCGAGACCAAGAACGCGAAGATCGGCGTCGGCAGCAAGGCCAATCACCTGGCATACCTGGGCGACGCGGTGATCGGCGCGGGCGTCAATGTCGGGGCCGGGGTCATCACCTGCAACTACGACGGCGTCAACAAGTCCACGACCACGATCGGCGACGGCGCTTTCATCGGCTCCAATTCGTCGCTGGTGGCGCCGGTGACGATCGGCAAGGACGCCACTATCGGCGCCGGCGCGGTCATCACCAAGGATGCGCCGGAAGGCCAGCTGACCGTGGCGCGTTCGCGGCAGACCGTCATCGAAGGCTGGCATCGGCCGAAGAAGAAATCCTAGCGCTCCTGCGAAAAGCCGTCAGTCCGGCAGCACCATGCTCACGCACAAGCCGCCGCCGTCGCGGTTGAGCAGCGCGATACGGCCGCCATGCGCTTCCGCGATCTCGCGCGCCAGCGCCAGGCCCAGGCCGGTGCCGTTGCGCTTGGTCGAATAGAACGGCAGCAGCGCGTTCGACAGCACCGCCTCGTTCATGCCGCTGCCGCGATCGAGCACGTCGATTCGCCATGCGTCGGGCATGCGCCGCAGGGCGAGTTTCACTTCATGCGGCGGCGTGCCGGATTCGTGCGCGTTCTTGAGCAGGTTCAGCAGCGCCTGTTCGAGCTGCGCGCTGTCGAAGCGGGCATGGCCGTCGATCTCGTCGCCTTCCAGCGCAAAATCGACCTGGGAGCGCAGCTGCGCGATGAAGCGCGGCCAATGCGTCGGCTCGGCACGCGGCGTGGGCAGTTTGGCGAAGCGCGCATAACCGCGGATGAAACCTTCCAGATGGCGCGCGCGCTCTTCGATGGTGGCCAGCGCTTCCGGCAGACGCTCGGGCTGGCCGCGGCGCAAAAGCTCCGCGCCGGAATGCGCCAGCGACGCGATCGGCGCCAGCGAGTTGTTCAACTCGTGGCTGATCACGCGGATCACTTTTTTCCAGGTCTGCACTTCCTGGCGGCGCAGTTCGGTGGTGAGCTGGCGCAGCAGCAACAATTCGTGACGACGGCCGTTGAGACGGAAATGGCGGCGCGCCAGATGGTAGACCTCCTCGTCGTCTTCGGTACCGACCGCGAACAGGCCGTCGCCGCCGCGCGCGAACGCATCGCGCAGGCTGGGCGGAGCGAGCGCGAGGATCTCTTCGAAACGATGGCCCTCGATTCGGCGCCCTTCGCCGAGCAGCTTGCGCGCGGCCAGGTTGCCGAACACGATGCGTCCTTCCGGTTCCAGCAGCAGCATCGCCACCGGCGTGTTCTGCACCATCGTGTCGAGCAGCAGTTCGCGCTGCACCAGGCCCAGGCGCTGCTCGCGCAGCGCATCGCCGAGCTCGTTGTGCGCGGCGACCAGTTCGCCGAGTTCGTCCTTGCCGTCCCACGACAGGCCGAAGCTGAAATCGCCATCGCGATAGCTGGCGACGGTGCCGCCCAGCGAGCGGAACAGCGAGTTCATCGGCGCGAAGGCTCGGTGCACATGGTAAGCAAGCAGCGGCACCAATGCGACGACCGCGACGACGGCCGCGGACCGCATCGTCAGCCACTGCTGCAGCAACAACGTCGACGCCGCTGCGGCCGCCATGTATACGATGGTCAGCGCGGCGAATTTGACGCTTAGCGGAATGCGGCGCATCCAGCGCATCGTGAGGCCTTATTCCCTGCGTATGCCTAGGCGGTCGAGCCGCCGGTAGAGCGCCTGCCGCGACAATCCCAATTCCGCCGCAGCCTGTGCCAGCACGCCGCCGTTGCGCTCGAGCGCGGCTTCGATGGTATCGCGATCGGGCTCTTCGGCCGTCGGCGCAATCGCTGCAGCCATCGCGGGCAGATCGAAATCCGAAGCTTCCAGGGTATCGGCGCGCGCCAGCAACGCGGCGCGTTGCACGGCATTGCGCAATTCGCGCACATTGCCGGGCCAAGTGTGTCGCAGCAGCGCGCGTCCCGCGTCGTCGCTCAGGAATTTGCCTTCGGGCAGGAAATAGCGCGCCAGCGGCAGGATGTCGTCCGGGCGTTCGGCCAGCGGTGGCAGTTTCAGTTCGATCGCGTTGAGGCGGTACAGCAGATCTTCGCGGAACTGGCCGTTGCGGATCAGCGCCGGCAGATCGGCATTGGTGGCGCTGATCACGCGCACTTTGACGTGGCGCTCGCGGTTGCCGCCGAGGCGTTCGAAGCGCCCGGTTTCGAGCACGCGCAGCAGCTTGATCTGGCCGGCCTGGGTCAGCGTGCCGATCTCGTCGAGGAAGAGCGTGCCGCCGTCGGCCGCTTCGAATTTGCCCTCGCGCGATTTGTTGGCGCCGGTATAGGCGCCGGCCTCGGCGCCGAACAGTTCGGCCTCGATCAGCTCCGAGGGCAGCGCGCCGCAGTTCACCGCCACGAACGGGCCGTTACGCACCGACGAATTGGCATGCAGGATTTCGGCGAACTTCTCCTTGCCGGAACCATTCGGCCCGGTGATCAGCACCGGCAGCTCCGAACGCGCTACCTGGCAGGCGAGCGACAACACGCGTTCGCTGGCCGCATCCGCATACACCAGGCCGCGCAGATCGTAATCGCGCATCAACGCGCTGCGACGGCGGCGTTCGCCGGAGCGGTGCCGCGACAATTCGCTGCGCGCTAGCGACAGTTCCAGCAGATTGTTGACCGTGGCCAGCAGCTTGGGATCGTCCCAGGGTTTGGCCAGATAATCGGCGGCGCCGGCCTTGACCAGTTCCACCGCGTTTTCCAGATGCGTCCACGCGGTCAGCAGGATCACCGGCAGGTCCGGGTGCTGTTCGCGGATCGCTGTGAACAGCGCTACGCCCTCTTCGCCGGAGGTGGTGTCGGCATGGAAGTTCATGTCCTGCACCACCAGATCGACGGATTCTTGCTGCAGCAATGCCAAGCCGGCATCCGGCGACTCCGCGCGCAGCGTATCGATGTCGTGCAGCGAGAACAGCAGCTCGAGCGCGGTGGCGACGGAAGGGTTGTCGTCGATGACGAGGATCGTGGGCATGCGGCTTGGTCGGATGTGGGGGAACTTCAAGCCGTCATCCCGGCGAAAGCCGGGATCCAGCGCCTTTCGATCACCCTCATCGCCGTCCCCTGGATCCCGGCTTTCGCCGGGATGACGGCAGGAAACAAGCTATCGGGCGAGTGCAATCATACGCTGCGCGTCGCGATCGCCGGCGGCACCGCCGCCGCACGCAGCGCCGGGCCGAGCACCGAGATCTGGCCCAGCAGCCACAGCGCCACCGCACCGATCGGCAGGTAGTACAAGGGCAGCCGTGGCAGTTCGTACTTGCCCATCAGCAACTGGTTGATGGCGTAAGCCAGCAGCATGCCGATGACGATGCCGAGCGAAGCCAGCAGGAAGTTCTCCATCTGGAAATAGCGCAGGATCTGCGCCCGCGTCGCACCGAGCGCGCGCCGCACGCCGATCTGGCGCGTACGCTGCTGCACCCAGAAGCTGGCCAGGCCGACGATGCCCAGCGCGGTCACCACCAGCAGGGCGATGCACACCACCACCAGCAACCAGGCCATCGCGCGGTCCTGCTGGTAGAACTCGTTGCGCATTTCTTCGAAGGACTTGGTGTTGTCCTCCAGAACGATGCGATTGGGGCCGTTGCGCTTCAGCGTATCGACCGCGGTCTTCAGCACTTCGGCGCGGCGTTCGGGATCGGTGCGAATCACGTAGTTGCCGCCCAGCGTGTACGGGCCCCTGATCGGGAAGATCATCGAATATTCCTTCGCTTCCGGTCCGCCCTGATCGCTCGGGCGCACCAGGTGCTCGACGACGCCGACGACCTTGATCGGTTCGTCACCCCAGCTGTAGAAGGACTTGCCGACCGCGTTCCCGCCCGGGAAAAGCTTGTCGGCCATGCTGCGGGTGATGATGACCGAGGGAATCGCCACCTTGCTGTTGGGCGCGTCCAGCAGCGACCAGTCAACGTACTCGTCGGGCGTGAAGTTGCGCCCCGCGATCAGGTTCAGGCCAAAGGTGTTCACGAACTGGTCCTCGCCCATATAGACCGTGGCGTTCATGGTCTGGTGGGTCTGGTCCTTGGTCATGTTGACGCCGCTGTTCCAGGACGAATTGACGAACGGCACCTGGTTGGTCACGGTCGCGCTCTTGACGCCTGGCAGGCCGCGCAGCGCGGCCAGGTCGCTCTTGGTCAGCGCATCGGCGTTTTCATCCTTGCCGATGCCGGTCAGTTGCACGCGCAGCAGTTCCTTCTCGGCGACGCCGCTGACCAGGTTGATGCGTTCGACGCGATTGCTGATCAGGAACAGGGCATTACAGATGATCGCGCAGCTCAACGCGGTCTCGAGCACGATCAGCGCCGCGGCTGTCTTGTGCCGGCGCAGGGTGGAGAGGATGGGGCGCAGTTCCATGGTGGTTCTCCAAAAAAAGCGTCATTCCGGGTGCAGCGAGGAACCTGTTGTTCGCTTCAAAGCAGGTGTCTCACTTCGTCCGGGATGACATGAGAAGGTCATTGCGATTTGAGCTGTATCGCGGGCGCTACCTGCATGGCGCGCCAGGCCGGCAGCAGCCCCGCCAGCAGGCTGGCGACGACGGCGAGCACGAAGGTCATCATCAGCATCGCCGGATTCAGGTGCGCCAGTTCGGCATAACTGGCCGGCTGCTGGCGCACGGCCCACAGTCCTACCAACGCCAGGCCCAGGCCGAGGAAGCCACCGGCGAGTCCGACCGTGCCGGCTTCGATCAGGCACTGCAGGAAGATGTCGCGGCGCGATGCGCCCAGTGCGCGGCGCACGCCGATCTCGCCGCTGCGACGCAGGAACTTGGCCAGCAGCAGGCCGACGGTGTTGAGCAGGCAGACCATCAGAAAGCCGAACGCCAGCCAGGTCTGCAGGCGCACGTCGCCGGGCACCACCTTGTTGTAGTCCAGCCATTCCATGACGTTGCGCAGGCGCGTATTGGTCGGGCGCTTGAAGCGTCCGGCGGCGCGTTGCTGGTCGGAATAGTTCACCAGATATTGTTTGTAAGCTTCGACCTTGGCCGGCGTGCCCAGTTCGACCCAGTACTGGATCCACACGCAGGGCGAATTGATGCCGGTGGAACCTTCCTCGTCGTCCTGGTCTTTGTGGTCGTCCCAACAGTTCATGCTGCCGTTGCGATCCATGTCCAGGTCGCGCGATACCGTGAACGGCAGGAACACCTGCTCCAGCTCGCCATAACGGTCGCTGTTCATGTCGAAGAAGCGCGGCGTCGGACGCCAGGTGTCCATGACGCCGACGATGCGGAACTCGTTGCCGCTCAGCCGCAGCGTCTTGCCTACGCTGTTGGCGCCGCCGAACAGCTTGTCGTTCAGCGGCTTGGCGATCACGGCCACGCGGTCGTGCTTGTCGTCCTCGGTCCTGCTCCAGCCGTTTCCGTACAGGAAAGGCGTTTCGAACATGGGGAAGAAATCGGCGGTGGTGTAGCGCGCATCCGCGGAAAACGGACTCAGGCCATCGCGCTGCGGCTCGATACCGACGTTGCCGCCGGTCATCATCGCCTGGCGGTCGCCGCGCTTCTGGCGCAACAGCTCTTCCGCGTCGAAGCGGGTCACCTGCTCCTCGGGCTCTTCGCCCGCGGTGTAGCCGTCCATGCTCTGCGGATCCAGCTGCGGATAGAACAGCTGCGCGCTCTTGGCCGGGATCGGGTCGCCGGACAGGATATAGAACACGGTCAGCGTGGTCATGCTGGCGCCGATGCCCAGCGCGATCGCCAGCACCATCAGCGCGGTCAGCACCTTGTTGCGCCTGAAGCTGCGCAGCGCGAGGTTGAAGTAATAGCCGAACATGGCGGCGTCCTCAGACGTTGGTGGTGGCGGTGGCGTGGCCATTGGCGTGCAGCAGGCCGCGCTCGGTGGCGATGTCGGTAGCCATGCCGTCGACGATGTGCACGTTGCGCTGCGCGCGCGCCGCCAGTTCCGGGTCGTGGGTGACCATGGCGATGGTGGTGCCCTGCGCGTTGATCTCCTCGAGCAGCTCCATCACGCCGCGCGCCATCTGCGAATCCAGGTTGCCGGTCGGTTCGTCCGCCAGCAGCAGGCGCGGGCTGCCGGCCAATGCGCGCGCGATCGCGGCGCGCTGTTGCTGGCCACCGGACAGTTCGGCGGGGAAATGCTTCATGCGCGAGCCCAGGCCGACCTGGCCCAGCGCGTCCTCGATGCGCAGCTTGCGCTCGGCCGCGTTCATGCCGCGATAGCGCAGCGGCACGTCGACGTTGTCGAACAGGTTCAGGTCGGGGATCAGGTTGAAGCTCTGGAAGATGAAGCCGATCTTGCGGTTGCGCAGCTTGCTGCGCGCATCGTCGGACAGGCCGCGCACGTTCTCCCCGTCCAGCACGTATTCGCCGCCGGTGAAATCCTCGAGCAGGCCGGCGATGTTGAGGAAGGTGGTCTTGCCCGAGCCCGATGGGCCGGTGACGGCGACGAACTCGCCCTCGCGGACGTGCAGGTCCAGCGAACGCAAGGCGTGCGTCTCGACCAGTTCGGTGCGGTAGACCTTGGATACTTGGCGCATGTCGAGCATGACGTTCTTCCTCTGGCGGTTATGTGTTGCGTGATGTGGCGTTCGTGGTTGGATGCGTTATTGCGATGGCGGGTTGCAACCCGCCATCGCATTTATCAATTGATCTTGATGCGTTCGGCGTCGCCGAATTGGTCGCTCCCGGAAACGACGATGCGTTCGCCGGGTTGCAGGCCTTCGAGGATTTCGACTTCGCCCAGGCTGCTGACGCCGGTGCGGATCGGGCGGCGCACGGCGCTGCTGCCATCGACCACATAGGCGTAGCGGCCGCCGTTCTGCTCCAGGAACGGGCCGCGCTCGACCATCAGCGCGTTGCGGCGCGTGTCCAGCACGATGCGTGCGCTCAGGCGCTGGTTCTGGCGCAGGCCCGGCGGCTGCTTGCTGTCGAAGCGCAGGCGTGCGTTGACCTCGCCATTGACCACTTCCGGCGATACCGCCGACACCTTGCCGGGATAGGGCTCGCCGCTGCCGCTGGTCAGCTGCGCCGGCATGCCGATGGCGAGATCGCGGGCGAAGCTTTCCGGCACCTTGATCTCGACTTCGAATACGGTCAGGTCGACCACGCTCAATATCGGTGCGTTGATCGCCACGTTCTGGCGCTGCGCGATCTGCACCTGGCCTACCTGGCCATCGAAAGGCGCGCGCAGCGTCAGCGCTTCCACCTGGCGCCGCTCCTCGACCACGATCGCGCGCTGGCGATCGGCCAGCAGCCGCTTGTTGCGCGTATCCAGCCCGGCGCCCTGGCCTTGCAGGCCTTCGTCCTTGCGCGCGTGCGACAGGCCGATCTCGGCCTTCTTCAATTCGTCCTGCGCCTTGGCCACATCGACCTGCGCCACCGCGCCGCCGTCGAAGCCGCGCTGGTAGCGTTCCAGGTCGCGCTGCGCGGCGACGCGTTCGATTTCGGCCTGGTCCAGGGCCTTGCGTGCGGTCGCACGCGACAGTTGCGCATCGAGCGCGGCGCGGCTGGCTTCGGCTTCCAGGCTGGCGAGCGTGGCTTCTTCCTGCGCCAGCTTGCTGCGCAGTTCCGGGCTGTCGATCTCGGCCAGCGGCTGGTCCTTCTTGACGACGTCGCCAGCCACCACCTTCAGCGTCACCGTGCCGCCTGCGATCGCGTACAGGGTGGGGCTGTTGGCGGCGATGACGCGGCCGTCCGCGGAAATATCGCGGACCAGGTCGCCACGCTTGACCTCGGCGATGCGCACCCGCGCGCTATCCACCGAGCGGCTGCCCGAGCTCCAGCCGCTGATGACCCAGGCGCCGAGCAGCAGTACGACGGCGCCGGCGGCACCGAGCAGCATCAGGTTCTTGCTTGGCAGCTTGCGGCTGGCACCGGTCTTGGTGGCGACGGTTCGATCCTGGCCGGAGGTGTCGCGGATGCTCATTCGGATCCCGTGTTGAAAGTAAATTCTTACTAGCCTTTGAAGCAAGCCGCGTGCCAATTTCAAATCATTGATTTTGTTGTAATTTAAGCTGAGTGCCCGCTGTCCGCGCGGACGCTGTCCGCGTCCACCGGACGGCCGTCCGCGACCGCGGTCGTTAAACTAGGCGCTGATCCAGCAAGGATTTCCCATGTGCGGCATCGTCGGCGCGATCGCGGATCGCGATGTGGTTCCGGTCCTGATCGAAGGACTCAAGCGGCTTGAATACCGCGGCTACGATTCGGCCGGCATCGCCGTGGTCGACAGCCAGGCCGCCGTGCGCCGCGTGCGCCGCACCGGCCGGGTTTCGGAAATGGAAGCGGCCGCTGGCGCCGAAAATTTCCACGCGTCGCTCGGCATCGGCCATACGCGCTGGGCCACGCACGGCGGCGTCACCGAGGGCAATGCGCATCCGCATATCAGCCACGGCGAGCTGGCGCTGGTCCACAACGGCATCATCGAGAACCACGAGCAGCAGCGCGAGCGCCTGCGCGCGCTGGGCTACGAGTTCGAGTCGCAGACCGATACCGAGGTCATCGCCCACCTGATCCACTACTACCAGTCGCAGGGCGACGACCTGCTGCTCGCGCTGCAGCACGCGGTGAAGGAGCTGGACGGCGCCTACGCGATCGCGGTGATCAGCAAGCGCGATCCGCAGCGGATGGTCTGCGCGCGCAAGGGCTGCCCGTTGCTGATCGGCCTGGGCGAGGGCGAGAACTTCATCGCCTCGGACGTGTCCGCGATCCTCTCGGCGACACGGCGCGTGATCTTCCTGGAAGAAGGCGACACCGCCGAGGTGACCCGCGAACGCGTGCGCGTTTTCGATGCCGACGGCAACGAGATCCAGCGCGACGTGCATGTGTCCGACGTGTCGCTGGCCTCGCTGGAGCTGGGACCGTACCGGCACTTCATGCAGAAGGAGATCCATGAGCAGCCGCGCGCGATCGCCGACACCATCGAGGCGATCATCGACGACAACGGCTTCAGGCCGTCGCTGTTCGGCGCGCAGGCCGAGGAAGTGCTGCGCGATATCGAAGCGGTGCAGATCCTGGCCTGCGGCACCAGCTACTACGCCGGCCTCGTCGCGCGCTACTGGATCGAGTCGATCGCCGGGCTGCCGTGCGCGGTGGATATCGCCAGCGAATACCGCTACCGCCAGGTGGTGGCCAATCCGAAGCAGCTGATCGTGACCATTTCCCAGTCCGGCGAGACGCTGGACACGATGGAGGCGCTCAAGTACGCCAAGTCGCTCGGCCAGGAACGGACGCTGTCGATCTGCAACGTGCCCGAGAGCGCGATCCCACGCGCCAGCAAGCTGGTGTTCTACACCCGCGCCGGCGCCGAGATCGGCGTCGCCTCCACCAAGGCCTTCACCACCCAGCTGGTGGCGCTGTTCGCGCTGACCGGCACGCTGGCAAGGATGCGTGGCCGGCTGGACGACAGGCAGGAAGCGGAACTGCTCGAAGCGCTGCGGCACCTGCCTGGCAGCGTGCAGCATGCGTTGAACCTGGAGCCGCAGATCGTGGCCTGGTCCGAGCGCTTCGCGCCCAAGCAGCACGCGCTGTTCCTCGGCCGCGGCGTGCATTACCCGATCGCGCTGGAAGGCGCGCTCAAGCTCAAGGAAATCTCCTACATCCATGCCGAGGCCTACCCCGCGGGCGAACTCAAGCACGGCCCGCTGGCGCTGGTCGATGCCGACATGCCGGTGGTGGTGATCGCGCCCAACGACAAGCTGCTGGAAAAAGTGAAGTCCAATATCCAGGAAGTGCGCGCGCGCGGCGGCGAGATGTTCGTGTTCGCCGACCTGGACAGCCAGTTCAGCGATTCCGAAGGCGTGCACGTGATCCGCACGCCGCGCCACGTCGGCGTGCTGAGCCCGATCGTGCACGCGATCCCGGTGCAACTGCTGGCCTACCATGCCGCACTGGCGCGCGGCACCGACGTCGACAAGCCACGCAACCTGGCCAAGTCCGTCACCGTCGAATAGATAGCCCCCGCTGTCCCCCCCTTTGAAAAAGGGGGTAGGGGGATTTGCTTTTGCTTTGCTGTTGCCTCAAGCAAGATCAAAAGCAAATCCTCCCCAACCCTCCTTTTCCAAAGGAGGGAGAAAAGCCGACGCTTACCGATGCCCGCGCCGATCACTGCCGCCCATGCAGTACCCTTGCCGCTGTCGCACTATTGGCCCTGGTCCCGGTCGCCCCGGCAAGACCCGCGTTGATGCACGCCTGGGCCCGGTTCCGCGATACTGCGCAGCGATGATGCGCAAGATCCTCCACATCGACATGGACGCGTTCTACGCCTCGGTGGAACAGCGCGACGATCCGTCGTTGCGCGGCCGTCCGGTGGTGGTCGCCTGGCGCGGCGCGCGTTCGGTGGTCTGCGCCGCGTCGTACGAGGCGCGCAAGTTCGGCGTGCGTTCGGCGATGCCGGCGGTGCGCGCCGAGCGCCTGTGCCCGCAGGCGGTATTCGTACCTCCGGATTTCGTGCGCTACAAGGCGGTGTCGCGGCAGGTGCGGGAGATCTTCCTGCGCCATACCGACCTGGTCGAGCCCTTGTCGCTGGACGAGGCCTATCTCGACGTCACCGCGCCGAAGAACGACCTGCCCAGCGCGACCGCGATCGCCGAAACGATCCGCACGCAGATCCGCGACGAAACGGCGTTGACCGCATCGGCCGGCATCGCGCCGAACAAGTTCCTGGCCAAGATCGCCTCCGACTGGAACAAGCCCGACGGCCAGTTCGTGATCCGCCCGAACCAGGTGGACGCCTTCCTGACGCCGCTGCCGGTGGCGCGCATCCCGGGCGTCGGCAAGGTGATGCAGGGCAAGCTGGCCGAGCTCGGCATCGGCACCGTCGGCGAGCTGCGCGCATTCGCGATGGAGGATCTGGAGCAGCGCTTCGGCAGCTTCGGCCGCCGCCTCTACCAGCGCGCGCGCGGCATCGACGAGCGCGAGGTGGAACCGAACCAGCCGGTGCAGTCGATCTCGGCGGAGGACACGTTCGAGCACGATCTGCTACTCGAAGAATTGGAACCCACGATCCGCCGTCTGGCGGAGAAGACCTGGGCGGCGGCGGGCAAGGTCGAGCGCGTGGGCCGCACGGTGGTGCTGAAGCTGAAGACGGCGCAGTTCCGCCTCCTTACCCGCAGCCACACGCCCGAAATCCCGCCGTCATCGATGCAGCAGCTCGCCGACATCGCGCTATCGCTGCGCGATCGCGTCGATCTGCCGGCGCGTACGCGCTATCGGCTGGTCGGCGTGGGGCTGGGCGGTTTTCGCGAGCGCGATGACACTTCGTCGCAGGGCGGATTGTTCGATGCCGCCGTCCTGCCGGAAAATCAAGCGTGATCGTCGTCGTCCGCGGGCTCGTCGAATAGCGCCGGCGCTTCTTCCTGCATCATCGTGGTGGTGACTGGCGTGGCGGCGGGACGGCTGCGCGGCGGCGGCAGTTTCGCGATCGCCGCTTCCGCGGCCTGCACGAGTTCGCTGCGGCGCGCTTCGGGCACTTCCTGCCAATGGCAATCCAGCAGTGCGCCTTCCAGCGCGTACAGCAGGTTCAGGCTGGGTTTGAAGCCGGCGCGCTTGACGCGCATGAATGCGTCCAGCGCGCCGGCCGCTTCCAGGTCCGCGCGCGTGCGCAAGCCGACCTGGCGCAGCCATGCCGAGCTTTTGGGACCGATGTTGCGCAGTTTTTCGCCGCTCATGCCAGTGACTCCACAAAAAGGGCGGCGATGGCTTCCAGACCGCGCTGATCGTCTTCGTCGAAGCGATCGGTGGTCGGGCTGTCGAGATCGAACACGCCGATCAGGTCCGCTCCCTGCAGCAATGGCACGACCAGTTCGGAACGCGAAGCCGCGTCGCAGGCGATGTGGCCAGGGAAAGCGTGTACGTCGGCGATGCGCTGCGTCTGCCGGGTACGGGCGGCTGCGCCGCAGACGCCCTGGTCGAGCGGAATGCGCACGCAGGCGGGCAGTCCCTGGAAAGGTCCCACGACCAGTTCGTGGCCGTCGTACAGGTAGAAGCCCACCCAGTTCAAGTCCGGCATCGCGTGGTAGACCAGCGCCGACAGGTTGGCGGCGTTGGCGATGCGGTCGCGTTCGCCGGCCAGCAGCGCACGCGCCTGCTCGATGAGCTGGGCGTACTGTTCGGGCTTGCTGCCGCTTAGACTCTGCGCTGCGAACATGGGGGCCTCCGGGCTCCGCAGTGTATCAGCGGTCGGGCGATCCGGACCCGACAGGAGGCAGGCATGGCTGGCAGCGGCGGTTCCGAGGTGCGAATGCGCGATGGCTTCCGCCATCGCGGGCGCGACGCGACGCGGTTGGAGGCCTTCGTGGACGCGGCTTTCGCGTTCTCGGTGACGCGCGCGTCAGCATCAGGCCCCATCGCGTGAGCGCTGGCTTCTACATCACCGGTACCGACACCGGCATCGGAAAGACCGTGGCGAGTACCGCCCTGCTGCACGCGCTGCGCGCGCGCGGCTTGCGCGCGGTCGGCATGAAGCCCGTTGCCAGCGGCTGCGAACGCATCGATGGCGCCTGGCGCAACGAGGATGCGACCGCGCTGCAGGAGGCGAGCGATCCCAGGCCGGACTATGCCGACATCAATCCTTATGCGCTGCCGGCGGCCACCGCGCCCGAGCTCGCAGCGCGGCAAGCCGGTATCGAAATTGCGCTCGCGCCGATCGTCGATGCGCATCGCAGGCTCGCCGCGCAAGCCGATATCGTCGTGGTCGAAGGCGTGGGCGGCTGGGCCGCGCCGCTGTCGGCACAGCTGGACCAGCGCGACGTAGTCCGTGCACTGGGCGTACCGGTGATCGTGGTGGTGGGTTTGCGGCTGGGTTGCATCAACCATGCCCGGCTCGCGGCGCAGGCGATCGCCGCCGATGGCGCGACGCTGGTCGGCTGGATCGGCAACGACATCGATCCGGCGTTGGCGCAGGCGGACGCTTATTTCGATCTGCTGCGGCCACGGCTGGCCGCGCCGTGCCTGGGCCGTCTGCCGTTTTCGCCGCAGCCGTCCGCGGAGGATTTGGCCGCGCAGATCGATTGCGGGCCGCTGCTATCCACGGGCTGACCGTCAAAAAAACGGGCGCATCGCTGCGCCCGTTTTCATTGCTCATTCGCGGAAGGCCTCAGGTGGCTTGAGGTTCCGGCGGCGGCAGCGACTCATGCGCATCGGACGCCGCTGCCTGTTCGCGCTCGCGGTCGTGCGCATGATCGCGCGCCAGGTACAGGTAGAACGCCGGCAGCACGAACAGCGTGAACGCGGTGCCGATGGTCATGCCGGAAGCGATCACCACGCCCATCGAGAAGCGCGAGGCCGCACCCGGACCGCTGGCGATCAGCAACGGGATCATGGCGAACACCAGCGCGGCCGTAGTCATCAGCACCGGACGCAAACGGATGGCCGTGGCCTGCTCGATCGCCTCCCGCTTCGACAGCCCCTCGTTCATCTGCAACTTGTTGGCGAACTCCACGATCAGGATGCCGTGTTTGGAGATCACGCCTACCAGCGTGACCAGCCCGACCTGGGTGTAGATGTTGATGCTCATCCCGGGGAACGCCTCGATGCCGCTCATGCCGAGGATGCCGCCCACGATCGCCAGTACGTTGAGTGCAAGCAGCGCGCCGCAGATCGCCATCGGCACGGTCAGCAGCATGATCAGCGCATCGCGGAAGCTCTCGAACTGCGCCGACAGCACCAGGAAGATCACGATCAGGGCCAACGCCAGCGTCAGCAGCATGGCCGAACCTTCTTCCTTGAATTGTCGCGATTCGCCCGCGTAGTCGACGCTGTAACCCTCCGGCAGCACTTCCTTCGCCGCCTGGTCCAGGATCGCCAGCGCTTCGCCCTTGCTCACGCCCGGCCTGGGTGCGAACGTGATCGACACCGCGTTGAGCTGCTGGAATCGTTTCAGCGATTGCGGCTGCGCGGTTTCCTTCAGCGTCACGATCGTCGAGAACGGCACCAGTTCGCCGTCGCGAGTGCGGGTGTAATAGTTCTGCAAGGCGCTGGCATTGAGCCGGTCGCCGCGCTGCACCTGCGGGATCACCAGGTAGGAGCGGTTCTGCATCGCGAAGCGGTTGGTATAGCCGCCCGACAGCATCGCCGACATGTCCGCCGACAGCGTGCGCATGTCGATGCCCAGGCTGGCCGCCTTGTCGCGGTCGATCTGCACCTCGATGCGCGGCTTGTCGATCTTCAGATCCTTGTCGAGGAAGATGAAGCGCTTGCTCGCCATGGCTTTCTGCAGGATCGCATCCGCGATCTCGCTGAGCTGGCTGAGCTCGCCGACACCGCCGACGATGAATTCGCCGCCGCCGTCGCCGCCGGCGCTGGGCAGCGAAGGCGGCACCAGTGCGAACACGTTCAGACCCGTGACCTGGCTCATCTGCGGCTGCAGGTCTTGCTCGAGCACGGCCTTGGTGGATTTGTCGCGCTCGCTCCAGGGCTTGAGCACGAAGCCCGCCATCGCCATCGGGCTGGCGCCGCCGCCGCTGGCGCCGAAGCCGCCGTTGAACAGGAAGTAGTCCTGCACTTCGGGCACGCCTTTGGCGATCTGGGTGATCTCCTCGGTGTAGCGCTCCACGTAGTCGAGCGTGGCATACGGATCGGCGTTGCCGATCGAGAAGATGAAACCTTCGTCTTCCAGCGGCGCCGGTTCCTTCGGTGCGGTCACATAAAGGAAGGCGCACGAAACCAGCACGATCGCGCCGAACACGGCGATCACCAGCTTGGTTTCCAGCGCGCCGTGCAGCTTGCGCTGGTAGCCGTGGCGCAGCCACTCGAAACGGTCGTCCAACCAGGCTTCGAGTTTGCCCTTGCCGCCTTCCACATGCGGCTTGAGGATCTTCGAACTCATCATCGGCGTCAGCGTGAGCGCGATGATGCCCGACAGCAGCACGGCGCCCGCCAGGGTGAACGCGAACTCGGTGAACAACACGCCGGTCAACCCGCCCTGGAAACCGATCGGCAGGTATACCGCGATCAGCGTGGTGGTCATGGCCACCACCGGCCAGGCGAGCTCTTGCGCGCCCTTGATCGCCGCTTCGTAGGGCGACATCCCCTCTTCGATATGGCGGTGGATGTTTTCCAGCACGATGATCGCATCGTCGACCACGATGCCGATCGCCAGCACCATCGCCAACAGGGTCAGCAGGTTGATGGTGAAGCCCATCAGCAGCATCAGGAACAGCGAGCCGATCAGCGACAGCGGCACGGTCACCGCCGGGATCAGCACGCTGCGCAGCGAGCCCAGGAACAGGAAGATCACCACGATCACGATGATCACCGCTTCGATGATCGTGCTGACCACTTCGTTGATCGCGTCCTGGATGGACTCGGTGCTGTCGTAGGGAATCGTCGCCTTGATGCCCTGCGGCAGTTGCGGAACGATCTGCCCGTCCCACAACTTGCGCACGTCCTTGATCACATCGAGCGAGTTGGCGTCAGGGGCGACGAAAATGCCCATGAACGTGGCCGCCTCGCCGTTGATGCGGACCGAGGTGCCGTAGTTCTCCGAGCCCAGCATTACGTCTGCGACGTCGCCCAGGCGCACGATCGCGCCGTCCTGTTCGCGGACCACGAGCTTGCGGAATTCCTCGGCGTTGCGCAGGTCGGTGCGCGCGGTCATGTCGATGGCGACCATCTGGCCCTTGGTGGAACCCACCGCCGACAGGACGTTGTTCGACTCCAGCGCGGTGGAAACGTCGCTTGCGGTCACCTTGAGCGCGGTCATGCGGTCCGGCTTCAGCCAGATCCGCATCGCGAACGTGCCGGCACCCAGGATGTCGGCGCGCTGCACGCCGGGGATGGTGACCAGCTTGGGCTGGACCACGCGGGTCAGGTAATCGGTGATCTGGTTGTTGTCGAGGGTATCGCTGGCGAAGGACACGTACATCGCCGCGATCTGCTGCCCCTGCTGCAAATCGATCACCGGGTCCTCGGACTCCGGCGGCAGCTGGCCGCGCATCTTGTTGACCTTGGCCGCGATCTGGGTGAGCGCCTCGTTCGGATCCTGGTCCAGGCGGATGTAGGCCTGGATGGTGCTGATGCCGGCCGAGCTGGTCGAGCTCATGTACTCGATGCCCTCGGCGCTGGCGATCTCGCGCTCCAGCGGCGTGGTGATGAAGCCCTGGATCAGGTCCGCGTCGGCGCCGAAGTAGGTGGTGCTGATGTTCACCACCGCATTGCGCAGCTCCGGATACTGGCGCACGTTCAACTCGGTGAACGCGCGCATCCCGAACAACAGGATGAACAGGCTGACCACGATCGCCAGTACCGGTTTGTTGATGAAGGTATCTGTGAATTTCATCTCATGCTCTCTCCCTCTCCCGCAGGCGGGAGAGGGCTGGGGTGAGGGTGCGGAAGGCGATCAGCGGTTCTCGGTCTTGGGCTGCGCGTCGGCGCTCGGCTGCACCTTGTTGTTGATCGTCACTTCGGCGTCGTTGCGCAGCTTGAGCAGGCCGCTGGTGGCGACCCGTTCGCCGGCCTTGAGGCCGTCGGTCACCGCGATCAGGTCGCCGCGCGTGGCGCCGGTCTTCACGAAGCGCTGCCTGACGATGAGCTTGTCGCCGGTCAGCGGCTGGCCCTGCATGTCCTTCTCGCCTTCGGCGCGCTTGGTCTTGGAGATCACATAGACGGCGTTGCCGTAAGGATTGAAGCTGATCGCGGTCTGCGGCACCACGACCACGGTGCGCTCGCCGCCCAGGTCGAAGCCGACATGCGCGAACGTGCCCGGGCGCAGGTTGCCTTCTGCGTTGTCGAGCGTGGCCTGCACCTTGAAGTTGCGGGTGCTGGCATCGACTTCGGGTTGCAGCGCGGTGACCTCGCCTTCGTAACTGCGGCCCGGCATCGCATCCACCGTGGCGCGCACGCGTGTGCCGTCCAGCACCTGGCCCATGCGTTTCTCGGGCAGGGAGAAATCCAGGTAGATCGGATCCAGCGCCTGCAGGCTCACGATCGGATCGCCCGGATTGAGGAACTGCCCGAGGTTGACCTGGCGGATGCCGAGGATGCCGTCGAACGGGGCGCGGATGGTCTTCTGCGCGATCAGCGCGCGCTGCGCGTCGGCATCGGCCCGTGCGCTGGCGGCAGTGGTGGCGCGCTGCTCGACCTCGTCCTGCGATACCAGTTTGTCCTTGCCCAGCGCGCGCCAGCGGTCGCGCTGCACCGCGGTCAGCTTGGCGGTCGCCTCGAGCGAGTTCAGCGTCGCCAGTTCATTGGCGGTATTGAGCCGGATCAGCACCGTGCCGGCCTTCACCGGTTTGCCGGCCTCGAATTCGATCGACTTGACCACGCCACCGGCTTCGGTGGTGACGTTGGTGCCGTTGATCGCGACGAACGTGCCGACCGCCTCTTCGCTGTCGCTCCAGCGTTCCGACTTCGCGGCGACCGCGGTCACCGCCGAGGCCGGCTGCGGCATGTTGTCGAAGAACTGGTTCATGCCGGCGCTCATCATCGCCTTGACGCCGAAAACACCGCCGAACACGACGATGGCGGCGATCAGCATCCAGATCATCCGTTTGCGCATGGACGGCGCGCGCGGTTTGTCATGCTTGGGCATGGAAAACATCCTTGGGAGGAGAGAAGGTGTTGTCGGGCAGATAGGGTTTGTCGCAACCGAACACGGCCTGGCTGACGCGCACGACCAGCGCATCGACGTCGTCGTCGTTGGCCGGGTCGAACAGCGGCCGCCAGCCGTAGCCGTTGAACAGGTACTGCAATTGCTTGAACAGCAAGCGGTAGGGGTCGCCGAGACCCTTGTGCTGGACCAGGCCATCCTGCTGCAACAGCGTGTACATGCCCAGGCACATCGCCCAGGGGCCAATCGTGAGCGCCTGCGGCGTCAGCCCGTTGCCGGCCGGCAGTTCGCCGTTGCGGAAGGCCTCGAACACGATGCCGTCGACCAGTTCGCTGAGCGGTGCGCTGGCTTCGAGCGCACGATGCCGGCTCGCTTCGGAAGCCGCGCCCCAGATCACATCCGTCCAGACGAACTGCGCCAGCCGGAAGTGCTCGGGCTGCGAGCGCATGATCATCAGGTCGGCGAGCGCGATCGCGAGCATGCGCTCGCGGGTAGGGCCCTGCCAGCGCGCGGCGCGCTCGAACAGCTCGACCCGGCTCAGGCAGTTGCGCGTGGCCAACGCCACCAGCAGGTCTTCCTTGCTGGCGAAATGGTTGTACAGGGTGCCGATCGCGTAATCGCATTCCTCGGCGATGCGCGCCATCTGCAGGGTGAGCAATCCGTCGCGCTGGATCAGCTCCTGGGCCTTGTCCAGGAACAGTCGCTCACGATCAGCCAACTCGCGTTGGCGGCGTTCCTTGGTGCCCATGATCCGGGGGAGGTCATCGATCGGTTGACGATTTTGAACTCGACTCATGGATTGATCAAGGCTTTTATGGCGGCAGGACGCTGCCATCACGCCGCCGCTGCCGGGTGAGCGATGAAACACGGTGATGAAACAGCCCCGCCCCGGGACGGCCGGATACCGATGGGCAGGATGCGCCGCCGGTGTCGCATGCCCTGCGACCCTTCGCGACGTACTCACGAATCAGCGGTGGACTTGCACAGCCTTCGACCAAAGAACGTGGACCGCACTGACTTCCGGCACAGTCGCGGTCTCACGTAGATGTTAGACTGGTCAGTATAGAAAATCGACAGACATTGACGAGGCCCCCCGTATGCGTCGCACCTGGTTCCCCGTTCTGGTTTTGGCGACGCTGGCCGCATGCGGCAAGCAAGCGCCGCCTGCCGCACCGCCGCCGCCGGAAGTAGGCGTAGTGGCCGTCAAGCCTTCAAATGTGTCGCTGCAGAAGGATCTGGTCGGCCGCCTGGCCGCATTCCGCAGCGCCGACGTGCGCGCCCGCGTGCCGGGCGTGCTGCAGAAGCGCGTCTACGAGGAAGGCAGCGATGTGCGCCAGGGCCAGTTGCTGTTCGTGATCGACCCGGCGCCGCTACAGGCGGCGCTTTCGCAAAGCCAGGCCTCGTTGGCGCAGGCGCAGGCCAACTACACCAACGCGCGCGTCGCCGCGGATCGCGCACGCAAGCTGGCGCCCACCCAATTCATCTCCCAGGCCGATGTCGACAATGCGCTGGCGGCAGAGCGCAGCGCGGCGGCAGCCGTACAGGCGGGCAAGGCCTCGGTGGACAGCGCCCGCATCAACCTGGGCTATGCCAGCGTGCGCTCGCCGATCGATGGCCGTGCCGGCAAGCAGCAGGTGACCGAAGGCGCGCTGGTCGGGCAGGGCGAGGCGACCTTGCTGACCACCGTCGACCAGGTCGACCCGCTATACGTCAACTTCTCGTTGAGCATCACCGAGCTGGAGCAGGTGCGCAATGCGCAGCGCGGGCAGGCGCAGGGCGCGGCCCAGGTGCAGGTGTTGTTGCCGGACGGCACGCCTTACGAGCGGATGGGCGTGCTCGATTTCTCGGGCGACGTGGTCGACCCCGCCACGGGTGCGATCTCGTTGCGTGCGCGCATCCCCAATCCCGACAAGGCCCTGCTGCCCGGCACGTACGTCACCTTGAAAGCGACGATGGGCCAGCAGCAGAACGTTTTCCTGGTGCCGCAGCTGGCGGTGCAGCGCGATGCGACCAGCGCCTACGTCCTGGTCGTCGGCCAGGACGGCAAGGTGGTGCGCAAGGACATCGTCACCGATCGCAGCCAGGGCAGCGACTGGGTGGTGATGAAAGGTCTGGCCGCAGGCGACCAGGTCATCGTCTCGGGTGTGCAGAGGGCGCAGCCCGGACAGCCGGCCAAGGCCGTGCCTTATCAGGCCGATGCCGGCAAGGCCGCCGCGCCCGCCGCGAAGAAAGAAGGTGAGCAAGGCGCAGCGGCGGCGAAGGGCTAGTCATGTCCAGATTCTTCATCAACCACCCGATCTTCGCCTGGGTCATCGCGATCCTGATCACGCTCGGCGGCGTGCTTGCCATCTTCAACCTGGGCGTGGAGTCGTATCCGAGCATCGCACCGCCGCAGGTGACGGTGGGCGCCAGCTATCCCGGCGCCAGCGCCGATACGACCGAGCGCGCGGTCACGCAGGTGATCGAGCAGCAACTCACCGGCATCGACAATCTCGACTACTTCAGTTCCTCGTCGAGCTCGAGCGGTCGCGCGTCGATCACGCTGACATTCCAGCCCGGCACCGATCCGGATATCGCCCAGGTGCAGGTGCAGAACAAGGTGGCGCTGGCGACGCCGCGCCTGCCGTCCGAAGTGACGCAACAGGGCGTGGTGGTGGCGAAAGCCAACGCCGGCTTCCTGATGGTGGCGGCGTTGCGCTCGAGCAATCCGAGCTACGACAAGAACGCGCTGTCCGACATCATCGCTTCGCGCGTGCTCGACCAGATCTCGCGCGTGCCCGGTGTCGGCAGCACCCAGCTGTTCGGCGGCGAGTACGCCATGAACATCTGGCTCAATCCCGACAAACTGCAGGGCTATGGCCTGTCCGCCAGCCAGGCCCTGGCCGCGGTGCGCGGCCAGAACGTGCAGTTCGCGGCCGGCTCGGTCGGCGCCGAGCCCTCGCCGGAAGGCCAGGCGTTCACCGCGACGGTTTCCGCCGAAGGGCGTTACAGCACCGCCGAACAGTTCGGCAACATCATCCTGCGCGCCGACAGCGACGGCACCACGGTGCGGCTGCGCGACGTCGCGCGCATCCAGAAGGGCGCCTCGTCGTACGGCTTCGACCTGCAGTGGAGCGGCACACCGGCGGCCGGCTATGCGGTGCAGCTGGCGCCGGGCGCCAATGCCCTGGGCGTCGCCGGCGCGGTGCGCGACCGCATGGACGAGTTGCAGACGACGTTCCCGCAGGGCGTGACCTGGTTCTCGCCGTACGACAGCTCCACCTTCGTCCGGATCTCGGTCGAGGAAGTGGTCAAGACGCTGCTCGAAGCGGTCGTGCTGGTGTTCCTGGTGATGCTGATCTTCCTGCAGAACTTCAGGGCTACGCTGATCCCGACGCTGGTGATCCCGGTCGCGCTGATGGGCACGTTCCTGGGCATGTACGTGATCGGCTTCACCATCAACCAGCTCAGCCTGTTCGGCATGGTGCTGGCGATCGGCATCGTGGTCGACGATGCGATCGTGGTGATCGAGAACGTCGAACGCATCATGACCGAGGAAGGCCTGCCGCCGAAGCAGGCCACGGTCAAGGCGATGGGCCAGATCACCGGCGCGGTGGTGGCGATCACCGTCGTGCTGGCCGCGGTGTTCGTGCCCAGCGCGTTCCAGGGCGGCAGCGCCGGCCAGATCTACAAGCAGTTCGCGATCACCATCGCGATGGCGATGGGCTTCTCCGCGTTCCTGGCGCTCGGTTTCACCCCGGCCCTGTGCGCGAGCATGCTCAAGCCGACCCAGCACCACAAAGCCAACTTCATCTTCCGCGGCTTCAACAAGGTCTACGACAAGGTCTCCAGGACCTATGTCAGCCACATCGGCAGCGCGGTCACGCATGCGCCGCGCTGGATGATCGTGTTCGCGGTGCTGGCGTTGCTGTGCGGCTTCCTGTTCACGCGCATGCCCGGCAGCTTCCTTCCCGAAGAAGACCAGGGCTATGCGCTGGCGATCGTGCAATTGCCGCCGGGCGCGACCCTGCAGCGCACCAAGCGCGTGTTCGAGCAGGTGCGCGGCGCGCTCGAGAAACAGGACGGCTACGAAGGCATGATGCAGGTGGCCGGCTTCAGCTTCGTCGGCCAGGGCGAGAACGTCGGCATGGCCTTCGTCAAATTGAAGCCATGGAACGAGCGCAAGATCACCGCTACCGAGTTCATCCAGAATGCGAACGGTGCGTTGTTCGGCATCCGCGACGCGCAGATCTTCGTGATCAACCTGCCGACCGTGAACGGCCTGGGCCAGTTCGGCGGCTTCGACATGTATCTGCAGGACCGCAGCGGCCAGGGACGCGCCGCGCTGGGCCAGGCGCTCGGGCAACTGCTCGGCACCGCCGGCAAGAATCCGGCGCTGACCGGCGTGCGGCCCAATACGCTGGCCGATGCGCCGCAGCTCAAGCTCGATGTCGATCGCGTGCAGGCGCAGGCGATGGGCCTGCAGGTCAGCGACATCTACAGCGCGATCCAGCTGATGCTGGCGCCGGTGTACGTCAACGATTTCGTCGACGAAGGCCGCGTCAAACGCGTCAACATGCAGGCCGATGTGGCCTATCGCACCGGTCCGGAATCGTTGAGCCGGTTCTTCACGCCCAGCCCGACGGCCGGCGCGAGCGGCACGGACAACGCGATGATCCCGTTATCGAACGTGGTCAAGTCGAGCTGGGTAACCGCGCCGCCGGCGTTGACGCGCTACAACGGCTATGCGGCGATGGAAGTGGTCGGCTCGCAGGCGCCCGGACACAGTTCGGGCGAGGCCATGGAGGTGATGCAGCAGATCGTCGAGGACGACTTGCCGGAAGGTTTCGGCTACGACTGGACCGGGCAGTCCTATCAGGAAATCCTGTCGGGCAACCAGGCGCCGATGCTGATGGCATTGTCGATCCTGGTCGTGTTCCTGTGCCTGGCGGCCTTGTACGAGAGCTGGTCGGTGCCGGTGGCGGTGCTGCTGGTGGTGCCGCTGGGCGTGCTGGGCGCAGTGTCGCTGTCGCTGTTGCGCGGGTTGCCCAACGACATCTATTTCAAGATCGGCCTGATCACGGTGATCGGTCTGGCGGCGAAGAACGCGATCCTGATCGTCGAATTCGCCATCGAGCAACGCCAGGCCGGCATGCCGCTGCGCGATGCGGTGATCGAAGCGGCCAAGCTGCGTTTCCGCCCGATCCTGATGACCTCGTTCGCCTTCATCATGGGCGTCACGCCGCTGGCGATCTCCACCGGCGCCGGCGCCAATGCGCGCCACGCCATCGGCACCGGCGTGATCGGCGGCATGCTGTTCGCGACCTTCCTCGGCCTGCTGCTGATCCCGGTGTTCTACGTGGTGGTGCGGCGGATACTGGGCGACAAGCTCGACGAGAAGCCGGTCGTTCAAAGCGAAGACTGACGGCAGGCTGGGTTGGCTCCATCGGCCCGGCATCGCAGCATCGCGCGACCAAGCGCCGGGTGAAGCCGGCCCGGCCTATGTCATCTGCACGCGCATCTTGCGCAGCAGGCGGGCAAGTTCGGCTCGTTCGGCCGCAGCCAATCCGGTTACCGCGCGCTCGGCTTCCTGGAAACGAGCGACGATGGCCTTGTCGATCAGTTTCACGCCTTTGGCGGTGAGTGCGGCGGTCAGCGAACGGCGATCGCTGTCCTGGGCGCCGCGCACGATCAGGCCACGCGCTTCCAGGCGGTTCAGGCAGGCGGTCATCGCGCCTGAGGTGAGCAGCAAGGATTTTCTCAGCACGGTCGGCGTGAGCCGGTAAGGCGCCCCGCAGCGCCGCAAGGTGGCCAGAACATCCAGGTCGGT
>Ga0193753_10000863_pt1 | contig 28119 bp, 21 predicted proteins | sample H1c2metaG_FD_144925 | JGI IMG/M metagenome (GOLD analysis project Ga0193753, IMG submission 144925) | Soil microbial communities from a riparian zone of the East river system, Colorado, United States - H1c2 | ecosystem: Environmental > Terrestrial > Soil > Riparian zone | place: USA: East...
GACCACTGAGCTGAAGAATGCACTTCAACCGATCGCTCCCCGTGGAAAGGAGAACAAATATTTCGCCCAGGTGTTTCAGGCCTTGCGTATCGAAGTCAACGAAGAAATGAAAGCGCTTGAAAATTTTTTGCACCAATGTGGCGAAGTGATGAGTCCTGGCGGACGGTTAGTTGTGATCTCATATCATTCGTTGGAAGACAGGATGGTAAAGAATTATATGAACAAAGGAAAAATGTTTGGAGACGTTGAAAAGGATTTTTACGGGAACGAGATCCGGCCCTTTAATCCCATAAACAGAAAACCACTGGAAGCATCAGAAGCAGAAATAGAAGAGAATGGCCGGGCAAGAAGTGCAAAGCTTAGGGTAGCGGAAAAAATTTAAAGAGACGATAGTGTAGCGACACCACATGATAGAAAACAAATTCAAGATCAAGTCGGCAAAGAAGAAATCCATTTCTGGCAAGAGCATGTTTGCCGGAATCGAGAAAAGGCTCAAGCTTGAAAGTTATTTTGAAGAGGGTTTTCCGGTAAAATACTTGCCGAAGATCCTTTTCGTTCTTGCGCTTGGGCTCATCTATATCAGTAACACGCATTACGCAGAGAAAACTGTTCGCAAGATCAATACCATCCAGGCGGAGGTTGAGGATCTTCGGGCCGACTACACAACGCTGAAGGCAGACCTCATGTTTGCGAGCAAACAATCGGAAGTAGCACGCAAGGTAAGCACGTTGGGATTGAAGGAAAGTTTGAAACCACCATATAAAGTAGTGATCGCGCCGGGTGAATATTAAGCAATCTATATTATTAAGGGTTCGCATTGCATTTCTTTTTGTGATGCTCTTCGCTTTGGCCGTCGTCATTAAAACTGCGCATATCCAATTCGTTGAAGGCGAAAAGTGGGCCGCCATGGGCGAACGCATTTCATTTGACTATAAGCGCGTAAAAGCAACCCGCGGGAATATTTATTCTGATAATGGCAGCCTGTTAGCTACTTCGTTGCCATTTTATAAGGTCGCGTTCGATGCAACACTGCCCAGGGAAGACGTGTTCAGGCGGGGTGTCGATTCGCTGGCTACACGCTTATCGCATTTTTTTAACGACCGTTCAAAAACAGATTATAAGCGCCTGTTGATAGATGCGCGCACCACGGGAAAGCAATATGTTATTCTCAGTCGCAAACGGATAAATTATCAGCAAAAGAAAATGATGACCACGTGGCCGATATTCCGGGAAGGAAGGTTACGCGGCGGCGCCATCTTTGAAAAGACAGACGTCCGTTATCATCCTTTCACAAACCTCAGCAGCAGAACGATCGGATTCATTAATGAAAACGACAAAGGCGCAGGGCTTGAGTACAGCTTTAATGATCAATTAGGAGGTCAGGACGGCTACGCATACTATCAAAAAATTGCCGGCGGTGTTTGGAAGCCTGTCTTCGATGCGAATAACGTTAAAGCCGTCGATGGCCTGGACCTTCAGACCACAATTGACATCAACCTGCAGGATGTTGCTGAAACGGCACTGCACAAAGCTATGGTTAAGCACAATGCCGATGACGGTCTCGTCGTGGTGATGGATGTAAAAACCGGTGCAGTCAAGGCAATCTCCAATCTGAGCAGCAATGGTCAGGGCGGGTTTGTTGAAAAATTCAACTTTGCTACGGGTCAACTCTTTGAGCCAGGTTCCACCTTTAAACTTTTGACAATGATCGCGCTGCTCGAAGACAGCCCTGTCGAGCTGAGCGATAGTATAGACACCGGTAACGGTGAATTCAATTTTTACAATAAGACAGTGCGCGATCATGAAGCCGGTGGCCTTGGCCGCGTTACTGTTCAGGATGCATTCGAGCATTCATCCAATGTTGCCATGGCTAAATTGGTTGATAAGCATTTTGGGTTGCGTCCCCAGAAGTTTGTGGAATACCTCGACAAGTTGCGCCAATCTCAGCCATTGGGAATTCAGATTGCAGGCGAGCCAACGCCGAAGATCAAAAGGCCTGGTCAAAAAGGCTGGAGTGGGATAAGCCTTCCATGGATGGCATACGGTTATGGATTTGAAACAACGCCGCTTCACACGCTTGCATTGTATAATGCCGTTGCCAATGATGGCGTGATGATCAAGCCGGTGTTCGTAAAATCCATAAACCGTGCCGACAGCCAGGAAGAATCTTTCAACACGGAGGTCATCAACAGCAGTATCTGTTCGGAAAAGACACTCCAGAAGCTGCGGCTGTTGCTCGAAGGCGTTGTTGAAAATGGGACTGCCAAGAATATCAAGGGAACACATTATCGCATTGCCGGCAAGACTGGCACGGCGCAGATCCTGGAGAAAGGACGCTATACGAAAAAATACATCACTTCCTTCGTCGGTTATTTTCCCGCCCATGCGCCGAAGTATAGCGCAATGGTGATGATTAAGAATCCCCGCGGCTGGTACCAATATGGAAGCAGCGTGGCAGCGCCGGTCTTCAAAGAAATTGCAGACAATATATATGCACGCGATATCAATCTCCATCAGCCGATGGATATCAAGAAGTTTGCTCGCCAGGAGGTCCTTCCAGTTATCCGCGCAGGCAAACAACAGGAGTTAACGTTGGTTTGCAATGAGCTTGGCATCTCCAGCCACTCACAGACAGAAGAAGAATGGGTTCGCTCCAGCCGCAAAGGTGATGGTATTAACTGGAACAAGACTAACGCCGCGACGGGCGTCGTACCTGATGTGATGGGAATGACTTTCAGGGATGCAATTTATCTGCTTGAGCGAACAGGCCTGGCCGTTGCCTATGAAGGCAAGGGCAGGGTAGTCAGGCAATCTGTAATGGCAGGCGCGCGTGTTACGAAAGGTGGAAGGATACACATCAAACTTGGATGAATAACTAAGATAAGAAGTGCCGGAGTTAAAAGACATATTGTATAAAGTGCCCCTAACGTCGACTGTTGGCGATATGGCTCTCGATGTTAAAGGAATATGTTTTGATTCCCGCAAAGCGCAACCGGGATACTTGTTCATCGCTGTCAAGGGAACGACGTCTGATGGGCACAACTTCATTCAAAAGGCGATCGACCTAGGAGCGAGAGCTGTTGTTTGTGAGAAGTTGCCTGGGTCTTTGGAAGATAACGTCGCTTATGTTACGGTCAAGAAAAGTTCCGCGGCGCTGGGAATCATCGCCTCAAACTTCTATGAAAATCCTTCCGAAAAGTTAAAGCTTGTTGGTGTGACCGGCACAAACGGTAAGACTACAGTAGCCACACTGTTGCACAAACTGTTTAGCTCCATGGGAGTTCCGTCGGGTCTGCTGTCAACCGTTGAAAATAAGATCGTACAGGAGGTTGTCCCCGCTACGCACACAACTCCGGATCCGATTCAACTCAATGAACTGTTGAAGAGTATGGTCACGGCCGGCTGTACGTATGTTTTCATGGAAGTGAGCTCACATGCAATCGACCAGGAGCGCATCGCGGGATTAAAGTTTGCCGGAGCACTCTTCACTAATATCACACACGACCATCTTGATTATCACGAAACGTTCGAAAGATATATCACGGCGAAGAAGAAATATTTTGATGAGTTGAACAACGATGCATTCGCCTTGGTCAACGCCGACGACAAACGTGGCATGGTCATGATTCAAAATACCCGCGCCACGAAATACACCTATGGACTCAAAAAGATGGTGGATTTCAAGGGTAAGATCATTACCAATTCAATCGAAGGACTTGAATTGGAAATTGGTGGTAAGAATGTATGGTTCAAGATGATTGGCGACTTCAATGCCTACAATCTCCTTGCTGTATATGGCGCAGCGATATTGCTGGGTCATGATTCTGACGAAGTATTAATCAAACTCTCAGCATTGGAAGGTGCTGTTGGACGATTCCAGCTGGTGATGCCTGGATCGAGATTAACAGCCATTGTTGATTATGCCCATACGCCCGACGCGCTACAGAACGTGCTGGAAACAATTGCACTTTTCAGAAGCGGGGCCGAACAGGTTATTACGGTAGTAGGCTGTGGTGGCAACAGGGATCGCACTAAGCGTCCGCTGATGGCTGCCATTGCCTGCAGGCTTAGTGATAAGGTTGTGTTGACCTCGGACAATCCACGGGATGAGGATCCGATGGAAATAATTAAGGAAATGCAGGCGGGTGTTCTTCCAACCGATGTTCGCAAGACATTGATTATGGCGGACAGGGAGGAGGCTATCAAGACCGCGTGCATGATGGCGCGCGATAAAGATATCATCCTTGTCGCAGGCAAGGGGCACGAAACTTATCAAGAGATCAAAGGAGTCAAATATCCATTTGATGACAGGGAAGTGTTGGAGAGAATGTTAAAACTTTTTGAAAATTGAACAGGTAAGGATGCTGTATTACTTATTCGATTATTTAGACAAAAAATTCAACGTCGTTGGCGCTGGTGTATTTCAATACATTTCGTTCCGCGCTGGTATGGCCGCTTTTCTTTCCTTACTCATCACCATAACTTTCGGCAAGAATCTCATCAACGTCCTCCGCAAGAACCAGGTAGGGGAGGATATTCGCGACCTTGGACTCAAAGGACAACTACAAAAAAAGGGCACGCCAACAATGGGCGGGATCATCATCATTGCTGCGATCCTTTTGCCAACATTGCTATTTGCGAAACTTGACAATATTTATGTGATCCTGCTCGTGGTTGCCACGGCATGGCTTGGCCTGATCGGATTTCTGGACGACTATATTAAGGTTTTCAAGAAGAACAAGGAAGGTCTGGCTGGAAGGTTCAAAATAGCTGGTCAGATCGGTATCGGATTGATCGTGGGCCTCACGCTTTATTTCAACAGCGGAGTCGTGGTGAGGCAGGTCAATCCTGCCGTAATGGAAAGCGTTCAGCTCCAGGTACCGGTGACGGTTGAAAACCCACTGAGCTACAGGGATCACAAGTCCACGACGACCACCATGCCATTCCTTAAGAACAATGAGTTCGACTATAACAACTTGCTGCCTTTTGTTCCGCCCGCGTATACCTGGATCGTTTATGTGCTGGTGGTCATCCTTATCGTAACGGCGGTTTCTAACGGAGCCAACATAACGGATGGCATAGACGGACTGGCGGCAGGAATTTCCGGTATCATCGGACTTACGCTCGCCATACTCGCATACCTCTCAGGCCGTATTGACTTTAGTAGTTACTTGAACATTATGTATATACCCAACCTGGGTGAGCTTGTGATCTATTGCACAGCTTTCGTCGGGGCGTGCCTGGGATTTCTTTGGTACAATGCGTATCCAGCTCAAGTGTTCATGGGCGACACTGGTAGTCTCACACTCGGTGGAATTATTGCGGTAGTGGCGTTTGCAGTGAGAAAGGAGTTATTGATTCCTATTCTTTGCGGTGTGTTCCTGGTTGAAAACCTGTCTGTGATCATCCAGGTCTCTTACTTCAAGTACACAAAGAAAAAGTTTGGCGAAGGGCGCAGGATCTTTTTAATGTCGCCACTGCATCACCATTACCAAAAGAAAAACATCCATGAAGCTAAGATCGTAACCCGCTTCTGGATCATGGGAATACTGTTAGCAATTTTAACGTTGGCAACCCTGAAATTGCGATGAGCGAACGCGTTGTCATATTGGGCGCAGGTGAAAGTGGAACAGGAGCCGCGTTGCTGGCCAAGGTAAAGGGCTTCGATGTATTCGTTTCTGAACAGGCTATCATAAAAGAGAAACATAAAACAGAATTGCTCCGGGAGCAAATTGCGTTTGAGGAAGGTCAGCATAGTCCCGACTTAATATTAAACGCAGAACTCATCATTAAGAGCCCTGGAATTCCAGAGAAATCCGAAATCGTTCTGAAGGTAAAGGAAGCGGGTATTCCCATGATCGATGAGATTGAATTTGCCTGCCGATACGCTTCGGGTAAGGTTATCGCCATCACGGGTACCAACGGCAAAACGACAACTACCCTGCTTACATATCACCTGATGAAAAATGCGGGCTTCACAGTGGCCCTCGCCGGTAACGTTGGGTTCAGCATGGCACGGCAGCTTGCGGAGCGCGATCATGACTGGTATGTCATCGAGGTCAGTAGCTTTCAGCTTGATGGTATTAAGGAATTCAGGCCGGAGATCGCCATTCTTCTTAACATCACTCCAGACCATCTCGACCGGTATGATTATCAGATGGAGAAGTATATAGATTCAAAATTCAGCCTCATTGAGAATATGAAGGAAGAGGATCATTTTATCTATTACAATGATGATCCAATTATTTCTGGTGAGGTGAAATCACGGGGACTTGTCCCTCACGGCGTCCCGGTTTCGCTGAAAAATGATCAGTCAATGCCCTGTATTTCGATGGGAAGCAAATGAACTTTCGGTTGAAGCAGGCATTCCAGATCGCTCAGTCTGAAACGACCCTGAAGGGTCCGCACAACCTGATCAATACCATGGCTGCTGTAAGCGCCGTTTTTCTTGCTGGAGCGCCTCTGATCGCCATTCGCGCAGGATTGAAAACATTCAAGAATGCACCACACCGCCTTGAGCCAGTAGCGACAATAAAGGGAGTCGATTTTGTAAACGATTCAAAGGCAACCAATGTCGACTCCGTTGTGTACGCGTTGGGCAGCTATGACAAGCCACTCGTATGGATCGCAGGAGGTGTTGACAAGGGAAACGATTACTCTATCATAATGGATCAGGTAAAGCAAAAAGTAAGAGTGCTCATTTGCCTGGGCAAAGACAATGGTAAGCTGAAACATTATTTTAAGGATGTATTGTCGCAGATATACGAGACGCAGGATGTACACGAGCTGGTTCACAAAGCGCTGGAAGTTGCTGCTGACGGAGATGTTGTTTTGTTGTCACCGGCATGCGCAAGCTTTGACCTTTTCAAGAATTACGAGGATAGAGGAAACCAGTTCAGAAGGGCTGTACTGGAATTAAGGGACGAAATAGAAGGAATACATGCAGCATTTTGATTTGTCATTCAAACCCCAGGTGAGCATGAATCGTGTAAAAACATGGGTCGATAAGAATCTTCAGGGAGACCGGGTGATCTGGGCTGTTGTGTTTGCCCTTTCCCTGATCAGCATACTGGTTGTATACAGTTCGATCGGCACACTCGCGTACAAGAGAACACAAAGCCCGGAAAGCTTTCTGATCAAACATGCGCTGACGGTATTGGTAGGTATCGCAGCCATGTGGTTCGCACACAAAGTTGATTACCGTTACTACTCCAAGATCTCCAAGGTTGCACTTTGGGTCAGCATACCACTGCTCATCTACACTTTCACAAACGGTGTGACTTTGAATGAAGCAGCACGTTGGATACAAGTACCTCTGATAGGCTCGTTTCAACCATCGGATTTTGCCAGCCTTGCGTTGATCGTCAACCTGGCAAGCATGCTTTCAAAACGCCAGCAGAACATCGACGATATCAAAGAATCATTGATACCAATATTATTCTGGTGCGGCACGATTTGCGGACTTATCGCGCTCACAAATTTATCGACAGCAGTGCTGCTGCTGATAACATGCATGCTGATCATGTTCATAGGCAGAGTGCCTACCAAGTACCTCGCCATGTTGGTTTTCGTAGGCCTGTTGTTTGGCGCGTTGGCAATTAAATTTGGCGTACGTGGTGAAACAGCCAAGAACAGGATCACCAACTTCATGGATGGAACGGAGCTTCCATTCCAGGCTAAACATGCGCGGATAGCAGTTGCAACGGGAGGGATATTCGGCAAAGGTCCTGGCAATAGCGACCAGCGGAACATACTTCCACATCCTTATTCCGATTTTGTTTTTGCTATTGTAATCGAAGAGTATGGAATGATAGGCGGGGCAGTTGTATTGACCCTGTACCTTATTTTGTTGCATCGCGGCATGAAAGCCTCTTACAACAGTGAAAAGGCCTTTGGTGGATTGCTGTCGGCTGGGTTAAGCTTTGACCTTGTCTGTCAGGCGATGGTCAATATGGGTGTTGTTGTTGGTTTGGGTCCAATCACAGGCCAACCCTTGCCATTGATCTCTATGGGTGGCACCTCCATGGTATTTACAGGGCTTGCTGTTGGGATCATTCTCAGCGTAAGCCGGGGTGTCCAGGATCAGGGCTATCAGCAGCAAGATGTTGAGGAATCGAAAGAACACAAAAACGTACCTACAGCGAAAGCGGCATGAGTGGATCCTTACCATATAAACTTATCATCAGCGGAGGAGGAACCGGCGGACATATATTTCCGGCAGTCGCCATCGCTAATGAGTTTATGGATCGATATCCCGACGCCCAGATACTTTTTGTTGGCGCCAAGGACAGAATGGAAATGACGCGCGTACCTGAAGCTGGATACAAGATCATTGGTTTGTGGATCAGTGGACTCCAACGAAAGCTTACCTGGTCCAATCTATTGTTTCCCGTGAAGCTCATCGTCAGTTACTGGAAGGCTATGCGCATTGTCAAGCAGTATAAACCACATGCCGTGATTGGTACGGGCGGTTATGCCAGTGGACCAATCATGATGGCCGCGACGCGATACAAAATTCCCTCCATCATACAGGAACAGAATTCATTTGCCGGTTTGGCCAACAAACAAGTGGCCGGTAAGGTCAGCAAGGTATGCGTGGCTTATGAGGGAATGGAAAAATATTTCCCGAAGGAAAAGATCGTGATCACAGGCAATCCCGTCAGGAAGGATATGCTGACGATCGGCGTCAAGCGTGATCGTGCGCTGACACACTTCGGTTTTGATGGACATGTTAAAACCTTGCTTATAGTTGGTGGAAGCCTCGGTGCGAAATCGATCAATGAGAGTATCATGAAGGGAATGGACAAACTGGTCGAAGCTAAAATTCAGATCATTTGGCAGACTGGAAAAGGATATTTCAGCACTTATAAAAGTCAATTGGACAAGTACGACCTGCGCCGGATCAGGGTGCAGGATTTTGTTAAAGAAATGGACCTGGCGTATGCCGCAGCCGATGCGATCATATCAAGATCTGGGGCGCTTGCTGTTTCGGAAATTTGCATAGCGCGGAAACCTGTCATTTTGGTGCCGTCACCAAATGTAGCAGAAGACCATCAAACGAAAAATGCTAAAGCCCTGGTCGACAAAGGTGCTGCATTGATGGTGTTGGACCGCGATGCCATGGAAAAGCTTGTTGACGAAGCATTAAATCTATTATTTGATAAGCAGGGTGCAGCGCGACTTGTTGAAAACATCGGCAAGCTTGCCAGACCTGAAGCGACGAATGCGATCGTGGATGAAATAGAAAAGCTGATCGTGAAGAAATCGGCAGATCGTGATCTGCCGGAAAAAGGCACGACCACCATATATAAACTTGATAATACATCGACTGGTCAACGGTTGGAGGCTAGCAGTCTTCAACCTGTATTGGTCAAAAGACAATAAAGTGACACTGGAGAAATACGATAATATCTACTTTTTGGGCATCGGCGGCATAGGCATGAGCGCCCTGGCACGTTGGTTCCTGAAAAAGGGACTAGTGGTAGCGGGGTATGATCGTACTGCGACAACACTTACCCGTGAGTTGGAGATGGAGGGAATGAAAATACACTACGACGATCAGATTGATTTGATACCTCCGGCAGTAATCGCAAATCAAGATAAGACACTGGTCATTTTTACGCCGGCCATCCCTAAGGATCACGCAGAGCATTCTTTCTTAAAGGAAAAGGGCTACACGATCCTAAAGCGCTCAGAAGTGCTTGGTATGATAACACGAGATTATCGCACGATTGCCGTTGCTGGTACGCACGGTAAAACCACGACGTCTTCGATGATTGCGCATATCCTCAAGGTTGCTGGGAAAGATATGGTGGCTTTCCTGGGAGGCATCACAACGAACTATCAATCAAACCTGGTAATGCAAGGTGCGATAAGTAAAAATACCCTTGTTGTGGTTGAAGCTGACGAATTTGATCGCTCGTTTCTCCGGCTATTTCCCCAAATCGCCGTGGTCACAAGCGCCGATGCCGATCACCTGGACATTTATGGTGATCATGAGAGTGTAATCAAATCCTTTAAGGAGTTTATTTCTCAGATCAACAATGGCGGGTCGCTGATCATTCATGAATCTATTCTGGAATTGCTGGCTACAGAGGATAGCCACGTTACCAAGAGCATTTACAGCATGAGCCGGGGACAATTTTTCGCGAGCAACATCACTGCAGTCGGTGGATTTTTTGAGTTCGACCTCCAGGGATTTGGTAAAGTTGAACACGTTAAGCTTGGCGTCCCTGGTTTTCATAATATTGAAAATGCCATTGCAGCCTCCATCGCTGCAAAACTTTGCGGTGTGGACGTGACTGGTATTAAGAAGGCCTTGGAATCCTTTAAGGGGGTTAAGCGCAGATTCGAATACATCATCAAGACACCCAAGATCGTCTATGTCGATGATTACGCCCATCATCCTACCGAGATCGAAGCATTTTTAAAGTCTATCAAGTCATTATATCCCGGTCGAAAGTTGGCTGTGGTCTTCCAACCTCACCTCTTCAGCCGCACCCGTGATTTCGCTGCAGGATTTTCAAAGAGTCTAAGCCTCGCGGATGAATTGTTTCTCATGGACATCTATCCGGCCAGGGAACTTCCGATCGCCGGTGTGGATTCGGACATGCTGCTGAAGGATATTACCAGTGCCGTGAAAGTTCGCTGTAATAAAGCGGATCTCATGGGAAAGCTTGAAAAGACTGACGCGCAGGTCGTTGTCACGGTGGGCGCCGGTGACATAGATACTTTTGTCGAGCCAATACGAATCATGTTGAAAAACAAGTATGAAGTTTAAGTTCAATATCAAAAAGGAAATTAAGATCGTCGGCGCACTCCTGGCTGTTGGTAGCATTATCGCTTTCACTGAAAGAAGACGAGCCAACGTCAACCTTAATGACATTACGATCAAGATGGTGAACATCGGTGAAAATCATTTCCTGGATGAGAATGACATCATGGCCCTGATGGACCTTAACAAACAGAATTTGAAGGGGGCAAGCTTTGATCAGATTGACATGCGCGAAGTGGAGAAGAAGATAAAGCGGCAACCCTTTGTAGCGGATGCACAATTGTACACCGATCTTAAGGGAAACCTGATGGTCAAGGCGTCGCTTCGACGTCCAATAGCCCGCATCGTCAGGAGTGATGGCCCGGATGGATACATTGCGGAAGATGGCACGGTCATGCCGGTCTCAGAAAAATTTACTACCCGTGTGGTACTCGTTAGCGGCGCATTTGTTCCTCAATTGCTTCAGCAAAGGAATCTCAATTCATCCGCTGACGGTAAGAGTCTGCTTGATCTAATTAATACCATACGAGGAAATGAATTTTGGAATGCACAAATAGCACAGCTTGACATCGACTCAAAAATGCGCATTACTATTCTTCCCCAGGTGGGGGACGAGAAAATTGAATTTGGGAAACCCGAGCTGATCGATAGCAAATTTTCAAAACTGATGATCTTTTATAAGGAGATTCTGCCACGCATGGGCTGGAACAAGTACAGTCGTGTAAATCTCGAATATGAGGGACAAATCATCGCTGAATAGACGAAAACAAGAAACATATAATATCAGAAAACAACCACTATAAACCTTTAGCGCATGGAACAGGAAAAAATCGTAGTCGGACTCGACATTGGCACAACAAAGATCTGTGCAATAGTGGGTCGCAAGAATGAGTTTGGGAAATTGGAAGTACTCGGCATGGGTAAAGCAGAGTCAGAAGGTGTTGTAAAAGGCATTGTGTTCAATATTGACAAAACCGTTTTTGCAATTGAGAAGGCCATTAAGGAAGCCGGCGATCAGGCAGGAATAGACATTGGCGTCGTCAATGTTGGTATAGCCGGTCAACATATTCGCAGTTTCATTCAGCACGGCGGCATCACACGGTCTACCAAGGAAGAGGAGATCACTATTGACGATGTCGAACGCTTATCACAGGATATGTACCGGATGGTTGTGCCGCCAGGGTCTCAGATCATTCACGTCATGCCGCAGGATTACATGGTTGACTATGAGGACGGCATCAAGGAACCGGTCGGCATGTCAGGTGTTAGGTTAGAAGCAGATTTCCACATTATCACCGCACAGACCAACGCAATCAATAATATCAACAAGTGCGTAAGACGTGGTGGTTTGGAGATCTCGGACCTCATCCTTGAACCGCTGGCATCCAGCCTGGCCGTGCTCAGCGACGAAGAGAAGGAAGCTGGTGTCTGCCTTATAGACATTGGCGGTGGAACGACTGATGTTGCAATCTTCTATGACAATATCATAAGGCACACGGCTGTTATTCCGTTTGGTGGAAACATCGTAACCAACGACATCAAACAAGGGCTCATGGTATTGCCGCAGCAGGCGGAGCAACTAAAGACACGTTTCGGGCGGGCCATTGCCGAAGAGGCGAGCCCCAATGAGATCGTGTCTATTCCGGGCATACGCAATCGCGCAGCAAAAGAAATTTCTGTAAAGAACCTTTCAAATATTATTCAGGCGCGGATGGAGGAAGTTATCGAGATGGCTCACGCGGAGATCATCAGCTCAGGATTCGAGAACAGGTTAGCAGGAGGAATAGTGATTACAGGTGGAGGAGCTCAGTTGAGTAACCTCAAGCAATTGGTAGAATACATGACCGGTATGGACACCCGTATTGGTTATCCGAATGAGCATTTAGGCAAAAGCAAGATCGAGTCGGTTAAGAGTCCGATGTTCGCCACTGCTGTAGGTCTAGTGCTATCCGGTTTCCGCTCTCTTGATGAAAGAGAAGACCGCTACAAAGAGGCACGCGAAGTGGTGAAAGCCACCAAAGTAAAGCGACCGCCTGTTGCATCCAGGAATTTCTTTAATGAGATCCTCAACAAGACGAAGGCCTTGCTGATCGATGACCTGGATGGAAAGAATGAATACTAATAAAAAAAAGATCAACCACTAAAAATCCAAAACATGTTTGAATCAGGATCATACAAATTTGAGATCCCCAAATCCAGCAACGGGAAATCGATCATCAAGGTGATCGGTGTTGGTGGGGGAGGAAGCAATGCAGTGAATCACATGTATAAGCAAGGCATTAAAGATGTCGAGTTCATCGTGTGTAACACCGACAACCAGGCGTTGAACACCAGCCCGGTTCCCCATAAACTTCAGATCGGCGCAAACCTCACGGAAGGTTTGGGCTGTGGTGCGAATCCAGAGGTTGGGAAGAATGCAGCACTCGAGAGCAAAGAGCAGATCAGGGAAATGTTACAGGATACCAAAATGCTTTTCGTTACGGCCGGCATGGGAGGTGGAACAGGCACTGGCGCTGCGCCAGTTATCGCCAAAATCGCCCGTGATATGGACATCCTCACGGTAGGCATTGTTACTGCGCCATTTTCCTTCGAGGGAAAAAAGAAAATGACACAAGCCAGTCTGGGGCTGGACTCATTGCGGGCGAATTGTGACACGGTGCTTGTCATCCTCAACGATAAACTACGGGAGATATTCGGCAACCTTTCGATCGGTCAGGCGTTTGCGCAGGCCGATAATATCCTCACCACGGCGGCAAAAAGTATTGCCGAGATCATTACCCTGGCGGGCTATGTCAACGTTGACTTTCAGGATGTGCGAACGGTGATGCTCAACGCCGGGGCTGCAGTCATGGGCTCAATGGAAACGCGTGGCGACAACCGTGCGCTGAAATCTGCCGAAGGTGCACTAGCATCTCCGTTGCTGGACAACCGCGACATCATGGGTGCCAAGAGAATACTTCTTTCAATCATATCTGGTGTTGACGCTGAACTTCAGATGGATGAACTCACAGAGATCACAGAATACATCCAGGGCCAGGCCGGTGAAGAAGCCGAAATGATATTCGGGCATGGTGTAGATCCGGATCTGGGTGACAGAATTCGCGTGACTGTTATCGCCACAGGTTTTCAGAGTGAATCGGCGGTGATGTCGCACCTCACCAAAGAGGAAAAGAAAGTGCTCGATCTTGACAAATCCCAAGGTTGGTTGTTCCAGACCGACAATTCGGTCAACGATAAGAATGATCTGGAAGTGCGGAAGAAACCTGAGACGCCTCCCATCAGCAATACACCACCCCCTCCAACGACATTGCCGCTCACGCCGCCTGTGGAAGAGAAACCACTTGAGCGCGAATTGATCTTTACGGGTCCTTTCAACCGCACAGATGCGGAGCAACCAATACATCCTGAAGAAGAAGAGGGTGAGGAAGGATTATTGCGCGACGATGAGTACGATCAGATAACAGAAAAGTATGGAGACCAAGTCATTAACGAAGAAGGCATCATGGCACTAAGGACAACACGCGAACGCTTGCAGCAACAAGCGAGAGAAAGGCAGGAAAAAATTAAACAATCCCGGAAACAGGAAATGACAAAGGAGGAGTTCAATGAAAAGTGGTCCCTTCCAGCATATTTGCGCAGGGGCGTAAAAATGCAGGATGTCCCGCATTCAGCCGAACCCTTTATCTCCAAGTATAATCTGAACGACGACAACAGTCTGCTGGGGAACAATAAATTCCTGCACGACAATGTCGATTAATAACAATGATGATTAATATGAATAGTGGTTAATCCCATCGAAGACATGGCATTTCCGGCATGACTGGTCATTTACTCCATTCGTAGTGGTTGTTGGTGGTAAATATTTTTTGCCGGTGCCGGAGTGCCAATTTTTAGTCTGAAGTAGCGCCTATTTTTTATTTGCAGTTTTAGGTTTAGCAAATGGCGCAAGTGTAGTGTGAATGCCGGGCGTTAATAGCGTCCGGCGTTTGTTTTTAGCGAGGTCCATCAATTTCATGAGATGTTTGGAATTTTAACCAAATCGGCAGCAAGGCCCTATTTAAGGCAATTATCCAATCGCAATAACTTAAAATCCGGATGTGGTGCGTTATTCAAGGTTTTTTGCTTTTTTAGCATACCCAATTCCATGAATTTTCATAAAGCTGTTGTATTCGCCCTCTTGGCTTGTCTTAGCCTTAGTTGCAGTCAGCGGTCCGAACCTGTTGATACGGCAGCAATGACTGTTAACCAGATGTTGCTGGATTCGACAGACTTCGTCATCCTGGCGCCACCAAGCGTTCCATTTATTCTTCGTCGACCCCCGACGATAGCCCGGCATCCGCTGGAGGACAAGGTATTAAAGGTGTTGACCCTACATTCTATCAATACCTACTTCCTCTACGACGGTGAAGAACACGGCCTGGAATATGAGCTGTTACAGTTGTATGCAAAGCATGCCGGTCTGGATATTGACATTGTCACGGTAGAGAATTACAAGCAGATGTATGACAGCATTGCAAAAGGAGATTTTGACATGGCGATGGGAACGTTGTTTGTCAATGCTGCAATGGATTCGATCACACCTTTCGGCAACGTTCTTTATCATTCCGATGTCGTTTTGGTTACTGGGGGAGCTCCTACGTCGAGCATGCAGGGCTCATACAACCTGATCCATCATTCGCCTATACATTTCTGGATGAATGAAAGAGATTCAATCGTTCAACACTTCAAGGATTCAATTACCCACCTGGAAACATTCCTCAGCAAGGAACTCGCCCTGGAACTGGTAGCCAGAAATGAATATCCCGGACTACTGGTCGATAAAAATGAATTTCTCATCATGCAATCGTACTTTCCTCAACTAAAGGAGCATACCGTACTGGAACGCGACCAACCCGTCGCTTTTGCTTTTAATCCGCACTCCAAATCGCTAAAGGATGATTTTAACGCCTGGCACACCGCAAAAAGACACAGCGGAGATTATGAGTTTACACTGAAAAAATACAAGGACCACTCCACATTCATCAAGGAAAAGCTCAAATATGAAATGCCTGTTATCAGGAGGGGTGTTATCTCCAAATATGATTCACTGATCAAGATCTACGCGCAGAAAGAATCCTTCGACTGGAAGCTCATTGCAGCAATAATCCACCAGGAATCCAGGTTCAGACCACTAATCGTTTCACCCGTTGGCGCCTATGGCCTTATGCAGCTCATGCCTTCCGTAGCGAAAACGTACAAGATCAATTTTAAGAAACTGTCTTCACCAGACCTTAACATTTCAACAGGCACCCATTATTTTCGCTGGATCTATCAACACTTTGACAAACCCGAATACAAGGAGGAAGACAAAATAAAGTTTAGCCTGGCAGCCTATAACGCTGGCATAGGTCATATTTACGACGCAAAGGCGTTAGCAACAAAATACAATATGGATCCCCATGTGTGGAGTGGCAATGTCGAGACCATGTTGTTGAGAAAATCATCTCACAAGTACTACTCCGATCCCATTGTGAAGTTCGGGCATTGTCGCGGCTATGAAACACAAGTCTATGTACGCAACATCATGCAATACTATGAGCACTACCTCAACTTCCTGCCCGTAGAAGACCTGTAATTAAGTGAAAAGTGTCCACCTTCGCCCCGATAGCAATCGGGGCTACGGCGGATGAAAAATGGTGAAAAGTGAAAAGTCCTCCGGATGATTCATATTTTTGGGCTTTCTATTTTTACTTTTCTTTCATTGACCCGATGACGTCGTTTTTATTTGAATTGGCAACACATATTCACAGCTCCAATAGTCAATTGGATAACGTTATTGTTGTGTTTCCGAACCGTCGGGCGGTCATATACTTTAGAAAGCATCTTGGAAGTCTCCTCGACAAGCCATCCTTTTCCCCACGGATGATTACCATTGAAGACTTCATGAATGATTTTTCGACTTTGCGAGTACCAGACAAGCTGGAACTCATCCACAGATTGTACGACTCTTATCATCGCGTTATCGAAACCCCCGCCGCCCTCCGCGAGCCATTTGATAAATTTTATTTCTGGGGTGACATGTTATTGCGCGATTTCGATGAGCTCGATAAATACCTCGTTCCGGCTGGTCAAATATTCAAAGATCTGACACTCCAAAAGGAATTGGATGCTTCCTTCGATTTTCTTACGGATGAGCAACGCGAATTCTTAAAAAGTTTCTGGCGAGGCTTCGAGGAAAATCTAACAGAGAACAAACAGAAGTTTCTATCCGTATGGAATCGGCTTCATCAGTTGTATGACGATTTCAGGGAGCAGCTTTTACGTGAAGGATTGGCTTACGAAGGAATGCTTCACAGGGATGTCGCCGAAAATATTGAACACACTTCCAAGGTTACCTTAAAGTCTACAAAAATTGTCTTTGCTGGTTTCAACGCACTTACAAAAGCGGAAGAAATAATAATCAGTCATTTTGTTGAGAATTATTCGGCCGATGTATTTTGGGACGCAGACGCGTACTACGTGAACAACAACACGCAGGAAGCAGGGAGGTTCTTTCGGGCTTATCAACGTCACGATGTGTTGTCAAAAACATTTCATCGCGATATACCATCCAACTTTTTGGGTACGTCCCGAGAGCCCGATGAATTTGATGCGGCTAAACCCAGCGCGTCAGACGCAAAGATTGTTCGAGTCTTTGGAGCGGCCGAACCTGTTAGTCAGGCCAAAGTTATGGCCCAGGTCCTGCAGGAGGAATTTCAACGGGGTTTGGATCCAGAAAATACATTGATCGTGCTGCCGGATGAAAAACTATTGCTACCAGTTTTGCATGGGCTTTCAGTGGATTTCAAGAAGCTCAATGTTACGATGGGCTTTCCCCTTGCCAGTACACCGATATTTTCACTGGCTGAGCTGTTGGTAGACCTTCAGATCTCGAGAAAACAAGACCACTTCAATCACAGGCAGGTGCTGGCCTTATTGGGTCATCCTTATGTCGTGGCGGCAGATGCAGTGTCAGCAAACGTTAAACGGAAAGAGATCCTAGGTCACAATTGGGTTCATATTCCTAAGGGATATCTGGCTACAACGGTTGATATGCACCGTTATATTTTCCAGGAAGCTCAGGCAGGTTCGATCATCAGCTACCTGCACGACGTCACTATGGAGATAGGATCGCTGACGACCATCAGCGATCTCGACAAGGAATATGCGTTCAATTTTATAAAACTGTTGAATAGAATGGAAGAGGTGATGGGCAACGCTTACCATCATGAAATCAGCAACAGGAAGGAACATCAGGCGGCGCTAAAATCGTTCCTGCGTTTGTTGCGTCAATTGATCCAGACCTATAAAATTCCCTTTACGGGCGAACCACTTCGCGGCTTACAGGTTATGGGTGTGCTTGAAACCAGAAACCTCGATTACAAGAATGTATTCATCCTTTCTTTAAATGAAGGTGCTCTTCCGGCGTCTTCTTCCAAGGGTTCCTACATTCCATTTAACATCCGTAAAGCTTACGGCTTACCGACGGTTGAACACCAGGACGCGATCTACGCTTATCTCTTTTATCGCGTGCTGCAGCGTGCGGAAAATATATTTCTCTTTTACAATTCGGAAACCGACGTATTAGGTCAGGGTGAAATGAGCAGGTATCTGCAGCAACTGATATATGAAAGCGGTTTGCACATAGAAAAGAAAGTATTGCACAATCCAATACAGCCAAAGGCGATACAGCCAATTGTCATCCCAAAGACTGCGTCTGTCATGGATGCGTTGGTCAAAATGAATGAGGGTAATGAGTGGTTCAAGGGTATTTCGCCTTCGGCTCTGAATACGTACATCGAATGCCGGTTACGCTTCTATCTTCGCAATGTCGCCAAGATCAAGGAACCAGAAGAGGTTGAGGAAGATCTTGATGCAAGGGTACTTGGAAATTTTTTACATCGCGTGATGGAGCTGCTATACACTCATATCCGTGAAAAAAAAGGTAACAAACTAATTGAAGCCAGTGACCTTGACGACGCCGACACGATCATCGATGGCCATATTGATCGCGCCTTTATTGAAATGTACCGCCTCGATCCCAGCCAACCTGTGGTGTATGAAGGGCAACGACTTGTTGTGCGTGAAGTGGTGAAGCGGTTTGCCCACCGTATAGTAGAAATCGACAGGGATTATGCACCGTTTGTTTTAGAAGCAACGGAGCAGGGTGGACTAATATATTCAGTTCCGCTGCGCAATAGCCCTCAAGTGGTCTCGTTGACAGGTAAGATCGACCGTGTCGATCGCAAGGGAAACACAATACGTGTTATCGATTACAAGACGGGCAAGGACCAACTCGATTTTGATAGTGTTACATCCCTGTTCGCGCGCGATGTGAAACGAAATAAAGCTGCGTTCCAAACATTGTTGTACGCGCTGCTCTATAAAACGAATACACAACACGTTAATCAGAAGATTATTCCGGGTCTTATCAACCGGATGAATCTCTTCGACAAGGACTTTCAATTCGGACTCAAGATCGGCAGGGACTATATTGATGACATCGACCCACTGTTACCCGAATTTGAAAGCCACCTCAGGGAGGTACTTGAAGAGCTTTTTTCAACCGATACCCCTTTTGATCAAACCACAAACGTTGAGAACTGCAAGTTTTGTGCATACCAAGGAATATGCTATAGATGAGAGTTATGAGTTATGAGTCATGAGTTATGAGTTACGGGGGCCCCGTGGTGGGGGCCTCAGGCCTTTGGCCTGTCCATTGTGCGGAGCCTTGATTTACCTCTAGCATTACAAGTTATGTTAACCGTTTATGCCGGCGGCATAAACGCAAGCGTGCCCTCCACGCCACCGTGGAACTCATAACTCATAACTCATGACTCATAACTCATAACTCTCTTTCCGAGATTAGCTTTTGGATCGCCATCAGTTCATCGCGAAGTTTAGCGGCTTCCATGAATTCAAGTTCTTTAGCCGCCTTCTCCATGGCTTTTTTAGTTCTATCCGCCATTTTAATGAGATCCGCTTTACCCAGGTAGGCTACCACCGGATCTGCAGCCAGAGATGATTCTTCGTTTTCGACATAGTAATTTCTCACCGCGCGCTTTGAATCGGCGACCTTGGTCTGCCCGAGAATTGAATCTTTAGACTTCAGTACCGTTTTGGGTACGATGCCATGCTCTGCATTGTATTCCAGTTGGATCACCCGTCTTCTGTTCGTCTCGTCTATGGCAAGTTGCATCGATTCGGTGGTAGTGTCTGCGTACATGATCACCTTGCCGTTGACATTCCTTGCCGCACGCCCGATGGTTTGTACAAGGGAGCGCTGATTGCGAAGGAATCCTTCCTTGTCGGCGTCGAGAATAGCCACAAGAGATACCTCTGGTAGATCGAGGCCTTCCCGCAGCAGGTTCACACCTACGAGTACATCGTATACGCCAAGGCGCAATTCGCGCAGTATCTCGACACGGTCCAATGTTGCCACCTCTGAGTGGATATAGCGGCACTTCACGCCAACCCTGTCCATATACTTGGTCAATTCCTCCGCCATGCGTTTAGTCAACGTAGTGACCAGCACGCGTTCCTTCAGCTTCACGCGTTCATCAATTTCTTCCAGCAGATCATCGATCTGATTGCGGCTTGGTCTCACATCGATATGCGGATCAAGAAGCCCTGTTGGACGGATGATCTGCTCCACAACAATCCCTTCCGATTTCCGCAGCTCATATTCTGACGGCGTCGCACTGACGTATACCACCTGGTTTAACAGCCCTTCAAATTCATTAAATGTTAGCGGGCGGTTGTCGAGGGCGGACGGCAGACGGAATCCATAGTCCACGAGATTCACTTTCCTGGAACGGTCGCCACCCCACATGGCCCTAACCTGTGGTACTGTGACGTGGCTTTCGTCAATGACAAGAAGAAAGTCATCGGGAAAATAGTCGATCAAACAAAATGGCCTGCCGCCAGGTTGTCGCCTGTCGAAATAGCGTGAGTAGTTCTCGATCCCCGAGCAATAGCCAAGCTCACGCATCATTTCAATGTCGAATTCCGTCCGTTCTTTCAGGCGCTTGGCTTCAAGGTGTCGTCTCTCGGATTCGAACATATCTACCTGCGACACCATATCATCCTGGATCTCACGGATGGCCTGGTGTAATACGGATTTACCGGTCACAAAGAGATTGGCGGGGAATATTGTGATCACAGTTTCATCCGATATCTTTTTGCCACTCACGGGATCGATGCGTTGAATTGATTCGATCTCATCGCCCCAAAAGTAAATTCTCACTGCGTAATCGGCATAAGCGAGAAAGACGTCGACCGTGTCGCCCTTTACGCGAAATGTCCCGCGCTTGAATTCTACTTCTGTGCGGTTGTACAAGATGTCGACAAGGGCAAAAAGCAGCTTATTGCGCGGCACAGTTTCGCCTGCTGTAAGCTTGATCACGTTCTTTCCAAATTCTTCGGGGTTGCCAATTCCGTATATGCAAGAAACAGATGCCACGACAATCACGTCGCGACGGCCGGTTAGCAATGACGACGTTGCACTTAGTCTCAGCTTTTCTATTTCTTCGTTGATGGAAAGGTCCTTTTCAATATACAGTCCGGAGGAAGGAATGAATGCCTCCGGTTGGTAGTAATCGTAATAGGATATGAAATATTCAACCGCATTGTCGGGAAAGAATTGCTTGAATTCACCATACAGTTGCGCGGCAAGTGTCTTGTTATGACTTAGCACTAACGTGGGCTTCTGCGTGTTTGCGATGACATTTGCCACGGTGTAAGTTTTACCGGAGCCCGTTACACCCAGCAATGTTTGATGTTGCTCGCCTTCCAACACACCTTTGGTGAGTTGTTCGATGGCTTTGGGTTGATCTCCGGTTGGCTGGTATTCGCTGGTCAATCTGAATTCCATGCTTATAGCTTAATAGTTTTCAACTTAGAAAGAATCGCAAAGTGGTCATGAAAGTTCTAATGTAAAATAAAAAAGTCGCTCTCTCGTTGAGCGACTGTATGCATCGATGTAAACGTGGTGTTAAAGCCGGATCAGTTATTCCAAATCGTCCAGGATTTTTCAGCCTGGATGTGGAGCATTTCTAATCCGTTTTTGATGGTTGCGTTTCGCATTTCTGCTTTTTGCAAAAACATTGTCCTGGCCGGATTATAGATGAGGTCATAGACATAATGTTCCTGACCGATGTACTCATAGTCTATCGGCGGCATGGTTTCCGTTTTAGGGCTCATGCCGAGGGGTGTAGTGTTTACAATGAGCAACGACTCAGTTATGATCTTAGGGTTTTTTTCTAGGTCTTCATACACAAGATCGCCCTTCTTGGCTTCCCGCGACACAAGCCTATATTTGATCTTCAGTTTTTTTAACGCCTCTTGAACAGCTTTGGATGAGCCGCCAGTACCGAGGATCAGCGCTTTAAGAACTTTGTCTTTAGGCAACCATTTCTCGAGCGTTTCAAAAAAAGCATCAGAGTCTGTATTAAAACCTTTCAACTTACCATCCTGGATCTTGATCACATTGACGGCGCCGATCTTTTTTGCAAAGCCGTCAACCTCGTCGAGATATTTCAGGATCTGTTCCTTATACGGAATGGTAACATTAAGTCCGGAAAGACCTTTTGTTTCCTTCAGCAGTGGTTCGATCTCCGTTATGGTTTTTAGCGGAAACAGTTCATAATGATAGTCTCGCAGTCCCTCGCGAAAGAACTTTTCATCGAAATATGATTTTGAAAATGAGTGACTCACGGCGGCGCCAATGAGTCCGAATACCTTTTCCATGTTTCAGCTGGTTGTGTTTAGTCTTACTGCAATCTTTTGAATCAAAAACACGATGAAGACGCCCAATGCCATCATAAAAATGGCTTGAAACACATGAGGGTCCTTTCCTGTGGTAATGAAATAGTTCCAGGGTAAAATGCTTTTGTCAAACGCGGGAACCTGTTCACCCTTTCGGTTCGTCGCGTATTCTAGTACCTCTCTCCAGGGCCATACTTTATTCAATGATCCTAGCATCAGACCAGCCAGGCAGGCCACGGTTGCCCGGCGGTGTTTTTCCAACGACCACATTAGGAACCGGGAAAAGCCGAATAGTCCCACCATGGAGCCGGCCACAAATATAACAAGAGCCAGCACGTTAAAGTTGACCACGGCCTGAACGAGAAACTGATATTTGCCTAACACAAGCAACATCAGTGATCCGGAGATTCCAGGCAAAAATGTGGCGCAAACCACCAGGATACCCAGAATGAAGATAAACCACCAGGCATCGGGTGTGTGCATGGGCGATAACAGTGTAACACCAAAGGCCACGACGACCCCGGCAAAAAAGGTTAAGGTAATGGCTAGGTTCCAGTTTTTGATCTCGCGAAGCAACAGTGGCGCAGACAGCAGAATCAAACCAAAAAAGAATGACAATACAAGGATAGGATACTGTCTTAAGCAATAGGTCATAAGCTTTGCCAGTGACAGAAAACTTGAAAGAATTCCAGCGAATACGGCGGTGAGGAAGTTGCCATTGATTTTTTTCCAGAATCCGGCAGTATCGCGACGAACAAGGAGCTTTACTGATTCGCGGTCAATAGCGTTCAATGAATAGACCAGTTCGTCGTATATTCTTGTAATGAAAGCCAGTGTTCCTCCTGCTACTCCGGGAACGACGTCTGCCGCCCCCATACTTAAACCTTTCAAGTAAAGGAGAATATAGTCTTTTGGTTTTCTCAAATCGAAATGTTATTAGTCAACCTCAAACGGAGGTGCTGTATTGGTATTCTTTCTTTCAATACCAAGAAAATGTAAAAAGGTATCACCACGCAATCCCAATCTGATCGTTTCCAGTGGAATTACTTCTTCCGGCGCGATATTGCCAAGGTTCACATTGGCGCCGAGAAGTTTAATGAACCAAACCTGCTGGGCTTTTTGAGGAGCTTCCCAAATAATCTTTTCAAACGGGATTTTTGTTAAAATTTCCTGTACCAACCCGGATCGTACTTCTCCCGTTGAGCGGAACAGTCCAACGTTACCTCCTTCGCGAGCTTCTCCGATCACTTTCCACGCCCCGGCATCAAGTTCTTTTTGCATCAGATCAATCCAGAGATATGGGGGAATGATCTTATCTGCATCCTTAGACCCAACCTCCGATAACACAGTTACCTGTTCGGAGAGCTTTGCAATGTAGTCGCATTTCTTGTCATGGTCGATATCCATCGAGCCATCAGAGACTTCCGCGAACGACATTTCATACTTGTCAAGTATTTTGCGGTATTCATCAAACTGGTCACGGATAACGAACGCTTCGAACAGTGTGCCACCGAAATATACAGGAAGCCCAGCGTCCTTATAGACCTTTATTTTGTCCTTTAGGTTTGGCGTTACGAATGATGTACCCCATCCAAGCTTAACGATATCAGTATGATTTGCAGACAGGCTCACAAAATCTTCGGCTTCTCTAACGCTGAGGCCTTTATCCATGGCCATAGTAAAGCCGTATTGCCTGGGCTTGCTCGTACGCTCAGGCAGATTTTTAATTTCGTAGTTCATTAGCTGTTCTCTTTTCTAAACTGTTCGATGATTTTGTACAAAGCCTTTTGAGTTTCAACCTTGGGAAAAAAATCAAACAGTGCAGTATGACCATCGAAGTCCAAAATTAAAGCATTTTCCAAATAATTAAAGGCTTCCTTAAAACGACCAGCTTCTATCAGGTATACTGTCATACGATAAAAAACCTCGGCATCATCCTGGACATTCTCAAACCCCTGGGACAACGTCTCAATAGCTTTTTCATGATCACCTTGTTCATAAAAGATGAATGACCAGTTCAACCAGATCTCTTTGTCATCCGGTTCCAGCTTACTGGCCTCCTCATAAGCATCTATGCTCGACACCGTATTTCCAACCTTGAATTCAGCATGAGCGACTGACTTCCAGTATTCGGCGTTCTCGGTGTTTATCTTCAGCGCCTTGTTATAAAAGTGCAGGGCCTGATACCACTTCTCCTGTTTCTCAAGGCAAGCCCCTGCGCCGAACCAGGCTTCGTCGTATAGGGTGTCAAGCTTTGTCGCCTTTTGAAAATATTTCAATCCCAACTCATACTGCTCAAGGCTTTCATAAGCGGCGCCAAGGCAGCAATAAACTTCAGGGCTCGGCCCTTCAATCTCAAGCGTCTTGCGAAAAGTGTCCAGGGCCTTGGTGTACTGACCCATGTTCATGTATGTGTTGCCCGTATTGAAGTACGCTGACGCGAAAGCCTCATCGATCGTAATAGCATAATCGTATGCCTGCAACGCCTCTTCATATTTTTCGAGCTTGTTGTACACAATGCCAAGGTTATACCACGCGGCAGTAGAATACGGATCTTCGTCAATGAATTTTTGATAGTATTCTATACTTCCTTCAAGTTGACCTGTGAGGTCAAGGCAAAATGCAAGCTCATACAAAGATCCTTCATGGTTGATGTTGATCTCAATGGATTTCTTGTACGCGTCTATTGCTTGTTGATAATCTTCCATGCTCTGATGAGCAAGGCCGATGCTATAGTATACCTCGTCTTTATCATCTGCGAGAAGCAATGCCTGTTCATAATTCTCAATGGCTTGCGCATGCTTGCCTTGCAGTGACAATATAGACCCCTTAGTTAAGAAGATCTCAGGATCATTCGGCTGCATGGAGTGTGCTTGCTCTAGCAAATCAAGTGCCTGGCTATACTCTTCAAGATTTGAGAGTATCTGTGCTTTGAGTGTGATAAGTTCTATCGAAAACGGATATTGGCTTATTGCTTGGTTAACAGCCTGAAGGGCTTTGTTATGTTTGCCACGCAACATGTAGTGATCAATGATCTGTTCGTAGGCATCTAAATCAAAAAATTCTGCTTTCTTTTTCCGGAGGTGGTCTTCAAATCGTTTTATCAGCTCATTTCCTTCTTCTCTTTTACGATATTCTTTCGCCATGGACTAAAGGTTTTCCTAAAATAGGTAAATCTGGCGTAAAGCTAAGAACCTTTCGCCTTATTTTTTATCATTCATTCTCTCTGTGTAATATCTGCAGCATCTTTTCAGGGTTTCATCAATCGGTTGAAATTGAAAATTGAGCTTGTTTCTGATTTTGGTATTTTCAAACACAAATTCCGAGCCTGCCAAACGAGCCGTTTCGCGGGTTATAAGCGGCTCGCCGCCGGTTACCCACGAGCGAAAACCTTCAATGACCGCGGCCGGTTTCAATACTGCTTGTGTGAGTTTAACAGAGGGTGGTTTCTTGTTGAAATACAATGCCATTTTAGTGAGCAGGTCCTTGTATGAAATTTTTCCGGATGAGGCAATGTAACGTTCACCTCGAACGTCGTCGTGCAATAATGAATAAATGATCTCGCTTACATCGTTCACGTCAACAAAGTTCACAAAACCATCCATATAAAACGGTTTTTCATCCCAAGCGTACTTAAATAACCTGGCGCTGCTCACGTCCCAGTTTGCGCCTGCCAATATTAACGAAGGATTTATAATGACCGCACTTAGCCCTTCTTCCAAACCACGGAAAACTTCAAGCTCGGCCAGATGTTTCGATTTGGCATACACGTTATTGAAGGGCGTATCAATCCATTTATTAGTTTCGTCAATGTGCTGCTGACCCTTTTGTCGTCCAAGGGCGGCAACAGAACTAACATGAACCAAACGATCAACTCCGATGTCGAGACAGATGTTGACAATATTGCGCGTGCCGATGATGTTGATGTCCATGACCTGATGGGCGAGTCTTGGATTGAATGAAACTGTGGCAGCGGTATGAATTACTTTTGTAATGCCATGTAACGCCTTACGGAGTGAAACAGGATCCATGATGTCAGCATCGCGCCATGCTATCTTGTCGGAGACATCATCCAGTAAAGAAACATTGCTGCCGCTCCTGCGCAGTGCTACAAATGATTCCCCAGTATCAATCAGCTTGCGAATTAAGAAGCTACCTAATTGTCCGTTACCACCGGTTACAGCGATCATGAATGTTATGTTTAAGCGTTGCCTGGAGCTATTCAGGCAAAAGTCAAAGTGTATTGTTCAACAAGGGCAATGCCAATGCCTTTTGAAAGTACTTTAGCTGTTGTGCCTCCTCGACAAGTCTGACGTGTTGAAGATGGTGACAATCACTTCCCAGTAGGTGTACCCAGCCTCTGTCGATAAGTTTTTGAGCTGTTGTTTGAACGATCTTGGAATAAAATCCAGTAATAGAACTGATATTTATCTGGAACAGAACACCGCGATCGAGAAGGTCTTGGGCCTTTTCCAAATTGTTCTGCAAATAGAGGTACCGTTCCGGATGAGCAAGCACTGGCCGGTAGCCTTTAGTAGTGGCCAGGAAAATGAACTCCTTCATATTGAAAGGCTCATTCAAAAAGTTAGTTTCGAAAAGCAAAAAGTTTTTTCCGAACGTCAACATTTTCTGGTTCTCGTCGACCATTTTAAAAACGTGTTCGTCGAGATAGTATTCCGCCGCGGCGTCAATCTCGATATCAATTTCCCGGCTCTCCAAAAATTTGCGGAGCTTTGCAAGCCTGGCAAGAATGCGTTCTGTTGTATTCTTATAAGCATCGCTCATCACGTGAGGGGAGGTAATGAGTTTTCTGTAACCGAGCTTCTGAAAGTGGAGGATAACGTCCTCTGATTCCTCGTAAGACTGAACGCCATCGTCCAATCCCGGAAGAAGATGGGAATGAATGTCTACTTGCAGTGCGCTGACACTCTTGCTCGAATCCTTTTTCTTTACCCAGTCAAACACTATCCTTTAAGAATTTTCTTGAACCAACTACCATTCCCAGGGTCCTCGTAATAACCGTAACCATACCCCTGATCGCCCCTATTTGGCAACGCGTTAAGAAGCGTGGTAATATTAGAAAATTTATTGATGTTGATAATGCGCTGCAGGTTGAAAAGAAAATCTTTTTTCGAATAGTTTGCTCTGAAAATGTAAATGGTAATGTCAGAGCGTTTCATGGCCATAATCCCATCAGTGACTAAACCGACTGGTGGTGTATCTAGAATAATATAGTCATAATCCTTTTTCAAATCGTTCAACAAACTTTCGAATTCCGGATTCATCAACAATTCTGAAGGATTTGGCGGATGCGGACCTGACGGGATATAATGGAAATTTTCAAGCGACGTTTTTGCAATACATTCTTCCCATCGCGTTTTCCGAATCAGTATCGTGCTGATCCCCTTGGATTTGTCTTCGACGTTGCCAGGGACAAGGGTTTTCGGTTTCCGCATATCAAGATCGAGCAAAATCACTTTCTTGTTCGACAGCGCCATAACGCCTCCAAGGTTCATGGCAATAAAAGACTTGCCCTCGCCTGAGACCGTGGATGATATTGT
>Ga0193753_10000864_pt1 | contig 28112 bp, 22 predicted proteins | sample H1c2metaG_FD_144925 | JGI IMG/M metagenome (GOLD analysis project Ga0193753, IMG submission 144925) | Soil microbial communities from a riparian zone of the East river system, Colorado, United States - H1c2 | ecosystem: Environmental > Terrestrial > Soil > Riparian zone | place: USA: East...
GTTAAACTCCTGCAGTTTTTCAACCAACGTAGCCGCCATTTTACAGCGACTGAAGTTGCTTTGACTTGCGTCGAACACAGTATTGTTCGGCCACGCAGTGTCGTTGCTGGTACCTGTATATCCCATGGTAGCATCTTCGTCCGAACTCGTAATGATTGGATATTGAGAGGGATTTCCAACGATCTTTTCAATACCAGCTTTCGCTACATCCGCTTTCTTCTCGGAGATCCTCATATAATAGCGCAGCGCGAGCGAGTTAGCAAGTTTTCTCCAGGCAGCGGGGTCGCCACCATAGAATACGTCTGCATCCGCGACGATTCCAGTATATTCAGAAGCGTCTTTTGACAATAACGTATTGGCCGTTTCAAGATCTTCTAAAATACCCATGTAGATTACTTCCTGAGAATCGAATGCTGGCACAAGTCCTTCACCGAGTTCTTCTCCCAACAGCGCTTCGGAATACGGTGCATCACCCCAAAGGTCTGTAATGAGGCCAAACATCATACTTTTCATTACCAACGTTACACCCTGGTGAAATTCATACTCCAGTTTCACCGCGCGGTCATACACAAGCTTATTGTCCGAGAGAATGGCGTAGTAGTCAGACCAATCCTGGTTGCTCCAGTCGTAATCATTGTGTCCGCTCCACCATCCGTCTAATTGCGTGTGTTGCATGACGCCACCAACATCTCCGAATCCGAGAACCACAAATTTCTTCGCCGTCTCTGTCAGTACCGTAGGCAGCACAAGATTTGGATTCACCTGGTCGGCTGGAACGCCATTCGGATTTTCGTTAAGGTCTGTCAGGTCCTTGCAAGAGAAGAACAGTGTGGTGAACAGAACCGTAAGCACGATATATTTTTTATTCATGATTTTCATATCTCGTACGTTAAGAATTAAAAAGTAAGATTTAGTTTGAAGCCGATAGGCATCGTCCATGGTATAACGTTATACCTTTCAATACCCTGTTTGAACTGCATGCCACCACCGGCGGAGGTTTCCTGTTGGAAAGCGGTCTCAGGGTCGATGCCGATCTGCGCCTTTGTCCATAACATGATATTACGGCTGTACACAGAAATAGAAGCAGCTTGCAATCCTATTCGTTTTGTGAGAGAAGTAGGAATAGCGTAACCCAGTGAAATTTCCCTCAGCTTAATGAAGGATGCATCAAACGTTGCAGCCTTAGTGAAGTTCCAGGGATAGTTATCTCCGTAGGGGATGATCTTCGTTCCTGGATTGCCGAGATTTTCTACGTAGCCTGTTATGTTACCTTCATCATCGTATTCAGCAATGACACCTGGATTGAACACACCGTAAGGATAGCTTTCGCCGTTGTATTCAAAAGGAAATCCACCGTACTCAGCTGTTGGTCCTCCAACAATGTTAAACTGATCTGTTACTTTTACGAGTTGATCCTGGTTCGCGACCAGATAATTGCGTAAGGCGTCGCCTTCCAGCCCATTAGGGTTGATCAAATGATCGAGGAAGCGCTGGGATTTAAGATCGGATTCGCCATATCTATAAGTTTGAGAGACGAATTCGCCACCCTGTCTCCAGTCGAATGAAAGATTAAGCGTGAATCGCTTGTAGGAAAGCGATGTCTGCATTCCCACGAGGAAGTCTGGATTGTAGTTTCCGATTCTGTTCTTAGCATTCGCGGCGGATACATCCTGCCATGAGCCATCTTCGTCCAGCAACGGATAACCATAGTATTGGGAGTTTTTGTCCGTAACCGTTACAAGTTGCGCATCATAGATATCGCCGATCTTGTCACCGACATACGTCCATGCGCCACCTTTAGCGTCCGTCCAAAAGGTATAGATAGTCTGTCCGCCTCCGAGTTCCTGAATAATCGATTGATTCTTGGAAAAGTTAAGGTTCGCATCTAGTCGGAAACCGTTTTTGTCAATTGGCGTAGCGCCCAGTGTGAGCTCAAGACCTTTGCTAACTACGAGGCCAGCATTAAACGTAAGATTGGTGAACCCGCTGGATGGCGAGATTTGGTTAGAAAGTATCTGATTCCTGTTCTCCAAATAGTAATAGGTTGCACCAAACCGGATCTTATTGCTGAAAAGATTGAAATCCAATCCGCCTTCGTACGAAGTTTCTTTCTCCGGTTTCAAGTCAGGTGTCAATACATACCCCGATTTAGAAAGCCGCGTAACATCTCCCCAGGCTTCCATGCCATCCAGGACCTGATTGAGATTGTATGATCGGGTATCATTTCCAGCTTGTGCGACACCGCCCCTTATCTTCAGCAAGCTGATTTGTGAAGGCATTTTGAACATTTCATTGGCCAGAATGCTCAGGGACACGGCAGGGTAGAAGTAAGACCGGTTAGTCTCAGGTAACGTGCTTGACCAGTCATTGCGCGCCGTGATATCCAGGTAGATCATATCCTTAAAGCCAAGATTCACTAAACCATATACACTATATACGGCCTTCTTATAAAGAGCACTTCCAAATTCAAGATCAGAAGGCCTGATGTTGCCTAGCGTATACAATCCAGGGATAACAAGTCCGGTCCCGCTCCTTGCGCGATCGTAAGAATTGCTGGATGTAGAAGACCTGTTGTTAGCTCCGACCGACGTTGTAATGCTAATTGGGTTAAAGCTCTTTTGGTACGTAAGCAGGAAATCTATATTTCTTTCAAATTCCTTGATGTTGGAGATTCCGTAGGCACCACGTGATTGATTCGTATAGCTGTTGGCCATCGTGGTTTGGCGCTGTTCGTTGTAAGTATCCAATGAATAACGGCCCATCAGGTTAAATTCCGGTGTGATCTGCCAATCTGCCTTCAGGTTGCCGAATACCCGATCGCGCACGAAGCTGTTATTAACCTCGTAAGCCAGAAAATACGGGTTGTTATATTCACCAGCGGCGTTATCCTGTGTCAACTGTTGCAAACCCTCCTGACCAGGTACCCAATAATTTCTCAGGTCACGGATATCAATGTGCGGGGAAACGGCGTAGGCCCATTGCATGGGATTGGCGCCTCGGTTAGTTGCGGGACGGTTGTTGGAATTGCTGCGGCTAAGATCAAGACTGGAGCTCACGGTAACTTTTGGTGCGACCTTTACAGAGGTATTCAGGCTCAGTGCATTCTTGAAAAGATCTGAATTGGGGATGATGCCTCTGTTTGCCATATTAGAATATGACAGCCGGTAATTAAGCATATCATTGCTGTTAGCTATCGAAACACCATTCGTTGTAGTTATGCCAGTTTGAACAAAGTTCTTGATGTTGTCCTTGTGAGAGATCAACGGTGTTGGTATTGGATTTCCATCGGCATCCAAAGGGCTGTTCCATTGGATGGCATTATATCCCTTATCGAGTTCAGGGCCTACACCACCAGCAGATGCTTCATCGATCTGTAAGACTCCACCGGGGTAGGGATTTTGATTTGGTGTAAACGGAAGAAGACCAGTAGCAAATTTAGTGTGCATGTCAAGGTACTTGTAAGGAATGTCAAACACTGTATTGGAAGTGACGTTCACGGTAACCTTCTTGGATTTACTGCCATTTTTGGTGGTGATGATTACAACACCATTACCAGCGCGTGAACCGTACAACGCCGCTGCGCTTGGGCCTTTCAGTACGCTTATACTTTCAATGATCTCCGGATTGAGATCCGAAATCGCATTTCCATAATCTACACGGTTGTCACTGCCTACCTGTGAGATGTTGTTTAGCGAGTTCACTACGGGAACACCATCAATTACAAATAGGGGCTGGTTGTCATTGACCAACGACTTTGTACCGCGAATCGTCATTCTTACTGACGAACCGGCTCCGCCAGTTGAGTTGATCGTGACACCGGCAACACGACCGGCGAGGCTGTTCAATACGTTTTCCTGCGCTACGTTTGTGATATCAGCGCCTTTTACTTTTCCTACGGAGTATCCCAACGATTGTTCTTCTCTTTGGATGCCCAGCGCAGTCACAACAACTTCATTCAATGACTCCATGCTAGGTTCCATGGAAACATCAATGACGCTTTTTCCGCCGATGGCGACCTCCTGAGACAGGAAACCTATGTAGGAAAACACTAACGTGCCATTGTCATCGGCAGTGGTTAGGCTATATTTTCCTTCGGCATCGGTAATAGTCCCCGTTTGCGTGCCCTTAACGACCACGTTCACACCGGGGATACCCGATCCATCTTCGCTAGAGGTAACCCTACCGTTGACGGTAATTGCAGCAGCCGGCGCGCCGGCAAACACTTCGCTGACGAGCAGCATTGAAACAAGGATGGAGAATAGACATCTCCACCGTTGCTTGTTCTTGTAAAAGTTTGAATTCATAGTTGGTTGGTTAGTTCGGAGGTACAATGAATGTTTTTTATTGCTATTTCAAACGACGTATTGGGTAGTGTATTTCTAAATATCGCTAATCAGCCCCTGTTTGCCCCGCGCATTTTGCGTCAGCCGAGGCAGTGTTTGCGCATAAGTGTGCAACGTTAATATTTTCTTAATGCTATGTATATCTACAGTTTATATTGACCATCGCAATCGCCTCATAGCCTGATTTACCTTTCACTTTTCCTCGTCCGCCGTAGCCCCGATGTATCGGGGCGAAGGAGGACACTATTCATTTTTCATTTTTCACTTTGCATTTCATGCCGATTGCTTCGTTACTACATACTTCTTTCTGTATTCAACTGGCGTCAACCCTTTGATCTGTTTAAACTGACGGGCGATATTCTTGCTATCATTCAGTCCAAGATCAAGCGCGATCTCAAAGATGGACATGTCCGTTTCAAGTAGTTTCTGCGTGAACTTCTCAATCCTTTGGTTATAGATGTACTCGTATACAGGATAGCCCGTTGTTTGTACAAATCGCTTTTCCAATGATCTGCGTGACAGCGGTACTTCTTTTAATACCTGATCCACCTTTAAGTTCTTGTCCAGATTGTCATGAATATATTTCAATGCGCTGACGATGTACTTGTCTTTGCTTGCAAAAATATCTGTTGAATGTCGCGTCACGACTTGAGTAGCTTTAACAATGATGTCTTCCCCCAAACAGGTCTTCTCACTAATCATCTTGTGCATCAGAGAAGCCACTTCGTATCCAGCTTTTTCGCTGTCCAGACTAATGCTCGATAATGGCGGATCTGACAGATCGCACATCATTTCATCGTTGTCCACACCCAGTACGGCAAGTTCTTCCGGAACTCTTATCCCTGCGTGGCGGGCAGCCTCGGTGAGGTGGTGCCCTTGGTTATCGTCACACGCCATTAACGCAATGGGCTTGGGAAGTGAATTCAGCCAAATGCTCAAATCTGAAGGTTGGTAATACCAAAGATCCTTGACAACTGTGTTTTTGTGCTCGTAAAAATGAACGGTACATCCTGCCTCTTCTACTTTTTCCTGGAATCCTTCGGCACGTTCGCGCGACCAGACAATATTATTGAAACCATAGAATGCAAAATTCCTGAAACCCTTTTTCAAAAAATAGTCCGCCCCTAGCCTACCCGTTTCTCGGTATGCGCCGGTAATGTTAGGGACATCGGTAAAACGCTCACCAAAATCCTGGGCAATCACCGGGATGCCTGAATCTGTAAATTTCTTTACCTCCTCTTCGTTATAAAACTGACCAATGATGCCATCTGCTTCCCATTCCTTTGCCCACTGAACAATACCATCAATCCCCATAGTTTCACGGTAATACAACGGTGTGCGGCAAAAGGTCCAAGGTCCGTGCTCTCTCGAATAACGCGTTATCCCACGTAACAGGTTTTTCGTGTACTCCTCCGCAAAGTCACTGAGTAAAATAATTTTGATCATAGGATATGGGGTTAGGTAAATGAGTCTCTTCTGCTCAATTGGTAAGTCTTTTTATAGTGCATCCATAATTGTTTACTGCAAGGTTATCGCTTCATTTTTCTTCACCATTTGCTGAAAGAATGTTGTGAGGCCCAGCTTTTTCTGCATTGACTCGCTTTCGCTCCGCGTGAGCGCACGCAACGGAAGTCTTACCGGTCCGCAATCAACACCAATAAACCGCATCAGTTCCTTTCCGGCAATAATCCCATTGTACTCATTAAGGATACTGTAAATGCCATCAGCTTCCGCCTGCAAAGAGTTCACCGTCTCCAGGTCGCCTTTCTGGTTCGCGCGCAGCATGTTGCCATAGTATGAGCTCATATAGTTAAAAGTGCTTCCTACATAGTGACGGTTACCAGCCGCGAAAAGCATCATAAAAGCCTCATCTGTTCCCCAATACAATGTGTACCTTTTTCTGGCGAAATGCAGACAGTGCTGGTAATCAACCGTGTCATTAAAGCTATTTTTAAGTCCGGCAAATGTTGGTATACGCTGCGCGGCTAATTCAATGATATCAAGCAAAGGAAAATTCACTCCGGTGAGCGAAGGGATGTTATAGTAATAGAAAGGAGTTTCTGGCGCTGATGCGGCTACGTACTGGCATTGCGACACAAGTTCCTCAACAGACTTAGGTTTGAAATAGAACGGCGACACCATTGCGATTCCATCAGCGCCATTGTCCTGGGCGTGCCTCGCCATTTCTGCTGACTCAAATAAGTTACAACTTCCCACGTGCACAAATATTTTCACGTCATGTCGGGGATTTGCTTTACGGCATGCAATCCACGCCTCCACCAATTGCAAGCGCTCCTGCGTGCTAAGCGACATGCATTCGCCAGTGGTACCATTAACAAACACGCCATTGGAACCGGTGCCCAGAAATTGCGTGAACATGTCAGGGATGCGTGCAAGGTTAATAGCACCGTCGGCATGCATCGGCGTAAAAACGGCATTAAGAATTTCTACTTGGCGCGAAATCATCATCAAAAAGAGATTAGTGAGGGTTACAATTCGTTGTGTTCGTTGAGCTAAAGGTGACCATACCCCATGCCTGAATCAATGGAAGGCTTTACTAAAAAGATGTATAATATTCTGGTCCACCGTCAGTGCTGTGTCTGTCTTTTGATCCATTTTAGTAGTATTTTCACACTTCAACCTATCACCTGATGGCGAAAGAAGAACATTCAGATTTGCCGCACCACTATTCATTTATTCCCCGCAGCGTTCTCAACAGGATCCTCAAACATCCTCTGTGCAGCAAACTTTTTCTCACTGAAATTGGATACGAGGCCGATACGCTATTTCATCCATTCACAAAAAACAAGCTTGCAAATCACTTCTTGTTGATCTACGTCGCTAAGGGGCAAGGGACTTATAGTATCAGCAAAAAGAAAAAGCGGTATGATGTTCGCGAAAACGATTTTTTTGTATTGCCGGTCCAATTGGTTGAAAATCTTGACTCAAGTGAAAACAATCCCTGGAGTATTTACTGGGCTTACTTTTCTGGTACCAACGCGCGGGCAGTCGTCGACCACCTTACCGGGAAATCTCATGCACCGAGACAGGCCAAGGCACTGGTAGGCCGCGTCTCTCAGTTCAATGACATCCTTCACCACCTGGAATTGATGGAGAATATTGAGAATCTTGTGTACGCCAATAGCCGGTTCTATTCATTCCTCTGCTCTTTCAGGCTCATGGTGCTCTCGGCAAAGAAGTATGCACAGAAGGATGGCGTGATTCAAAGTATCGAGTACATGCGCGAAAATATCAACAGGCCCATGAAACTCGATTTTCTTGCTTCTGTTGCAGGTCTGTCAGTTTCCCACTATTGTGCCGTCTTTAAGCAAAAAACAATGCAAACCCCCTTGCAATTGTATACCTCCATGAAGGTTCAGCGCGCCTGTCAACTGTTGCAAAACAGCGGTCAAACGATCAAATCAATTGCCTACACGCTCGGCTTCTTCGACCAATATCATTTCTCCAAGGTATTCAAAGGTATCATGGGCATGCCGCCTAAAGATTTCCGCAGTAAGACATATTCCAAAAGCATTACATCGGGTCCCCGATGAATAATCATGTTAATAGTGAGTGCAATGCCACAAAATTCAAACATTGCCGCGATTTGATGTAAATTATTCGCATAAGGCGCCGTGGTGGTTGCGAAAAAAAACTAATCTTATGAAATTATTGGTGTACCCATAAAAGATAAAGCGGCGTAAAAAACTTAAATGAGGAAAAACACATTCATTGTCCTATTGATCTTCCTGATCTTTTCAGTGATTTCATTTCTCACCAATATCCTTGGCCCACTTGTTCCAGATATTATTGACAGCTTTCACCTCAGCATAGGGCTTGCGGGGTTTCTTCCCTTTTCTTTTTTTGTGGCTTATGGCGTTATGTCTATTCCCTCAGGCATTCTCATAGAAAAGTTTTCTGAGAAAAATGTGCTCATCATTGGATTCGTGCTGGCACTTGTGGCTGCGCTTTTGTTTGCACTGCTGCCAACTTTTGAAATTGCACTGTTCTCATTGTTCTCGATCGGCATTGGCATGGCTATGCTGCAGGTCGTGATCAATCCGCTGCTTAGACACACCGGAGGGGAAGAACATTTTGCCTTCAATTCTGTAATGGCGAATTTTTTCTTCGGACTTGCATCATTTCTCAGTCCGCTCCTCTACAGTGTGATGGTCAGCAACATTCACAGCGCCAATACCAGCGGAATTTTTCTTCTTTTTAATCGTTTGGTAACACCTGAGCTTCGGTGGGTTTCGCTGTATTGGGTTTTTGCAATCACTTGCGCAGTGATGATACTGGTCATTGCGCTGATCAAGTTTCCCAAGGTGGAGCTCAAAGCGGACGAAAAGATCGATACGGGGTTTGCCTTTCGTGAGTTGCTGCGCAACAGAACTGTTTGGCTCTATTTCATAGGCATCTTTGCTTATGTCGGAACAGAACAAGGCATTGCCAACTGGATGTCCAAGTTCTTGCAGCTGTATCACAATATGGACCCAGCGACACAAGGCGCAACAGCAATATCATATTTTTGGGGTTTAATAACGCTGGGGTGTTTTCTTGGCTTGTTGCTGTTGAAAATTTTTGACAGCCGGACTATTCTGGTCGTTTTTGCTGCAGGCGGCATACTCTCACTAGCGCTTGCATTGTTCAGCAGCGCAGACGTATCAGCAATTGCATTTCCAGTCACAGGTTTCTTTTTGTCTATTATGTGGTCAGTCGTTTTTTCGCTGGGCATGAATTCGGTGCCAAGTCATCACGGTACATTTTCCGGAATACTATGTACAGGCATCGTGGGAGGCGCGATTGTCCCGCTTATTATAGGGGGGATTGCTGAATTCGCGGGACTGAAATTAGCGATGATCATCTTATTCATTACGCTGAGTTATATACTGGGTGTAGGTATATGGGCCAGGCCTCTTGTGAATAACGCGACGGTGAAAAGTTGGTCCGAGCTGTTTAAGGCAAAAGCACCGCAGTAGGTCTACCCGATACGATCCAGAGATGAACTCTTTACCCCTCATCGATCTTCTTATCATTATTGTTTATCTGGCTGGCATGATTGCGGTCGGCATTTACTTCTCAAAAAAGAACAGCACCACAGAACAATTCACAAAGGCTTCAGGACACATTCAGGGGTGGGCTCTTGGGATAAGTTTATATGCCACGTTCCTCAGTAGCAATACGTTTCTCGGTGTACCGGGTAAATCTTTCGGCAGCAATTGGAATTCGCTTGTTTTCAGCATATCGATGCCTTTTGCCGCATGGATTGCATCGCGATACTTCGTACCCTTCTATAGAAAGAGCGGCGAGATAAGTGCGTATACACATCTCGAAAAACGTTTTGGTCCGTGGGCACGAACCTATGCCATGATCTGTTTTGTATTCACACAACTGGCCCGAATGGGATCGATTTTTTTCGGGATTGCGCTGACGCTACAGGCGCTAACCGGCATCGACATGCGCGCGATCATGATCGTTAGTGGCATTTGTATCATCCTCTACACTATGCTCGGTGGCATGGAAGCCGTGATCTGGACAGAGGTCGCACAGGGAATTATCAAAACAGTCGGTGCGATCATCGTTCTGGCAATCGTGATCTCTGAAATGAAAAATGGTTTCGGAGACATCATCAACACTGGCATTGCCGATGATAAATTCAGCCTCGGAAGTTTCACCCTTACAGATTTCACATCGTCAACTTTTTGGGTTGTATTTCTCTACGGCTTCTTTATTAATCTGAACAATTTCGGTGTGGATCAAAATTATGTTCAACGGTACCATACCGCAAGGACAGAGAAAGAGGCTGCACGAAGTATCTGGTTGTGCGTTTATTGGTATCTGCCCGTGTCCCTGGTATTCTTTTTTATTGGGACAGCCTTGTACGCATACTTCCAACAGCATCCGGAACTAATTGAAGCGGTCAAACAGCAAGTGGCGCAGGAAAAGGGAATTGATGTGGCTTCGTTAACGCCGGCAGACTATGGCGATAAAGTGTTGCCGCATTTTATGGTAACGAAGGTCCCTGCCGGACTGCTGGGTTTGATCATTGCCGCAATATTATCTGCCGCCATGAGCACCATCAGCAGCGGCATGAACAGCAGCGCCACGGTATTTTTAAAAGATATCTATCAGCGCTACATTGAAAAGGACATCTCTCCGCGTAAACAGCTAAGAGTACTTCATATTTCCACGGCTGTGATGGGTGTATTGGCCATCATCACCGGCATCATCATGATGGGGGTCAAGAGTATCCTTGATCTTTGGTGGCAGTTGGCCGGTATTTTCGCGGGAGGTATGCTGGGCCTTTTCCTTCTGGGAATGATCGTCAGGAAGGCGGGCAATGAAGCAGCAAAACTATCAACCGTCATTGGCGTGTTGGTGATCATGTGGATGACGTTGTCAACTTTGCTGCCGGATAACTTGGAATCCTGGCGCAATCCGTTACACGTGAATATGGTGATTGTGGTGGGAACGCTCGCAATCTTTCTGACCGGCTTGTTGTTTTCAAGAAGGGGGAAAACCAAAGTGAAAAGTGCATAGTGAAAAGTGCCCTCCTTCGCCCCGATACATCGGGGCTACGGCGGACGAGGAAAGGTGAAAAGTAAAGTAGCAGCTAATGCGTCACGCTCGAAGCAAGGGCGACAATGTCTTTCACTTCCAATATGGATTTGGGCGGCAATTGTATGACGGCGTTGATCATCGCCAAACCAACCTCCTTTAATGTGCTCACGCTATTTGGAAACATTTTGCGCAGTAAGGGGTAGGTCCATCCCAAAAATTTATACGCTTTCAGAGAATTAGTCAAACCATTCGTAGGCTGCATGTAACCTGGCCGGAACATGTACGTCTTCTTGAAAGGCAAGCGCATCAACGCGTTTTCAGTTTTGCCTTTTACTCGCGCCCACATGGTCTTGCCTGCTTCGGTACTATCGGTGCCTGCACCTGAAACATAGATAAACACCGAGTTAGGGTTATGTATTATCATCGCTGCAGCAAAATGCAAGGTGAGGTCATACGTGAGCTTGTGGTATGCCGGTTCTTTGAGGCCAATGGAAGTTACGCCAAGGCAAAAAAAACATGCATCATAACCAGTAAACTGATCTGCAACCGGGCTGAGGTCCTGAAAATCCCGATGAACGATTTCAGTAAGTTTGGCATGACTCTTTCCTGAAGGCTTTCGGCCAACAACAAGTACTTGCGACACGTCGGGATGTTGCAGGCATTCGTGAAGAACGCCTTCCCCTACCATTCCCGTTGCGCCTGTAATAATAACTTTCAAATTCATGTTAAGGTCTCATCTGTTCAATTTACTACAATTCATTTTGGCATGATCCAATTATTGTCCAGTGCCCAATAATACGAACTGGAGCAATGACACTTGCTGACCCAACAGCAAAGATGATACCTGGCTTTTTTTTGTTGCTACCTTTTTACTTCTTAAACAGCTTGCATGCCCCGGTTTTTCGAATTCCCGATACATGCATAATGTAATATCCTGATTTCAGGTTTTCGAGGTTCAACACAAAATGTTGATCGTCCTGGGGTTGCATGGTGAAATCGTAGACGCGTTGTCCGATTGAATTTATAACCTGTACGCTGCCGTGCGTGAGTGAAGGATCTCCCACCTCAACTGTAACCTCGCGTTGGATGGGGTTGGGATAACAAGAAAGGGCATCCTCAGCGTGTATCTCTGAAGGCACGTCGGTAATAACGTCATCACCGATTTCACGCTCTCCCGTGGCAAAGTATACCGGCCACTTGGTGGCTTCAAACAATCGAACCGGATTAGCGGCGGCCGTAATCTTGTCGGACTGCAGCATTACAAAATAGGTTTCAAATTGGCCTGAATTCTCGCTTGTGAAAGCTAGCCGCTCATCCGTTTTGTTGTAGGAGGGATATCCAAGTGTTGTATTGTCTGGAACAATAGTTTGAACGTCGTTGGTCTCTATGTTACAACCCAGAATCGCATAGGTGCCGTCAGTTTCGTCCACATAATCAAAGGCGATGATGTTGGGGGAATTCTTTGCGAAAGACGGATTTCCAATGCTTACCCCTTCAGGAAGACTGGAGAAAAGTTTTTCAATTTTGCCATCGGCGAACTCTTCGGCCTGACCATCCCACACGTGGATAAAATTAACATCCCAATACTCGATGGGCGATCCGTCGGTGTTATCAATGCGGTTGAAACAATCGTACACCAGAAATTCACCGTTATAGTCCCACTCCAGCGCATCTGCATAAACCGGTCCCGCCGAATTAACGCCCTCGCTATACGTTGGATTGTACAGGTCAAATTGTCCCCATTGTCGAGTTGAAAAATCATAAACATAGATCTTGGGCTCCTGATCCGTCGTGACGGCAGCCAGCTTTGATCCGCCTTTTGAGACGACTACGTTAGACCAGATCGTCTCGTCCTGAAGAACACTTTCTGTTGCGCTAGAGCCGGGCTCGGTTTTTATGACGTGTATCGTGTGGTCGGCAGCGACAAACACTGCGACGTCACCTTTGTCCGTAATGCTGGGTCTGCTATTGAATACGGTGGTGGTCAATGCTGTCGCATTGCCGCCGGTAAGTGATGCACGATATAACGTATTATTATCACCTGGATCCGTGTTGTAGACCAGCAGGAATTCTGTTCCCGGATTACCCGGCAACTCTTCTGTATAGTCCCCGCCCTGGCCATTAGTGATTCCCACCGCATCGAAAGCCAATCCGGCTTGTGTGACCTCGTTCGAGCCAGTACCATAAAGATCCCCAGCTGCTTTAATGACAGCCAACCTGAGGTCAATGAACTGTGATGACTTCGTGAGGTAATCAGTCAGTGCCTTGTAGTAAACCGCAGCTGCCTTTGTTCGGGTTATGGCTTCTGCGAAAAGATAAAATGCGTGGTTAGGAATGCCGCTGTTGATGTGAACACCGCCGTTGTCTTCCGTGCCTGTGTAGGCTTCGCTTGTATGGCTGGGTTGGTACCCACGAGTTCCCAGTCCACTGCCACCATTGTGGGGATCAGCCATTGATCGCATTGCGCCCGAGGGAAAAGCCGCGGGCTTGATCACGTCCTCACCCAACAGCCAGTCCGCTGGATCCATCATACTGCCGAAGGAATCCGCTAGTGATTCGTTGATCGCTCCTGATTCTCCCTGATACTCCAGGTTGGCTGTGCTCTGAACAACACCATGCGTTAATTCGTGACCCGCCACGTCCCTTCCGCCAGCCAGGGGTTTGAAACTCGTGTCTCCATTGCCATAGAACATAGCCTTGCCGTTCCAGTAAGCGTTATCCATTTTGCTTCCATCTTCATCGGTAACATTCACGATGGATATGATCGTACCTCCTGCACCGTCGATGGACTCGCGGGCATGATTGTCCTTGTAATACGCATACGCAAACCCTGCGTTGAAATGAGCCGTCAAAGCCATTTTCTGTGTCACGCTGCCCCACGAATTGTTGCTGGAAGTAACGTGTTGAAATTTCTGGTCCTTGCCGAAAGTATTGTTCATATCAATGGTAAGTATTCCGCCAATTGGCTCGTCAGGAAGCACGGAACCAGCCGCCTTATACATGGGTCTTGTCGCGTCTATCAAGAAAAAATTAGCGCCAACCTGATAGGTTTGGAAGGTCGTTGACACGCCATTTAGGTCAACGCCGGCTGACGTCCGGGGACCATCCACTGCGCACGTGCTTTCGAACTGGTGCAATACAGCTCCCGTTGTCGCGTCTACAAAATACTCCCACCGTGCATGAACAGATGGACAATAGACAATATGATATGCCAGCACGTGCGTCTTTACAAGACCTTTGTCCTCATAAATGCAAAGTGTCGCTTTCGGATCTGCATATTGAACCAATTTCTTCTCCATGTCGGACAGCTGATACAAAGCAAACCCTTTTTGAAGGTCTGCTGTAACGTGTTGCACCGCGTCATTTTCAGACAATGATGGTTTGGTATCTATTTTTTCCCTGATGTCAAAGTATCTTCCATTAAAGCTCTCACCCTCGCCGGAAGGATCGAGATGTACAACAACGTCGGCACCGTACACCGGCACACCATGGTACAATTGCTCCATCCTCACGTGCGTGAAGTTGTCATTGGCTATGGCGATGTGCCTGATCGCAAAACTCTCCTTTACCTTTTCAACTTTTAAAATCACATGCAGTTCTTCCAGGTAGTCGTACGTAGCAGTCTTGGTTTCTCGTTGTAATCCAATGCGGCCAGGAGCATTGATCTTCCGTGAAGAATGAATAAACGCTGGGAGTCCCGTTTCTCGTGCGTACGTTATCTTCATCCGCGGTTGACCGAGCTGGGGCATTGCGAGCTGCCTTCCGTTTTGCGTAGTGGCAGGTGTGCTGTTGTGTTTCGTGCTGGCACCCCCATGGATCTTCACAGTCTTCAATGCTGTTGTCACGGGGGAAGAGTTTGTACGTTTCTTCCTATCAAATCCCTGCTGAGCGTGCAGTGAAAATGCCATACAACACAATAAGATGGCAAACAAAGAAAGAGCGTGCAGGTTTTTCATAGAGAGGGTATTTTGAGGCCTACTTACGTTGATTCTGACTAAAAGTTAGCCTTGCCAGGGAAGCATTTATTTTTCCATACAGTTTTTTTGCTTTCTCGGGTGTGCTGTGTGCGGAGTCGCCCCAGGTCATTTTTTTCTCCTTACCATTTTCGTAAAGTGTGATGGATGAATAAATGTTTCCCGGATGATTGAATTCCTGTTGCTCCGAAAGAAGTGACCGGGTTTTCCTGAAATACTTTTTTGTCGCACACTTTTTCAATTTCGCTGACTCATTGAAGGTGGTATTATCCCCAATGCCCTGACCTTTGAGAACGGTGCCGTCGTCACCGATCTTATAAACGACAGCCGCACCCGAAAAACCGCCTCCACTAGCCACAGTAACAAACCGCTCCTGGCCACGTCCGCTGAAAGCAACAGAAAGCAAGAACGAGACAAAAACAAATTTCATAAAAGGGAGCTTTTCTAAATGTAAACCAATTTAAGGATTTTGAGAATTGGGTGATTTAGTGACCTGCCTGCCGGCAGGCAGGTCACTAAATTCTCGAAGATCACCCAATTCTTAAGCTAAAAACCGCACCTTCCAATCTCGGGCTGATCGGAATCTGGCAGGCCAGGCGGCTATTGTCGTGGGCGTTTGGTAAGGTGTCGATCATATCAAGTTCAGTTGCCGTCGGTTTGTTCAATCGTTCGGTATCTGAATTGACCCTGACATGGCAAGTTGCGCATAGCGCGATACCACCGCAAGTAGCTTCTATCGGATAATCAGAGGCCTTGAGTACTTCCATCAGGCTCAGCTGAATGCCATCGGGAACCTCGACTGGACTAATACGACCGTAGATATCTTCCACTTGAAAGGTGATCATTGGCGCCATTTTTAAAATGAAGGAATGCCATTCACAGTGGTATACTTAAAGCTGATCTTTTGCGCTGGATGTACAAATCTGAAGGCGCCCTGAGCCATTAGGGCCGCTTCGTGAAAACCAGAAAGTATCAACTTCAATTTGCCTGGATATGTATTGATGTCTCCAATGGCAAAAATCCCGGGCACAGTCGTGGAATAGTCAGTCGTATTGACCTGAATCGCATTTTTATCCAGGGCAAGACCCCAGTCTGCGATGGGACCGAGGCGAGGACTCAATCCGAATAGCGGTATGAGATAGTCAGCGCCCACGTCGATAAGCTGTTTTGCTTTGTCCCGATAGGTGACTGATTTGAGCACACCATTTCCCTGTGCCGCAATAAGGGTTGAATTGAGTATAAGAATGATTTTCCGTTCCTGCGCCAAAGCGGCGACTTTATCAGCAGAATCCGGTGCGCCCCTGAATGACTCGTTTCTATGAATGAGGGTGACCGACTTGGCGAGCTGCGAAAGGTGGATGGACCAATCCAGTGCTGAATCACCGCCTCCTGCAATGACAAGATCCTTATCCCGGAATTGCTCGGGGTCTCTCACCATATATACGACACCTTTGCCCTCAAATTTTTCAAGGTTTTCCATTTCGGGCTTTCGCGGTTCAAAGCATCCCAACCCTGCGGCGATCGCAACGGCCTTACAATGAATGCGTGTATCGTCTGATGTTATGATCACAAAACTGCCATTCTCCTCTTTTTCCAGGGCGACGACCTTTTCACCCAAAGTAAATTGAGGCTTAAACGGCTCAATCTGGGCCCGGAGATTATCGACTAGCTCGTGGGCGTTGATCTGCGGAAACCCGGGAATATCATAAATGGGCTTCTTGGGATAGATCTCTGTTAGCTGCCCGCCGATTTGGGGAAGGGCATCGACGATGTGACATCGCATTTTCAGCAATCCGGCCTCGAAGACGGCAAACAGCCCGACAGGACCAGCGCCAATTATGCAGATATCGGTTTGATGACTTTGTGACATTGAATTAGCGTTAAGCGCAGAAAGTTAGTATAAAAATTATTAGTACAACAACTAATAATCCAATAATATGTACGCAATCCAGGGGGAAAAGATACCATCATCCCAGGTTTTCGTAGATCGAATTCAAAATGCGCTTGAAGTGATTGAAGTCTTTCTCTGAGAGACCCTCCCATGCTTTCAGTCTTATGCGTCGAACCTTGGGCATAAGCTGTTCAACCCTCCTCGTCCCCAACGTGGTCAGGGATACAATAAAGCTTCTGCGATCATCCGGGTGAATGCGCCGTTCGGCCAGACCTTTCTTGCAGAGTAAATCGACTATGCGGGTAAACGTAGGGTTGTCTTTGGAAAGTAATTCCGCGAGCTCGTTCTGTTTCATCTCCGGGTGTTCATAGAGATTTTTGAGCACAAGCCATTGATCCACCGTGATGTTGAACCCGGATTCCTTGAATTGCTGCTGAGCAAATTGTTTTACCCTCCGTGCCGTGCGGTCCAGCAGCAGAGAATAGGCGTTGTAGGATTCATCACTCATAAGACAAAGAAAGATAGAATTATGAATTATGAATTATAAATTATGAATGAAATGCAGTCAACCGCGAAGACGCAAAGGCGCGGAATTTGCGCAAAGGTTATTTGAATTTCTTTGCGTTCCTTAGCGTCTTAGCGGTGAAGATGTATCCACTATGTCAACATAATTGTACCCTTTATGAAAGTGCTAACCTGCACCACGCCTGGCAATTTGGAATACAGTGAAAAGGCGTATCCTGACCTGATGCCGGGCCATGCCATCATCCGGATCAAACGGATTGGTGTTTGCGGGACTGATCTACACGCTTTTGAGGGAACCCAACCCTTTTTTAATTACCCACGCGTTCTGGGCCACGAGATCGCAGCAGAACTAATCGCCATTGATGAAAACGCTGACTTCCGCATCGGAGATACCGTAACTATTGTCCCTTACTACCATTGCGGTCAATGTGTGGCCTGCCGAAATGGAAAACCAAATTGCTGCGCCTCATTGCAGGTAGCGGGCGTACACGTCGATGGTGCGATGGCACAATATTATGCTGTTCCATCTTATGCATTAGTTCACAGTAACGGTCTGCGCGATGACCTGCTTGCCCTTGTTGAGCCATTGGCTATTGGTGCGCATGCCGTACGAAGGGCAGGCGTCGGCAAAGGAGAATCTGTATTAGTTATTGGAGCCGGTCCTATCGGACTAGGTGTAATAGAATATGCATGCATTGCCGGTGGACGGGTAATCGTACTTGATGTGCTGGAACACAGGCTTAAATATTGCATCGATCACCTCAAGGACGTTACCACGCTCGATGCTAAGGATCCCGACACAATCGCCCAAATTCGCGACATCACCGGAGGCGATATGATCGATGTAGTCTTTGACGCAACCGGAAACCTCGCAGCGATCAACAACGCATTCCAGTATATGGCGCACGGAGGACGCTTTGTTCTGGTGGGTTTACAGAAGGGCAGCATATCCGTCAGTCACCCGGAATTTCATAAGCGTGAAGCCACGTTAATGAGCAGCCGTAATGCTACAAAAGAAGATTTTCAGAGGGTTATAACCACCCTTAGAGAAGGCAGGGTCAAGGCCGAGTCATACATTACCCATCACCTCCCGTTCGATGGCCTCAAGGATTCGTTCACAAGTTTGCTCAATCCTGCATCGCAAGTGATTAAGGCGCTGGTGGACTTTTGAGAATTGGGTGAATTCGGAGTATTTTGAAACATCAATACACACCTATGAAATTTACGCTACTAACCTTGCTGGTCGTACTGCCAGTAATCATCAAGGCTCAAGAGATTCCACTCTGGTCTAACGGAGCACCAGGATTTGAGAACCGGAAAAACGAACCTACGCAGTCAAAGGACTGGTGGGTAAAAAACATCCACAATCCAACGATTACGGTATACCAACCGCCGAAAGAAAACAACACCGGTACAGCCGTGCTAATATGTCCAGGTGGTGGCCACCGTCAGCTGGTAATCACAGCGGAAGGTGTTGATCCCGCAAAATATCTGAATAGCCTTGGTATAACGGCTATCGTTTTGAAATACAGATTAGCCAGGGAAGAGAATTCTCCCTATACACTCGAAAAGCACGTACGCGATGACGCCTATCGCGCGATGAGACTCGTTCGCAGCAAAGCTGTTGAATGGAATATCGATCCAAAACGAATCGGTATCATGGGATTTTCTGCCGGGGGTGAAGTAGTGGCGATGGTGGCCTACGCATCCGGTGAGGGAGATCGTAACGCCAGCGATCCCATAGACAAGCTGAATGGCAAGCCTGACTTCCAGATCCTCATCTATCCTGGACCACTTTTTATTCCTGAGTCACTTCCCAAAGATGCACCACCAGCCTTTATGCTCGCAGCTGCCGATGATGCATGCTGCTCCGGCCCCGTCATCACATTACTTCAAAAATATCACGAAGCCAAGCTGCCGGTGGAAGCACATATCTATGCGAAAGGCGATCATGGATTCAACATGGGATACCGGTCAACGCTAGCAACGATCAAAGGCTGGCCCCAGCGTATGGCGGATTGGTTGCTTGACAACAACTTGCTTACGCCAGGTACAGAAAAAAAATAATGCTTTAAAAAATGCACACAAACAAGGGACGACGGCAGTTCATGCAGGCCGTAGCAAGCACAGCGATGCTGCCTATATTCACTCCTGAAAACTCACCGTCAGCATTCCCAGGTGATCCTCCATCCCGGTTGAAGATCAGTCTCAACGCATTTTCATTTAATGCGCCGCTAAGCGCTGGAACGATGACGATCGATGACATGATCGACTTTTGCGCCGCTACGGGATTCATGGCCGTCGACATCACAGCTTACTATTTTAAGGGATACCCAGTTGTTCCTGATGATAGTTATTTATACCATGTGAAGCGTAAGGCGTTTCGTGAAGGCTTGGAGATCAGTGGAACGGGGGTGCGAAATGATTTTACAGAAGCAAACGCAGCCAAACGCAAAGAAAGTGTCAAGCTCGTTAAAGCATGGATCGAAGCTGCAGAAAAGCTGGGAGCCTCTGTGATCAGGATCTTTTCCGGCAATCAACAATCAAAGCAATATTCCCGCGAGCAGGTTATGGAATGGATGTTGACCGATATCAGGGATTGCGTGAATTATGGCGAAAAGCACGGCGTGGTTGTGGCCATTCAAAATCACGATGATTTCATTAAAACTTCCGAGCACGCCTTGCAGATACTCAAGGCCATTAATTCAGAATGGTTTGGGTTAATACTCGACACAGGAAGTTACCGCATCGGCGATCCTTATGCGGAAATTGAGAAGACGGCACGGTATGCCGTCAACTGGCAGATCAAAGAAAAGATCTTTGTGAACGGTGCGGAGGTCGACGTTGATCTCGACAAACTGATCAAAATCATCAAGGGTTCGGGATATACCGGTTACCTCCCATTGGAAACGTTGGGCGAAGGTGATCCAAAATTAAAAGTCTCAGCACTTTTCGACAGCGTAACTACGGCACTGACAAAATCATAAACACTATCTGGTAATGATTAAACATCAATCAAAAATACAATCGGCCTACACCATGGGCCGACGAAAATTCCTGGCTTCCATCACGGCAACAACGGGATTGGTCGCGATCTCGGAAAAGTCGGTCGCTCATGATCGAGGTACCTTCAATGGTGCCCCAGCACTTACCGTGCAGCAAGTGATTGACCTAATCCTAAAGGAGATCCCTGGTGCTCCATTCGCGAAGACTGTCGATACCATCAAATCTGGAGAGGGCGGCCAACCTGTAACCGGAATAGTTACCACCATGTTTGCCACCGTGGATGTGATCCGCAAGGCCGCATCGTTAGGTGCAAACTTTATCATTGCCCACGAACCGACATTTTATAATCACAACGATGACACGGAGTGGCTCGAAAAAGATCAGGTCTACAATTTCAAACGCGACCTGTTAAACAAACACAAGATCGTTGTATGGCGGTTTCACGACTACATTCATACTTATCGGCCCGATGGCGTGCTCATGGGCGTTTTAACAAAATTAGGATGGGAAAAATATTATAATGCGGAGAATCCGGCCCTTGTTGTACACCCGCCAATCACAGTTGACGAAATCGCAACGCTAGCAAAAAAGAACATGGACATCAGCATGGTGCGCATCATAGGTGATCGCAAGCAGGTCTGTAAACGAATTGCCCTTATCCCCGGAGCTGCCGGTGGCAAGGCGCAAATTGAGCTGTTGCAAAAGCAAAAGCCCGATGTGTTGTTGGTTGGCGAAGTTCACGAATGGGAGACAGCCGAATATGTTCGCGACGCTCAGGCTATGGGTCTGCCGATGTCTTTGATTGTAATGGGACACGCCGAAAGCGAGGAGCCCGGAATGGCATGGCTCGTTTCCTGGCTATCCCCCCGTGTAAAGGACATTAAGATCACACATGTTCCATCGCACGATCCGTTTCAGGAGGTTTAGTCGAAACCAAATCTAAGTGTTAGCCGATAGCTTGAAATAACAAAGAGTAGTCACAAAGTTTAATTGAACCCTTTAAATCCAGTTTCTCATGAAAGTTTTCTCAATTGCAATAGCCATGCTGATGGTTACTGCTATGGCGGCATTCGCGCAGGTCAGTAAAGTACAGGACAACCTTTCTCTTCCTAGTAAAATATTGAAAGGCGAAAGGAAATATGCGATATATCTTCCACCTGGTTATGAAACTTCGAACAGAAGTTATCCTGTCTTGTATTTATTACACGGCGGTGGAGATAACCAAACGGGCTGGGTACAGTTTGGTGAAGTACAACATTATGCAGACAAAGCCATCCAGGAGGGAACGGCAACACCCATGATCATTGTAATGCCCGACGCCGATACGGGAACCAGAGGTTATGTAAACATTCCAAATGGTGAATGGCGTTACGAGGATTTTTTCTTCCAGGAGTTCATGCCTTACATAGAAAAGACCTATCGCATCAGGGCCGATAAACATTACCGCGCTGTAGCGGGGCTTTCTATGGGCGGAGGAGGAAGCTTTTACTACGCATTGCATCATCCTGAATTGTTCTCGGCTGCTTGTCCGCTGAGTGCCAGCCCTGGGCCCCTTTCCATGGAGGATGCAAAAAAGTGGGTAGAACGCTTCAATCAGAAAGCAACTGATGCGCAACTGGAAATCTGGTATAAACAATACAGTGCGCTTGAGCTGGTGAATGCAATGCCCGAAGATCAAAAGAAGGCGGTACGCTGGTATATTGATTGCGGTGACGACGACTTTCTTTTCGAAGGCAATTCTTTGATCCACATTGCTATGCGTAAAAAGGAAATACCGCACGAATTCCGTATCCGCGATGGCGCTCACAACTGGAACTACTGGCGTGCTGCCTTACCTGAAGTGCTGGCTTTCATTTCAGTAAGTTTTCACCAATAGGCGAATCCTTTGCGACCCCTTGCACACCTTCGCGACTTTGGTATCTGCATCTATTCTCGCTTTCCGCACTCGAAATACCTCATGTTGGGACAGAATTTTGATTATTCTTATCTTCAGCACTCACTAAAAATTCTACTATGAGCCTTTGGGACAGGATTCAGCACGAACTCATCGATATCATCGAGTGGACCGACGACAGCAACGACACCATGGTGTGGCGTTTTCCAAGATTTCAGAACGAGATCAAGAATGGCGCACAACTCACGGTCAGAGAAAGCCAGGTTGCGGTATTTGTAAGCGAAGGTAAGATCGCAGATGTATACGTCCCGGGCAGGTACGAGTTGACAACGCAGAACATGCCTGTGCTGACCACCATCAGAGGATGGAAATACGGCTTCAACAGTCCTTTTAAAGTTGAAGTATACTTTGTAAACACCAAGAATTTTACGGATCAGAAGTGGGGCACAAAGAACCCTATAATGCTTCGCGATGCAGAATTCGGTCCTATCCGGTTACGCGCCTTTGGTACGTTTGCCATTAAGGTTTCTGATGCGGCATTGTTTATAAAGGAGATCGCGGGAACGCAGTCCCATTTTACAACGGAAGAGATCACTGAGCAGTTGCGCAATCTTATCGTTACGCGTTTCACGGACGCCGTTGCAGAAAGCAAGATCCCTGTGCTCGATCTTGCAGCCAATTATGATGAGCTATCGACCTTTATTTCCAATAAGATCAATCCGGAATTTGGTGAATATGGACTCAAGGTCACAAAATTCCTTGTCGAGAATATTTCGCTGCCTTCGGAAGTTGAACAAGCGCTCGACAAGCGCAGCAGCATGGGGATAGTGGGAAATCTCAGTCAGTATGCTCAGTTTCAGGCTGCCAATGCTATGGAGGCTGCGGCCAAGAATCCGGGCGGCAATGCCGGTGAAGGTATGGGACTGGGTATGGGTTTCGCGATGGCACAGCAAATGGGTCAAATGTTTAATCAGCAGAATGCACCAAACCAGCAAGGTGGTCCCCCACCAGTACCCGGTGGGCCGCAGTTCTATGTTGCAGTTAATGGGCAGCAACAAGGACCATTTAGCATTCAATCTCTTCAACAAATGACGCAGGGAGGATCGCTCACCCGGGAAACATTGGTGTGGCGACAGGGCATTCCTGCATGGATCAAGGCTAGCGATGCGCCGGAACTCAATGGACTATTTGGTGCTCTACCCCCTCCGTTACCACCAAAATGATACACTCACCATGGTAACCATTCGTCTAAATTCCTGAAGCAGCTATTTGTCCATGGGAGATTTTACTGAAGCTACGAAGGCTATCAATGACGAACTGGCGTGCGGTAGTTGTGGCGCCATACTTAAATTCAAACCAGGAACACTGCATCTGGCGTGCGAATACTGCGGCGCCCAAAATGAAATTGCCAAACCTGAAGAAGCAGGACAGGTGCAGGAGATTAGCCTGGATGATTTTCTTGAAAAGAATTTCAAGGCTGAGGAAAAAATACAGGTCTCGATTGTTAAATGTGAAAGCTGTGGCGCTTCATCGACGTTGGAAGCAGGCATCAGTTCTGATAAATGTCCCTTCTGCGCAGCAACTTTTGTGATCCGCACCGGTACAACGGCTAGCCTGCATAAACCCCAATACGTTCTTCCGTTTGGCATTGACGATAAAAATGCGAATGAGAGATTTGCGCAATGGCTGAAAGGCCTCTGGTTCGCGCCCAATGATCTCAAGCAGTACGCCCGCACTGCGAACAGACTCAATGGCATGTACCTGCCTTACTGGACTTTCGATTGCTCCACGGATTCGAACTATACCGGACAGCGCGGAGAGCATTATACTGTTAGCGAAACCTACACGGCCAATGAAAACGGCAAGAACGTCACAAGGACGCGTCAGGTAGTAAAGACACGCTGGTATCCGGCATCGGGAAGGGTACAGAATACTTTTGACGATGTTCTGATCGAGGCCACGCGTTCATTGAGGAAAGATAAACTAAGGGCGCTGGAACCGTGGGATCTCAAAAACCTGGTGGCTTACAATGACAAGTACCTTAGCGGATTCAGGACCGAAACCTATACCGTTGACGTGAAGGGTGGATACCAGGAGGCTAAACAAGTGATGGAACCTACTATCCACGACACGATTCGTTCAGACATTGGTGGCGATGCGCAAATGATCCAATACGTAAACACAACCTATCACAATCCAACTTTTAAGCATATTCTGCTACCGGTCTGGCTTAGTGCGTACCGATACAATAACAAAATATTTCAGTTTCTCGTCAATGCCAGGACAGGAGAGGTTCAGGGAGAGAGACCCTTCAGTGCCATTAAAATAACGTTCACAATAATAGCCTTTGTCGTGCTGGCCTTGGTCATCTACGCATTGAGCAGCAACTAGCCTCTAAAATCGGCTATTCTAGCATCCTATGGATGTTTGGTGACCTCTATGGGCAGGTTGGAACAATTTTTGGCTGTAACACCATAAATTTGAGGATGAAAACGCTACAACACTTCATACTTTCTGTTTTTATGACTGCCCTTTTTGGTACAATTTGTCCCAATGTGCGGGCGCAGACTCCAGGCATCGAACAACTTGGCTGGCTTGTTGGTACCTGGAATAAAACAAACAGCAAAGCTGGATTGTCTGGTCATGAACGATGGATAATTGATGCTTCCATTGGCCTGAAGGGCTATGGTGTGGTGATGAAGGGAAAGGATACGGTGTCTGTTGAAAAACTCCGCATTGTGACCGGAGATGACGGACTTTATTACGTCGCCGATGTTATTGAAAATCCGAAACCTGTTTATTTCAAAATAACGGAGGTTTCCAGGGATGGATTTACCTGTGAGAATCCGAAACACGATTTTCCCAAACGGATAGTTTATAACAGGGAACGGAACACGCTCAGGGCGACAGTTTCCGGAAATGGAAAGTCAATCAAGTATGTGTTCCAGAAAGTTGAATAAGATATATGTTATGATGATATTCGAACGTCAGGCTATGTGATTGCGCGATCATTCATCGTGCAGATGAATGATCACAAGATCGTATAAATTAAATCAACCTGACTGATTTTCACCGTATCTAAGCATTATGAAAAGATCAGCCACTCTGTTCATTGGCATTTTTGCATTGTGTAACATGATGACATCCCACACCAAAGGTCAGTTGAAACCAATAACGCTGCACCCAAAAAACCAGCACTATTTCTTATACAATGACAAAGCCACGGTATTAATCACTTCAGGTGAACATTACGGCGCACTTATTAACCTTGATTTCAATTACAAAACATATCTCGAAGAACTGAGGTCCAATGGGTTGAACATGACACGGATTTTTACAGGTGCATATGCAGAGCCTAAAGGAAGTTTTAAAATTGACCGCAACAGTCTGGCCCCAGGACCTAATCGGTTTATTTGTCCATGGCCACGCAGCAACGAACAAGGTTATGCTGGTGGGGGGAATAAGTTTGACCTGACAAAGTGGGATGAGTCCTACTTTGCACGCATAAAAGATTTGATGAGCGTGGCCCGGGAAAATGGTGTAGTGGTGGAATTCACTTTTTTCTGTCCCTTTTATGACGACTCTCAATGGGCGGTCAGCCCTATGAACGCTGTCAACAACGTCAATGGAATCGGTAATGGTGCCAGGACGGATGTTTATACATTGGATAGGAATGGAAGCCTATTGCTCATTCAGGATTCGTTGGTGAGGAAAATGGTAGAGACGTTGAATGAGTATGAAAACTTGATATTTGAAATATGTAATGAGCCTTACTTTGGTGGCGTTACCATGGAATGGCAGCATCACATCGCATCCCTTATTCAGGAGACCGAAAAGAAACTTAAGAAGACACATTTGATCTCTCAAAACATTGCTAATGGTTCCGCCTTGATAACGGATCCACATCCAGGCGTTTCAGTCTTTAATTTCCACTACGCCACGCCGCCAGTTGCGGTCACAAAAAATTACCATCTCAATAAATGCATCGGCGACAATGAAACGGGGTTCAAGGCTCAAGCGGACAGTACATACCGAAAAGAAGGGTGGGAATTTATTCTGGCCGGAGGCGCTCTTTACAACAACCTCGATTATTCCTTTGCTCCGTCCTTTGAAAAAGGAACATATAAATACGGAGCCCAGCAACCAGGTGGAGGGAGCACTGCGCTTCGCCAACAGTTGCGCTATCTCAAGACATTTGTTGAAAAATTCGATTTTGTTTCAATGAAGCCTGACAGTACTGTTATCACGGATGGTATACCCGCCGGAGCACGAGCGCACGTTCTTACAGAACCCGGTAAACAGTACGCGGTCTATGTGCTTCACGGGAACAAAGTTAACTTTGGTCTCAACCTGCCTGCCGGAAAGTATAGCATGCAATGGCTCGACCCTGTAACGGGTGAATATTCAAAAAAGAAAACCCTGCGGCACGCTGGTGGCCGTGCCGAGCTGGCATCGCCCGCATATGTTTTTGATATTGCTCTAAGGATTGTGGCGAAATAACTTCAGTGGACCCTTGACATGTGCCTAGCAAGAAATTTGACGTACTAATCTCCGGTGCAGGGCCAGCTGGTGCGGCAACTGCGTTGTCCCTTGGCAACAGTGGTTTGCGCGTCGCCTTGCTGGATAAGGCTATTTTTCCGCGTGACAAGATTTGTGGCGACGCCTTAAGCGTTGACGTGATCAACCAACTGGAAAAACTCTCGCCTTCTTTATGCTCGGTCTTTGACAAGCTTAGCGCTAAAACTGACAGTCACGGAGTACGCATCGTCGCGCCAGGTGGACTACACATCGACATTCCATTTTTAATTGGGGGGAAGGAGAAGGCTGGTTACGTCTGTACGAGGCAGTCATTTGATAGCCTCCTTATGGATGAGATCATCAAACTTAAGCGGATCAACGTCATTCAGGATTGCCAGGTACACGACGTTATCATCAACAGTGATGAGATCGTAGCGGTCACATCAAATGGTGATTTTTCCGCAAAAATCCTGGTCGGTGCGGATGGCGCTCAGTCTGTTGTCCGAAAAAAATTCATTACGAATAAGATCGACCGACGGCATTACAGTGCAGGGCTTCGGGTGTATTATGAAAATGTGCAAGACTTCCAGGAAGGCAACTACATAGAGCTTTATTTTTTCAGAGAGATACTTCCCGGCTATTTGTGGATTTTTCCCCTACCCGAGGGTCGGGCCAATGTTGGCTTGGGCATGCTCTCGTCGGTCGTATCGGCCCGCAAACTAAATTTGCAGCATGTGCTTTCTAGCTTGTTGGCAAGCCATCCCTTGCTCAGGCCGCGGTTTCAAAACGCGACACCTATTGAGAGTATAAAGGGCTTTGGGCTTCCCCTGGGATCGAAAGAGAACAGGATCTCTGGCGATCGTTTCGTCCTTGCCGGGGATGCTGCGTCCCTGATCGACCCTTTCACCGGTGAAGGCATCGGTAACGCTATACGCAGCGGGCGGGTGGCGGCAGATCACATACTGAATTGTTTTCAAATGGGCACCTACTCAGCCACCTTCAACGCAGCATACGATAAGGAGATCAATACCCGGATGCGAAAGGAATTCCTGATCAGCAGGTCCTTGCAACGCTTGTGTCGCTATCCCTGGTTGTTCAATACCGTGGTAAGAAAGGCTAATCAGAATGCTTTCATTCACAAGGCGCTCGTCGATGCCCTCGCCTATCCAGACAAAAAGAAATGGCTCACAAAACCCTCATTTTACTATCATTTACTTTTTAAACCCACAAGAAGTTAACCCTGACAAATTTCCATTTGACGCACTGTTAACCCGGCCATCAAGCTTTGTTTCTTTTTTATTGAAGACATCCAATTCCGTATTACATTCGATACGCCAAACACAACAACTATGAAAAAATATCGTCTATCACTCGTCAGCCTGCTATGCATGGCCATACTT
>Ga0193753_10000865_pt1 | contig 28089 bp, 26 predicted proteins | sample H1c2metaG_FD_144925 | JGI IMG/M metagenome (GOLD analysis project Ga0193753, IMG submission 144925) | Soil microbial communities from a riparian zone of the East river system, Colorado, United States - H1c2 | ecosystem: Environmental > Terrestrial > Soil > Riparian zone | place: USA: East...
TGGAGCAAGGCGTATGATCCCCATCAAAAGAAGAGTTTAGTTTTTTAGTTAGTGCATGTCCTCGGTGGCGTGCATTTTTTATGCTATGCTCAATTTCATGAGAGCAACTATTTTAAGTGGTCGTACAACACGTGAAGCGCTGGTGCCTCGTCTCAAGGCCGAGATTGATGCACTTTCGTTTGTACCCCAGCTTGTCATCATCCAGGTAGGAGATAGGGCGGATTCAACGGCATTTATACAAGCAAAAAAGTCTTTTGCGAAAGAGATCGGTGTAAAGGAAAAACACATTCAACTTCCTATCACCATTACTCAAGAAGAAATTGGGAGCCTCGTTGAGGAATACAACAAAGATATGAGTGTGCAGGGCATCATTCTTCAGTTACCTTTGCCTGCACATCTCGATAGTGGTGCCCTCATAGAAAAGATTGCTCCACATAAAGATGTCGATGGTCTCACTTCCTACAATATCCAAGCGCTCAACGAGGGACGTGAAGGAGTGATGCCTGCAACGGCTCGAGGTATAAAAGAATTTTTTATTTTTAATAAGATCGAACTCAAAGGAAAAAAAGTTACAGTCGTAGGGAGGTCTCCTCTGGTAGGAGCCCCTATCGCCCTGATGTGCAAAGCAGTGGGTGCGGAAGTTGTGGTTGCACACAGTAAGACTGTAGACCTCATCACAGAAACGCAGTCCGCAGATATTCTGATCGTGGCCGTGGGCAAACCGATGTTGATCGGCACTTCCCATGTTCATGCGGGGCAAGTAGTGATCGATGTAGGCATCAACAGAAATGGAGAGGAGAAACTTGTTGGTGACGTTGATTTTGACGCGGTAAAAGAAATAGTAGCTTTTATCTCACCTGTGCCCGGTGGAGTGGGACCTATGACTGTGTATGCTTTATTCCAGAACATGATTGACCTCTGTAGAGCAAACCGATATCATTGATGGACGATTATCAATAATAAATAATTTATGACTACACAAGAAAGAGTATGGAAGATCGGCGCTGCTGTAGGAGTACTTCTTGCGGTGTTTTTGGCCGTTCTCTCTATTAAAGAACTCAAATCGATAGGATATGTAGGAAAGAGTGATCAGATCGTCAATTCGATCAGTGTAAACGGAAGGGGTGAAGAGCTCACTATTCCTGATATAGCGACATTCTCTTTTACAGTCACGGAAACCGGTAAGACCGTAGCCGATGCGCAGGAGAAGGCGACCACAAAGATCAATGCAGCTTTGAAGTCTATTCGAGAAAGCGGCGTTGCCGATAAGGATATCAAAACTATCTCTTACAATATCAACCCTCATTATGATTATCAAAACAGTCCATGTACGACATACAGCTGTCCTCCGTCAAAGTCCACACTTTCGGGATACGATGTGGCTGAGACGGTAGAAGTAAAGATCCGTGATCTCACAAAGGCGGGTGATTTGTTCACCACTATCGGTGCAGCTGGCGTACAAAATATCAACGGTCTCAACTTCACCATAGATGATATCGAGAAGGTCAAGGCGAGGGCACGTGAAAAAGCTATCGCAGATGCAAAGTCTCGTGCAGATGTTATTGCGGGACAGCTCGGCGTTCGTCTTGTTCGCGTAGTCAGCTTCTATGACTCGAGTGATAACAATCCTATTTATTATGCACGCGGTGCATCTATGGATAGTGCAGTTAAGAACCAAGCAGTTCCAGCTATGGCTCCAGAAGTTCCAGCAGGGGAACAGGAAGTAGTTTCAAATGTTTCGATCACATACGAGATAAAGTAGTAGTAAAATAGTAATACAGTTAGATGGTAAGAAGGTAAAAAGTAAAGACGCAAGAAGCAAAAGTCGCCCTAGAGATGGGTGGCTGTTTGCGTATAGGGCATTAACATGGTATTTTGCATCATGGAGGATTTTGAATTATGTCTCATCGAAAAATTGGTTACAGTTTTGTAACTCCCCTCAGTTTGGATGGTAATGCTCAGAGTATCGTAGATGCGAGCACGGCTGCGATCCTTGGAGTGTTGAGGCGAGAGTTTATCCCTGTTCAGATTCGGATCGAACACGAGTCACGTGGATGGAGAGGAAAAGTGCCCACGGGCATACACGGAGTCATCGTCACGCGGTTAGGTTTCAATGAAGTCCCTGTAAGCTACGACTTCTTGGGACTCGACCCTATACCAGTGTTCCTTTTGAAAATGCCAGGTGTCTCGTTGTCTCATATCACAGTTGAGGATATTTCTCGCGACTGGATATTTCGCGAGAATGCAGAAAGCGAAGACCTCGAGGCGGCAGGAAAATATATGCTTCGATTTTTCGAAGAAAGGTTGGCCTGTGTTCGATGAGATTTAGTTAAGTCAGCTAGGCGAGGCCTGGACATATAGGCCCCATTGACTTTGCTCTCCGAATGCAATATGATACTCACTAATCCCTCTCCGGGGTTTTTTATTACGACGAGCGAGCGCGCACGTGAATGTGGTCTACATTCACGGTGGCCGAGTCGAAGTCGTATGAAAGGTTATCCTTTATTACAAAAATCTATACATATGTCAATCGCTCAATATATCAAGGATACAGAAGCCGAAATGAAGCACGTCAATTGGCCAAGTCGTTCACAAACGATCACTTTTACCGTACTTGTTATCCTCGTATCTCTTGCCACAGCTGCACTATTGGGTTTGAGCGACTTCGTGTTTTCTAAGTTGCTTACTCTTCTCTTTTAATACTCCTTCACATTACTCATTATTATTTTTATCATCATGACTAAACAGCAATCAACAGGGGAACGCAGTTGGTACGCCATCCACACATATGCTGGTTATGAAAACGCCGTTGCTCGCAACCTGAAACAGCGCATAGAATCTCTTGGTATGGAAGATAAGATCTTCAATGTGATCGTGCCTACAGAAAAGAAGATCAAAGTTAAAGGAGGTAAGCGTGTTGAAGAAGAGGAGAAGATCTATCCAGGGTACGTGCTCGTTGAGATGATCGTGACCGATGATTCATGGTATGTCGTTCGTAACACCCCTCGTGTGACCGGATTCGTAGGTGCCGGGGTCTCCCCCGTACCTCTTGAGCAGAAGGAAGTAGACGCTCTCTTTGCCCGTATGACCAAAAGCGAGACTCAGCACGCCATCGACCTTGTGGCAGGTGACCTCGTTAAAGTTTCCGACGGTCCATTTAAGGACTTCGAAGGGAAGATCAGTGAAGTCGATACGCAGCGCGGTAAGATCAAGGTTCTTGTGTCTATGTTCGGTCGCGAAACACCAGTCGAACTCGACTTCTTGCAAGTAAAGAAAGTCTAACGACATACCAATTATACAAATGTACAAATCATATACGAATGTCAACAAATGTTGCTAATTTAGTAAATACTGTTAAGATACAAAACCATGGCTAAGAAAATCATAAAGAAAGTAAAAGTTATCGCCCCCGCAGGCAAAGCTACTCCAGCTCCACCACTTGGTCCTACACTCGGCCAGGCCGGCGTTAACATTGGCGATTTCACCAAGAAATTCAATGAAGCTACTCGCGAAATGGCTGGGGACATGATCCCTGTTGTCATCACTGTGTATGAAGACCGCACATACTCATTTGTTCTCAAAACTCCTCCAGCTTCTAGTCTTATCTTGAAGGCTATCAAACAAGAGAAGGGTTCAGGTAAGCCAAATACAAAGAAGGTAGGCGTTATCACTAAAGCTCAGATCAAGGAGATTGCAGAAAAAAAGATGCAAGACCTCAATGCAAACGACGTAGAAGGTGCTATGAAGATCATTGCAGGAACGGCCCGACAGATGGGGGTCGACGTGAAATAAGGGTTCACGTCGACCGGCCGGAGGCGCGACGGCGCCGAGGCGTGCCCAGGCAACTTTTTCAGCAGAAAAAGTATGCTTGGGTCGACGTGAAGTAAGTCACAATAGAAGGAAGAAGCAAAAAGGAAAAAGGAAAAGATGCCGGCGAGATGCCGGTATTTTTATTGACTATGGGGCGATTGGATGTAGGATGGTGAATGGAACGTGACACCTATGTCGCACTCCACAACCGGCCAAAATAAGCCATTCCCGAAAGGATAAATTATGAAAACAGTTAGAACATCATACAGCAAAGAACTACGTGCACTATTGGAAACTGACGAGGAATTTAGAAAGCTACCTATTATGCGTCACGCTCGAGCTCTTATCGACTTTGTAGTTGAGGCTGCTGAGTCAAATCGCTTTCCAGAAGTATTTGTGCGACGTGATTCTAAAGATCCTCTTCTGTGGGGCTTTCTGTCCCCGATACTTCATGAAGCATATCTCAAGTCTGCACGCATCGAAGCATATATATTCCCAGGAGTAGCCAATGCCTGTGTAGGAGTGAACATTTTCTTCTATCCACCTGGGAATAAATCGACTCCAGTTCTAGGATTGACCGGCGGGGCAGACTCACAAGCAATACGAAAGCTTCAGGTCGTGCGGAGGTAAATTGCTCAGATCTTTTCATGCTCGTCCGATGGACGAGCTTTTTGTTACTCCGCTGTCGCTCCCGTATAGTTCACCTTATATTTGAGAAGCAATGAACCTGTATCAGTCTTTACCATCTCTTCCAATACAAGTTGCGTATTGAGTTCTTCATTAAATAATTTGATGCCAGTGCCAAAAAGGATAGGTTCTATAGTCAGATAGATGTGGTCCACTGCCTGAGCTTTGAGAAACAGAGTGTAGATGTGCGAGCCACCGAGTATGGCAACTTCTTTGAAGCCGCGACCTTCGAGTTCTTGAATAAGCTCATGAGGGTTTTTTTGTGTGGTCTCAGCACCTTCGAACTGCTTGTCTCGAGAGTAGACAATGTTGACTCGTTCCTTGAGGGGGCGGGGAAGGGTTTTGTAAGTTGTAGAGCCCATAACTACCACACCTGCTCGTTTGGTGAGTTCTACAAGGCGTTTCTTGTCTTCTTTGCTGGTCCATAGGGCCGCATGGGACTCATTTTTGGCAATGAATCCGTCAGCAGTGATGGCAGCGAGGATGAATGTGGTCATGTGGGTAAGCAATTATTCGTGTATGTATTATACTGCCTATATTCTTAATAAGAAATGACATGTCTCCTATCTATGAAGTAGAAATAAAAAGTCTCTTGGGTTCACAAGAAGCAGCTCATGCCCTCATTTCAAATTTGAAAGAACTCTATCCCGAAACCTACTTGATACATACGGGAAGACAACTCAATCATTATTTCAATATTCCTGCCGATATGGGAACACTGAAAAATAATCTCCATGCACTTATACCCCCAGAAAAGAAGACTGCTTTTGAAAAGATCATCATGGAGGGCGATCAGCGGACGACCAGCGGGTCGGATCGACGAAGAGCCGTGTCGACGAAGACTAAGAAAGTATCATTGCGTACTCGTGATGCTGACGGTACGGTTATCTTAGTTCTCAAGGCATCGGTGGGAGATGATACAAGTTTCAATGGGGTGACACGGATAGAATTTGAAGAAAAAGTTTCCCTGACACTGAACGAGCTCGACCACCTACTTCTTGGTGCAGGTGCAACATACCAGGCCAAATGGTCGCGGGAGAGGGAAGAGTACAAAAGTGGCGATGTTCATGTCTGTATAGATAAAAATGCAGGGTACGGATATGTGGCCGAGTTTGAGAGGATAACCGACGATGAAGGATCACTCGAACAGATAAAGAATGAACTTATCTCTATTATGGATATGCTCGGTGTCAGGGAATTGCCGCAGGATCGACTTGAAAGGATGTTTGCTCACTACAATGCGAACTGGCAAAAGTACTACGAAACAGAAAACACATTTACTATAGAATAGGTCGGACGGTCTGGTTTTTCAGTATTTGCAGAGCATATATCGGTATGGTACCTTTTATCTATTCTATGCAAGAACTCAACCTCACCAAGCACATCGGTATCGGCATTTTCGGATCAGCTTCCAACTTCAAGGATCGTTGGATCAACGACGACGCGACACTCAAGAATTTTGTCGAAAATTGCCGCGGACTTGGACTACGTATCGTCCTCACGCAGGGCACCTATGACATGGTTCACATCGGCCATGCGCGCTATTTCGAAGCGGCCAAGAAACATGGAGAGATCCTCATCGTCGGGGTAGATAGCGACGAAAAGGTTCGCGCCCGTAAGGGACCAGAGCGTCCCGTGGTTCCACAGGCAGAGCGTATGGAGATGGTTACGCATCTTCGCTCAGTCGATGTGGTCTATCTCAAAGAATACAAAGCTCCACGATGGCACCTTATCAAACTCATAAAGCCCGACACTTTGGTTGCCACGAAAGAAACATATAGCAAAAAAGATCTCAAAGATCTCAAGAAATATTGTGGCAGAGTAGTGGTCCTCGAACCTCAAGCTACGACATCGACCAGCGCCAAGATACGTCTTCTTCAGATCAGTACTGCTAAGAAGATGGAGCAAGCTCTCACGCCGCGCCTGATGAAAGCTATCCAGGAAGTCTTGGGTGGAGTTAAAGGTTAGTTTTATATTATGAATAAAGTCATCGTTTGTTATGTGCCCGTCCTCCACGAAGGTTACCGGAAGTTTTTTGCTGCCCATCCGGATGCAAAGACTCTGTATATTTTTGGCACGGATGTTATTGCTTCATACGAACATCTCATAAAAGATATCCGTAAACTTTCGCCAGAGCTTGTGAAAGCATCTATCGAAGCGTGGAAGATGTTTGATCGTGTAGAGATTTTGAATGAACAGACAATAAAAAAACTTCAGGACGAGAAAACTCCGTTAGTTGTTTCTGATGACGATCTCACCTCGGGATTGATCGAAAAGTATTTCAAAGCCAATCCCATAGAGAAAGATACTATTTTCCTCCGTTGGGATAAGAAGACTTCAGTCGAGCCGGTGCAGATTTCTCCTGATGTGAAGATTAGTTCTGAAGAATTTGATAAGAAGATGATCGAGCTTGCCACCGAAGAAGGGGAGAAGGCCAAGGACTGGTGGAGGCGCATCGGCGCTGCGGCTGTAAAGGAGGGGAAGGTTCTGATCAAAATTCACAATACGTATGTACCTTCAGATCAGATCGCCTATGACCAGGGTGATCCTCGAAGCAATTTCAAAAGCGGCATTCATCTTGAATCATCATTGGCACTCCACGCAGAAGCGGGACTGGTGGCACAGGCTGCCAAAGAAGGCATTTCCCTTACTGGCGCTGATGTCTATACTGAAAATTTCCCCTGCCCTCCGTGTGCAAAACAACTCGCGTACGCAGGTATCAAACGCCTCTACTATAGAACTGGTTACAAAGTGCTCGATGGGGAACAGATACTCAGGAGTCAGGGAGTGGAGATTGTGTTTGTGGAGTAGTTCGCATTTAGTTTATGTAAATAAAAAACCGCTAGGAATGAGCGGCGAGAGATAACAAGTAGCTCGCATTGGTTTACGCCAATTCAAGAGCACGTTCGAGGGCGATAGCTTCAGCTTCAGTTCCTTCGGGAGCATCCCAATAAGCGATAGCAGCATCAGTTACCGTCGTGACACTGCGAGAGCGGGCACAAGCTGCCTCGACTTTTTGTTCCAGTTCTGCAAGGGCATTTTGGGCAGCTGCATTTGAAGCTAGCTCCATCCAGCGACGATAGGCGACAATTTTTGTCTGATCTGATGCGGTCTCATCCAGAATCTGTTTGATGACTTGGATACTGTCGGTCGTACGCGCGATCCGGGCGGTTTCCGATTCGTGGCGATCCAGTCGATTGAGGATATCCCTGGGGGCTAGCCCCCTTAATTCTGTGGCTACGCGTTCCAGTTTCTCGTGTGAATAACTCATAAGTACTCCATTTCTTTTTTCAGATTACTCTTTTGGGGTCGTAAGGTCAAATATAATCACATTCAATTTATAGAAATAAAAACCACCGCGACTGTGCGGTGGGTGAGAGTGGTTCCATTTAGATACGATCGTGCACCAGTTCCAACTGTTCGGGGGTGAGGTCTTCCTTGGTTTTGCCGGCATAAAGCTCTCGATAGATCCCTACACGCTTGATTGCCGCTTCGGTCTCTTTGGGCTTTTTTGCGATGGTCATACGCACGTCGCCGGAGAGATCAGTGACGATCAGATTGCGATGGTCGTGTTCAACGGTGCCGCAACTGTGTTCCAAGAGGCCGAAGCGTTTGACTTCTCCGCCACCCTTCTTCTGAAGGTCAGGGAATGTGTCGTATGCCCAGACGATAACTTCTGCTTCACGGCGACGGTAGTCCAAAGTGAAGGCCGTTGGATCGGTACCGAGGATATGTCGGATGGGTGCGATGATCAGGTGAAGAGAGGTGTGCTTCAACGGATAAGGGTTGTGCCACATCCGATGAGTGGCATTGCTGTAAAGCACCACGTTGTTTTCGGGTAATGGATCATCGAACACGCAGGTCTTGTTCGTGTACGCTTCGTACATCTGTCGAAATTGTTTGTACGTGCGGCAATTGACCAGTGACCAGATCTGCTCTTTTGTGAATTGCGGAAACCATAACGGAGACAGGCTGATGGGCATCGAATGACTACCAACGACATTGGACATGTGCTTCCTTGAGTTGTGACCTGATGATTGTCATCAGATTTTGCTTCAGTTCAAACCACACCTTAATCCAAGACTCTGCTAGAGTCAATTAGTCACCTTTCTTATAATTCTTCGGCTGACCAAACTTAAATTTCCAGGATTCGGTCTCTTCAAGCTTCTCGAGATCTGGTTCAATGAGGTGGGCGTGTATATGAAGTACGCTTGAACCGTAGTTACCATGTTCAGATGAACCAAAGCGCATAGCTACGCCACCACCAGAAATTTTTCTTTCTTTTGCCGCTTCTGCAAACATTTCAAATAGTTCTTTACCAGCTTCAGGGTCAATCTCGGTTAGGTGTTCGATATGCGTCTTGTAGATAGCCAGCATCTGATGTTTTATGTTTTTGTAGGGCCACTGATTGTCTGTGAGTAGCCAAAACTTACCTTCTTTGATGATAGGGTTCTTGTGGTACTTCTCGAGGTTCTCACGGCAAAAAGGGCAGTGACCCTGCTTTTTTATTTCCTCCATAACTGCACGCTGGTCCTCGCGCCTGATAGCAGAGATGTTTATGAACCGATTTTTGGGATCTTCATTCATAAACTAAATGGCTACAGGAATACCTTTGATGCCGGGATGAGGATTGTAATCTTCGAGTGTGAAGTGGTCCTTTCTGAAATCAAAAAAATCCTTAACTGAGGTGTCCATCTTCATAGTGGCAAATGGTTTCGGTTCGCGTGCAAGCATAGTCTCGACGGCTGGGATCTGGTCTACAAATATATGAGCATCGGAGAAGCTGTGTACGTACTCGTAGGGGATCGTATTGGTTGCATGGGCGATCATCATAAGCAGGGCGCCATATTGAACCATGTTTGAGGGAACTCCTACAGGAACATCGCCTGAACGTTGGAACTGATGAAGAGTCAACTTGCCGTCAAAGATACGAAAATGGAGCCAGCCATGACAAGGACAGACTACCACTTTCTGTTGTTTGCCGGTTCCGCGAATCATGTATTGAGGAATCCAAGGGCTGATGAAATGCGTCTTAAGATGGGGAAATTCTCGGATCTGCTCGATAATATTTTGAAATTGGTTGTATGTGCCACCATCGGCCGTAGGGAAGTCATGAAAAGCTGCTCCATAAGAGCCTGGTCCAAGGTCGCCGGTTTCAAGTCCGCGCTTTTTGCACTTTTCCTCGGTGAGCCACGATGCCCACCAGGAACAGCCAAACTCTTCCAAACCTTTTTGAGTACGGACTCCGTTTGCAAAGGCACAGATCTCTCCTATAGCCTGCTTCCAGATAGTAACAGGGAGACGATCGGACTCTTTTGGCGCCATGTTGCGTTCGTTGATGATGGGGAAGCCGTTGTCGTACCTGAAACGCAACGGAGCAGGGCCGATCAAACTTATAGTATCCGTTCCTTGCTGAGCCGTGCTGCGTTCGCCCTTTTCTAGGATGTCTCTTAATAATCTCTGATACTGACTATCGGGAGTTCTTTCGTTTAATGGTTTCATGGTCAGGTAATAATAACGTATTTCTTAATTGGTATCTATCTAGAGCCAAAAGTTCATTTGCAGGATAACTGTGCATAAGTCGGGGATAGGATGTGAGTAACTCACTTGCTGTTTTTTGCAGTGGGTGTATATTTATGGAGGTTAGTTTCGTTGGTTGAGCGTTGGTCCGTCACGAAAGTGGCGGACCTTCTCTTTTATTTTCCTAATGCTACAATTCGATCAACAACCCCTATGATTTAAATGTCTTTCAAAAACCAGACCCTACAAGCTCCCTGGCTTTTCCTTTTACTCAGTCTCGCTAACCTATTCCCATGAAAGACACACACATCAAAAAACTTATGGACGCCGAGAAGAAGCGTCAGAAGAGTGTTACAAATCTTATCGCCTCAGAAAATTACGTCTCAAAAGATGTACTTGAAGCACTTGGTTCTGAGCTTACAAATAAGTACGCAGAGGGGTATCCGCATAAGCGCTACTATGGCGGACAGAAATTTATTGACCAGATCGAGGATCTGGCTAAGAAGCGCGCATTGGACTTGTTTGATCTCAAAGACACAGAATGGGAGGTGAACGTGCAAGCACTCTCGGGTTCTCCTGCTAACCTAGCAGTCTATGTTGCCCTTGTTCCACTTGGTGAAAAGATCATGGGACTTTCTCTTTCTCATGGAGGGCATCTTACTCATGGTCAGAAGGTCTCGCTTACGGGTAAGGCATGGAATTCTATTTCATATGGTGTAGATCCTGTTACAGAAGTTTTGGATTATGATGCTATAAAAGAGATGGCCATACAAGAAAAGCCAGCGCTCATTATTGCTGGATACACGGCGTATCCGCGGATCGTTGATTTTAAAAAGTTTCGGGAGATCGCCGATGCGGTTCATTTGTCTGAGAATAAGAAATCAATCCTCATGGTAGACATGTCTCACTTCGCAGGTCTCGTCGCTGGTAGAGCATACCCTTCACCATTTGAGTATGCCGATGTAGTAACCACTACGGTACACAAAACTCTTCGTGGTCCACGCGCAGCTCTCATATTTTCTCGGAAAGATAAAACGAGAACTTCCGCCAAGGGTAATGAGCAAACATTTGGGGAACTTATAGATAAAGCGATCTTCCCAGGACTTCAGGGAGGTCCTCATATGAACCAGGTAGCGGCGGTAGCTGTTGCACTCAAAGAAGCAGCAACTCCCGCATTTAAGAAGTATGCGCAACAAGTGGTCAAAAATGCTGCTGTGCTTGCAGAAGAGTTACAGAAACGCGGTTGGAAAGTTATTTCAGGAGGAACTGACAGTCACCTGGTACTCGTAGACGTATGGATGTCAGGAAAAGGTATGAGCGGGGCCGAGGCGAGCGACACACTTGAGGCAGCAGGTATCATTGTAAATAAAAATACTATTCCAGGAGAAACTCGATCCGCATTTGACCCTTCAGGTATCCGTCTAGGAAGTGCTGCGGAGACTACTCGTGGGAAAAAAGAAAAAGATTTCAAAAAGATCGCCGAGAAGATAGATCAGGTATTGAAAGGAAAAAAGTAATTTCTGCGCAATGTACATTGTTTGATTTGATTTGCACTGTTCCAAGTAAAAAGCGCGACCACTCTGAGTGATCGCGCGGGAAAGTGGCTCTCTGTCGATCCAGTCCACCCTAAGAAATGAATCGAAGCAGAGAGAAGTGTTTGCCCCACACATGACGTTTCATACCGTTCCAAACGCTAGAACGGGAAAGCTGACAAGGCTTTTCGTCGTAGAGGAACCGAATGTGGTAGCTAGGGATCGCTTATGACACGACCTTAACACGTTTGCACACGTGAGCCAGTGGGCAGAGCAGGTTGCGCAACAACCTCAGAACTCCACTTAAAGCCCTCCGGATGTCTAAATAAAACTTAGCACATATATAAGAATTGTCAAATTTCCTTCTATCTCTCAACGAAGCCACTGTTCGCCATTGTTCTTGTGCTTTGCTACAATAACCCCATGAAGAAAATAGTCCTCCCAGGGCTTAAAACCGCGGTTTCAAGACTCGATATTGATCCGGAAACAGTAAAGATTGACTACCCAGAGAACCCAGATCATGGCGATTTTTCGACTAATGTTGCCATGGCACACGCAAAACGTCTTGGTATGTCACCCAAGGTTTTGGCAGAAAAAATCATCGAAGAATATAAAAAAAATATGCCCGCAGAGATCGAGTCTGTTTCTATTGCCGGTCCTGGATTTATCAACTTCAAACTCAAAGACAAAGTATTTTCAGAGGAGATCATCTCTATTGTAAAAGGTGGAGCGGAGTACGGGTGGGGGACTTCGGACAAGAACGCCATCTTTGAATACACCGATCCCAATACATTTAAGGTTTTTCATATAGGTCATCTTATGTCCAATGCTATCGGAGAGTCATTGTCGCGCCTGGATCAGTCGCAGGGAGTTTCTGTTACTCGTATCTGCTACCCATCGGATATAGGACTGCATATTGCCAAATCTCTCTGGGCCATGGAAAAACATCGATCGGACATTCCTGTTGACTCATCGCCTATCCAGGAGAAAACTGCTTTTTTGGGCAAGATGTATGTCGAAGGAGTTCAAGCATATGAGGCTGACGTGTCCAATAAAGATGATATCGATGCGCTGAATAGAGTCATTTATGAAAGAAGTAGTCCGACAGTAAACGCTCTCTATGAGAAAGGAAGAGGGTGGAGCCTAGAGCATTTCGAACTTCTCTATAAGAGATTGGGTACAAAATTTGATGAAACTTTTTTTGAAAGCGATATGGCTTCAGTGGGCTTGGAGATAGCAAAGAAGTTTCTTGCAAGCGGAGTTCTCGTGGAAAGTGAAGGGGCCGTTGTCTTCAGGGGGGAAGATCATGGTTTGCACACTCGAGTATTCGTGAGTTCAAAAGGTTTACCTACATATGAAGCAAAAGAATTAGGTCTCAATATTACGAAATTCAAAAAGTATCCTGGCACCGATGAGTCAGTGATCATTACTGCCAGTGAGCAAAACGATTATTTCAAAGTTCTGAAAAAGGTCCTGACTCTTATCGACGAAAATGTCGGATCCAAGACCCGTCATATCGGTCATGGCATGATGCGCTTCGCCTCTGGCAAGATGTCTTCGCGCACCGGGAAAGTTGTAACTGCGGAGGAATTACTTTCTGATATAAGTGGAATGGTTTCAGCTAAGATAGCTAATCGCGGTTTCAGTGCCGAAGAAGCAGAAGAGATCTCCGACATCATCGCCATCGGCGCTATCAAGTACACCATTCTCCGCCAAGCTATCGGAGGGGACGTCATTTTCGATTCATCCGCCTCTATTTCATTTGAAGGAGATTCGGGACCGTATTTGCAGTATGCGGTGGTGAGGGCGAAGTCGGTGCTCGAAAAAGCAAAGCAACAGGGGATTGAAGAAGGAAAAGGGACGATCAGCGGATCGAAGCGGTGGAGCAAGAAGGGAGATGGGGAACTGCTCTTGCCTAAAGAAGCCTCACTTTTGGAAAAGCTCATAACTCGTTTCCCAGACATCCTCGAGCGAGCCCGCGCAGAATATGCACCTCAACATGTGGCGAACTATCTCATCAATCTCGCCGGTGCGTTTAATAGCTACTATGGGAACAATGTTATTGCGGATAAGAAGGAACCTTTCGCGCCCTATCGTGTTTCCTTAACTAAAGCTTTTGTAACAACTATGACAAATGGGCTGTGGATACTTGGGATCAAGGTGCCGAAGAGGATGTAAAACTTATAGCAATAAAAAGCTCGCCGATTGGGCGAGGTTGTTTCACTGTGGATTCCTGATGATAGCCGAGAGAGGAAGTAGAGGAAATTTCCTTTTTGACTTTCGAGTGCACTGCCTGAGGACATTTGCAGGCAAAGCTTTTTTTACTTTGGAAAGTAGCTCTTTCCACTCGTCTTCAGATAATGATGATGGTTTTTCCAAACCAGATCTTAAAGACGACACAAGTTCTTCTGCTGTAACAATGCTGAATTGCAGAAGATATTCAAGCACAGGCCGATGTAATGACGGATCCCAGATTGTACTTAAAAGGAGTTGATCGACTCTTGGATTCTTATATTTCATGTGTTCTGTAAAGACTCTAGCAGATAATACAAGAAAGTTAAGTAGTCTAACCTTATTTGAAATCCACCCCTTTTTAGCGTACTCTATTACTACTATATGTCCGACTCTACGCCCGAAAAGGCTTCAAAATCCACCCATGCCGAGCGCGAAGAACGAATTCTCGCGTTTTGGAAGGAGAAGAAGATTTTTGAGAAGTCACTTGCGCAGCCTGCACCTCGGGGTGAGTACACTCTCTATGACGGACCGCCATTTGGTACGGGCACTCCTCACTTCGGTCACTTGGTACCAAATACCATCAAGGACGTCATCCCTCGTTTCAAAACTATGCAAGGTTTTCATGTTCGACGTTCGTGGGGTTGGGATTGCCACGGTCTTCCGGTAGAAAATCTCGTAGAAAAAGAAGTTGGACTCAAGACTAAGAAAGACATTCTCGACTATGGTATCGATCGCTTCAATGCTGCTGCAAAGGGAAGTGTACTTCGGTATGTCGATGAATGGAAAAAAGTCATCCCTCGTCTGGGTCGGTGGGTAAATATGGAAGACGCCTACAAGACTATGGATACGTCTTACACAGAGACGGTTTGGCATCTCTTCAAAACTCTGTATGAGAAAGATCGTATCTATGAAGGATTCAAGTCCATGAACCTCTGTCCGCATTGCGAAACGACGCTGTCGAACTTCGAAGTGGCACAAGGTTACAAAGACATCACTGATATTTCTGTTTATGCAAAGTTTGAACTTACAACTGAACCAAAAACATTTTTGGTTGCCTGGACTACCACACCATGGACTTTGCCAGGTAACGTGGTGTTGGCAGTTCATGCGGACCTCGATTATGTGTATGTTCAAGTCGCCGACATTACTTACATACTGGCCGCGAACAAAGTTACCAAACTATTTCCAGGTGAAACAGCCAAAGTTTTGAAGACAGTCAAAGGAAAGGAGCTTATTGGCCTTACCTACAAACCCCTCTTTGATTATTATGCCAAAGACCCAACACTCACCAACAAAGAAAATGGTTGGAAAGTATACGCCGCAGAATTCGTCACCGCCGAAGATGGTACTGGTATCGTGCACATCGCTCCAGCATTTGGGGCAGATGACTATGAATTGCTCAAAAAACATAACCTTCCATTTGTTCAGCATGTCGGTACCGACGGCCGTTTCAAAAAAGAAGTTACGGATTTTGCGGGTCAGTCAGTCAAACCAAAAAGCACACCCGAAGAAAAGGATGCTCATCAGAAAGCAGATATTGAGATTATCAAATGGTTGGCCGCTCATGGAGCCCTTCTTTCGAAAGAAAAACTTGTTCACTCATATCCTCATTGCTGGCGCTGTGAGACACCGCTTATAAACTATGCCGCTTCTTCTTGGTTTGTGAAAGTTACCGATATCAAGGATGAGCTCGTCAAAGAAAACAACAAGATCACTTGGGTGCCGCCTGAAGTGGGTGCCTCACGTTTTGCTAACTGGCTTGAAGGTGCACGTGACTGGGCGATCTCGCGTACTCGTTTCTGGGGCGCACCTATACCTGTCTGGAAAGATGACACCAAGGGGACATACCACGTGCTCGGTTCTATAGATGAGATGAAGAAGATGAGTCATGCGCGCAATACCTACTACGTCATGCGCCACGGTGGAGCCACTTCAAATGAACAAAATATCTTGAGTGCCGACGATACCGTAGAAAGTCACCTGACAGAAAAAGGGAAGGAACAGGTACGCAAAGCTACTTCATCTCTCCAGAATAATAAGATAGATCTCATCATTACTTCGCCGCTTCATCGCACTCGTGAGACGGCACTTCTCGTAGCTGAAGGTTTGGATATAGCTGCGGACTCTATTATATTTGAACCTACTATACGCGAACTCCAGTCAGGTATATGGAATGGAAAAGGTATCACTGAATTTGTCCAAGAATTTCCTCTTGAGACTCGATTTGAAAAAACTCCGGAAGGCGGAGAAAACTATGTCGATATCAAAAAACGTATGGGGGACTTCATTTACGGCCTTGAGAAAAAATACGATGGTAAAACTATTCTCATCATTACTCACGCCACACCAGCTATGATGCTTTTGGCTGCGGCTCTCGGCCTAGAAAGAAAACAGACTCTTGTCTGGGAATCAACAAAATTCATCGCGAACGCCGAAGTACGCAAGCTCGACTTCGTTCCTTTGCCTCACAATGCCGAATACGAACTTGATCTCCATCGACCATTTATCGATGAGATAGATCTGCGTACTGCCGATGGAGATCGACTGACTCGCGTGACAGATGTTTTTGATTGCTGGTTCGAGTCCGGTTCCATGCCATACGGTCAGTGGCATTACCCATTTGAAAATAAGGAAACATTTGATCCGCACCCAGGACTACTTCGAGCACCTCGCGGATATCCGGCAGACTTTATAGCCGAAGGGCTCGATCAGACACGTGGCTGGTTCTATTCCATGATCGTGCTTGGTACAGCGCTTTTCGACAAGGCTCCCTACAAGAAAGTGATCGTCAACGGTCTCGTTCTTGCCGAAGATGGTCAGAAGATGTCCAAGTCCAAACAGAACTATCCAGATCCCATGCTTATCGTCGACAAATACGGGGCTGATTCTCTGCGCTATTTCTTGATGTCCTCTCCGGTGGTTCGTGGACAGGATCTTATCTTTAGTGAACGCGGAGTGGATGAAGTGACGAAGAAGATAGTCAATAGGTTACTGAATGTGGCGAGTTTTTATGAGATGTATGAAAGCCTAAGCAAAGAAGTAAAGAAGCAAAAAGCAAAAATAGAATCGCAAAAAACAACACCTTCTACCAACGTGCTTGACCAATGGATGCTGGCTAGACTCAATGAAACTATAGGCATAGTTACGGAGGGCTTAGAAAAAGGGGAACTAGACCGAGGTACACGGCCCATCATGGATCTTATCGACGATCTTTCTACCTGGTATCTGCGTCGTTCACGAGATCGATTTAAGGGAGAAGATGAGGCTGACAAAAAAGCGGCACTGGAAACCACTCGTTTTGTGCTTATGACCACGGCGAAGATCCTTGCTCCCGTTATGCCATTTTTGGCCGAAGATATATACGGTCGACTGCAGCCTCCCCAAGAAAGTGTACACCTCGAACAGTGGCCAATGGCAGAGACTGTCGATCATGATTTGATTCGAAATATGCAGTCTGTTCGCACCGTCTCTTCTCAGGGACTCGAAGCTCGCATGTCAGCCAAGATCAATGTTCGACAACCACTCGCCTCTCTTACGGTAAAAGAAGAAACAGATCCTGCGCATAAGAGAACTCTTTCACCAGAGCTACTCGAACTGATCAAAGATGAGGTCAATGTAAAGGAAGTAAAATTCACTCCAGCACTTACGGTACCGTGTGAACTTGATACCAACCTTACTCCGGCACTCAAAGAAGAAGGCGATGTGCGTGAGATCATCCGCAAGGTTCAGGATATGAGAAAAGAAAAAGGACTTTCTGTAGATGATAAAGCTGTGCTCATAGTAGACGCCGCCTCAAAAGATCTGGTCATGAAAAATGAAATTCAGATCAAGAAGGCCACCAACCTCTCTGCTATTGAGGACGGGGAGGTGTTGGGGCTGAAATAATGTCCAGGCCTCGCCTGGCCGAACGTGACCTATGTACCCCATACGAACTACTCCAGGATTTATCATTGACTCTCGACCTTCTGGTGAGGCGAGTAAAGTTTTTTCCATCTTCACGCGCGACCTCGGGCTCATTTGGGCAGTGGCTCAGGGAGTTCGTCTGGAGAAATCAAAGTTGCGTTACCACACTCGGGAATATTCCCTTGGTATTTTTTCGTTTGTGCGGGGAAAAGAGGTGTGGAGATTGACGAGTGCGCAGGGAGTTGAAAAAGGCGACCAGCGGGTCGAGCCGACGGAGGCCCAGAAGGAAAAAGGAAAAAGCAAAGATACCATTGCAATAGAAAAAGGTGAGGACTACATAGGTGAACTTTTGCCGCGTATAGCTTCGCTTCTCAAAAGACTTTTAAATGGAGAAGACCCACACCCCGAATTGTTCGATGGGATACAGGATGTACTGACATTTTTGAATACACATCCGGAATTAAATCAGGATCAATTAAAAACATTTGAATCACTTTTGGTATTGAGAATACTTCATCAGCTTGGGTATGTAGGAAATGTTTCTGAATTTGAAGCGGCAATAAAAGGAGAAGCGATCACCGTCGAACTTTTAAATGCATGCACTCCTCTGAGAACTCTCATGAATCAGCATATCAATAAGGCGCTTAAGGAATCGCAGTTGTAAAATGGCCTTGTTTAGACCTGAATAACGGAAAAACAGTTGTATTGACATCTATACCTAATAGTAGTATAATATAAACATAAGCACCTTGTTAAGCCAGTTACTCTTTCGCCTCAACAGAAAGCGCCCTAAGTGCAATCGAATGGACCCTCTCCGTTGTGGCGAACGATAGTAACCACACATCAAAGAAACCAAAAACAAAGAAAGGTGATAACGGTTATGAAACCGATTACATCAGGTCAGCAGGAACAGTGCGTCACGGTCATCAAGGACGCGGCACGCAAAGGCGGGGAAAAAGCAATCGCTGAACTCTCGTCGAGCGGAATCATCAATCTCGACAACTTCCAGCGTGTGCTCGGATGGAAGGGATTGCCTCCACCGATCCAAGCCTTGGTGAAAGAGAAAGCCAAGGAACTGATCGTGGCATTCCTTGAAAACATCATGGGCATCGTCAAGCTCATCTCCGGTGCGAAGATCCTCGAACTTGAAGAGACTGACGGAAAGGAAACTATTGCCGAAGCGAGTGAGACTTTCACCAGCGGTATCTATGGTTTCACAAAGCCCGAGGGTTCTAAAGCAGTGCCGACCAATAAGGCTACCGCTCAGGTGTTCGAGATGGTTAAGGACGGAACATACGCCGAGATCTTCGGCGGTATGAACAATGACCTCAACAGTCTTTGCTTCACGGAGTCGCAGATCATCCAATTCGTAAAGAAGCATCGCAAGTGGCTTCGCACGGACGGGTACGGCACATTCTTCCTGTACAAGGAAGGTGAAGATTTCTTCTTCGTGGCGGACGTGGTCCTGTACTCTGGTGGCCCGTTCGTTTTCCGGTACCCGTTGTCGCTCGACGACGTGTGGGGCGCCGAGTACCGTCCTCGTATCGTGGTTCCGCAACTGGCACTCAAAAATTAGCCTTGAGCCCAACTTTGAAACTTGGACTCTCAGTCCCTCTGACTCTTTGCAACGCGTGTTGCAGGTCAGGGGGATTCTTTTGTATACTGGTAACGCAACACATCGTTTGTGCTTCGGCTAACCCAGTAGGTCATTCTGCTGAATGAGCCTCGCAAAAGAGGGGATATATCTTTTCTCATAAAAAATAGTCAGTTGGTGCCGTGATCTTGCGGACTTCAAGGTCCCGCAAAAAGTTAGCTCCGTCATGATTTGATGGGGTGGTGTAAGGAAGGATCATTGCATATTTCTTCGTGGCGAACGTGAACCTGAACTCTGCTGGCCCGAACGTTAACCGGAACCCGTTGTCGAACGACAACGTGTGGAACGCCGAGAACCGTCATCGTATCGTGGTTCCGAAACTTACGATTTCTCTCATCATTTACCGACTGGAGGAATGGTGAGAGTTTTGTTTAAGGGGAGCGTGTTTGCTGGACTCTGTAACCCTTTCCTCCATCCGCCGAGCATTCTTCCTACTTCCTCGAGTTTTTCTGAGAGTGCGATATATTTCTCTGTGGGGATGAGTTTGCCTTCCCAGGCAATCTGACAGAAGAACTTAAGAGTGTCGAGTTTCGATATTGCTTTTCCTAATTGAATAATCTTATGTGTCGGTGGAAGATATACCGAAGAAAAACTCAATTCAAGCACATCCAGAAATGCAGATTCGATTTTATTTCCCAAGCCAAGCCGTTCAGTTCGGGGGAAGTTCCGGTGAAGAGTAAGCCAAAGCTGGTAGACCTCTTTTTCTTTTAGAATGACTCCAGGAAACCTGTTGGGGGGGGGGTATTAATTGTCATGTTTTATGAATAATAAAATTGTTACATACGACACTATCATATCTCTACAAAATATCCATGAAGCATGGCGCGAATTTGTGGCGGGCAAGAAAAACAAGGCTGATGTGGCAGAGTTCTCGCTCAGGTTAGGGCCCAACCTTTATAACCTTCATGACGACCTTAAGCGAAGGGTATATAGACACGGGTCCTACGAAGCATTCTCTGTAAATGACCCCAAGCCTCGAAGTATTCACAAAGCCAGCGTTCGCGATCGTCTGCTGCATCATACAGTGTATCGTGTTTTATATCCTTATTTCGACAGTAGATTTACCTTCGATTCATATTCATGCAGGAACTACAAAGGTACACACCGTGCTGTCGAGCGATTCAGATATTTTGCCAAGAAGGTCTCAATGAATCATCGACGGACCTGCTGGGTATTGAAATGTGATGTAAAAAAGTTCTTTGCGTCAGTTGATCATTCCATTCTGCTTACAATTGTACAAAGACATATTTCCGATCCTGATATCATTTCACTTATACAAAATATTATCGGCAGCTTTAGCAGTACGGGTCCAGGTAAGGGATTGCCTCTTGGTAATTTGACTTCACAGCTCTTGGTAAATGTATACATGAATGAATTTGATCAGTTCATGAAGCACATACTCAAGCAAAAATATTACATTCGCTATGCGGATGACTTCGTTATTATGCATCGTGATCTGGGAGTTTTGGAAGAAATTCTTCCAAAAATACGTAACTTTCTTGAAGGAAATCTGAAGCTTACCCTTCATCCAGATAAGGTTTACATCAAGACGTTTGCATCAGGCGTAGATTTTCTGGGTTGGGTGAACTTTTCCACTCATAAGGTCTTGCGGACTACCACAAAACGGAGAATGTTTAAGAAGTTGGAGAGAAGTGAAGGGAAGCCGGCGACCATCCAGTCATATCTGGGGATGATCAAGCATGGGAATACCTATAGAGTAAAAGAAAAGATTGAAAAGAACTACGGGAGCAATTTAAGTGCACCATTCTAATTCACTCCTTTTCATTGTAGAATAGAGAACGTGCCTCCTCCTGATGAGAAAAGTAAAATCGAGGGCCTCAAAGAGTCTCTCTACTCACGTAATGCGCCGGATGTTCGTACTCGACGTAAGTTGCGATTTACTGAAGAAGATTCGACTGTACAGAAATCTTGGAACGATTCTGAGGAGGAAGTTCATATTCCCGTAACGCTCAATACCGATTATAAAGATCATTCCATGTCATTTTTTACAAAACTCCTTATAGGTTCAGGTTTATTTTGCATCATCGCTCTTTCTGCAGGTGCATTTCTTTTCTTTAAAGGATCCAATCTCATATCGGCTGACAATATAGAGATCAATATTAGTGGTCCTATCTCCATACCTGGTGGGGAGCCCGTTTCATTTGATATACAAGTCATCAATAAAAACAATGTAGATCTGCAGACAGCTGATCTTGAAGTCGATTTCCCTGAAGGCACTATCGATCCGGAAAACCAATCCCAAGAACTCAAGATCTACCGAGAAGTTTTGGGAGATATGAAATCAGGGGCATCAGTTACTAAAACAGTGAAGGCTATTGTCTTTGGAGAAGAAAATCTTCAGAAGCAGATCACCTTCGGTGTAACCTATAGAGTCAAAGGCTCTACCGCTTTATTTACCAAAAAGAAATCCTACGATGTTCTCATCAATTCTTCTCCGGTGGTTTTGAACGTTTCTTCATTCAAAGAGGTAACTTCAGGACAAGAATTTGAGATGACAGTTTCACTGAAGTCCAATTCACAACAAACTCTCAAAAATGTTTTGGTCAAAGCACAGTATCCATTTGGGTATACGTATCTCTCTTCATCAGTTGCAACCGTTGGTTCTAGTAACGTATGGAAAATAGGAGACATACCTGCTGGCGCAGAAAGAAAAATCGTCATAAAAGGCAATCTCAAGGGAGAAAATACTGATAGTCGCATCTTTCGGTTCTCAGCTGGCGCACAAAGTTCTACTGATCCAAAAAATATTGGGACGCACTATATGACAGCCGAGCAGGCGCTCACGATCCAGAAACCGTTTTTGTCAGTGGGCATTGCAGTCAACAACGATGAGGCCACAACCGATCGGTCTGCAGTACCGGGAGAAAATCAACGTATCAAGATATCGTGGTTCAATAATCTGGATACAGCAGTTTCAAATGTAGAGATCACCGCAAAACTCGCCGGTACGGCATACGATCGCACTGCGGTTATTCCCGATGAAGGCAATTTCCGATCAGTAGACAATGAGATAGTGTGGAATCAGCAGACTACACCAGACCTCGCTTCAATAGGAGCAGGGGAAAGCGGCGATGTTTCATTTAGTCTTGTACCAAAAGATCCAAGCACCTCTCTTAATCCTATTACCAACGCTATGCTTACTGTTACGGCACATGTTACGGCAAATCGTACGGGTCAATCTCAAGTGTCAGGAAATATCACATCGGCTGCCACACGTACCGTGAGACTTGCCTCTCACACTACATTGACGGGAAGAGTTCTGCGTTCTACGGGACCATTTATAAATTCTGGTCCTGTACCGCCTCGAGCAGATGCAGTCACAACCTATACCATCATGTGGAGTATAGATAATACGTCCAATCCTTTGAGTAATGCCGTAGTTGTTGCTGCGTTGCCTCCATATGTAAAATGGATCGGTTCAAGTCCTTCATCGGCAGATATCACATATGATTCGAACAAAGGAACGATCACATGGAATGCAGGCACAGTGGGAACGTACACACGATCTTCGGGAAGGACCAAAGAAGTTTCATTCCAAGTTTCATTTCAACCGAACTTGAACCAACGAGGACAGACCCCGGTTATATTAAATGCAGCAGCTCTCACTGCCTCCGATGACTTTGCTGGAGTAACACTGGAGAGCAAACAAGATACGTTGAGTACGAGGTTTAGTACAGATCCAACGTTTAAAGTTGGAGATGAGATTGTGGCTCAATAGCTGAGATGGATTGGTAATCCTCAGATTTTGGTATAGAATACGAACATGTCAAAAAGTCCGGATACGATGGAAGCCCTGATCGCCCTTTGCAAACGCCGGGGTTTTATTTTCCAGGGATCGGAGATCTATGGGGGATTACCTGGTACGTACGACTATGGTCATTATGGAACGTTACTCAAGGATAATATCCGTGCATCTTGGTTGAAGCACATGGTCCAGCTTCGAGAGGATGTATATGGGCTCGATAGTGCTATATTTGCTCACCCCAAGATGTGGGTTGCTTCGGGTCATGTTGGTAACTTCGATGACCCTCAGGTAGATTGTAAAAATTGTAACAATCGCATGCGTGCGGATCATCTTCTGGAATCTTTTGGGATAAACGCTGACAAGGCCAGTATAGAATTTATAAATGAAGAACTAGATAAGCTTCGTGCAGCCAAAAAACTCAAATGTACAAATTGCGGCTCATCTGATCTTACTCAGGCCAAAAAGTTTTCTCTGATGGTCAAATCAAACCTCGGATCTCCCACCGATGCTTTGAGTGAGGAAAATGTAGTGTATCTACGTCCGGAAACGTGCGGAGGTATTTATCTTGATTACAAAAATACTCTCGATTCATTGCATCCTAAACTTCCGTTTGGCATCGCTCAAGTGGGTAAAGCATTTCGTAACGAGATCGCTGCGCGCCAGTTTGTATTTAGAACAAGAGAATTTGAACAGATGGAAATGCAATATTTTCACGACAAAAAAGATACGGACCGTCTCTATGAAGAATGGAGAGAGGTTCGCTGGAATTGGTATCTCGAAATGGGAATAGATCCTTCAGCTCTCCGTTGGTATAAGCATGAGAAACTCGCACATTACGCTTCAAAGGCGTATGACATAGAATACAATTTTAAATCTCTCGGGGGTTTTAAGGAGGTGGAAGGCTTCCATGCACGAGGTGATTGGGATCTCTCTCAGCACTCAAAATTTTCAGGTGTTGATCTGACCTACTTCGATGAAGAAACTAAACAACATTTCATCCCACATATTTTGGAGACGTCAGCAGGACTCAATCGTTTGATGCTTATGTTTTTGGATGCCGCATTGGTAGAAGATGAACTGAATGGTGAAAAAAGAACCGTCCTCAAATTGCCTGTCCAGCTTGCGCCTATCAAGGTCGCTGTTTTTCCATTATTGAAAAATAAGCCACAACTTGTCGGAAAAGCTCATGAAGTATACAAGTTACTCCGCACCAAGTTTGTTACTGAGTTTGACGACAACGGAAACATCGGCAAGTGCTATCGCCGCCAAGATGAGATCGGTACACCACTCTGTGTGACGGTAGACTTTGAAACTCTGGAACAGGGAACAGGTGTGACGGTGCGTGATCGCGACTCGGGTGCACAAGAGAGGGTTTCTGAGGCAGAACTCATCTCATATCTCCAAGGCAAGATCGGTTAGTTGTATCTTGGTATCCGTGATTGACAAGAGATGTAAGTGGTGGCAATATCACATTGGAGGTCACTATGTTTGAAGTTAATTATGAAATCCGTCCTTCCTGGTTTGAAGGAACTGTAGCTCCTTCGATACACAAAGGCACAGTTCGGCGCAGTTTTGATGAGCTGGAGTTTCAGCGTTTCGACCTGAAACCGTCAGAGTTTATTCCCATCTCACGGGGTCTGGATAGGCTCCATGGGCAGGAATTTGCCGATGCTTACATGTTAAATGCCCTCCTGGAAAACATCGATCGCATTCCCGAAGACTATCGAAGATCATGGACTGAAGGGAGAGTCCACATCTTTTTTCCCGGCACCCGGTTTGCCTCGTCCTATCAGAAATCAATCATGGAAAGAAAAGGGAACAAGGACGAGGAGCGCAAAGTAACCGTGAACGTAGAAAAGATCGCATCTCTCTTTTTTGTGGGTCAACGAGTGATGCGGGGTATGTACGAAACCGGGGTTAATTTTGACGAGGGATGTCGGGTGGTACTTCTTCGCCCTGCGTAGGTTTCGCCAAGGAGTATGCAGGAATTAGTTAGACAGCGTCTTCGGGCGCTTTTTTATTCCGGCTAGCGACCCAGTAGGTCAATGTACTCATTGAGGAGCGTGTGAATGTGTCCTACATTCACAACGTCCGAGCGAAGACGGAACAAACGAGTAAATACTCCGCAGCTCTGCTGCGCCCAGTAGCGAAGCTTCCACTCTAATACCTCGTCAGCTTTGCTGCGAGGTCGTTTATTTTCCATAGAACTTCCCAGGCCCTTCCTTATCTGCTACATTTAGCGGATGAAATTCAATAAAAATATACTTTCAAATGGTCTACGTCTCATCACGATCCCCATGCCTGACAATCCCTCGGTTACGGTACTTGTCATGGTGGAGACAGGTTCAAAGTATGAAACCAAAGAGACGAACGGACTTTCTCATTTCTTAGAACACATGGTTTTTAAGGGGACTACAAAGAGACCCAAGGCTAGTGATATCTCGCGTGAGCTCGACTCTATCGGAGCACACTACAATGCCTTCACGGGTCAAGAATACACCGGTTATTACGCTAAGGCAGACAAACGTCATCTTACAAAGATAGTAGATGTAGTAACTGACATGTATCTCAATCCCATCTTCGATGCGGCGGAGATAGAAAAAGAAAAAGGAGTGATCATCGAGGAACTCCGTATGTACAACGATTTGCCGCAGCAGCATGTTCATGAGATCTTAGCAGAACTTATGTTTGAAGATCAGCCAGCTGGTTGGCCTGTTATAGGCACAGAAGACACTATTCGTTCATTTGGAAGAGATCATTTTATTCAGTATCGTGCCGATCATTATGTTGCAGAAGCTACCACTGTAGTAGTAGCTGGATCTTTCGATGAACTCGAGGCCAAAGCAACTATCGAGAAAACATTTGCCGCTATCTCAGCTTCTCAAAATAAAGGCAAGCTCAAAGTACTCGAATCCCAAAGTTCTCCACAGGTGAAGATTCAATTCAAAGAAACCGACCAGACACATCTTGTTATTGGTTTTCGAACATTTCCTATACTTGATCCACGAGTCCCCACTATGAAAGTGCTCGCGGGAGTTTTGGGTGGCGGCATGAGCTCAAGACTCTTTTCTAAGATGCGTGATCAACTCGGTATTTGTTATTACATTCGGACGTCACACAACCCCTCAACTGACCATGGTGATATCACTATCTCAGCCGGAGTAGACAATTCCCGAGTAGAAGAAGGTATGAAAGGAATTCTCGAAGAAGTAGAACGTATTAAGAACGAACTGGTTGGGGATGAGGAGCTCAAGAAGGTCAAAGATTACATCGCCGGTACCAGTATGCTCGAACTTGAAACCTCAGATGCACGCGCGGAGTTCGCTGGTTTCCAGGAAATCATGAAGCACATAGTCGATAGTCCGGAGGAGCTTATCGCAAAGGTTCATGCAGTCACAGCAGAGGATATTCAGAAGTTAGCTCAAGAGGTATTTGTAAATAAAGGTATGAATCTGGCCCTTATAGGGAAGTCCAAGGAGGAGGAAGTCAAAAAGTATTTCCGTTTGAAGTAAAAAAGGTATACTATGCCCATGGAGGTTCCGTCCCATAAGCAGCGCGTTAGTATAAGTACTGGCACCATCGTCCGGTTCTTTTTGGTAGGTATTTCAATATTTCTTCTCTATTACATGTTCGGTGTGCTTATGGTTATCGTGACCGCACTTGTTATAGCATCTGCAATCGAGCCGTTGGTACGCCGGTTTGTACATCATGGCATAAACAGGATCGTAGGAGTAGTGATCATCTATGTAGTGCTTGCAGCTATCACTGCGGGAGTATTTATTTTCTTCATGCCGCTTCTTGTAAAAGACACGGTGAGCTTCCTCGATACTATCCCTCGGACTATATCTCTCGATACTCTCTGGAGTCCCATCAGAGAAGTCAGTGTAAATGTGGGTGAAACATCCATCGCCTCTCGTTCTATATCTATTTCTGATTTTATAAATGGTCTGCAGTCACTGATCGTTGGGACCGGTGCCGGAGCCTTCCAAACAGCTAGCTTCTTTTTTGGAGGTGTACTCAGTTTCATTCTTATTGTAGTTTTGTCATTTTACCTCGCAGTACAAAAAGAAGGTGTAGAAAATTTTCTTCGAATCATCACTCCAGTGCGGAGACATGATTATGTGGTTGATCTCTGGAAACGTTCGCAGCGCAAGATAGGTTTTTGGCTTCAGGGCCAGGTAGTTCTGGGACTCATAGTGGGAGTACTGGTATTTATTTCCCTTCTTTTTGTTGGTATACCACACGCACTTCTTCTTGCCATCCTTGCTGCGGCACTGGAGATCATTCCCGTTTTTGGACCAATTCTCGCAGCAGTACCTGCAGTTCTTATAGGATATGAATCGGGAGGTGCAGGTACCGCAGCACTTCTTGTGGGACTGTATCTCATTATTCATCAGTTGGAAAACCATCTCTTTTACCCGTTGGTGGTCAAAAAAATCGTCGGCATATCACCTATCGTGGTCATCATCTCACTCATCATAGGTGGTAAACTTGCAGGGGTCATGGGTGCCGTACTCGCAGTCCCTATGGCGGCAGCTCTCATGGAATACATTCACGATATCGAAAAAAATAAGAGAGCAGAGAAAGATCTACTAGTATAGCTCACACTCATATGTCCAAAAAACCTTTTTATATCACCACAACACTTCCATACGTAAATGCCGAACCTCATATCGGGCATGCACTTGAGTTTATTCGTGCAGATATCATAGCTCGGTCCAAAAGATTGGCGGGCTACGATGTTTTTTTCAATACGGGGACAGACGAGCACGGGATCAAGGTGTATCAAAAAGCCCAGCAACTTCACCTCGATACACAGGCCTACGTAGATCAGGCCGCTTCGAAGTTCAAAGAGATCTTACCTCTTCTGGGCATTCATCCAGATGCAAACTTTATCCGCACAACAGATCCACACCATGTTATGGCCGCTTCCGAATTTTGGAAGATAGTTAAAAAAAATGGACACATATACAAGAAAAATT
>Ga0193753_10000866_pt1 | contig 28044 bp, 24 predicted proteins | sample H1c2metaG_FD_144925 | JGI IMG/M metagenome (GOLD analysis project Ga0193753, IMG submission 144925) | Soil microbial communities from a riparian zone of the East river system, Colorado, United States - H1c2 | ecosystem: Environmental > Terrestrial > Soil > Riparian zone | place: USA: East...
GTGATCAGCCCGCGCGCGCTGGCGAGCGGGCCGGCGTTGGAGAAGCCAGCAGACCTCGCACGCTACACATTGCTGCACGACGAGGCGCTGATCGACGATCCTCGGCGCGTTGATTGGCCAACCTGGTTCGCGCGCGCGGGCGAGCATCGCATCGACAGCGATCGCGGGATTCGCTTCAGTCATGCCTATCTCGCGATCGAAGCCGCGCTGGCAGGGGATGGTGTCGCGCTCGCCCGGCGCACACTCGTCGCCGAGGACCTCGCGCGCGGTCGCCTGGTCGCGCCGGTCGGACCGGTCGTGCCATCTGGGCTGACATACTGGTTCATCACTTCGGTGGAGCCGTCGCGTAAGCTTTCGTTGTCGGTGCTGCGGACCTACCTGCGCGACAGCCTGAAGACCGCGGCTACGGTCGCCGATCGTGCGCGTTCAAAACCGCGGCCCAAGCGCGCGCGATCAGTGTCGCGCGCGCGCTCGACTCGCCGCTGATGGCGGCTGGCTCGAGCTGCAGCCAGACGCGGCACTGGCTCTGCCTGTGTGCGATCGTCGCCCCGCGACGACGCTGGCGCGCAGCCTGACTCAGTTCACCCAGCCGCTGTCCGCGTCGCTCCGAAGCTCGAGGTGCACGTGGTTTTTGTGTGCATCGTTATAGTGCGGCGTGAGCGCCATCTGAAACACGTCGCGTTCGACTGCGTCGCACACGAGCTTCCGCATCACTCTCGCCGCGTCGTTGTCCGTCCGCCATTCACGACACGGGTCCGCTCCGCGGTCGCGATTGGTCCAATCATCCAGCACGCTGAGCTCAGTCCCGTCGCGCATCTGGAACCGGCCCACGTCGATCGCCTGGCCGGACGCATGCCCGCTTTGCTGAGTCGAACCCGCGACCACCGCATCGCGACGATAGGCGGACATGTGCACCAGGCCGACGACGCCTGAATCACGCAACGCCGGCGCCCACTCGAGGAGTGCACGCGCGAGCCGGCAATCCAAATAGTTCGTCGGCGCGTTCTTCTTGCCGCCGCCCTGAATGCGCACACCATCGATCGGAGTCGTCAGATCGATGGGCCACGCGACTCCAGGAGCCTTCGTCGCCGGCACTTCTTCAAAACCGACACCCGCATCGTGCAGTTGGGCATAACACGCGGCCTCGCTGCCCCCTCCGCTCGGCTGGCGCGGCCTCGCAGTAGCCGCGGCGGTGGGACGCGCTTCTGAGTCCGCGACCGCTGTCGCTCGCGGCGGCGGGCTGTGCGCCGCCGCGGCGGTGACCGGTGAAGTCGACGACGCTGCGGAATGCACACTCACTCTGTAGGCGCAGCTCGCGACCCAAATCGTGCAGAGGCCCACGGTCACGCCGACTTTGATCGCGAGAACCGACATCGCACAACGCCGCTCCGCGAGCTGCGCGTCGTAAGTGCTGCGGTGTGAAATGGTGGCCATGTCGAGCCTGACGAACGAGTCGAAGATTCTACTCACTACACGCGCCTAACGCGCTTCGAGGATGTGTTCCTCACGTGTGCTAACAGCGAATCGCCACATGTGGCGAGCAGGTCAGCAACTCCGTAGAGTCTCGCGGCGAGGGACGTTTGCATAGGGTTAGAACCAACTCCCGTGAGCGCTTGACGGAGCGCCATCGGTCGCGGACTGTGGGGCGTGCCGCACCGCACGGGCAGCGCAGATCTTCCATTGCATGGCGGGCGCGTTCCGGGCTGGCTCGCAAGCCGCATGGCGTCACTCGGCCGCGTGATCTGCGAGGCGATCGTGCACCACTACGGTCGCGACGAGCTGCTGCGCCGGCTCTCGCATCCGTTTTGGTTTCAGTCGTTCGGCGCCGTGATGGGCATGGACTGGCACTCGTCCGGAATCACGACGAGCGTGATCGGCGCGCTCAAACGCGGCCTGACGCCGTTGTCGGCGGAGCTCGGCATTCACGTCTGCGGCGGCCGCGGCAAACACTCGCGGCTGACGCCTTCGGAGCTGATCGCGATCGGTGAGCGCACCGGTCTCGATGGCGACCAACTCGCGCGCTCGAGCCGGCTCGTCGCTAAGGTCGACAGCGCAGCGGTGCAAGACGGCTTCGATCTCTACTTGCACGCATTCATCCTGACCGATGCGGGACAATGGTGCGTCGTGCAGCAAGGCATGTGCGACGCGCTCGGCACGGCGCGGCGTTATCACTGGCTGTCCGAAGGACTGACGAGTTTCGTGTCCGAGCCGCATCGCGCGATCGAAGGGCCGAATCGCGGCCTGATCGTGAACCTCACGGATGCGCGGGCCGAAGCTGCGAGACGCGCGCAAGTCGAGCTGGTTCAGGCGGGTCCCGACAAAGTCCTGCACGTCCTGCGGCGGGAAGCGAACGCAACGCGAGCACGGCGCGCGAGTACGAGCGCCGCACTCGAGCTCTTCACGGAGCCGGCGGCCGAATCGGAGCCAGCAGTGCTCCCGCACTTGCACATGCCGGCGCATCACGACGTGCGCGCATCGGACGTGTTGATGCGCAGGTTGCACGGTACGCTCGCAGCTGCAGCTGACCGCGGCCCGACCGATTTCGCGGAGCTGCTGCTCCAGCCGGGCGTGGGTGCACGCACGGTCGCATCGCTCGCACTGGTCGCGGAGGTCGTGCACGGCGCGCCGAGTCGCTTCAGCGATCCGGCGCGCTTCTCGGTCGCGCACGGTGGCAAAGATGGCCACCCCTTCCCGGTCCCGCTGAAGGTCTACGACGAAACGATACGCGTGCTCAAAACCGCGGTCGATCAAGCCAAGCTCGGCCGCGAAGAAAAGCTGTCCGCGATTGCGCGGCTCGATGCGCAAGCACGCGCGCTCGAAGTGGGAGCAACCGGCCCGTCGTTCGAGGCCTTCGTGACGCGTGAGCGCGTGGCGTCTGCAGCCTACGGCGGCCGGACAGTTTCCGGCCCCGCGCGCAAAGCCGCACCGGCGCCGCACTCAAAGCCGGACCAGTTGCGGCTGCCAGGCTTGCGCCGCAGTCACAAGTACTAGCGCTAGCCGCCGTCAGCTGCAGGCGTTCACTTCTGAATCGGCGTTCCGACCCACCACGAGTTTCCGAGCGGATCTTCCAGGCCGCACGAGCGATCGCCGTACGGCATGTCGCGCGGCTCCGACAGCGGGCGCCCGCCGCTTTCCAACGCCAACTTGAACGTCGCGTCCACGTCCTTCACGTACACGTGTGTCGATGCCTCGAGCCCCCCGCTACCGGTGCGCTCCCCGAGCATCACGACTGAATCGCCGATCTTCAACGTGACGTGCGTACCAGTACCGTCCGGGCGCTTCCACTTCATCAGCTCAGTCGCGCCAAACACTTGGCTCAAAAACTTCGTCAGCACCTTTGCATCCGACGTGAGAATGTACGGACATACGTCGTTGTGTTCGGGCTTGATCGACATGAACTTTCCTTGGCATTACGCACATTGCGCGCATTACGCGCCGGAACGGGTGCGCCCCAGCATTGCCCGCGGAGTGTAGCAGCAAGATAATCGCAGAATGGCCCGGTTTGGCCGCTGCGACGAAAACGCACCGCAGACCTGGCCTGCCACTGCAAATGCTTGATATGAAAACGGCAGTGACGCTGGCTTTGCTTCGATTGCCGGTTTGCGTGTGCGTGACGGCGGTGACCCTCACTGCAAGCTGCACGCGCGCGCCCTCCGCACCGCGGCCACCGAAGTATCCTCGCAGCCACCAACAACAAACGGTCGTGGTCGCGGCCGCGCCGGCGCAAGTCGAGCTCCCCGCGGACGATCCGGTCGATCCGCGCCGCGTAGCGCTGCTCGACTCTGGTGAGCTGATCGTCGGCAATCGCAGTAATCTCGAAGCATGGCAACCGGATGGCCTCAGTCACCGCGTGATCAGTCCGGGCGCTGCGTATCATCCGCGTCGGTTCGGTCGCGATCACGTCGTCGCGCTGCGGCCCTTGTCTGGATACGACGTGCGCGAAGGAGCGCTCCTCGAGTTGGTCACACTCTCGACCGGCGAGCGGCGCGAGCTGGCGCAACTGCCTCCGTTTCAGTGTGCGGAACCAGCGAAGCCGCGCGGTTTGGACGTCGAAGATCCTTCTGACTTCGAAGTCCACGCGAAAGAGCGCGTGGTGTGCCTCGCCTTCATGGACTCGCATTCGAGCACCGCGAGTGTTCGCGTGCGCGCGCGCATCGACCTCACTGGGCCAGGCCCGCGTGTCGATCGCTGGCTCGTCCTCGGCGAAGGCGACTGCACGCCGCCCCAGGACGTGCAGCCCGGAGATCCTGCCGCAGACGGCACATGCTGGGAGATCGCAAAACCTGCGGCGGTCGATCCGGATCCGGGTGCGTTTCCATTCACGTTCGACGAAGAGCACGTGCGCATGGCTGCAGCTCCGCGCGGCGGCGCGAAGCTGCAAGTACGCGGCTATCAGGTCGACCAACCCTCGCCGTCCGGCCGGTGGTTGTTGTTGACCGGCGACTACATCGAACGTGATGCGACCTACCGGCGCTTACTCCTCCTCGATCGCAGCAACGGCAAGCTATTTCCCGTCGGGCGGGCGGGCGGCTGGCCAGCGCCGCTGTCAGCGGCAGGCGCGAAGCTGAAGACGCCGATCAAACAAGCGCAGCTCGTCGCAAACGCGGCAGACGTGCGCTGGCTCGGCGACTCCGATCACACGGAGGTACTGTTGCTCGGCGAGCTCGTGGTCCGACCGGGTGTGCCGGCATTCGAGCTCGCCGAGGGCGAAGTCACGCGGTAGCTCGTCAGCCGCGAAACGCCGTCCAGGCTTTCGTCACGGCAGCGGAGCGCTCCGCCGTCGGCACGTGTCCGCCACCTTGGATCGCCAAGAACCTTGCACCGTTGATCGCTTCTGCCACTCTCTCCGCGTGTGCGAGCGGCACTACCGGATCCGCCGTTCCGCTCATCACGAGCGTAGGCACTCGAATCTCAGCGAGCCACGCACGCGAATCGAACGCCCAGAGCCTCGGCATCACGTGCCGCATGCGCTCACCGACCTCGATCGGCGAGACGAGCAGCGCCGGACCTCCGCGACGCCGAAACACCGGACCGACGCCCTCGATCTCGGTCCACTCGGTGTTCTCACCCGAGCTGGGTTGTGCGTGCGACGCAGGGTCGAGCAGCCCTTTCGCCTGCAACGTCTCGCGCCAAGCCGGAAAAAACGGACTGAACGCGCACTCGGGATCGCCGAGTCGCTCGCGAAAACACGCGCACACGCTCTCGATCACGATGCCGAGCAGCGAATCTGGATACTGCCGCGCGTACAGCTGGGAGAGCCAACCGCCGCCCGACATGCCCCAGTAGTACCAGCGGTCGTACCCGAGCGCGCGACGCACGCCTTCGATGTGTTCCACCATCGCTGCGAGCGAGAGCTTCGAGACATCCGGATTCACGCACACCACCGAGCAGCCGGTCACGTCTGCGAGAAGCGCGGCGGTACCCTGCCCGAATTCTTCGACCGGATGCGCCGTACAGATCACCGGACCCGGACCGCGCTGCTCGCGAAACCACGTGGCGCGTGTTCCATCGAGCTCGAACGTTCCCGACGTGTTGTCAGCCATGGACCCTCGTTCGCCTGCCAGCGGCGAAATCTCGCGCGCGCTTGCCGGGTAGTGTTTCGGATGCTAACCCATTTCCCGCAGGTGCCGAGGGGCGCCTGTCCCGCCCAAAGCCATCGCACCCTCACACGGCTAAGCCGTTTTACTACTCGTTTCGTCCATCAGTAATGCACGCACCTTGGGGCCGCAACAGCGCGGGATAGGCCCTCCAACCGAGGAGCGATCCACATGGACGCGAACGCAACTGACACTGACAGCAGTGATCGTGAAACTACGCCCGCCGTCGCGAGTCTCAAGCACTACGCGCGCATCTTGCATCGGCGCATACAGCAGGGAGAACCCCAGGCTGTGCGCACGTTGCGCGCGTTGCGCGAGTTCGCTGACACCGACCCCGCGCGGCTGCCGGACGCGATTCAGCGCAAGCACTGCTTGACTGTGACCGCGCTTCAGCTCGGCTTTCAAAGCTGGCCGCACGCGCTCGAGGTACTCGAAGGGACTGAGACTGCCGAGGACTTCGGCAAGCTGCTGTATCCCTCGACGTGCCACGGGCACTACAACATCTGGAGCGCGAGTTACGACGAAGCGCGCGGCATTCGGCAGGAGCACGGCGGGTATCTGCTCGCGTATCGACGCCAGTTCCTGATCGTCGACCACAACTACATCGAGTCGATGGGTCTCGACCCCGCAGATCCGGACTGGGAAGCGATCGGGCGCGACTGGGTGAAGCCCAACGATCTCGCGGCGCGCGCGCGGCTGTACGAGAAACTCGTGCACAACGCGCTCGTGCGCAGCGCGTTATCGGACACCCGACCGCCACGTTAGTCCTGCGCTAGCTCACGAAACATATGCGCCGGAGGTCGCCTTTCGAAGCGGCCTCCGGCGTGTATGTGGCTATTACACTCTTGAAGGATTGACGATTGCCAGTCCGGGCGGGAGGCTCTCGTTCGATCGGAGAGCAAGCTGCCGTGACTTCGATTTCGAGCGACAAAGCGGCCTTGATGACACAAGCCGCGTTGCGGATAGCAACGTGGGCCACTCAAGCGATCGAAGCCCGCGACCGCTTTACGGTCGTTCTGTCCGGCGGTTCGACACCTCGAGAACTGTACGCGCTGCTCGCGAGCGACGAGTTCGTTTCGAAGATCGATTGGTCACGCGCGGACTTCTTTTGGGGCGACGAGCGCTGCGTTCCGCCTGAGCACCCGGACAGTAACTACCGAATGGGGCGCGAGGCGCTGCTCGATCCGATTCGAGCCGAGCCCGCGCACGTGCATCGCATGCACGGCGAGGAGCTGCCGGAACGTGCAGCCGCGGCGTACGAGGAGCATCTCCACAGGTTCTTCGGCATCGCGCCGGGCGGGGCATCACCACGCTTCGACATCGTGCTTCTGGGGATGGGCGCGGACGGCCACACTGCATCGCTCTTTCCGGGCACGCCTGCGCTCGAGGAGGTCGAGCGTTGGGTCGTTCCAAATCGCGCAGAGCCGAGCGGGATGCCGCGGCTCACGCTGACGTTCCCGGTCTTGAACGAGGCAGCTAACGTGCTGTTTCTCGTGGCCGGCGCCGACAAGGCCGAGCGCGTGAAGCAGGTGCTCGAGCACACACCGGGCGCGCGCCCGGATGCCGGCGCGCTGCCGGCCAGCAAGATTCGCCCGACTCACGGGCAGGTGGAGTGGATGCTCGATTCAGCGGCTGCTTCGCGACTCGAGACGGTGCGGTGAGCTTCGTAGGAGGATTCGAATGAAACTGGGAATGGTCGGCTTGGGCCGGATGGGCTCGAATATGGTTCGGCGTTTGATCAACGCCGGTCACAGCAGCGTGGTGTTCGACGTCAATCCGAACGCCGTAAAAGAGCTCACGAAGCACGACGCGATCGGATCGAGTTCGCTCGCCGACCTCGTGGATAAGCTCGAAGCGCCACGCGCGGTTTGGATCATGGTGCCGGCTGCGTTCGTCGATTCGACACTCGAGCAATTGATTCCGCTCCTCGCGAAAGACGACGTGGTGATCGACGGCGGCAACTCTCACTATCAAGACGACATTCGGCGGATGAAGACGCTGTCCGAGAAGGGCATTCACTACGTCGACGTCGGGACATCCGGCGGCGTGTGGGGCCTCGAACGTGGCTACTGCCAGATGATCGGTGGCGAAACCGATGTGGTGAAGCGGCTCGATCCGATCTTCGCTGCACTCGCACCCGGGCTCGACCTCGACCTCGACAAGGGCGCGACTAAAACCGAACCGAGTGACGCGCCATCGCGCGGTTACGTCCACTGTGGTCCGTCCGGCGCAGGGCACTTCGTGAAGATGGTGCACAACGGCGTCGAATACGGGTTGATGCAGGCGTACGCCGAAGGCTTGAACATTTTGAAGCACGCGAACGTAGGCAAGACCAAGCGCCAGGACGACGCGGAGACGACGCCGCTCAGCAACCCCGAGCACTATCAGTACGATCTGAAGCTGGACGAGATCACCGAGGCCTGGCGCCACGGCAGCGTGATCAGCTCGTGGCTGCTCGACTTGATCGCGGACTCGCTGAAGCAGAGCCCCGATCTGAAAGAGTACGCGGGCCGCGTGTCGGATTCGGGCGAAGGCCGCTGGACGATGAAAGCTGCGATCGACATCGGCGTTCCCACGCCGGTGCTGAGCATTGCGTTGAGTGAGCGGTTCACGTCGCGCGGTGAAGCCGACTTCGGCAACAAGGTGTTGTCCGCGCTGCGCCACCAGTTCGGCGGACACGTGGAGAAAAAATCATGAGTGCAGGCGAGCACTCCGACGCATTCGTATTTTTTGGTGCCACCGGCGACCTGGCTCGCAAGAAGATCTTTCCGGCGCTCCAAGACCTGGTGAAGCGCGGTGTGCTCGACGGGCCGGTGATCGGCGTCGCGCGGCCGGGCTGGAGCATCGAACGCTTGCGCGAGCGCGCGAAAGAAAGCTTGCAGGAGAACAAGAGCTTCGATCCAAAAGCGTTCGAAAAACTCGCGGGCTTGCTTCGCTACTGCGAGGGCGAGTACTCGCAACCATCGACCTTCGATCGCCTGCGCGAGATTCTCGGTCCGGCGAAGTGCCCCGTGCACTACCTCGCGATTCCGCCGAGCATGTTTGCGACGGTCGTATCCGAGCTCGGGCGCTCGGGGTGCGCGAACAACGCGCGCGTGATGATCGAAAAGCCATTCGGGCGCGACCTCGCGTCTGCGCAATCGCTGAATCGCTGCTTGCTGTCGGTCTTTCCCGAGCAGGCGATCTTCCGAATCGATCACTACCTCGGCAAAGAACCGGTGCAGAACCTGCTGTACTTCCGGTTCAGCAACTCGTTTCTCGAGCCGCTGCTGAACCGAGAGTTCGTGCACAGCGTGCAGATCACGATGGCTGAGAAGATCGGCCTCGAAGGTCGCGGCCGCTTGTACGAAGAGACGGGCGCGATTCGCGACGTGATTCAAAACCACATGCTGCAGCTGGTTGCAAACGTCTCGATGGACGCGCCGACCAGTCACGACAACGAAGCGCTGCGCGACGAAAAGGCGCGCTTACTTCGGGCGATCAAACCGATCTCCCCGGAGGACGTCGTGCGCGGGCAGTTCCGCGGCTATCGCGACGAGTCCGACGTCGCCAAAGATTCGACGGTGGAGACGTTCGCGGCGATGCGCGTTCACATCGACAACTGGCGCTGGGCCGGGGTGCCGTTCTTCGTGCGTGCAGGCAAGAGCCTGCCGGCGGCGCGGGGCGAAGTCCTGGTCTTCCTCAAAGCACCGCCGTTTTCCGTGTTCGGCGAAGACCTGTGCAATGGCGCGCGGCCGAACTACTTGCGCTTTCGGATCAGCCCGGACGTCACGATCGCGCTCGGCGTTCGCACCAAAGAGCCAGGCGAAGCGATGCGCGGCGACGAAGTCGAGCTGATCGCGACCGAACACGGTGGCGATCAACTGGATGCCTACGCACGGCTGGTCAGCGACGCGATGAAAGGCGATCCTACGTTGTTTGCGCGAGAAGACGCGATCGAAGCGCAGTGGCGGCTCGTCGAGCCGATCCTCGGCAACCTGACGCCGCTCTCCGAATACGAGCCTGGCACGTGGGGGCCGAAAGAAGCAGAGCGACTGACTCCGTGGGCGAACGAGTTGGACACGCCAAAGGTGAAGTCATGAACGCGACAGAGTTGGATCAGCAATCGATCGACACGATTCGGTTTCTCTCGGTCGACATGGTGCAACAGGCGAAGTCGGGTCATCCGGGCCTGCCGCTCGGAGCGGCGCCGATGGCGTACGTGTTGTGGACTCACTTTCTCAAGCACAATCCGCGCAATCCGGAATGGTGGGATCGGGATCGGTTCGTTTTGTCGGCGGGTCACGGTTCGGCGCTGCTGTACTCGCTATTGCACCTGACCGGCTACGATCTATCACTCGACGACATCAAACACTTCAGGCAGTGGGGCAGCCTGACTCCAGGTCACCCGGAGTACGAGTACACGCGCGGTGTGGAAGCGACGACCGGGCCTCTCGGTCAAGGGTTTGCGAACTCGCTCGGTATGGCGATCGCGGAAGCGCATCTCGCCGCCCGCTACAACAAACCTGGGCACGCGATCTTCGATCACTACACGTACGTGCTCGCGGGCGACGGCGACTTGATGGAAGGCGTACAGAGCGAAGCCGCTTCGCTCGCAGGCCATCTCGGCCTCGGCAAGCTGATCGTGCTGTACGACAACAATCACATCACGTTGTCGGCGTCGACGTCGGTCGCGTTCAGTGAAGACGTTGCGGCCCGACATCGCGCGTACGGCTGGCACGTGCAAGAGGTCAAAGACGGAAATGACATCGCAGCGATCGAGCGTGCGATTCAGGCTGCGCGCGAGGCGTCGGATCGCCCGTCGTTGATCTGCGTGCAAACTGTGCTCGGGTACGGCTCTCCAGAGAAGCAAGGCACGTACGAAGCCCACGGCAATCCGCTCGGGCCGGATGAGGTTACCAAGACCAAGCAAAACCTGGGCTGGCCCGTCGAGCCTGCGTTTTACGTTCCGGAAGCGGCCGCTAAGCATTTACGCAGCGCGGTCGAGCGAGGTGCCGAAGCCGAGCGCGCGTGGCGCGAGCGATTCGACGCATATGCGAAGGCTTTCCCGGAGCTCGCGCGCGAGATCGAGCGGCGCTTCACGAAGAAGCTGCCGAGCGGCTGGGCCGACAAGCTTCCCGCGTTCGCAGCGACGGACAAGCCGATCGCGACGCGCAAAGCTTCAGAAGCCGTGATGCAAGCACTCGCGCACGTGTTGCCGGAGCTCGCCGGCGGCTCGGGCGACCTCGATCCTTCGACATTCACGTGGCTCAAGAACGAGGGTGACTTCGAAGCTCCGTCGACGCCGTTGTCAGGCGCGCAAGGGCTCCTCGGCGGTGGTTCTGCATACGCCGGGCGCAACATTCACTTCGGCGTGCGCGAGCACGCGATGGGTTCAGCCGTCAACGGGATGGCGTATCACGGCGGGTTTCTGCCGTACGGCGCAACGTTTCTGGTCTTCTCCGACTACATGCGGCCGCCGATTCGTTTGGCTGCGATCGCGAAGCTGCATTCGATCTTCGTGTTCACACACGACAGCATCGGCGTCGGGGAAGATGGGCCCACGCACCAACCGATCGAGCAGCTGGCGGCGCTGCGGGCGATTCCGAACCTGCTCGTGATTCGTCCTTCGGACGCGAACGAGACGCGCTGGGCATGGCAGGTTGCGGTGGAAGAAACCGCGCGTCCGACTGCGCTCATCTTCACGCGGCAAAACCTGCCGATCCTCGATCGCTCGCGCTACGCGCCTGCGGAACTGCTGCGGCGGGGTGGCTACGTGTTGAACGCGGCGACCGCTTCGGAAACACCCGACGTGATACTGATCGCCTCCGGTTCCGAGGTCGAGTTGATCACTGCTGCCGAGCCGCGCTTGCGCGAAAAGGGTTTGAAGGTGCGTTTGGTCTCCATGCCGTGCACGCGCTTGTTCGAAGAGCAACCGCCCGAGTATCGCGAGCAAGTCTTGCCCGCGGCGGTGGCTGCGCGGCTCGCCGTCGAAGCGGGCTCGCCGTTCGGCTGGGATCGGTACACGGGGCTCGGCGGAGCAGTGATCGGGCTCGATCGTTTCGGTGCATCGGCGCCCGGCGCGACACTGTTCGAGAAGCTTGGATTTACAGTGCAGCACGTGGTGGATCGCGCGCTGGCGTTGACACACAGGAGATGATCGTGGACGCAACAAAGCTTTACCCGACTGCACCACTCTCCGCGGAGGCGACGCAGAAGATCGACGCGTACTGGCGCGCCGCGAACTACTTGGCGGTCGGGCAGATCTACTTGCTCGCGAATCCCTTGCTTCGTGAACCGCTCAAGGTCGAGCACATCAAGCCGCGGTTGCTCGGCCACTGGGGCACGACACCGGGCCTCAACTTCATCTACGCGCACATGAATCGCGCGATCAAGGAACGCAACGTCGACGCGATGTACGTCATCGGCCCAGGCCACGGCGCGCCGGGCATCGTCGCGAACGTCTACCTCGAGGGCACGTACAGCGAAGTCTATCCACACATCACGCAAGACGAAGCGGGCATGGGCCGGCTGTTCAAGCAGTTCTCGTTTCCGGGCGGCATTCCCAGCCACGTCGCGGCTGAAACTCCGGGCAGCATTCACGAAGGCGGCGAGCTCGGATACTCGCTGTCGCATGCGTTTGGTGCAGCGTTCGACAATCCGAACCTGCTCGTGTGCTGTGTCGTCGGCGATGGGGAAGCGGAGACGGGGCCGCTCGCGACCAGCTGGCATTCCATCGACTTCATGGACCCCGCGTCGGATGGCGCGGTGCTGCCGATTCTGCACTTGAACGGCTACAAGATCGCGGGGCCCACGGTTCTCGCGCGTATTCCGCGCCCGCAGCTCGAATCACTCTTGCGCGGTTACGGCTACGAGCCGCGTTTCGTCGAAGGCGATGATCCGGCGACCATGCACGGGCTAATGGCGGCCGCGCTCGATGACACGCTCGCGGACATTCAGCGCATTCAAGAGCAGGCGCGTTCGGGGGCACGCACGGAGCGACTGCCATGGCCGATGATCGTGCTTCGGACGCCGAAAGGTTGGACCGGCCCGAAAGAGGTCGATGGCAAGCAGATCGAGGGCACGTTTCGCGCGCACCAAGTGCCGCTCACGGGGTTCATCGACAACCCGAAGCACCTCGAGATGCTCGAGACGTGGTTGAAGAGCTATCGGCCCGAAGAGTTGTTCGATCAGAAAGGCACGCTGATCCCGGAGCTCGCCGAGCTCGCGCCGAAGGGCAAGCGCCGCATGAGTGCGAACCCGCACGCGAACGGTGGCCAGCTCCTCGCCGAGCTGGTCATGCCGGACTTCCGCGCATATGCCATCGATGTTCCCACGCCCGGCGGCGTCGAGGGTGAAGCGACGCGCGTTCAGGGTGTTTTCATTCGCGACGTAATGGGGAAGAACCCGCAGAACTTTCGGGTGTTCAGCCCAGACGAGACGGCGTCGAATCGGTGGGACGCGGTCTTTCAAGTCACTGATCGCCGCTTCACCGGCGAGATCTTGCCGACCGATGATCACGTGTCACGCAGCGGCCGCGTGATGGAGATGCTCAGCGAGCATCAGTGCCAGGGTTGGCTCGAAGGCTACTTGCTGACGGGCCGGCACGGCTTTTTCAGCTGTTACGAAGCGTTCGTGCACATCGTCGATTCGATGTTCAACCAGCACGCGAAGTGGCTGAAGGTTACTCGTCGGATTCCGTGGCGCCGGCCGATCGCGTCACTGAACTATCTGCTGACGTCGCACGTCTGGCGTCAGGATCACAACGGATTTAGTCACCAAGACCCCGGCTTCATCGACCACGTCGTCAACAAGAAGGCAGACGTGATTCGCATCTACCTGCCGCCGGACGCCAACACGTTGTTGTCTGTCACCGATCACTGCCTGCGGAGTCAGAACTACGTGAACGTAGTCGTCTGCGGGAAGCAACCGGCGTGGCAGTGGCTGAACATGGACGCCGCGATTCTGCACGCGACCGCAGGCATCGGCATGTGGGAGTGGGCGAGCCACGGTCCGGGCGAACCGGACGTCGTGATGGCATGCGCCGGCGATGTGCCAACCCTGGAAACGCTCGCGGCAGTCGACTTGCTCGGCCAGCACTTGCCGGACCTCAAGGTGCGCGTGATCAACGTGGTCGACTTGATGAAGCTTCAGTCTGAGCACGAGCATCCGCACGGCTTGCCCGATGCGGACTTCGATGCGCTGTTCACCACGGATAAGCCGGTGATCTTCGCGTTTCACGGCTATCCGACGCTCGTGCATCGCCTTACCTACAAGCGCAAAAATCGCCAGTTCCACGTGCACGGCTTCAAGGAAGAAGGTTCGACGACGACGCCGTTCGACATGGTGTTGTTGAACGACCTCGATCGCTATCGGTTGGTCGAAGACGTGATCGATCGCGTGCCCGGCTTGGCGGTTCGCGCGGCGAACGTGAAGCAGCTCATGGCGAACAAGCGGCTCGAGCATCGTCGCTACGTCGATGAACACGGCGACGACATGCCTGAAGTGAAGAACTGGCGGTGGCCGGCGACCGGCGCGTGACGCACGCGTGACGAGTGCGCTGCTTTTCTCGGCACGCACCCGTTTCGACTGGTTGTCAATGAGTGCCGTTCCGAGTGCGGCGTTAGAGTGCGCCGAACTCGGAACAAGGAGCACTCGTGAACTTCGATTCTTCTTCCCTGCGTCGCGCAAGCTTGGTTTGCGCCGCGTTGATTACATCGGCTTGCGTACACGACGCGCTCGAGCATTCTCACGGCGGTGCAAAGCTGCCGACACTCGACGGATCGATCCCGCTGGTGATCGCACATCGTGGTCTACCTGGTTTGTATCCGGAGGAAACGGAACCGGCGTACACGGGCGCGATCGAAGCCGAGGCGGATTCGCTCGAACAGGATCTGCACTTGAGCAAGGATTGCGTGCTCGTCGTGCGCCACAATCCGTGGCTGTCCGACAACACGACCATCGAGGAGGTGGCTGAAACTGTCCCCGAGGTTGCAGCGCGCAAACGCACGGTGCCCGGGCGCGAAGTGCCTGTCGCGTACGACGTCGGGAAATACGACGGGCCCGCCACGTACTTGAGCGATCTCACGGATCCGAGCGATCCGAAGTCGGTGTTGAAGTCGCTGATCGTCGACGGTGAAGATCACACCGGTGATTGGTCGATCACCGATTTTACGGTCGCGGAGCTCAAAGAGTGGGTTCGCGGCACGACGTACGATGCGGCGGATCAGCGGCCGATGGAGCTCAACGGCAAGTATCCCGTGCTGACGTTCCAGGAAGTCATCGACCTCGCGAAGCAGAACCGCGCGAAGTCGGGGCGGAAGCTGATCCTGTATCCGGAGACGAAAAACCCGTACTGGAACAATGCGCAAGCGATCGCGAACGGTTGTGGCGAGGGCGATCACCCGTTCGAAGATGCAGTCGCAAAAATTCTCGACGACAACGGATTGAACGATGCGGATGCGCCGATCTTTGTCCAGAGCTTCGACCCGGACAGCTTGAAGTATCTGCGTTCGATCGGTGCGAAGGCCAAGCTGGTGCAGTTGGTCGACGGAAACGCAGTCGACTATCAGACCGGCGACATGATCTACGCGACCAAGGACGTCTATCACTTCGTCGACGGCCGGCCTTACACTTGGACGCTCGCGGGTGACCCGCGGTATTTCGGCGAGATGTTGACGCCAGAGGGGCTCGCGGAAATCAAAACTTACGCGGATGGCGTCGGGCCGTGGAAGCCGCAGGTCGTGAAGTGGATCATCTCGCCGTTTCCAGAGACGAATGCGGATGGCACGCCGTACGTGGGTTCGCTCGCGGATGTGAACGTGATCGAGTCGAAGAGCTTGATCGCGGATGCGCACGAAGCTGGTCTGCTCGTGCACAGCTATACGTTTCGGAACGAGGCGAAGTACTTGGCGGGCCTGTACGCGGGTGATCCGAAGGCCGAGTACCAGACGTTCTTCGAAGCGGGCATCGACGGCGTGTTCACGGACTTTGCGAACACGGGGGTCGAGGCGCGACTCGACTACTTGAAGGGCATCTACGACGAGTGAGCGGCTTCTCGGCGGCTTCTCGGCCCGATGGAACACCCGGTTCTCGCCTGCGGAGGGACGGGTGTTTTCAGCGCATCGGCGATGCGGTCGCCGCAGCAGGTAGCTCTCGTCAGCGCTCTTGTCAGCGCTTTTTGGGCACGAGCGTACTGGGATCGATTTCGAGCAAATCCCCGATGCGCGCCACGCTCCGGTCCGGCTTCGGATACTTGGCGATAGTCGAATCGACCGCGTAGTGGCCCTGCCGCGTGAAGACGGTCGTCACGCGCGATCCCCAGCGCTCCTTCACGGCCGTGAGGATTCGAACTTTGTCGTCGACCAGCACGTAGTGGTCCGCGGGCAATCGCAGCTCCACGTCTGCGAGCTCGAGCTCCTTGTGAATGCACACGAGCACTCGGCCTTCGACGGCTTTGAATAACCCTGCCCGCTCGATCTTTCGCGGCTGAAACACCACGTCGCCATCCGTGAGAATCCCAGTCGGCCCGAGCTTTGCGAGATGATCGATCACGTCGAGCGACCCCGGGAACAATCGATTCGCAAACGGATAGTTCAACAGAAACGACGACACCGCGAGCAACCCGCTCTCGTGCGGATTCGCGACACGGTAGCGCTGGAGCGCGCCGAGATAGTCCGCGTAGCCTTGCGCGGCCCGCAGCTCCTCGAAGATTTCGAAGTAGTGCCGCGCCTGCGCGACGCCGACTTCGCGCTGCAAGTGCCGGTCGAGCTCCGCGATGATGCGATCGTTGTCGAGCAAGGTGTTGTCGACGTCGAACAACACCACGGTCTCGTGCCGCACCGGCGCTGTCTTCGCACCTTCGGGAATACGCGGCTTGCCGATCGGCGCCTTCCAGAGCGCAAACCCGCCCAAGAACGCGTTCGCGTTGTCACCCAGTCGCGCGTTCGCGGGAAGCGGCTCGGTCAACCGATGCGAGTTGCCACCCCCGAGGACGAGCTCGTCCGCTTGCAGCGCCGCCGTCAGCCGCGCCACTACGTCGTAGACCTGCTTGCACCACTCCGCTTCGCCCAGCCGCTGGAGGCCGCGCAGACCGACGGAGTCCTCGAACGTGTAGCCGTCTTTGTAGGGCAAGTGCGCGAGCTCGAGCGGTTCGACCACACCATCCACAATCAGCGCGCTACCGAGCCCTGCTCCCAAGCCGAGAAACAGCATCGAACCGCCGCGGTAGCTCCCGAGCGCTTGCATCGCAGCGTCGTTGATCAGCTTCACCGGCTTGCCGAACGCGCGCTCGAAATCGAACCCGACCCAACCCGAACCGAGGTTGTGTGGCTCGTTGGGAATCCGGCCGTGAACGATTGGCCCTGGAAACCCGATCGAGATCTTTTCGTAGGACCAGTCGGGGGTCAGCGCCTTCACGGCGCCGACCATTTGCGCAGCGGTCAGCGTCGGGCCCGATGCGACCTCGCGCTGCGACTGCTCACCGGTTGCGAGCACCTTGACGTGAGTGCCTCCCACATCGATGACCAGGATCTTCACGGGAAGCCTCGATTCTGCGACGAAGCGCGAACCCTTCTGCAGGATCCCGCGGCATCGGCATCCCCGATCTAGCAGCGTCGCTCGCAACGCGCACGCAGAGGTTACCTGGCGGTGCGCAATCGATCGATCGCCTGTTTGGCCTCGACGAGGCTCGCGCCGGTTTGCTCGCGGTACAGCTTGATCGCGTCGATCACCTGACCGCGCTGCACGAGCGCGTGAATGTCCGGGGCGAGCGGCGAAGCCGGCGCTGGCTCCGGAAGCGGCTGTCCGCGATCCTGCGCCTCGATCGCGAGCAGTGCTTCCTTCAAGCCGACGCCGGTCTCTTTGCGATGAGCTCGAATGCGTTCGATCTTGTTGGGCGAAAGCTGGCGCAGCGCGTGGGGATCACCGGTTGCGCTCGCTCGATTGCGCCAAAGCGCGATCCCACACAACAATGCGAAGCTGATGGCTGCAGCGACGAGCCAGATCGCGTCGGGTTCCACCCCGCTAGGGTCTCACGACTCGCCAACCACGGGCGAGCACGACAGCGGGCTCCCCCGGTGTGCGGAGCGACCTAGCACGAAACATTGTGTGCAGAGTCGGGGGCGCGTGCGGCGCCGCACCACCGCCCTGACACACAGCCGTAACGGCGAGGCGATTTGCCACTGAATTGAATCGCTGGCCGCGCGACTAGCTAAAACCCAGAATTCCGCCTGAAACCCGGAACCGTGCTACAGATTAGTTGTGAGTCCTCAGCCACGCCTGTCGATAGGTGGCGTCCTGCGAAGCGCGAGCCAGCGCATCCGAGCGCGCGTGCAGGGCGAGAGCCTCGAAGTCGTGCAGCTCAAAGCGGCACTGCAAGGGCACGCGTCCGACGTTGCGAGCGCCGCATCGAAGGATGAGCTGGTTGCAGCCCTCAGCCGCGTCGTCGACACGGCATTTTCGGTTGCACAGACGCAAGGCGTCTCGCGCATCGAGCTCGAGAGTCGGCTGCGGCCACCTGCTCACCCGCGTAGTGTATTCCGACATGTGTCCGAGCTCCGATCGAGCATGGCACGGGCCGCGCGCGATGGTTCGGTGCGCGTCACGTCGCGCCTCTATCCTCGGTGGCATGCGGTGGATCCCACGCGCAGCGCCCGCACCGATTTGCCGCTCACGAGTCCGTCGATCGCGGCTCGCAGCGCCAGGCTGCAAGACACCGTGACCGTCGTCACGCAGCGCTTCCTCGGTTCACGCAGTATGCCGCTCACGCGCGTTCGGTCGTTCACGCGTGTCATGCCGGCGGCTCGCGACTGGACACTGGACGCCATGGAGTTGCGCTGGTTGCGTACACCGAGTCCTGCCGTCCAAGCAGCTCCGAGCGGCATCAATGCAGCTACCAGCGTCACGCGCTCTGCCGAGATTCCCACCGTCGTGCTCAGCTCGTCCGATCTTCGCAGCGCGCGGTGGCTCGGTCGCCGGCCGCCGCGCGTCCCCGTGGGTAACGTTCTCGCGACCGCGCTCACGTTCCCGCCGCGCATCCGGATCGCGTCTCGCAAGGAGCTCGCTCGTTGGGCGATCTCTGCGACGTCGGAAATGATCGTCGAGCGCTTGGTGCTTCCGTATCTGCGGCGCCTCGCGGCGCAGCGCATGCAAGCGGTTGCAGCTGGTAGCTTCGGTCAAGTCTTGCAGATCGCCGTGCCGCTCGGTTACCGATGGCTCGTGAGCGACCCGTTCCGCGACAACTGAGCGCGTTCACTCACTCACCCAGGAGTAACACGACGCCGTTGTGAAGCGCGTGTGCGACGATGCTCGGCCAGAGCCCACCGCCGCGTGCGAACAACCAACCTGCGAGTAAACCGAGGATGAGCTGGGGCACTCCGTAGGTGCCGAAGTGCGCGAGCGCAAATGCGCTCGCCCCGATCGCGAATGCCCACTTCTTCCTGTCGGCCGGTAGGTCGGCCGCAATCGCGCGCTGGAGCCAGCCGCGAAAAAAGTACTCCTCTACGAGTGGCGCGATGACCGTCATCATCACGCCCATCGCGGCCAACTCGCCCCCGCTGAAGTCGAGGTCCGCTGCGTCGGCCGGCGGCGGAATGAGCTTCGCGAATTCGCGTGCGAGTAACCCCGAGGTGGTGCCTGCGAGCACGCCGAGCAGCCAATAGCTGGGGTGGTTCGGAAGAAAGCGCGGCCGGTCGATCCGCGCGTCGTTGCGCCAGGTCAAGAGCCCGAGCAGCACCGCGGAAGACGCAAACGAGAGCGCCAGCGTGTAGCCCATCGGCAGATCGAACAAGCTCAAGATTCGATACGACAACGCTTGCATCGCGAAGAACGCGCTCGCGGCGAGGAGCGCGCGCCAGACGGTCGTCTCGCGTTCGACGTCGTCGGCCGGATCGTCGATCCAGCGCACGTTCATTCGCGCGGCGCGACGTGACTCGAACGAGACCGCGAGGGTCGCGATGCAGGCGGTGGTCGCGGCCCAATCGTTCGGCGCGAGCACGGTTGCAAACAGCGGCAGCATCAAGATTTGGGTCGAATATCCGGTCGTGCTCTGCGAGCCACCGATTCCGAGCACGCCGATGCCGGTCGAAAGAAATGCGATGCTGACCGCGCCGTCGACCAGCACGTACAAGGCTAGGAGCGACAGCACGATGCGATACGTGTACGACGAGTCCGCGCGCAACAGCGAAGCGATCGCCAGTACGACGAGCAACACGAGCACCGGGATCAGCAGCAAGCGAAGTGCGCGTGCTTTGCCGTCCAACACTTGGTGGGGCGACATCGGAAGCGCTGCAAGAAACGGTCGCGCTTGTTGATCGGCGCGCGCGGCGCGGGCTGCTTGGCCGATCGTCTGCAGTGCGCCAAGGTAGATCGCGAAGCCGGTCACGAAGATGAATGACGACGCTGGAAGCCGCGTCAGCACGGGGGTCGCGAGCAAGGACAGTGCGCCACCCACGAGGAAGACGTACAAGATGAGGAGTGCGCGGCCGCCTTGCCGCATCATCATCAAACGTTCGAGCGCGACGCGGCCGCGGAAGCCTTTGCTCTGCTTCGGCGCTCGAATCTGGGGATCCAGCTGATCGATCCCGAAGCGGTTGGCTGCGGCGAGCACGCGATAGCTCCCGAATCCGAGTCCGAGAAAGCCGACGTATAGGCTGAGCAACATCGGCGAGGGTCCGACCCATGCGTCTGCGAGTTGCGCTGAGATCGAATGCGGGTCGCCGACCCAGAGCTGGCCGAGTGGAACGAACATGGCCAGCATCGCGACGATGCTCAGCGCGAGGCCGGTGTAGCCGCCCCACAGGCCTGCGGACGCTGGACCGAGCGCGCGCACCCACGCGATCGTGGCTGCGCCCATCACGTAGCAGCTCATGAATGCGACGGTGCCGAGGAGGGCTGCGACGATCGAAGTGCTGCCGAGCGTTCCGTGCACCGACATCGCCGCGAGCACGCCGGTGAGCGTGAGCGGAATGAACGTGAACGTGTCGATGAACTGCAGGCCGAGGCGGGCGAGCGTGCGAAGCGGGAGCGTCTCGAGGAATGCGTCGTTGCGTGTGCCGCGGACTTGCAGCTTGCCGGCGCCTCGCGAGAGGCCGGTGGCGAATCCGAGCAAGAGTACGCCGAGCATGTGCCAGGTGAAGCGGCCCGGATCTTCCTTCACGTTACGGGCGACGCTTTGCCAGGCGATCATCGCGAGGTAGCCGGCGCTCAGCACGCTGATCAGCAGGAATGTCGGCGCGCCGGAGATCTTGGGTGCTTCGCCGACGCGCATCGGGCGGCGGCGCATCTGTAGCCACCACAATCGAATCAAGATGCGAAACTGTCGCAGTCCGTTTGGAGTGCGTCGGGAAGTCTCGGTAGCGGTGGTCATGCACCGACCAGTTTTAGGAACGCGTCTTCGAGGCTTGCGTTTGCGGCGACTCCGGCTTGTGCGCGCAGTTCCGAGGCAGTTCCACCGCCGATCATCCGGCCGCGGTTCATCACGATCAGTCGGTCACACATGCGTTCGGCCATGTCGAGGAGATGGGTCGACACGAGAACGGTTGCACCGGCAGCGACTTCGCGGCGAAGGAGCTCGCGTACGCGGAGCGCGGTTGGGGGGTCGAGGCCGTTGGTTGGCTCGTCGAGGAGGAGGACGCGTGGTCGATGGACGAGTGCGCACAGGAGGGCGAGCTTCTTCTTCATGCCGTGCGAGTACGACGATGTGAGGGCGCCCAGTTGTTGTTCGAAGTCGAAGAGCTCGATGTTTTGGGTGAGTGCGGTCCAGGCGGGTTCAGGTGCGAGGCCGCGTGCGCTGATGGTGAAGTCGAGGGTCTCGCGGCCGGTGAGGAAGTCGTAGAACTGTGGTTCGTCTGGGGTGTAGCCGACGCGTTCTTTGACGCGGAGGGTGTCGTGGGTGCAGTCGAAGCCGAGGATTTGTGCGGTGCCTGCGGAGGGTCGGAGGAGGCCGAGGAGGAGTTTGAGGGTGGTGGTTTTGCCGGCGCCGTTGGGTCCGAGGAGGCCAACTACTTCGCCAGCGCGGAGTTCGAAGTCGAGTGAATCGAGTGCGACGAACTCGGAGAAGCGTTTGCTGAGGGCGCGTACGGAGACGAGTACGGCGCCGGGCGCGGGATCGGCAGTGGGGTCCGCGGGGGTTGCAGGGGTTTCGGGTGCGAGATCGTCCACCGGTGATCACGATAGCTCAGCTCGAGGGAGAAACGGGCGTCGGTGATCAGACGCTTTCGAATGCTGACGGCCCTCTCGGGGCGGAACATCGCCGTTCGCGATCAGTCGCTTTCGGTCGACTGACGGTCCTCTCGGGGCGGAACATCGCGCTCGAGACACGGCGGCTCGCAGATGCACCGGCCCCGGTCGCTTTCTCTACGGTGCAGCAAGCCGCCTCTCGTGCCGCGCCAACGGTCGTATACGCTTCAAGCCGTTTGTCACGGCGCGACGGTCCCGATCGCGATGTTCCGCCCCGAGAGAACCTCGCGTCATCTCTACACGCGGCTTGCTGCAGGTAGCCAACCGCAACATGCCCAGGCATGGCGCTGAAGGCAGGCTAGTGGCCACGAACGGGACACCCAGACGTCGAGCGCGCGCGCCGCCCTTAGCGGCGCGCGCTGGGCTCGAAACCGTCAGTACAACTTCGCTGCTACCTCGTGCTGCATCCGACGGATCGGATTTCGCGGACGCGAACGCCAGAGCGCTACGAAGCTCAGTACCAGCAGCACCAGCATGACACTCGGTATCGCCAAGCTCGGTCGATCGTCGCCGTAGCCCGCCATCAGGCTGAATAGGCCGATCAGCACGATCACGATCCCTACGATGTGAGCGCCCACGCCCGCCTTCCAACCCCAATACCGATTCGACAGCAGGCCGAACGCCGCTACGAGCAGCGCTACACCTGCAATGATCCCGAGGATCGCCGAGGGCAGTGCGCGCGCGACGTTGTCCGTGAAGCCGTCGGTCGCATGCGCCAGGCCCGCGATCACGAAGACTCCGCCGAGCACCGCCGAAGCAGCGCCGCTCATCCGTTCATGTTCGCGTCTCATCAACATGGTCTCTGTCCTCCGAATGTTCGCATGCGCTCTGCAGGCGACGACGAACACATGAGCAAGCCCCATGCCCAGCCAGTTGCGCGCGTTTTACGCGCGGTACGGCGTGGCAATCAGCACCGACGCCACGCTAGGCACATGGTGTGGCGCACTGTTGCCCCGCTTTTGCCGAGTGATACTAGACAGGAGCCTTTGCGGCGCCCCGGCCAGAGCGCGGCGCTGGCAACACTCGCACACCGAGTTGCGTCGGCTTCGACTTCAGATCGTCTTTCAACAATTGCATGAACTCGCGTGCGGGCTTCAGCAACTCGTAGGACTCACGCATCGCCCACCCGACGCGAATCGGATCGAGCCCCGCGATTGGAATCGCTACGACCGCCGCGCGCGCCGCAGATGCGTGCGCATGCCAACTCGGCACGATCGTGCTTCCTAAGCCAAGCTCTACGAGGTGAATCGCGGTGTCCCAATCGTAGACGGTCATCGCCGTTTCGAGTGTGACGCTTTGCCGGCTGAGAGAGCTCGCGAGCTGACTGCGTGAGGTCGTGCCTTCGATCAAACCGATGCAGGACAGGCCCTGTAAGTCTTGAAGCCGAAGTCTCGCGCGCTTCCCGAGTGGATGATCGCGGCCTGTGAGAAGCACGTAGTCGAGTTCGAGCACTGGGTGTTGCCGGACGCCGTCGATGTGATCGCCGATCGTGACGAATGCGAGGTCGACCGGATCGCGAACCAACATTTCGATGCATTCGGCCGACGAGGTCGCGCCCCGAAACTGAATCTTCACGCGAGGAAATGCTCGGCGGAACTGTTTGACCGCGCCGCGCATGAAGTGATTGACGGTCGTGCCACCCGTCGTGATTGCGAGTGAGCCAGCCTGGCCGTCGCGCAGCGCGGAGAATCGATGAACCGCGTGGTCCAGCGTGCTGAGTGATTCGGCCGCGGCACGAACGAGCAAGTCGCCGGCGGCCGTGGGCACGACACCGCGCGATTGACGTTCGAACAGCGGTAGTCCGAGCTCGCGCTCGAGCCGCTGAATGTGTTGGCTGACGGCGGGTTGGCTGCAACCCAGGCGGCGAGCGGCGGCGCTGAAGCTCTTGCAGTCCGCGACGGTGATCAGGCTGCGAAGGTCGTCCAGCGTCATAAGCTATTGCTTATAGCATGACAACGAATCCGCGGATTGACTTATGCCGCTCGTGAGCTGAGCTTTGGAGATCGCTGCACTCGGAGCTCGCAATGACGCAGGATTCGCCTACCCACCTCGAGAGCGACTACCCGGACTCGATCGCGTTGCTCGCTGCGCACGGCGCTGAATCGATTCGCCGGGTCGCTGCACTCGGGAGCTCGTCGATGCGGGATGCGCCTACCGACCTCGAGAGCGACTACCCGGACTCGATCGCGTGCGCGCTGCGCGGGGCGCTGAATCGATTCGCCGGGTCGCTGCTGCATTCAGGAGCTCGTCATGATGCATGATTCGCAGACTCACCTCGAGAGCAACTACCCGGACTTGATCGCGTTGCTCGGTGCGCGGGGCGCTGAAACGATTCCGCATCCAGGCGGGACGTTGCTCGCGCATCTGCGGCGCACGGCACGCCGCCTCGAGTCGTGGGGTGGTGGGCGAGAGCTCGTTGTCGCGGGTCTGTGTCATGCGGCCTACGGCACGCAAGGGTTCCCGACTCCGCTGTTTGGCGTCGCGAATCGGGAGGTGCTGCGCGACGCGATTGGAGACGAGGCTGAAGCGATTGTGTACGCGTACTGTGCGTTGGATCGCGCGCATCAGCGCGCGTTATTGGACGCGGATTCATCCGCTGTCTGGGCGAGCGTCGGCACGTGCGAAATGCGCGACCGCTTCAGTGGCGAATATTGGAGTGCATCGGAGCAGATGCGAAGGCAGCTCGCGGAGCTGAGCGTCGCGAACGAGCTGGATGTCGTGGAGAACGGAAACCTGTCGGGTGAGGGGTTGGAGGCGATCGCGCGCATGATCAATGCTGCAGGACCGTGGCTGAGCCAGGCAGCGTGGTCGCCTCCAACCCCTCACCCGACAGGGTGCGATGCGTTGGTTGCCGGTGCCGCTCCGAGCGGCGACGTCGATCTCGCCTATCGCGATCTCGGCTCGAGTGGCCCGCGCGTGTTGTTGTGGCACGGGGGTGGCGGTCCGGAGATGACGTGGTCGCGCCAGCATGCGTTGGCGTCGAGTTTCGAGTTACGCATTCCGTGGCGGCGTGGCTGTTCGCCGAGTGTTAGTGCGCCGCGGGCGGATTGGGGTGCCGACGTGCTCGATTTATTGCGTGTGATGCCGGAGCGAGCGCATGTCGTGGCGCATTCGTACGGCGGCGTCAGTGCGATGGTGGCTGCGACGATTGCGCCGCAGCGATTTGGGTCGTTGGTGGTGTTGGAGGCGCCGTTGTGGTCGTTGACGCCGGATGATCTGGAGCTGCAGCAGTTAGCGGCATTGGGACGTGCGTTTGCGAATGGTGCGCCGGAGGCGAGAGCGGCGTTTCTAGCGTTGGCAGCGTTGCCGGACGGTCATCCGCAGACCGCGAGAACGGAGCGACTGGCGCGCAATTTCCGAGATCCAGGTGAAGCAAGAATCGACATCGAGAGGTTGAAGCGAAGTGGTTTGCGGATAGCGATAGGTTCGGGCGCGCACAATGCGGCGATAGAGCGTTCGAGTGATGCGTTGAGTGAGCGGCTAGAAGCGGAGCGTTGGGTGTTGCCGGGAGCGGGACACGCGGTCCCGCGTCAGGTCGAGTTCAACGATCGGTTGCGTACGTTCGTAGGTGCGGGTTGAGTTTGTCGTGCTCGTACGCGCTCCAGGGACTTCGCCTTACCGCGCGTGCACCCGGAGCCACACTGCTCGCGATCTTCGAGACGAGCTAACTAGCTGCACCAAAACGTTGACGGAGCAGCTGTAGGTCGTTGGTCATGGAGCCGTTGGGTTGGTTATCCGGCCCCATGTTCTGACTCCGGTTTTTCGTGCGCACGGTTGGTTGAGGCCAGCGTTGCGCTCGCGCCGCTCGGCAATTCCGGACCGTGTTGATTTGTACTGAGGTGTACTGAGTTGCGGCAGTTTGGGAGCGGTCGCGTGCGTGGGTCGCACATGCGTGCGTTGTGGTGTTGCTTGAACGCTCGGCCTCATCGTTGCTGAGCCCCGAGTTCTCGCGGCGCGACTGGCCTCGATGCAGCGTTGGATATGTTCGCGACTGAAGTCGCGCTCGGCCATCAAAGCATTGTGAGCACGACAGAACAGGACGATGTTCTTCTCGGTCGGAGGTCCGCCGAGCCCAAATGCTTGGATGTGATGAAACTCGAGACGACTGCGCGCACAACACCGTTCACCGGTTGGACTCACGAAACGGCATTGGCCTTTGTCGCGTAGATACACGCGACGCTTAATCGTATTGGGAATATGTCGCGAGTTCGGATTCGGCTTCGAAGTCGCTTCCGACGAACCGCGCGGCTTATCGGTTTGCGCGTAGAGTTGCTTCTTACGTTCGGACACGAGCAGCACTAGCGCGCGTTCGAAGAGCACCTCGATATCGCCGTTGGGTAGCTGATTGCGAAACAGGTCTTGGGCCTCTTGCAGCAAATCACGCACGCGTTGGCCAGCGGTGAACCGAATCTTGTAGCGACCTTCGCTGATGGGTAGCGCGGGTTCGCGATTGGAAGGGTGTGTGACCGGCGAAACGAGCCGTGGGCGTTCGTTCGTTCCGGGAGCCGCGGTCGACCTCCGATCGTGCGAGGCAGGTCGGCGCCGTCGTCGTGGGCTGACCCAGGTTGCTTGCACTGATCACCGTCTGGACACCGGCGCGTGTTGCGTCTGTTGCGGGAGTCAATCCCAATGCAGCGGTTCTGTCGTCAGGGCGTCTCTCCGCCGAGTACTCGCCGTCGGCGAGCACTGTGAAGGCGCCAGGCCGTAACGCAGTGGTTCCGTCGTCGGGGAGCCGCGCCGCCGCACGCTCGCCGTCGGCGATTACCGTGAAAGCGCCAGGCCGTAACGCAGTGGTTCCGTCGTCAGGGAGCCGCGCCGCCGCATTCTCGCCGTCGGCGACTACCGTGAAAGCGCTACGGGGCGTCGCGTTCGCAGAACGCGTGGTGGGCAACCGGCGCACGGCATCAGGTACATCGGGCTGAGGACAATGTTTTGCGATCAGCAGCTGGATTTCCTGCTTAGTCTTGAGGCACGCCATATTCATCAGCTCGGCGTTCTCCGGCGTGAGCACCGGAGCGAGTAGCTTCATTGCGGTCAGGTGCAGCTCGCCGCGACTCAGCATTTCAAGTGAGGTGGGGAACTTGCGAGCGAAGCGTGCGGCGTGAAGTCGCAGCCCTGCTTCGGAGTCCGACATATGAAGCACGCGAACTGCGTACTCGAACATCGATTCATAGCCGAGATCTCGGTGCAACCCTCGCGCTTCGATCTCACCCAGGTGCGCGAGCAGTTGAGCAGTCACGCGTCGGTCTTCCCGAACGCAGTGACGTACGCACAGAACCAGTTCATCGTTAGTCAGCTGTTTAACAATCTCGAGTTCTTCCATGAGACTCCCCCAGTGCAAAAAACATCTATAACATGGGTGTTTTCGAGCTCCGACGTTGCGCCATACGCCGCGAGTGCACGCGTTTTGGTTTGCGCGATCATAAAATCCAAGAGCGCGGCAAGGGCGCCCATCTCGAGCAAGCAACGGCGTCTGCTGCTGAGGGCTGCGGCAGCGTGCAAGAAGGCATCGAAAACCTGTCAAGCGTCATCAAGCGCAATCGCAAAAAATCGACAATCGATCACAACAACGCGACTACACGTCCATCCGTCCGATGAGCAAAGCATAACGCGCGAAACCACCCTGCAGCCATCAGCGGCACGAGTAAGCCACCGAACATTTCAACACGTTCCAGACCCGACGCCCCCAATATGCGACGCCAAGCATGACAACGAACCACCGCGTTTTGTCTGCGACCTCGATCGCGGCGCGGCCCACCCGCGTCCCGCGTGCCCGGCGTCACCCGCGTCACCCGCGTCAGCCCCAGGTCTGGGCGGAGCTATGGGGCGGACCCCAGCGAGCGAAGCGCGGCCGCTAAGCTTTCAGCAAGCTCCACGGCGATCATGCGCCCACGAACATTAGAGCGTGCAACGACGCTGCTGCGCGCAGAGTTCCGCCCGCGGCAATTCCCAACCAGGCGTCGCGACGTCGGCACAGCACGCAGGCGCAAGCCCGTCCCGTATGAGCTAGGACGCGATCACGCCCACCGATTAGAGTACCAGCGAAGCGCGGCCGCTAAGCTCGCAGCGAGATCCGTCGCGATCATGCTCCCGCGAACCTTAGGGCGTGCAACGACGCTGCTGCGCGCAAAGCTCGGCCCGCGGCAATTCCCAACCAGGCGTCGCGACGTCGGCAAGCACGCGGACGCGTGCCCGTCCGCCGTGTCAGCTAGGGCGCGACGCCTGGTTG